>Ga0209691_1001463_pt1 | contig 13942 bp, 18 predicted proteins | sample YNPMSBMetaG_FD_187120 | JGI IMG/M metagenome (GOLD analysis project Ga0209691, IMG submission 187120) | Anoxygenic and chlorotrophic microbial mat microbial communities from Yellowstone National Park, USA - YNP MS-B MetaG (SPAdes) (version 2) ... | reverse complement strand
CGGTTTTACTTTATTATTTGAAAATTTTTCGAGTGCCTTTTATTTAAAAGTTTTTAAATCATACTTTTATGAAAGCATACACCAAATATTTGAAAATAAAAACAAAGAAAAAAATTGAAATTGTTAATATTACCCAAGAAGTGAAAAAAGCAGTCGAGGAAAGCGGGGTAAAAGAGGGGTTTTGTTTGGTTAATTCCATGCATATTACTGCTTCTGTTTTTATCAACGATGAGGAGGAGGGATTAAAAAAAGATTTTATTAATTGGTTGGAGGAATTAGCCCCTTATGATTATCACCGTTGGTTTCACAATCAAACTGGTGAAGATAATGCTCATGCTCATTTAAAAAGAACAATTATGGGAAGAGAAGTAGTGATTGCGATTACTAATGGTTATTTAGATTTGGGTCCTTGGGAAGAAATTTTTTATGGCGAGTTTGATGGTCAAAGAGAAAAAAGGGTGTTGATAAAAATAATTGGCGAATAAAAAATATAGCAAAAATAGAGTGTAGTATAATATTTATATTTAAAGCGTCCGTAGCTCAGCGGCAGAGCACCACTCTTATAAAGTGGGAGTCCTTGGTTCGAATCCAAGCGGACGCACCTTTTTATGACTGATAAAGAGTTAATTTTAAAGATAAAAAGTGGTGAAATCAACTATTTTGAGTTTTTAATAAAAAAGTACTCATATCTTCTTTATCAATATCTTTTTTTAAAAATAAAAAATAAAGATGATTGTGAGGATCTTCTTCAGGAGATTTTTTTAGCTTTCATAAAAATTTAATTCATTTTGATTAAAGTCAACTAGTTAAACCCTATCTTTTTAAAATCGCCATTAATCAGCTTAGTATGTTTTATAGCAAGAGAAAAAAGTTTCTTCCTTTGAATAAAGACATTGTTGATGAAGGAGGTGATTTTGCTATTTTTAATCTTTTTGAGGAAGAAGAAAAAAATTTTTTGAGAAATTAAACAAAAAAGAGCAAAAAGTTTTTCAGCTTTTAAAAAATGGTTATAAGATAAAAGAAATTGCCAAAAAATTTAAGTGGTTTCTTGTTTTTTTTGATTTTAGGAGAGATTTTATTTGAGATACTAAAAGAACAAAGAAGTTTTGAGCTTTTAAACTTTTTTCAGGAAGATTTTGAGGTGATAAAGAAATATTTTTTTGACAATGTTTTTATTTTTTGGTTGGAGGTACCAAAATTTTTGTTGCTTTTCCTTTTTTTAAGTTTAGGAATTTCTTCAGCGGTGATTTTAGTAGTTATCAAAAATTTTAAAATTTACAAAAGTAAAATTAAAAATCTTTATCAGTGGTTTTTGAAGCAAAAATAGTTATTACATTTTCACCTCAACTTCTACTCCCGCTGGCAGTTCCAAATGGATAAGAGAGTCGATTGTTTGGTTGGTGGGATTTACGATATCGATTAATCTCTTATGGATAATTAACCCAAAATGTTCACGGGCATCTTTGTCGATAAAAGGAGATTTGTTAACCACATAAACTTCTTTTTTTGTGGGTAAAGGAATAGGACCAACAACAGCGGCCCCTGTTTTTATCGCCGTATCAACTATTTTTTGGCAGGTGGCATCAATTAGGCGATGATCGTGAGCCTTGAGTCGGATTCTAATTCTTCCTTTGGGCATAAAAAAAGTAAAAGTGCAAAAATATTTAAAAATTAACTTTGAAAATCAATTTATTTGATAATTTTAGTAATTACCCCAGCACCAACCGTATGACCACCTTCGCGGATGGCAAATTTTAATCCCTGTTCCAAAGCCACCGGATAAATAAGTTTGGCGGTAATTTTTAAGTTGTCTCCTGGCATAACCATTTCCACCCCCGAGGGAAGAGTAATTTCTCCAGTAACATCGGTGGTTCTTATGTAAAACTGGGGACGATAACCGTTGAAGAAAGGAGTATGACGGCCTCCTTCTTCCTTAGTTAAGACATAAATTTCTGCTTCAAACTCAGTATGAGGAGTGATTGTTCCTGGTTTAGCCACCACTTGTCCTCGCATCACTTCATTTTTCTCAATACCTCGCAAAAGAAGACCAACATTGTCGCCGGCTCTTGCTTCGTCCAAAGTTTTTCTAAACATTTCAATTCCTGTGACAACGGTTGATTTAGTTGGTTTTAGACCAACAATTTCAACTTCTTCGTTAAGTTTTAAAACCCCTCTTTCTACCCTCCCAGTAACCACGGTTCCTCGACCAGAAATCGTAAAAACATCTTCCACCGGCATAAGGAAGGGTTTATCAATTTCTCTTACTGGTTCTGGAATATACTCATCAACAGATTTTAGCAAGTCTTCAATTGATTTTATTGCTTCTTCATCGTCAGATAAAGCTTTAAGAGCCGAGCCTCGAATGACTGGCACTTTATCTCCCGGATAACCATATTTGGTAAGAAGATCACGGACTTCCATTTCAACCAAATCTATAAGTTCTTTATCGGAAACCATATCAACTTTATTTAAAAAGACAACAATTGCAGGCACATTCACTTGACGGGCTAAAAGAATATGTTCACGTGTTTGAGGCATTGGGCCATCGGGAGCGGAAACGACAAGAATCGCCCCATCCATTTGAGCGGCACCGGTAATCATGTTTTTAATATAATCAGCATGTCCTGGAGCATCTATATGGGCATAATGACGTTTTTCAGTTTCGTATTCGGAGTGATGAAGGTTAATGGTTACTCCTCTTGATCTTTCTTCTGGGGCTTTATCTATTTCTTCATATTTTAAAAATTTAGCCAAACCTTTTTTTGACAAAACATAATGAATAGCTGAAGTTAAGGTAGTTTTACCGTGATCAACATGACCAATGGTACCAATGTTTAAATGGGGTTTAGTTCGAGAAAAAACTCCTTGTGCCATATTTTTTATTTTTAAAAAACTAATAAAATTATAAAGAAAGTCAAAAAAAATACTTGACTTTCATTTTATATTTATTTATGATAAATCTTAAAATGAAAAAAGTCAAGGCCTTTTTTTATATTTTTTTAAAAAGCCTTATTCCTAATTATTCCTATTATACCAAAATTTTAAAAATTCGTTTTCTTTTTTCATTTAAATATTTTGTTTCGTTAATTGTTTTTTTAAATTTTCTGTTGGGAGTTAGTCTTTTATATCGATATTCGCCTCAAAAAATTAACTTTTGGTTAAAATCGGTTGACTCGGCGTTGGTCAATTTTCCTTCTGATTTAAACATTTTTATTGATAAAGGTTATTTAATTTCTTCTTATAATCGGCCTTATTTTTTTTGGTTGAGAGATGAGAAAGAGCGATTAAAACTTGTTTTTGTGATTGATGAAAGTGCTTCGGAAGAAAAAATTAATCAATACCCAACAAAAGCCCTTTTAACAAAAACTGATCTTTTTATTAAAGAGGCAGGGAAAGTAAAAAAAATTCCTTTGAGTTCTTTTAATCAAATTATTTTTAATAAAGAAACATTAGAAATTATTCGTCAGCGTCTTTTTTTTATTGAAAAGTTTTTTTACATTTTTTACTTTTTTATTTTCCTTTTTATTTTTGTTTTTGCGTTTTTGTTTTCTTTTTTGATTAATCTTTTTTATCTTTTTATAGCCAGCTTATTGGTTTTTGTTTTGTTAAAATTAAAACCCGAAAAAAAATATCATTTTAAAAAAGTGTTTCAGATTAGTTTTCATGCTGGCACTTTGCCTCTTTTTTTGGATTATTTAATCTTTAGTTTTCCTTATTTTTTACCCGTAAGAGTGCGTTTACCCATTGAGCCACTTCCTTTTCCTTTAATTTTTTTATTTCTTTTAATAATTTTTGTGATTGTTGGTGTTTACGAAGCTTACTATAATAATCATCATCGTAAAAATCTCAATTAAAAAAAAATTTAAATGCTAAATATGAGAAAAGGAAACATCAGATTAATCATTTTTTTCCTCTTATTTTTTGGGCTTTTAATTTTTTTAATAAAACAAAAAAGAATAAATAATCCCAAATTAAGAAATATTTTTCAAAATAACCAAATAACTAACCAAACCAGTCTTAATCAGGAAGAAATCCCTACGGCAGAGCCGGTTGCAAAAGGATTGATTTTAGAAATTATTGAACCAAAAGAGAATGTTACTTACAACAATCCTTCAATAAAAGTTTCTGGAAAAACTTCAGCTTATGCTGAAGTTTATGTCAATGATATCCAAACAAAGGCCGATGAGAAAGGCTATTTTTCTTTGAATTATAATTTAGATGAAGGGGAAAATTTATTAATAATTACTGCAAACGATCAAGATGGTAATTATGCAGAAAAAGAAATCACTGTTTTTCTTCAAACCCAAGAATAATGCAACTTTTTTTTAGATTTTTGCATACTAATTAATAGATTAATAGAAGTTTATTAAATTTTTTTTATTTTCTTATGAAAAAAATCTTGGGGATTCTTTTTTTTACTCTTTTATTAGTTCCATCTCAAAATGTTTTAGCAGAAAGGCCAGAAAAAATTTTTGAAAAAGAAGTTAGGCCAACAATTAAAGCGATAAGAGAAGAAGTTAAACCAAAGATTTTTGAAATTAGAGAAGAGACAAAACAATCAATAAAATTAACTATCACGGCCAATCCCTCAATTAAACCTTGGCAGATAAGAAAAGAAATGAAAGAAGAAAAAAAAGATTTGATTAAAGAGATAAGAAATCAGATAAAAGAAAAAGTAAAAGCTTTAAGATTTGATACTCGACTAACTGGAAAAATTACTGAGATTGGTGGAAATTATATAAAAGTCTCTGATAATAAAGATGGGAAAACTTATCAAGTTAACATCACTGAAAAAACCCAACTTCGTCGTCATTTTGGGGGGAAATCGTCTTTGAGTGAGTTTTCAGTAGGTGATGAGGTGAATGTGATTGGTCGATATACCGATGAAACAAAGTTAACCATTGAAGCAGCTTTAATCCGCAACAAATCAATTCAAAAACGATGGGGTGTGTTTTTTGGTGAGGTTTTATCAAAATAGGGAAATGTTTTGATGATAAAAACTCTTAATCGCGGTGAAATAAAAGTTTATGTGGGAGACAGCACCAAAATAATTAACAGGCGCGAAGAATCTGTTAGTTTAAATAATATCGAAGTTGGTCATCGAGTAAGAGTGAAAGGAGTTTGGGATAGAGCTTTGAGGGAAATAAGAGAGGCAGATGAGATAAAAGATTTTTCTTTACCACCAAAACCAACAAAGACAGAGTAAAAAGAAGAATGTCTTAAAAGATTTTTCTAAAAGGCGACCAAAAAAGCGGTCGCCTTTTTTTTAAAATTTTGTAAAATATATATATCTTTAAAATTTTGCGGGGTCGTCTAACGGTAGGACAGAAGCCTTTGGAGCTTCTTATCTTGGTTCGAATCCAAGCCCCGCAGCAAATATCCCTTGACAAAATAAGATTTTTTTTTAATAATTAAGATAATTTATAAATTTTAAAATTTTCTATTTTTTATGATTAATCTTATTCCTAAAGTTTATGCACAGGTCACTATTAAGCCAGGTATAACACCGCCAAGTTTAAGTGATATTTTAGGATTTCTTATTAAAGGTTTTTTTATTTTAGCGGGGTTGGCGGCAATTTTATATCTTCTGCTTGGGGCTTTTGAGTGGATTACCTCGGGAGGAAGTAAAGAAAATGTAGAAAAAGCAAGAAACAAAATTCAAGCGGCAGTTTTAGGTTTGATTATTATATTTATTGTGTTATCGTTAGTAGTATTAGTGGAAAATATTTTTAACGTTGGTTTGGGACTTTCTAGAGAGATACGCGTTCCCACTTTAGTAATTACTGGAGTAAGCGGGCAATAATAATTTATTTTTTTTCAATGCTTTCTTTTTTTTCATTTTTAGTCTACGCTGAGGATATTTGTTCACCAGATAACAGTGGTAATAGCTGTTGTGTTGACGGTGTTCCTACTTTGAAATGCTTAGAAAATATTTTTGGCAATCTTTTAAATTTAGCCACCGGGATTTTTCTTTTAGCCCTTTTTATCATGCTTGTTGTTGGTGCTTTTAACTATTTGACTTCTTTTGGTAATCCGGAAAAAGTCAAAAAAGCCCAAGGAACGCTTAAGTTTGCTTTTATTGGGTTGATTCTTTTTTTAGGATCGTATTTAATTCTTAATATCATTTGTTTTGTTTTCAATTTATATGATCCACGGGGAAAGTGTAAACTATTACAGTTTAGTATTGATGAGATTCCGGCACCGCGACCTTAATTTTTTCAATTTCTTTAAGTAAAACTTCTCTTTCATTTTTTAATTTTTTCTTAACTACCTTTTCAAAAAGATATTTTAAAACTTCTCCTACTTTTGGTCCAGGTTTTATCTCTAAAATCCTCATTACATCGTATCCGTTTACTTTTAAATCAGTAATTTTAAAAGGTTCTTTTTGAACTTCAATCAGTCTTTTTTTAAAAAGCTCAAGCCGCCAAGAGGTAGCTTTTGCCCCAGAACCCAAGCGATCGGCCACCCTAAGATCAAGCATATCCAAAAGATATTCTTTGCCAACATTTCTTATAAACCGTCTTATGGCTTTGTCGGTTTGCAGTTCTGAGACAGTAAATTGATGATAGGCAACCAGACGAACAAGTTTTTCTTTTTGTTTGCTTGAAAGCTTAAATCTTTCAGCGATTTTTTCTGCCAATTTTTTCCCAACCACTTCATGATTGTAAAAAGTAATTAATCCTGTTTTTTCATCTTTTTTAAAAGTTTTGGCTTTGCCAATATCATGAATAAGCGTGGCAAAGCGGGTGATTTCATCTTTTGAGGGACAGTGTTTTAAAGACATAACCAAATGAGTGCCAACATCGTAGATATGGTGTCTTTTTGGGCTTTTTTGAGGGATAAAAAAACAAACGTCAAGTTCAGGTAAGATATATTTTAAAAGACCGGTATTCCTTAAGAATAAAACACCCTCGGCTGGATGATCACTTTTTAAAATCTTTAAAAACTCATCTCTTATTCTTTCCCAGGAAATTTTTGTGATTAGTTGACTATTTTTTTCAATTGCTTTTCTGGTTTTTTCTTCAATTAGAAATCCAAGTTGGGAAGCAAAACGGATTGCTCGCAAAAGTCTTAAAGCATCTTCAGTAAATCTTTTATCGGGGTCACCAACACAGCGAATAATTTTTTCTTTTAGATCTTTTTGCCCATAGTGGGGATCGATAATTTTTTTACCATCGTAAGCGATGGCATTGATAGTAAAATCACGACGGGCCAAGTCTTCTTCTAATGTTTTTGCCCACTCAATTTTTTCTGGATGACGAAAGTCAGTGTAGTCTTCCTCTTTGCGAAAAGGGGTGATCTCAATGATGGTTTTTTGTAAAGAAGAAAGACCCTCCATTTCTACCGGAATCGATACTGTGCCATAAGTATTGTTATAAAAAGAATTTGGAAAAAGCGATTGTATTTGTTTAGGGGTAGCGTTGGTGGTAAAGTCAAAGTTTTTTGGGTTTTTTCCAAGAAGAAAGTCGCGAACTGCGCCACCAACAAGATAGATCTCAAAGCCGTTTTTTTTAAAGATAGAAAAAATATTTTTCATTGCCTCTGGTAAGGGAAACATGAGTAAATTATATCTTATTCAACCAAAGATTTTAAAATATCTAAGTTTTTTTTATCCGGTCCTTCTTTACCAAAGCCTGGGGTTTCGATGATAAAAGGATAGTTTTTTGTTTTTTGATGATTTAAAAGGGTTTTAAATTCATTTAAGCCAATTGTTCCTTGGCCGATGTTTTCATGTCTATCTTTTCCAGAGTTAAAAGGATCACGGCTATCATTAAGATGCCAAACTTCCAGTTTATCTAAAAGATTTAGTTTTTCTAATTTTTCAAGAAATTGATCAAGTTCTTTTTCTGTCTCAAATTTATAACCATTGGAAAAAAGATGACAGGTATCAAGACAAAGTCTAAGACGATGGTTTTTAACATCTTTGAAAATAAGATTTATTTCTTCTAAGCTTTGGCCGATTTTTCGATTGCCCGCATTTTCAATGATAAAAAATGTTTCTTTGGGAGTTTTTTCCAAGATTTCTTTTATATTATTGATTAATACTTGATACTTACTACTTTCTACTTTATTCTTATATGAACCTAAATGAACAATTGAGCCTTTGATTTTTAGTTTTTTTGCTAGATTAAGCTCGTTGATAAGTGATTGTTTTGAAAGTTGACCAATTTTGCCATCATCGGCTAAATTGATAAGATAAGAAGCGTGAAAATAAATAGGAGAGACAGAAAGTTTTTCGGCAGTTTTAATAAATTGATTAATTTGGTGATCATTTAATTTGGTAAAACTCCAACCACGAGGAGAGGAGGAAAAAATCTGAAGACAGTTGCCGCCAATTTTTACCACCCGCTCAATTGCTTTATCAAGTCCACCAGCTATCGATTGATGGGCACCAAGTTTAAGCATATTTTTCAAAAATTTCTTTGATTCTTTTTTTAATATTTTTGGGAAAAGTGAAGTTTTCTATTTCGTCTTTTGAAAGCCAGCGAAAGGCGGTTAATTTTTTTTCTAGCTTAACATCACCGTTTTTGGGATGGCATAAAAAATGTTGGGCATGAAACCAAAAGCCATTACTTTCAAAAACATCCTCACCAAGCCATTTATAGTTGGAAATCTCAAGATTGACCTCTTCTTTTACCTCTCTTTTTAAACCATCGATAATTGGTTCATCTTTTTCAATTTTGCCACTGGGGATAGTCCATAGACCAGCATCAATATTTTCATAAGGAGATTTTTTGACAATAAGAAGTTTTTTATCTTTTAAAATAAAAGCCCCAACCGCCAAAACAATATAAAATTTTTCAAGCATACAAAAATTATAACAAAAATTCCTCTTGACAAATTAGCAGATATTGTATATGATTGCTAATATAATAAAAAGCTATGGAAGAATTAACTCAACGGCAAATTGAGATATTAAAAGCAATTATCCAAGAGTATACCGAAACCGGGTTGCCGGTAGGATCGGAAGTCCTTGAAAAAAAATATAAACTGGGTGTTTCGCCAGCAACGATAAGAAATGAGATGGTTGAGCTCGCCAAGAAAGGTTATTTGAAAAAAGAATACTTTTCTTCAGGAAGAATTCCATCAGCCAAAGCTTTTCGTTTTTATATTAAAAATTTAATGAAAGAAAAAGAGTTGGCAACGGCTGAGGAAGTGGCTTATAAAAACAGTATTTGGGACGAAAAAGACAATCTTAATCGGTTATTATCACAAGCGGCTAAAGTTTTGGCAAAAAAAACTGGCTTTTTATCGTTGGCGGCCACTGATAAAGGAGATGTTTATTATGCCGGGATGGGTTACTTATTGGAGCGACCGGAATTTTTTGATTTAGAACTGACGCGTCATTTATTTTTAAAACTTGAGGAGATAAGTTTTTGGGAAAGAGTAATTGAGGCTTTTATAAGAACTCACGAAGAGATTATTTATTTTTTGGGAGAAGAGGATTTTTATGATCCTTTGTTTGAAAATTGCGCCAGTGTTTTTGGTGAGTTTGAAACAGAAAGTTTAAAAGGTATCATTGGTTTAATTGGGCCAAAAAGGATGCCTTATGGAGCGCTTATTCCTCAAATTAGATATTTTTCTAATTTGATTGAGGAACTTTTAAATCCGAAAAAAGTTTGATAAGATTAAAAATGATGAAAGACACTCAAAAAAAAGACAAAAAGGAAGAACTTTTGAAAATCAAAGAAGAAAATGAAAAATTAAAAAAAGAGGTGGAAGAGTTTAAAAATAAGTACTTACGGGCTTTGGCTGATTATCAAAATTTGCAAAAGAGAGTTTTAGAGGAAAAAAAAGAGTGGGAGAAGAAAATAAAAAAAGAGTTTTTTTTAAAGATTTTACCTTTTTTGGACAATCTAGAAAAAGCAGAAATTTTTATTAAAGACACTGGGTTGAAACTGATAAAAGATCAGTTTCTTCAATTGCTAGAAAACGAAGGAGTTGAGGAGATTGATCTTTTGGGAAAAGAGTTTGATCCCAATTTGGCGGAGGCGGTGGATGTTACTGAGGGAGAAAAAGAAAATCTTGTCGTTGAGGTTTTGAGAAAAGGTTATAAAATGGGAGAAGAGGTTTTAAGGATTGCCCAGGTTAGAGTTTCGGTAAGGAAAAGGGAAGAAGAAGCAGTTGAAAAAGCTAAAGAATAGTTAAAAAAAGGTGATTATATGTAAATTATTAGTTTTTTTCTTATTTACCTATGAGTAAAATCATTGGGATTGATTTGGGGACCACCAACTCTTGTGTTGCGGTTATGGAAGGAGGTAAACCAAAAGTGATTCATTCGGCCGAAGGAAGAAATGTTATTCCTTCAGTAGTTGACCCAATAAAAAGAATCGTTGGCGATGTGGCAAAAAGACAGATGGTAATTCATCCTTCAAGAATTATTTTTTCGATAAAAAGGCTGATGGGACGACGTTTTTCTGACCCTTCAGTCCAATATGATAAAAAGTGGTTGCCTTATAAGATTAAAGAAGGGCAAAATGGGATGGCGGTGGTTGAAGTTGAAGGAAAAACTTTTACTCCCCAAGAGATTTCGGCGATGATCCTTCAAAAAATCAAAGCCGATGCCGAGGCGTATTTGGGAGAAAAAGTGGAAAAAGCGGTGATTACTGTCCCTGCTTATTTTGATGACTCCCAAAGACAAGCGACTAAACAAGCCGGAGAAATTGCCGGATTAAAGTTGGAGCGAATTTTAAATGAACCAACCGCGGCCGCTTTGGCTTATGGTCTTGATAAAAAACACCTTCACACCATTGCCGTTTATGATTTGGGGGGTGGAACGTTTGATATTACAATTTTGGAACTTGGGGAAGGTGTTTTTCAGGTAAAAGCAACCAATGGCGATACTCATTTAGGAGGTGATGACTTTGATAAGGTAATTATCGATTATTTGGCCGAGGAATTTATGAAAGAAAATGGAGTTGATCTTCGAAAAGACACTCAAGCGCTTCAGAGATTAAAAGATGCCGCTGAGAAAGCTAAAATTGAACTTTCCTCATCGCTTGAGGCGGAGATTAACTTACCGTTTATTACCGTAAAAGATAATCAACCCTTACATTTGGTAATGAAGTTAACGCGAGCAAAATTGGAGTCTTTGGTTGATCATTTGATTAAAAAAACGTTTGAGCCCGTAAGGGCCTGTTTGAAAGACGCAAAACTAAGCGCCTCAGAAATTGATGAAGTAATTTTAGTTGGTGGGATGACTCGGATGCCAAAAATAATTGAAGAGGTAAAGAAGTTTTTTGGCAAGGAGCCTAATCGTTCGGTTAATCCTGATGAGGTAGTGGCAATTGGAGCTGCGATTCAAGCTGGGATATTAACTGGTGAAGCAAAAGATGTGGTTTTACTTGATGTTACTCCTTTGACTTTGGGAGTTGAGACTTTAGGTGGGGTGATGACGCCTTTGATTCCAAGAAACACCACCATCCCAACCTCAAAAACCGAAATTTTCTCAACTGCCGCTGATAATCAAACTCAGGTTGAAATTCATGTTTTGCAAGGAGAGCGGCCTTTGGCCAAAGACAATAAATCTTTGGGGCGATTTATTTTAGATGGCATTCCACCAGCACCGCGGGGGGTGCCACAGATTGAGGTGGGGTTTGATATTGATGCCAATGGGATTTTGACGGTGACAGCAAAAGATAAAGCCACGGGTAAGTCTCAGGCGATAAAAATCACCGGATCAACTGGTTTAACAAAAGAAGAAATTGAAAGAATGAAAGAAGAGGCAGAAAAAAATGCCAATGAGGATAGAAAAGAAAAAGAAAGAATTGAAGCAAGAAACAAAGCTGATAATATGATTTATGTGGCTGAAAAATCGTTAAAAGAAGAAGGTGATAAAATAGAAAAAAGTCTTAAAGAATCAATTGAAAGAAAGATCAAAGAACTAAAAGAGATCTTAGATAAGGGAAGTAAGGAAGAGTTAGAAGAGAAAACAAAGGCTTTATCGGATGAGCTGACAAAAATTGGTCAGGCAATGTATGGAAGAAGTAGCAAAGTAGAGGAGGATAAAAAAGAGGATAAAAAAGAAGCTGAGGAAGGAGAAGTTGTTAATTAAAAATTAAGAATTTAAAATGGACTATTATGAAATTTTGGGCGTTCCAAGAAATGCCACTTTAGAAGAAATTAAAGCCGCTTACAGAAAGCAGGCTTTAAAATGGCATCCGGATCGCAATAAATCGCCTGAGGCAACCGAAAGATTTAAAGAAATCAATAAAGCGTTTGAAGTTCTTTCTGATCCCAAAAAAAGAGCTATTTACGATCAGTATGGCGAAGCCGCGTTTGAAAGGGGAGGTTCGGCTACTTCTTCTGGTTTTGAAGGTGGCTTTTACCAACAAGGACCGTTTCGCGTTTATACCAATTTTGGCGGTGATTTTTCTGATTTTGGTTTTGACTTTGAGGGTTTTTCTGATCCCTTTGAGATTTTTGAACAATTTTTTGGTTTTCGCTCTCCTTTTACCAGTCGGCGTCGCAGCCAAAGAGAAGTTTATGAGGTGAGTTTAAGTTTTGATGAGGCGGTTTTCGGGGTTGAGAAAGAAGTTTTTATCAAAGGAGAAAATAAAAAAATAAAAATCCCAGCCGGTGTTGATGATGGAACAAGGATTAGATTTTCCGATTTTGATCTTATCGTTCACGTTACTTCCCATCCTTATTTTAAAAGACAAGGGCAAGATATATATTTTGAGAAAGAGATTTCTTATCCAAAAGCTGTTCTTGGCGGTTTAGTTTCTGTGCCAACGATTGAGGGAGAGGTGAAATTAAGAGTAAAACCAGGAACAAAAGATGGGGCAGTGGTTCGCCTTCGCGGTTATGGGATTTATTATCCAAAAAGCAAAGAAAGAGGTGATCAATATGTTGTTTTTAAAATTAAAGTTCCGGAAAAAGTTTCTTCAAAAGCAAAAAAACTTCTTGAAGAGCTAGAGAAAGAAATGGGGGAATAAATAAAATTTAAAAAAACCAAAAATGAAAATAAAGGTTAACTTTTCAAATTTAAAAAATCATCAAAACTTTCTTTTTATTATAAGATTAATCGAGGAGTTTTTACAAAAAAAAGGTTACTTGAAGATAGATTTACCTGTTTTATCACCGACTCTTATTCCTGAGTCTTACCTTGAAGTTTTTGAGACGGATTTTAGATATTTTGATAAAAGAGAAAAACTTTATTTGACTCCTTCGCCTGAGCTTTTTTTAAAACGGCTTTTGGTTGAAGGGATTGGGAGTTGTTATTATCTTGGCAAATCTTTTAGAAATAGTGATCCACCCTCATCTTTGCATTCTTTTGAGTTTACGATGCTTGAGTTTTATAAAACGGGAGTTAATTATATGGAGATCGCTGATGAAGTATTGGAAATGTTGAAATATATAAGTTTTAAGATATTTAATAAGAGAGAGTTTTATTATAAAAATAAAAGAGTTCTTTTGAGAAGATGGGAATTTTTTACCGTTTCACAAGCTTTTTATCGTTTTGCAGGAATAAACAGTGATGAATTATTTGATAAAAAAAAATTTATGAAAAAAGCAAAATATAAAGGATATAATATAGAAAATTTTAGCTATGAGGAGATATGGTCACAAATATATACTCAAGAAATTGAACCAAAATTAGGGATAAGAGGATTTCCAACTTTAATTTATAATTATCCGAAAGAATTTGCTGCTTTAGCAAAGTTAAATCCAGATGGTAAAACAGCTCAACGATTTGAATTTTATATTAATGGAATCGAGTTAGGAGACTGTTATACTGAGTTAAGCGATTGGAAAGAGCAAGAAGACCGTTTTGCAGAAGAGTACTTAGAAAGAAAACGAAATAAAAAAATTAATCATCCAATTGACAAAGGGTTTATTCAAGCCTTAAAATATGGCTTACCCGATTGTGCCGGAATTGCCATTGGGGTGGAAAGACTGGCGATGGTTTTTTTGGGTTTTGACTCAATTGATAAATTAA
>Ga0209691_1001451_pt1 | contig 14002 bp, 13 predicted proteins | sample YNPMSBMetaG_FD_187120 | JGI IMG/M metagenome (GOLD analysis project Ga0209691, IMG submission 187120) | Anoxygenic and chlorotrophic microbial mat microbial communities from Yellowstone National Park, USA - YNP MS-B MetaG (SPAdes) (version 2) ... | reverse complement strand
AGGGTGCGCTGGGGCAGTACCGGCGCGGTGCCCGAACCGCCGATTAGAACCGCATCAGGGTTGCGGGCCAGGATACGCAGCACCTGCCCAGTCACCGAGGTATCGGTACGGGCGAACCGTTCGGAGGCCACCACCTGGATGCCGGCCTCTCGGGCGGCTGCCTCAAAGGCCCGGGCCCAGCCCTCGCCGTAAGCATCGTTGAAACCAATATAGGCCACCGTCCTGACCCCAGAAGCCACCATGTCCCGCACGATGGGCTGGCTCATTTGCTGCTCGGTCTGGGGGGTTTTGAAGACCCAGCGGCGTTTCTCGTCCACAGGGAAGACAATTTCAAGGTTGGCTGCTAAGGAAATCTTGGGTACGCCTGCCTCCGCCACAAGGTCGATCATGCCCAAGCTGGCAGGTGTGGTGGTGGTGCCGATGATGGCCAGCACCTGCTCTTCCTGGATAAGCCGCCGGGTGGCCCGCACGGCCTGGGTGGTGTCCGAGGCATCATCGATGATGATGAACTGCACCGGACGGCCCGCCACTCCGCCGCGGCGGTTGACCTGTTCTTCTAGAAGCACCAGGGTGTTGCGTTCAGGGATGCCCAGGCTGGCCGCAGGACCGGTGGTCGAGACCACCACCCCGATTTTGAGCGGGGCCTGCTGGGCCAGGCCCAGCCCCAGTCCAAGTGCCAAAAGTCCTACCAAAACTCGCTTCATGTTGCCTCCTTTGCGCTTCCAGTTTGTAAATCTCCCTTGGTGTTTGCAACCAAGGGCAGATCCCCAAAAGACTCCAAACCTGCGGCCACCATGCGCCGCAACAGGGGGTGCGGGCGGTAGCGCTCCTCGCCCAGCTCGGCCTGGAGGCCTTCCAGGGCCCGTAGCAGGGGTTTAAGCCAGATTCGCTCGGCCCACTCCAGCGGCCCCAGTGGATAGCCTGTTCCCAGCCGCATGGCCCGGTTGAGGTCGGTAGGGCTGGCCACCCCTTCAGCTATGGCTGACAGGGCCTCGTTGATGAGCAGGGCCAGGATGCGGAAGGCTACCCCGCCGGGCTGGTCAGGGAGTACCAGGGTGTTGTACCCGTGGGCTGCGAAATAGGCTTGGGCCAGCTTTAGGGCCTCGTTGCCACCACTCAAGGGCGCGTACAGCTCGACCACGGTCGCTGGGCTGATGGGGGGAACCAGGCTAAATCCGGCCACGGGACGCCCCCGAAGCTCAGCTTGCACCGCGCTAGCGGAGTGCCCCCAGACCAGCGAGACCACCGGCAGATCCTCGAAAAAATCGTGCTTGCGCTCGAGCTTGACCCGGCAGTCCAGCACGAACTGGGCCTCAGCCACATTTTCGGTGTGCTTGAAGCGTGCCCGAAGCTCCTGGGCTAATGGGTGGGGGCCAATGATGAGGGGAAGGGGGATATCCCTGGTTTGCGCTTTAGGTGGGGTGGGCGGTGGTGGCGGCCCCGGCGGGTAGGTGTACCAGCCCTGGCCGGTCTTGCGCCCCAGTAGGCCCGCAGCTACCCGCTGGTACTGCAAGGGATGAGGACGGTAGCGGGGTTCGCCATAGAAGGCCTGGTAGACCGAGGTAGAGGCAGCGTAGTTGACGTCCAGCCCGATTAAATCCATTAGCTCGAAGGGGCCCATGGGAAAGCCCATGCCCTTCAGGATCCAGTCGATGTGCTCTTTAGCAAGGCCTTCGCCGTAAAGCCTTAGGGCCTCGCTGTAGAAAGGCCGGGCTACCCGGTTTACTAGAAAGCCAGGGGAATCCGCTACCCTCACAGGCTCCTTGCCCCAGCTTTGCATTAGGCTCTGCATGCGCTCGAGCAAGCTGGGGTCAGTCTGCAGGCCGCCCACGACCTCCACGAGCTTCATGCGCTGGGCAGGGTTGAAAAAGTGCAGCCCGAGTACACGGGCGGGGCGCTTGACCCTGGATGCGATGGCTGAAACTGAAAGGGTGGAGGTGTTGGTGGCTAGGATGCTGTTCTCGTTGAGTTCACCCAGTTTTCCCAACACTTCTTGCTTGAGCTCGAGCTTCTCCGGTACCGCTTCGATGACCAGCCCGGCCTGGGCGCAATCCTCGAGCGAAGCGGTGGTCTGGATGCGGGCCAGAATTTCTTCTACGCCCGTCAAGCGCCCCCGCTCATGCTGCTTTTGCAGGTCGGCGCGAATCTCCCGCAGGGCCTGCTCGAGGGCTTGCGGGTAAGGGTCGTAAAGCCAGACTGAATGACCGGCCACAGCAGCCAACTCGGCGATGCCCCGGCCCATGGTGCCGGCCCCTAGAATCGCTACCGTTTCCTTCAACAAGCCCCCCTTTGCCAAACAAACACTTGTTTGTTTACCCTTGTGTTGGGCGTTAGTCTATAGGCAGCTTTTCCTGCTGTCAAGAACGTTAAGTCCAACCACCCCTCAACCGTTTGGAGGCCCTAGGTCCACCTGTGTGTGCGGTTGCGCACAGCAGTCTGAGGCCTGGCGGATTGAAGGCTGGTTCTCTATATAACGTGCTGGGGCAGCCCCTCGAGCTCCGATTCCTGGGGCGGTACCCAGCCCCCCTCGAAGGCCTCCAGCAGCGAGGCTTCCAGAAACCAGCTTTTGGGGGTTTTGGCGCCCCACAGGGTCTGGCGGCGGGGGTCGTTGAGGCTCCAACGGATAGGTTCGAAGTCGGGGTCTACGGTGCTGTAGTCGGAGGTGTACAGCTCGATACGGTGGCCGTCGGGGTCGCGCAAGTATAGGAAAAAAGCATTGGAAATGCCGTGACGGCCCGGCCCGCGCTCAATGGCCTCGGTCTCCCTAGCCCCGGCCAGAATGTCACAGGCTTTGATGATGCTCATGGCATCGGGCATCCAGTAGGCGAGGTGGTGCAGCCGGGGGCCACTGCCGTTGGTCAGAGCCAGGTCATGCACGTTGCCCTTGCGGTGGATCCAGGCCGCCCAGATTCTGCCGTCATCACCTTCGGTGTACTCCGACATGCGGAAGGCCAGTTTGTCCATGTACCAGCGGGTCATGGCCTTGACCTGGGGGGTCATCACATTGATGTGGTCAATGCGCTGGAGGCCGGGGCCTTTGTGCAGGTCGTAGCGTTGCAAAAGCCAGGGGTATTTCTGGCTTTGGGCATAAAAGACTACCGGCACGCCAAAGGGGTCTTGTATGCGCAACATTTTGGGCCGGTCTTGCTCTTGCTCCCAGCGGTGGGGTAGGCCCTGGGCTTCGGCCAGCTCGACCAGTAGTTGTAGATCGCCTTCGTCGGCCACCCGGTAGCCTAGGTGCTTTATGCCCGGCTCAGGGGCTAGCTCGAGCTTGAGGGTCCACTCGCGGTCTTCGGTGCCGCGCAGGTATAAAGCCCCCCGCTCTTCGTGGAGCACATTCAGGCCCAGCAAGTCCACGTAGAAGTGGCGCGCGCGCTCGAGGTCGGTCACATAAAAAACCCCATGAGCGATACGGATGATGTTGGGTAACTGGCTCATGTTTTCACCCCAAAGATACCTGGCCTCATGCAGTGTTGCCATCGCATTGCCTGGTGCGCTAGCGGCTCGGTTTTCGACTAGGGCAGCTGCCGATAGCCCCGGTTCCAGTACAGCAGGGGCCGGGTCTCGCTTCCCAGGGCTACATCTTCCACTTGCCCCACCACGATCTTGTGGCTGCCCCCGGGGTAGACCGCCCAGGTGCGGCAGTAGAGCGTGGCCAAAGCCCCCTGCAGGGCTGGGGTTTCTTCATCGGTAAGGGGCTGGTAGCCCTCTATGGGGCGGCCAGCGAAATGGGTTGAGGTATGCTCGTGACCCTCAGGCAGCAGGTTCACGCTGAAGCGACCTGCCTTTTCCAGGACGGGCCAAAGCTGGGCGGTCTGGTTGATGCAGACCAGGATCAGGGGGGGCTCGAGGCTCACGCTGGTGAAGCTGCTGACGGTCATGCCCCTAACTGCGTCTTTGTAGCGGGCAGCTATCACGGTAACCCCGCTGGGCCAAAGGCGCATCACCTGGCGTAGTGCTTCGGAAAGGGTGTGTTGGGCAGTTTCCATGTGACAGTTTGAGGTGTCTTTTGTTCCTGCCGGGGCTTTCACCCGAGGCCATGCCAGGGGCTGCCCTCGTGTCTGCTCGGCTTTGAACAGTCCTGGACGGAAAGCTTCAGATGCAGAGATGCCTGGCTAGTGGCTGACCACCAGCTCTGGCTCGCTCTGCTTCTGCCAGCCCAGAAAATCCTTGATGCGCTGCTTGTAAGGCTCCTTGTCGTAGACCGAGTAGAGGGTCTGGTACATGCGCACCGGGTCGCCGAAGAAGAAGCGCTCGTAGAGGGTCTGGCGTGCGCCGAAGCCGCTCATGGTCATGTCCCAGGCCAGCCGGAAGAGCTGTACCCGCTCGCGCGCGGGCAGGGTGGCCGACTGCAAGAACTTTTCCAGGTGGGGCTTGATGGGCGAGTTGAAGTCGTGCTCGGAGGGCAGGGTGATGAGGCCCGAAGCGGATACCTGCTGAACGATCTCGTTGATGCGGGGGTAGAGCCTAGGATAAAGGTTACGCGCACCATCAATAGCCCCCCGATCGGGGCAGAAGAGGCCGTACTTGTTAGGTTTCGCGTCCCGCTCAGCCCGGGCCCAAAAACCCCGCATGGCTTCTAAGTAGACGATCAGCTCAGCGATTTTTTCCTGCACGTGGGGGAAGGCATCGGCCCCGATGGTCTCGCTTATAAGCGAGACCAGCCCCAAAAAGGCCTCGGTCTTGGCGTTTTTGAGCACCACCACCTGGTGGGCCATGTGCATCAGGGCCCCGGTCTCGGAATAAGCGGTGTTGCAGCGCTCTGGGTCTCTGTAGATGAAGACCCGCTCCCACGGTACAAACACGTCGTCGAAGACTGTGAGGCAGTCCATCTCCTCCAGCCGGCTGCTCAAGGGGTAGTCGTAGCTCGAGTCCCCCTGTGCCAGGCTCTCGCGGCTGATAAAGAAGAGGCCAGGGGTGTTGGTGGGGATGGCAAAGGCGATGGCGTACTTGTCGGCTCCCGGCCCTGACTTTAGGAGGGTGGAGGGGAAGACCAGGAGCTCATCGGCGGTGGGCAGGGTGGAGAGCATCCGGGCCCCCCGCACCACGATGCCTTTTTCGTTCTCGCTCACTACCCCCAGGGGGATGTAGGGGTCGGGCTGCTCGAGGTTGCTTTTGACCCGGTTGACCTGGGGGTTGGTGAGGCAGTGGGTGGTGGTGAGGTCCTTTTCGCGCACGTACTGCACGTATTGTCGTACGTTGTCGGCATAGGGGCCAAAAAACTCAGCGCTCTCTTGGAAGGCCATCAACACGGCGTTGAGGTAGTCCGGGCTACGGCCCATCATGCCCAGGTGGGCGTCGGCCCAGAGCTTGTAGGCCGCGCTGCGCCGGGCCAGGTCTTCTTTGCTTCTGGCCGGCAGCAGGCTCATGGCGTAGCGCTGACCATTCTGCTCATAGGTCAGGGTATCGCGGTAGCGCAGGTCGTGCTGCATGTCGTACATCTGCGCCAGCGCGTGGGTGATGCCTCTAAAGGCCGGGTGGGTGGTGGGGTCTTCGACCTTCTGGCCTTTGTACCAGAGGTTGGGTGGGTTTTCCTTCAGGGCCTGTAGGTATTCCTTGCCGGTTCTAGCCATGGCTGCCTCCTTTACCTGCCAAACTTGGGGATTGGATGCTCATTGAGTGGCACCGCGATGTGCTTCAGCTCGGTGTAGAACTCCAGGCTGTGCTCGCCGCCCTCGCGGTGGGTTCCGCTCATCTTGACCCCGCCGAAGGGGGTGGGCAGGTGCCGCACGTTGTGTGAGTTAATCCAGGTCATGCCCGCTTCCAGGTGCAAGGCCATGCGGTGGGCCCGCGCCACGTCCCGGGTCCAGACGTAAGAGGCCAGGCCATATTTGGAGTCGTTGGCTTTTTGCAGGGCGTCGGCTTCGTCCTTGAAGGGGATGACGGTCAGGATGGGGCCAAAAATCTCTTCCTGGGCGATGCGGTGGTGGTTTTCCGCCACAAACAGGCCAGGCCGAACGTAGTTGCCCTCGGTGCCTACCCGCTCGCCGCCAAAGATATGCTGGGACTCCTGCTTCCCGATCTCCACATAGCCCAGCACGCGCTTTAGGTGCTCGGGGTGAATGAGCGGCCCCACCTCGGTCTCAGGGTCAAGGGGGTGTCCCACCCTGACCCTGGCGGCCCGCTCGGCCAGGTGACTTACAAAAGCCTCAAAGATGCTTTCCTGCACCAGCGCGCGGGAGTTAGCGGTGCAGCGCTCGCCGTTGAAGCTGTAAATCTGGAACACCGTGGCGTCCAGGGCCCGCTCGAGATCGGCGTCCTCGAAGATGATGGCGGGGGACTTGCCCCCGAGCTCGAGGGAGAGCCGCTTGAGGTGCTCCGCGCTGTTGCGGGTGATGAGGCTGCCGGTGGCGGTCTCGCCGGTGAAGGCAATCAGGGGAATATCGGGGTGCCGCACCACCGCATCGCCGGCCTCCTCGCCAAAGCCCTGCACCACATTGAACACCCCTGGGGGCAGGTCGGCTTCCTGAATAATTTCGGCCAGCTTCCAGGCCGAGAGGGGCGACCACTCGGCGGGCTTCAAGACCACCGTGTTGCCAAAGGCCAGGGCCGGGGCAACGCGCCAGGTGGAAAGCATTAGGGGAGCGTTCCAGGGGGTTATGATGCCGCAAACCCCCACCGGAACCCGGATGCTGTAGTTGAGCCACTCGCCGTCCACCGGGTAGCTGCGCCCGTCCATGGAGCGCTCGGCGTACTCGGCATAAAAGCTAAAGTTCTCGGCGGCCCGGGCCACCTGGGAGCGCACAATGCGCAGAACCTGCCCGGCGTCTAAGCACTCCATCACGGCCAGCTCGTCGCCGTGCTTTTCTAGCAGCTCGGCAATCTTCAAGAGGTACTTCTTGCGGGCTTTGGCCTCCAGCCTCCACTTGGCGAAAGCGGCCTTGGCAGCCTTGGCAGCCTTGTCCACGTCCTCGGCGTGGCCCTTATAGACCCTGGCCAGCACCTGGTTGTTGGAGGGGTCGAGGCTTTCGAACAGCTCGCCCCGCATCCCCGGCACAAAGGCCCCGCCGATGTAGTGGGTTATGGTGTGGGTGGCGATTTTTTCCCGCACCCGAGCGATAAACTCGGGGCTGATGGACTGTGTTTTATCCGTTACCTTCATAGCACAAGAGATCTGTCCCCTTCCTGTGAAATGATGGGCTCGGCTTCTTCGGTTTCCCACTCAATGGGGTTTTCCAGCGCGCCCAGCCCCTCGATCTCCATACGCATCACGTCGCCCGGATGTACCTGGGAGATGCCCTTGGGGGTTCCGGTCAGGAGCACGTCGCCCGGTTCCAGGGTCATGAAGCGGCTGATAAACTCGATAACCTCTGGAATCGAGAAAATCATGCCCTGGGTGCTGGCCTCCTGGCGCAGCTCATTGTTGACGTAGGCCCGCATCTTCAGATTGTGGGGGTCGGGAACCTCGTCGGCGGTAACGTAGTAAGGCCCCAGCGGGCCAAAGGTGTCCCAGCCCTTGCCCCGGATGGGCGGGCGGAAGGTGTTGGTGACGTAGTCCCGCACCACCAGGTCGTTGGCGATGGTGTAACCGCCCACGTAGTCTAGAGCGTCCTTGGCCTTGACCCGGCGGGCGTGGCGTCCCATAATCACGGCCAGCTCGCACTCGAAGTGCATAAACCGGGCCCCTCGGGGGTAGATCACCGTGCCTTTATGGGGTAGCAGGCTGGTGTTGGGCTTCCAAAACAAAGCCGGTTCGCTGGGGCGCTTCAAACCAAATTCGTCGGCATGCTCAGCAAAGTTGAGCGCCAGGGCGATCACTTTTCCGGGCTGTACCGGCAGCAGCCACTGTACCTTTTCCGGGTGGTGGGCTTCCCCGGCATGGTCTACCAGCATGCCGTCCTGCAGGTGTCCTTGCAGGAGTCGGCCTTTGGAGAGAAAGCGGGCGAGCTTCATGGTCTGCTACACGTACTGCTTGCCTGTGGGGTCGGGCAGTACCGGAGGGTGGCTGGTATTGGCGGGGATCAGGCCATACGACTCGGCCATGCGGCGCAGCCGGGCCTCGATCTCGGGGGTGGTGGGGCCTAGGGGTTCGCGCCACTCCTTTTCGCATAGGCCCATCCAGGACAGCACGGTTTTGAGCGGGATGGGGTTGGTGTCCCAGAAGATGGCCTCGTTGGCCTCGAGGCCATAGTAGTGGAGCTCGAGGGCCTCCTTGTAACGGCCCTCCAGGGTGAGCTGGCACATCTGAGCGGTCTCCTTGGGCAGCCAGTTGGCCGTAGCGGCGATGGTCCCCACCGCCCCCACGCACATCATGGGGAAGGTCAGGGCCTCGAGGCCGCAGTACACGCTAAAGTCCCGCCCCACCCGGCGCAAAAGCTCCGAAACATACTCCACGTCCTTGGAGGAGTGCTTGAGGCCCACCACGTTTTTGAAATCCCGCCGCAGGCGGGCTACTGTCTCGACCTTGATCTCGATGCTGGCCCGGCCCGGAATGTTGTAGAGCACGATGGGCATCTCTGGCACAGCCTGGGCCACCTGGCCAAAAAAGCGGTAGAGCCCCTCCTGGTTGGGCTTGATGTAGTAGGGCGTGATGACCAACGCACCCTGCGCCCCCATCTTGTAGGCTGCGGTGGTGATGTCCAGGGTCTCGTCGAGGCGCAGGGTTCCGGTGCCAGCCAAGAGGGGTACGCGCTCCCGGATGAAGCGCAGCGCCAGCTCAATCAGGTACTTGCGCTCCTCTACGCTAAGCGTGCCGGGCTCGCCGGTGGTGCCGCCCACGCTCAGGGCGTGGGAACCGGCCTCAATCTGCCGCTCGATGAGCCGCTCGAGCGCGGCCTCGTCAATGGCGCCGTTTTTGAACGGTGTCACCAGGGGTACGATGCTGCCTTTGAACTCGACCATTGCCCTCCTCTATGGATATGTAGCCTAGGTTGCTTATTACCCGACTTTAGATAGTTAATATGTTAAGTAAAACTGTAGCATAGTTTGCAAGCCCCGGTACAATTGTCCCTTCCAACGATTATGGCCACGACTCTTCCCCCAGACCCCTCCACCCGACTGCTGCGCGACCTCACACACTCGCTGCCGATGGCCCTGTTGCGTACCCGTGAGGCGGTGGTGCAGCGCTTTCGCACGGTGCTCAGCCGCCACGGTTTGACCGAGCAACAGTGGCGCATCCTGCGGGCGCTGGATGGGTGCGATGGGCTCGAGGTATCCCTCCTGGCCGAGCAATGCCGGATTCTACTGCCCAGCATGACCGGCATTTTGAAGCGTATGGAAAGCCGGGGTCTGGTTCGGCGGGACGCCAACCAGGCCGATGGCCGCAGCACGCTGGTGCGCCTTACCGAGGCATCGCAGGCCCTGTTGGAGCAGATTAAGCCCGAGGTGGTAGAGGTCTACAAGGAGATCGAGCGCATCCTGGGGAGGCACAAACTCGAGCAGCTCTACGCCCTGCTGGAAGAGCTCGAGGCGGGCCTGCTCGAGGGCCAGCGCTAACTGCGGCCCCTAAGACTGTGAAGTGAAGGCCAAGAGCCAGGCTTCATCGCGTGGCGGCTGGAACTCTCCCTTTAGCAGGCCAAACAGGTGCACATCCTCTTTGATGCCCTGCCGGGTTTCGTGCTGGCGCAAAACCCCTTCCCGCTTGAAGCCCAGTTTCTCTACCAGGCCCAGCATCCGGCTGTTGGAGCTGTGGACTTCGGCGGTGATGCGCTCCAGCCCCAGCTCGCTAAAGCCGTGCTCGAGCATCTGTAAGCCAGCAGCATACCCCACCCCCTGCCCCCGGTGGGTTTCGTCGCCGATGGCGATGCGCAGGCGGGCCCGTTTTTCCAAGGGGTTGAGTTCGCGCAGATCCACAAACCCCACCAGATGGCCTTCGGGGTGCTCGGGGGTCGCGACCACGATGCCCTTGCGCACCAGGTCTACGGGGGGGTTGTTGAGCAGCCGCACGAACCAGTCCTGCAACTGCTCGGCGGGGAGACCCACCGGCCAGCCGTTGGCCAGGCAAAAAGCCTCGTCGCGGCTCCACTCGAGCACACGCGGCAGGTTGCTCATGACCAGGGGGCGCAGGTGCACTTCTAGCATAGTTCCCCTACCTTACACTGCCCGGCGTCGTTCTAGGGTGAACCTTACCAGTATTTACGCCAAGTCCCGTGGTTTTATGTTGAGGTTAAGCCAATTCTAGCTTTTTAGAAACGCCTCCCGAAAGCGGCTTTGACCTTTGGCCCAGCCCGCGCTAGGCTTGAAGGGTTGTGTCGCGACCTCGAGTCCTGTTGCGCTTACACCAAGCCGAGAAGGCCTATGGCGAGCGGGTTTTGTTCAAAAAGGCCGATTTCTGGCTGACCTCGCTCGAGCGGGCGGCCCTGGTGGGGCCTAACGGGGCGGGGAAGAGCACCCTGTTTCAAATCCTCTGCGGGCGGCAGCCCCTGGATCAGGGGCGGTTAGTGCGTCTGTCGGATGTGCGGGTGTTCTACCTGCCCCAGGACTTTCGCCCCCCTGCGGGAACCGTCTATGGCCTGGCTTATGCCACAACCCCTTTGCACCGGGCCGAACTGGAACTTCAGCACACGCCACCCGAATACGCGGGCGAGGCCTGGAGCCGTATCCGGGAGCTGTCTTTCTGGAAAGGCCGGGTGGCCCGTACCCTGGCCGAGTTTGGCCTTAGCGAACTGTGGGATCAATCCACCGAAAAGCTATCGGGCGGCGAGGCGGTGCGGCTGGGCCTGGCCATGGCCTTTCTCTCCGGGGCCGAGGTGCTATTGCTTGACGAGCCAACCACCCACCTGGACTTGCGTATGCGGTTGCGCCTGGAAGAGCTGCTGCTGGCCTATCCTGGGGCCGTAGGGCTGATTTCCCACGACCGGGCCCTCTTGCGCCGGGTGGCTTCCACGGTCTATCACCTGGAGGCCGGTCAGCTGCTTCGCTTGCCGGGCGGCTACCGGGCCTATCTGCAGGAGCGCGAGCGTATCCGACGAACCCTGGAAAAAGCCCGCTACGAGGCAGAAAAAGAGCGCGAACGGCTGCTGCAAGTGCTGCCCGACCAGAGGCGTCCCGGTGTGGATCGTCGCAAGAGCGAAAAGGCGGTGTTGCAAACCCGGGCCGAGCGCATACAAGTACCCGAGCCGCTTCCCCCCGAGCGCCGCTGGAGCCTGGAAATGGCCGCCGAGGGAACCCCCAGACTGGTGCTCGAGGCCAGAGGATTGACGAAATCGTATCCGAGCCGCGGGGTGGTGATCCGCCAGGCCACCCTGCGCATCTTCCGGGGCGACCGGATCGCCTTAGTAGGGGCCAACGGGGCGGGCAAGACCACCCTGCTGCGCTTGCTGCTTTCCCGAGAATTCCCGGATGCAGGAGAGCGGACGCTGGGCTATGGGGTGAGCACCGCCTACCTCGATCAGCTCTACCACGGCCTGGAGCCCGACCTTCCGCTTTTTGAGCAGTTTGCCGCGCGATTTGGCGAGGCGCGCGCGGCGGCCTTGCTGAGCCGCATGGGCTTCAGGCCGCCTCACTGGCACGACATACCCCGAAGTTTTTCTGGGGGCGAGCGGGCCAGGGCCGGCCTGGCCTTGCTGGGGGCTTTGCGGATCGGTTTGCTGGTGATGGACGAGCCCACCAACCATATCGAGCTCGAGCTCCTAGAGGCCCTCGAGCGGGCCCTGGCCGACTACCCCGGTACGCTGGTTTTTGTCTCCCATGACCGGGAGCTCGTCCAAAAAGTAGCCACCCGCTTCTGGGGCCTCGAGGACGGGGTGCTGGTGGAGTACCCCACCTACACCGAAGCCGAGGCGGCCATGCTGGGCAAGCCCGCTGTGCGGCTCAACCCCTACGGCGAGATGGCGCTGGAAGAAGAGCCGCCCATCGAGGAACAGGACCTCGAGCAAGCGCGCATGGCTTTGATGGAGCGCCTTTATGAGCCTGGCCTGACCGAGCGCACCCGCGCTCGGCTGCGCGCCGACCTGCTGGCGCTGGAAGAGATCCTCTTTCAGCAGTATGCCCGCGACTATTTTCGGCCCTACCCCTACCGCCACCGTGCACGGCAGGAGGGCCTGGAGGTGTTTGCCGAGGAAGAGCTGGGCCTGTGGCAGTTTTGGAGCCGCGAAGAGGTCTGCTGGGGCCAGCTTTCCCAGGGCGTGCTGCTGCTGGAAGACCTGCCCAGCCCTAGGCTCTTACGGGCGGTGTTGCGGATAGCCTTTGAGCTCGAGGACGTCCAGGTGGTGCGTGTGGGCCGTCGGAGCTTTGGCCGGAGTGGCTACCTGAAGCAGTGGGCCAAACAGGGCTCGCCTGTTCCGAATAAGCCGAGCCCAGCAAACAAGCTGCGCCCTCCTCGCAGAAGGCGGAAGGGCCACAAGCCCTAGCTCTGCGCTTCGCGCACCTGACGTTTGATGCGGGTCAGCACAGCCTGCAAACCTCTGAGCCGCAGGGGGGTGATGATCTCCTCGAGCCGGGCCAGGGTATAGAAGTCCTCTGGTACGCCCAGCACAGCCTCGGGGCTTTCGCCTTCCAGCCCTTCGGCCAGCAGCCCGGCAAAAGCCCGCACGGTGGGAGCCTCTTTGGGAGCGTCGAAAAATAAGTGAACCTGGTTGTCCGCGAGTTCGGCGTGCACGAAAAAGGGCGTGGTGCACTCGTGCACCTGCTCGAGCTTGCCCTGCATCCCCTCGGGCAGGGGGGGCATCTTTTTGGCAAACTCCAGCAGCATCTCGGTCTTGATGACCTTTGGGGCACTCCCCAGCATTCGTACGACGTTTTGCAGTTTAGGGGGCAACTGAGCCAGGCGCTCCTCTGCAGTCATAAATGTCAGCTTACCGGATACCAAAAGAGGGGGCTAGGGCTTCGTGCACGTTGCAGAGGCTCATGCCCCCTGCTGTACCAGTTTGAATAAGTCCCGGCCCAGTTCGGTATAGTTGCGCACATGCCCGGCCTGGCTGCCATAGGTCAGGTACAAGATACGGTGAATGGCAGTGGCAGCTTCCTCAGCGGTGCGAACAAGCGTTAGCTGCTCTACCACTTCAGCTACCACCGGCCCATAGATCTGCTCGAGCGGGGCTAGCTCTCCTAGGCCTAGGGGGTCGTAGATTTGCAGGTAGGTTTGAACCTGCGCGGCCAGGTCTGGCATGCTCCAAGTATACTCATAGGGCCTGCTGGGGGTTGTGTGCTAGGCGCCAAGGGTGCTAGGGGGCCGGGCTGACTGTGAAATTGGTGCTCTCACCCAAGGCCATATTGAACTGCCCTGGCACGATGGGGGGGTCTGCGGCAATGTTGCTGCTGGCAGCATAAACCTGAACAGCGTACTGATCGTTGGTGTTCAGGCTTAGGCTGCTAAAGGTGGTGCTAAGCGAGGTCACCCTGGCACTGGCGACCACGGTGTTGGTGGTGCGGTTGACCAGCCGCACCAAAAACCCACTGGCACCTGGAACTGCGTTCCAGGAGGCCGTTACCGAACGGGTGGTGGGGTTGGGGCCAATGGTAACGGTGGGCTGTGCTAAAGCGCTGCTGGCATTCACATCTACCGAGACTTGCTCATTCTGGCCATCAATACTGGCAGAGATGGTATAGGTTCCGCTGGCTAGGGCTCTGCTGGCATCCCATCCGATCTCCCACCACACCCCTGAGGGTGTTCGGGCCGAGGCGCTTTGCAGGGTGATGCTCTCGCTATAACCACCCGGACCGCTTATGTTTACAGTGATGCTTACGGGCTGTTGCTGGGGCCGTAGAACCAGCACATACGAGCGCCCCGTGGTAGCGGCTTGGTAGGTTCCGATAGAGGCCTGAAGCTTAGCCTGGGGAGCGCTCGAGCACCCGCTCAATAAACCTAGAACCGCGATTCCGAGAAAGAGATATTGTTTCACACGACACCTCGAGCCCGTAGACTAAAACAAGAATGTGAGAGCTGCCAAACAATGCTCTCACATCATCATTCAGATGCAGATGATCACTTGGCTAAGGCGTGTTGTGGTTATACTTGAAAACGCCAATTCGGAAAAGGACTTGACACCAAGTAGAAAATAAGGGACGGGGGTTGGTTATGCGACATTACCCGTCCCTACCAGAGATTGTAGCAGCCGTAGAA
>Ga0209691_1001434_pt1 | contig 14120 bp, 12 predicted proteins | sample YNPMSBMetaG_FD_187120 | JGI IMG/M metagenome (GOLD analysis project Ga0209691, IMG submission 187120) | Anoxygenic and chlorotrophic microbial mat microbial communities from Yellowstone National Park, USA - YNP MS-B MetaG (SPAdes) (version 2) ... | reverse complement strand
GCTTTATTAGGTGGGGGACAAGACCGCATAGATGCACAGCATAAAAAAGGTAAATTAACTGCACGTGAACGTATTGAATTACTTTTGGATAAAGGTACCTTCCAAGAATTAGGTGCTTTTGTAACTCATCGTTCTAACGAGTTTGGTTTAGATAAACAAAAATATCTAGGGGACGGTGTTATTACAGGTTACGGAAATATCAACGGAAGACAAGTTTTTGTTTTTTCTCAAGATTTTACGGTTTTTGGTGGCTCATTATCTGAAACTTTTGCAGAAAAAATTTGTAAGATAATGGATTTAGCGATGAAAGTAGGGGCTCCAGTGATTGGTTTGAATGATTCAGGCGGTGCTAGAATTCAGGAAGGTGTGGTGTCTTTGGCAGGTTATGCGGAAATTTTTTATCGTAATACGATGGCTTCGGGGGTAATACCTCAAATTTCTGCTATCATGGGACCTTGCGCCGGCGGTGCCGTTTATTCTCCTGCAATTACTGACTTCATCCTCATGGTAGAAAATACTTCCTACATGTTTGTGACTGGCCCCAATGTGGTTAAAACAGTGACTAACGAAACCGTTACTTCCGAAGAATTAGGCGGTGCAATTACGCATGCCACAAAATCCGGGGTCACTCATTTTACTGCTTCCAACGAAATAGAGTGTATTCAATACATCAAAAAACTTCTTTCTTATATACCACAAAATTGCGAAGAAACTACGCCACTTGCCCCTTACGATGAAAGTTTATATCCCGATGCCTCTAACATAGATAACATCGTCCCGGATAATCCCAATTTGCCCTATGACATTAAAGACGTTATTCATGCTATTTGCGATAAAGATAGTTTTTTTGAAGTACACAAAGATTTTGCCGAAAACATTGTTGTAGGTTTTGCCAGACTGGAAGGAAAAACCATTGGAATTGTAGCCAATCAACCGGCTGTATTAGCAGGCTGTTTAGATATCAAAGCCTCTCAAAAAGGAGCACGATTTGTTCGGTTTTGTGATGCTTTTAATATTCCACTACTTACTTTGGTAGATGTACCCGGTTTTTTGCCAGGTACTGACCAAGAATGGAATGGTATTATTACCAACGGTGCTAAGTTGTTATATGCCTTTTCCGAAGCAACTGTTCCACGCATTACTGTTATTACGCGAAAAGCTTATGGTGGAGCTTATGACGTCATGAATTCTAAGCATATCGGTTGTGACCTGAACTTTGCATGGCCAAAAGCAGAAATTGCTGTAATGGGAGCCAAAGGTGCCGCTGAAATCATCTTTAAAAAAGAAATTGAAGCCGCTGAAAATCCTGCCGAGAAATTCTTAGAAAAAGAACAAGAATACTTGCGTAAATTTGCTAATCCTTACCGCGCTGCTAACAGAGGATTCATTGATGAAGTTATATTTCCTCACGAAACCCGTCAACGCATTATTCAAGGATTCAAATTCCTTGAAAATAAAGCTGTAAAAAATCCACGAAAAAAACACGGTAATATCCCTTTATAATCTATTCCCAAATGTTTTTAAAAAACTTTTTGACCATATTTTTCTTATATTTGCAAATTTTAAAATTCATATGACTGTAATAAGAACCGATTGGAGTATAGAAGAAATCAAACAAATTTATTATAAGCCGTTATTAGACCTGATTTATGAAGGATCAACGGTACATCGTAAATACCATAAACCTAACGAAATACAAGTATGTACTTTGTTATCCGTAAAAACAGGCGGTTGCCCCGAGGATTGTGCCTATTGTCCACAATCTGTAAAATATCAAACAGGGATAGATGTTCATAAGTTAATGAGCCCTGAAGAAGTTATTGAAACAGCAAAGCAAGCGAAAGCTAATGGTTCTACACGTTTTTGTATGGGAGCAGCATGGCGCGAAGTCCGTAATAACAAAGATTTTGATAAAATCCTGGAAATGATTAAAGGCGTTCATGATTTAGGGCTTGAAGTTTGTTGTACCCTTGGAATGGTTACAGAAGAGCAAGCTATCCAAATGAAAAATGCTGGTCTACATGCTTATAACCATAATTTAGATACTTCCCAAGAATTTTATGACGATATCATTACAACCCGCACTTATCAAGACCGTTTGAAAACTCTTACAAATGTAGCCAAAGCCAATATTTCCATTTGCTGCGGCGGAATCATTGGAATGGGCGAGAGCCATGAAGATAGAATTCATTTACTTCATACACTTGCTACTTTGCCTAAACATCCTGAATCCGTGCCTATCAATGCCCTTGTGCCCGTAGAAGGTACCCCCTTACAAAATCAAAAAAAAGTAGAAATTTGGGATATGCTTAGAATGATTGCAACCGCAAGAATTATTATGCCCTTAGCCAAAGTGCGCCTTTCTGCCGGTAGAGTAAATATGAGCATGGAAGAACAAGCTTTATGTTTTTTAGCAGGTGCTAATTCTATTTTTGCAGGCGATAAACTTTTAACTACTCCTAATAATACCGTCGATTTTGATAAGCAAATGTTTGAAATTTTAGGTTTAACTGCTCAAAAGCCCTTAGTTAAAACAGAAATGACTTCATGAGTTCTCCCCCTGAAACATCGGTGAATTTTACACCTAAGCAGGTTGCGGTATTACTCTTTTCTGTTTTTATCATTGCTTTTTGTGGAATTCTCTACGAATTATTGATAGGTACCCTTTCTACTTACTTTTTAGGTTCCAGTGTTTTGCATTTTTCAGTGACCATCGGCTTGTTTATGACTTTTATGGGGCTAGGTTCATGGATAAGCCGATACATAAAAGAGCCTATTTTAGATAAATTCATTTGGATTGAATGGGGATTAGGTATCATTGGTGGCTTTTGTGCCCTTATCTTATATGCCTCCTTCTCATTGACCGAAAATTTTTATCTTGTTTACTTTTTTTGCGTCGCTCTTATTGGTACTGCAATAGGTTTAGAAATTCCCCTCATGGCTAGGTTGGTACAAAAAAATTTTTTATTTCATGATACCATTGCACACGTCCTTTCTTTTGATTACATAGGCGCATTAGTGGCATCTGTTGTTTTTCCATTAGTTTTATTGCCTTACTTTGGTACAGTTAAAACCAGCTTCTTGATTGGTTTATTAAACATTGGTGTAGCTATCCTTAATTTAGAAACGTTTGAAAATCAATTAGTTAATTACAAAAAAATTAAGTTTTTATCTTATTTCGGTGCTCTTATTTTAGTGGCAGGCTTTTTTTTATCGTTTCAATTTGTAAGTTTTTTAGAAGAATTTTTGTATACTGATACAGTCATTTATTCGGAACAAAGCGCTTACCAAAAAATCGTTGTAACGCAATGGAATCAAGATGTAAGACTATTTTTGAATGGTAATTTGCAATTTTCTACGGTAGATGAATATCGTTATCACGAGCCTTTGGTTCATGTTCCGATGATGTCAGCCCCCAAAAAAGAAAAAATTTTGCTATTAGGAGCGGGGGATGGTTTAGCAGCTCGTGAAATTCTTAAATATTCAGACGTTCATGAAATCCATTTAGTTGATTTAGACCCTGCTATGACACGGCTTGGGAAAAATCATTGGTTATTCCAAAAAATAAACCATAACGCTTTGAATTCTCCAAAAGTAAAGATTTTTCATCAAGATGCATGGGAATTTGTGCGTTCTTCAAGTGATATGTACGATGTTATTATAGCCGATTTACCCGACCCTAATGATACAGGCATTGGAAAACTCTATACTCGTGAATTTTTTGAGCTAGTCAAAAAACGATTAAGTGCAACGGGCGTATTTTGTACGCAAGCTACATCGCCTTATTTTGCTTTACGTTCTTTTTGGTGTATTTATGCAACGTTAGATACTGTTTTTCAGGCATGTTTTCCTTATCACGTATATGTTCCAAGTTTTGGAGACTGGGGCTTCCAAATCGCTTTTCCTTATCATATCACTTTTGAACAACTACTCCAAAATCTTCAAAAATCTTGTAAAACGCATTCATTAGATTTTCAGTATTTGAAAGCAGAGGAATTAGCAGGTTTATTTTTTATGGGAAAAGATTGCGAAGAGGTTGAAGTTCCAATACAAACAATTGAAAACCAAGTACTTGTTGATTTATACGAAAAAGAATGGAAACAATGGCATAAGTAGCATCAAATAGAATTATTTTTCATGAATTCCGAAGGGATTCAAACGTTTATTGGCATCGAACCATGCTTAAAATTTTAGGAAATATTACCGTTTACGAATCAAGAATAAGCCGTCACGGATAGGTAGGATGATTTTATCTACTCTTTCGTCGCTAGCAATGTAGTTATTGAATTCGCGTAGAGCATTTGTAGTTTTATCGTCAAATTTTTTATCAACTACTTGCCCGTTCCAAAGCACGTTATCCGTTATGAGCAAACCACCTGTACGTAACTTGGGTAAAAGAATCTCGTAGTAGTCTAAATATTTCATTTTATCGGCATCTAAAAAGATTAAATCAAACTCGTATTCTAAGTGGGGGATGATATCCAAAGCATTTCCGATTTTTTGTTCTACGAGATGACCTATTTCGGACAAATCAAAGTATTTACGAGAATAGATTTCGAGCTCGGGGTCTACTTCAATAGTAATAACTTTACCGTCATTTTGTAAGCCTTCGGCTAGGCACAAACTTGCGTAGCCTGTGTAAGTTCCTACTTCTAAGATATATTTAGGCTGAACTAATTTAGAAAGAAAACTCAGAAGCCTACCTTGGTAGTTTCCGGAAATCATCCTTGGAAACATCGTTTTTTGATGAGTCTCTTTATTGAGTTCAGCTAGTAACAATGGTTCTTTGTCAGTATAATTTTCCACGTACTCTTGGATTTCTTGCGTTATGATTTTCATTGTACTGAATGATTTATTTAGTTTATATGGAAAAGTACGTAAAATTACTTAACATGATTTAAAAAAACAAAAATATTTTTTAAGTTATTGATTTTCACGGAATAAAATTATGGGTTATCTTTAACGGGAGCCATTTGCTGTTCAAGTTTTTGAGAAGCATAAATTCTTTGCTTAATTTCCCAAACTCTATTTTCATATCTAGGTTTTGGATGTTTTTCATAAGCTTTTTGAGCCCACGATTGAGCAACTTCTAAACTTCCCATAGCTTCTGCGGCAATAGACATATTATAGCAAGCTTTTGCGGCGGTTTTGGGGTCAGGGTCTTCAGTAGCTTTAATCCATAATGCAGCGGCTTCACTCCAGTTGGTAAATTTAGCTTGCACTGCACCTTGACGAATGTAAGGATTTTTAGTTTTATGGTAGTATTTTCGGAAGATGGTAACATAATGCGGAGCGATGCGAGTAGCGTAATCCATTCCTGCACGATTACCTACACGCGGAACTAATTGCATGGCATTAGGTATGCCTGCTATAGCAGCCGCTTCTGTAGATGCGGTATTATCAAAGCCCATTTCTGTTAACATCGTATGTTCATCTATTAATTTTTGACCCGTAGCATCGTAAATACGCCAACCAATATTCATTCGTATCCATTTAGTAGCTCTATAACTTACTTCTATGACTTCTTTTCCATTGACAGTTTTTTTGGTTTCAATTTTTTTAATTCTACGAGAAACGTCATGGTCAAAGGCTTCTAAGGTAATCAGAGCATCAGCACCGTGTTGGTCACAAATTGCTTGAACTTGCTTCGGCTCTAAGGGGTCAGGAAAAAAACCAGTACCTGAACCTTTTAAATCATAAGGAACAAATACCACTTTTACACGGGGACTTTCCGATAATTTTTGTTGCAATCCTTCAACTGCCGCTTGTGAACCTATGCGGTCTGTTCCTATCATCTCGCCCGTCAATAATCCTTCCACAATATTCAATATCTTGTCTCCTTTTCTTTCAGGCTTATAACGGTTAATGACCGCAATGGTTTTAACATTCGCAGGCAATGTAATTTGTCCAGGTTGTAAGGCTGTAAAACTTATAGAACGAGTACCACAGCCCGCAATAATTACAGAAAAAGTTAATAACAATAGAATTTTCATGGTTCTTTTGTTTTTTTATGACAATTTTCGTACCAAATTATTTACGTGTCAACACTTTTTTGACGGCAAGAACGATATCAGGGATATCTAAGTGATAAGCTTTGAGTAGTTCTGCGGGAGTACCACTTTGCCCAAAAGCATCGTTAACAGCAACGTATTCCATCGGAACAGGTAAATTTTCAGCTAAAACCTGTGCGATAGAATCACCTAAGCCCCCGTTTTTTTGATGTTCTTCGGCAGTTACCACGCATTTTGTTTTAAGAACGGACTTCAAAATAGCCTCTTTATCTAACGGTTTGATGGTATGGATATTGATAACTTCCGCAGAGATATTTTGTTCGGATAAGATTTCTGCGGCTTTTAAAGCGTTCCAAACTAAATGCCCACAAGCAAAAATCGTAACATCGTTTCCTTCTAACAAAATTTGAGCTTTTCCGATTTGAAAGGTTGGGTCATTTTCAGGCATAAATACCGGCCAGGCCGGTCTCCCAAAACGTAAATAAACGGGTCCATAGATTTCTGAAATAGCTTGGGTAGCTTGCTTGGTTTGATTATAATCACAAGGAACGACTACGGTCATATGAGGCAACATTTTCATCAGACCGATGTCCTCTAAAATTTGATGAGTAGCACCATCTTCCCCTAAGGTCAAACCTGCATGGGAAGCGCAAATTTTAACATTTTTTTGTGAATATGCAATAGATTGACGAATTTGGTCATACACTCTACCCGTAGAAAAATTGGCAAAAGTACCCGTGTAAGGGATAAGCCCAACAGTAGCCATTCCTGCCGCAACGCCCATCATATTAGCTTCTGCTATTCCACACTGAAAAAAACGTTTAGGAAATTTCTTCTGAAAAGCTGTCATTTTTAATGACCCCGTTAAGTCTGCACATAATCCTACTACCTTCTCATTTTTCTCTCCTAATTCTAATAATCCGTCTCCAAATCCAGAACGTGTATCTTTTTTAACCGAAAATTCAAACTTCTTCATTCCAAAATGCAAATTTATAAACTTTTATTTTTCACAAAAATATCCGAATAGGATGCCCCAAAATCTTAAATTTTTTTGCTATTTTGATTGTATTAGCGTTAGTTAGTGGATGATTTTATTCATTTTTTTACGTGATGAAATTTTGGGCGAAAGGTTATTTACAATGTATGGTAATGACATCCGAAAGTTTGGTAGTATAACAAGGAGAAAGATTTTCTTGTTTCATTTTCCAAATACGTTTTAAATCCTGAGTACCAAGACGAACCTTGTGAGCCCCAAATTTTTGATGGATTTGGTCAATAGTTTTCATTAGCGCGGAATGCTTTTCATTACTGTTTTCAAATAAATTTTTTTGTACACAATTTTCTTGAACAAAATCCATTACAATAACTCCTGCTTTTTTGTATTGGTACCCGTCAGCATAAATTTTTTTTAAAGCTAAATTCGCAAAATGAGCAATTTCTAACGTTGAATTAGTAGGAAATGGTAAGGATATAACTGCACTTTTACTGTATTGCGGTAAATCGTTTCGGTGGTAGTTGGTATGAATAAAGACCATCAAGGCATTGCATAAAGATTTTTGTTTACGAAGTTTTTCAGCACACAAAGCCGCAAAAGTAATTACTCTTTCTTTGACTTCTTCAAAAGTGGTATAAGGTTTTTCAAACGTACGAGTAGTGGCAATATTTTTTCGAGCTTGTGGTAGTTCTAAATCTAAAATGGGCTTACCTTGGAGGTCTTTTTGGAGGCGTAAGCCTATGATTGTCATATTTTTGGCGACCCACGTAGCAGGTAAGTTGGTAAAATCAAAAGCTGTTCTAACGCCTATTTTCAATAATTTTTGAGCAAATTGCTTACCTATTCCCCAGATATCTTCCACTTTCAGCCATTTCAAAGCTTTTATACGTTGTTCTTCGGTAGCCATGTGATAAACACCGTGAGTTTTTTCAGGAAATTTTTTAGCAATTTTATTGGCTACTTTGGCTAGGGATTTCGTAGGAGCAATGCCGATACTGATAGGAATGCCTGTCCAACGGAAAACTTTTTTTTTCATTTCTAAACATACCTTTTGAAGGTCAAACCGTTGAAAACCTTTGAAGTTTAAAAAAATTTCGTCGATGCTATAAACTTCGTAATCAGGGCAAAATTCTGCTACGATGCTCATTACTCTTTGGCTCATATCACCATAAAGAGCGAAATTAGAAGAAAAAACATGCACTTCATGCTGTTCAAAAATAGGTTGGTATTCAAAAGCAGGTGCACCCATAGGAATGCCTAAGGCTTTTGCTTCATTACTTCGTGCAATGACGCAACCGTCATTATTTGATAAAACGACAACCGGCTTGCCGTTCAAATCAGGGCGAAAAACTCTTTCACATGAAGCATAAAAATTATTACAATCTACTAACGCAAACATGTTATTGAGCTTTTTTGATGATGTAGGTAACTACCCCCCAAATTGCAAATTCATTATGCTCTTCAATTTTGATAGGTTGATATTTATCATTTTCAGGCATCAGCCATAAACCTGTTTTATCTATTTTGATACGTTTTAAAGTAAATTCACCATCAATAAAGCAGACGGCTATTTTGCCATCTGTAGGTTCAATACTTCTATCAATGACTACTAAATCCCCATCGTTGATGCCTGCATTACACATAGATTCACCACGTACGCGCCCGAAGTAAGTAGCAGAAGGTCTTTTAATCAGATGTTTGTTTAGGTCAATGGAAATATCTATAAAGTCTAAGGCAGGAGAAGGAAAGCCTGCGCTTAAATCAAAGGAAATGAGTGGTAGCTCTAATTCAGTTTCTGTTAATGCAGAATAAATTTCTAAATAAGGACCTTCATGAAATTTAGTTGCCATTTAATGTTTTTATAGGCAAAAATACAAAAAGTTTACAAACGGATATTGAATTGACTTTATACTTCAAGATAATCAGTAGACTCAAAAATCAAGAAAAAAATAAAATTTTGGTAGATAAGAAAAAAGCATGTAATTTTGCAGTGTAGATTAAAGGATTTGAGCGTGGAACATTATAACGAGCATCGTGAGGTATATTCACAGAAAGTAAGAGCGGGAAAGAGAACTTACATTTTTGATGTCCGAGCTACTAAAGCTAATGATTATTACATCACTATTACTGAAAGAAAAAGACGCATGGATGGAGATGGTTATCATAAAAATAAAATTTTCCTTTATAAAGAAGATTTTAACAAGTTTCTCAATTCTCTTTCTGACGTGATTGAACACGTAAAAACTGAACTACTTCCTAATTACGATTTTGATGAATTTGATAAAAAGTTTAATAAAAAAGAAGAGGAGGACTTTGATCTTTGGGATGAGTAAACCTTAGGTAACTTTTTATTTATAAAGATGAAAAGTTAGTAAATCCGAAGAATAGCTTTCTGAATCCTTAGGGTTAAGCCATTCTGTTTCTCTTAACAAATTGCTAGCGATGAGCAAAATTCTATTTTCACTATAATAACGAATAAGCTGCAGGATTTTATGGGAGTTATCTATGTCCATATTAGCAGTGGGCTCGTCCAGCATTAAGATAGGAGTTTGAGAAAAAAGGGCAAGCCCCACTTTTACTCTTTGTAAAGTTCCTGAAGAAAGGTACTTGATTTCCGTATTTTGATAAGGCTCTAAGTCTAAAATTTTTATCCATTCCTGAAAGGAAAAAACAGGTAAAAAAAATTGGTAATGCCAATAAAAAGTTTCTTGGAGATTAAAATAAGGATAGACATCAATATAAGGACCGTCCCATGCAATATTTTGAAAAAAGAAATCTTGAGGAACAATTTTTTTATTTTTGATAAGCTGAATAGTCCCTGTATCAGGTTTCATTTTACCGCTAAAAACTTTCAGAAAAGTAGACTTGCCCGCACCGTTAGGACCCGAAATAACTAGGCGGTTACCTTGTTCAAGTTGGAATTGAAGATTTTGAAAAATGGATTTACTTGAGAATGATTTACTCAAATTCTGAATCTGTATCCGTATCATTAAAAGAGTTAGCAGAATAACCTTTCAGAATTCCTCTTTGAGAATTTTTAATGAAATTCAGGATTTCGGTTTTATATATGGAATCACCAAAAGTTTCTTCTACTTTGAGAGTAGCTTGGGAGATATTCATGCCATTTCCGTAATATACACGGTAAATATCTTTGATGAGCTCAATATCTTCGTTCGGGAACCCCCTTCTTTTTAGACCTACAAGGTTAAGACCTTCAAAAACCATAGGTTCTCTACCTGCTTTAATGTAGGGAGGAATATCCTTTCTGACTAATGACCCGCCTTGAATAATGACATGTTTACCTATTTTACAAAACTGATGAATAGCCGTCATACCGCCGATAATAGCAAAATCATCAATAATGACGTGCCCCGCCATGTTAGTAGCATTGGCTATAATAACATGGTTGCCAATAACACAATCGTGTGCAATGTGAGAATACGCCATGATTAAACTATTATTTCCAATAACGGTTTTGTAGCTATATTCAGTGCCTTTATGAATGGTCACACATTCACGGATAATAACGTAATTACCTATTTCAACAGTCGTATATTCATTATTGTATTTTAGGTCTTGAGGTTCTGCAGCAATAACGGCACCCGGAAAAATTTTACAATGTTTACCAATCCTTGCACCTGGAAAAATAGTTACATTAGGTCCTATCCATGTACCTTCCCCTATGTACACATCTTCGTAAATAGTCGTAAAAGGACCTACTTCTACCGTTTCATGAAGATGGGCATCAGGATGTATAACAGATAAATGATGGATTCTATTCTGATTCATTTTTCTTTTTAGGCACTAAACTAGCAGTTAAATCTGCTTCTGAAACTAAAACATCATTTACAAAAGCCTTGCCGCTCATTTTACAAATACCTCTTTTGAGAGCAATTAATTCCAATTTAAAAACTAACTGGTCTCCTGGAACCACCGGTTTTCTGAAACGAGCATTATCAATAGCTAAGAAATATACCCAAACATCATTAGGATTTTCTACTGAATTCAATAGTAAAACTCCACCAACTTGAGCCATGGCTTCTAACTGCAATACCCCAGGCATAATAGGATTGCCTTCAAAATGACCTACGAAAAAAGGTTCATTTATTGTTACATTTTTTACCCCTACTATGTAGTTTTCTCTAAATTCTATGATTTTATCTACTAACAAAAACGGATAACGATGCGGTAAAATTTTTTGTATTGCGTTGATATCAAACACAACATTTTGAGAGGCATTTTTTTGGTATTTTTTAATAAGTTTTTTTTGTTTGATAAGTTTTTTAAGATTTTTTGCAAAGGCTATGTTAGCGGCATGCCCAGGACGGGCAGCTAATATTTGTGCTTTAATAGGATTGCCCAACAACGATAAATCTCCGACCATGTCTAACAGTTTATGTCTTGCAGGTTCATTTTTATGACGCAGTTCTATGTTATTTAAATATCCTTCTTTGACTTGAACATCCTTTTTATTGAATAATTTGGCGAGTTGCTCTAATTGTTCTTGGCTCGGAACTTTATCTACGATAACAATTGCATTATTTAAATCACCTCCTTTGATAAGCCCGGCTTGCAATAAATCTTCCAGTTCATGAAAAAAACAAAATGTTCTACTACTTGCAAATTCCGTTTCAAAATTTTCTATTTGCACTAAGGTAGCGTGTTGTATTCCTAAAACATTAGAGTTATAATCTACCATGACAGTAATTCGGTAGCCATCAAAAGGAAAAGCGGCAATATCAATTTGTTTGACAGGGTCATTATAATGAACGGGTTCATCTATCACATAAAATTCTCTATTAGCTTTTTGTTCTTCTATGCCAACTGCTTTAAATCCCTTAACAAATTCAATGGCAGAACCATCTAAAATAGGTACTTCTGAACCGTAGATTTCCATCAGCACATTATCAATTTGAAGACCGGCTAATGCCGCTAAGGAATGTTCCACAGTATGAATTTTAACATCGCCGATACCAAGCGTTGTACCTCTTTCCTGTTCTGTAACATAATCTATATTAGCAGGGACCAAAGGTTGGTCAGGTAAATCCATTCTTTTATATACAAATCCATGATTTTCGGGAGCAGGTTTAAAAATAATTCTTGAAATTTCACCTGTATGTAAGCCTACCCCCTCAAAACTAACCTCCGATTTAAGTGTATGCTGTTTCTCGTACATATTTCTTATGATTTATGAAGTTTGCTGAATTGATTTTCTAATTCTTGAATTTTTTCATAAAGTTCAGGTAATTGACGGATTAAGGCTTCCAATTTTAATTGGGCTTTGATATCTTGCGCAGGGCTTCCTCGTAAAATAGAACCTTTGTTTTTTATGGTCTTAGTAACCCCGGATTGAGCACCGATTTGGGTACCATCTGCTATTTGAATGTGCCCCACAATTCCCACTTGCCCGCCTATCATGCAGTTTTTTCCTATTTTGGTGCTCCCTGAAATACCGCTTTGTGCTGCTATAACCGTATTTTCTCCTATCACGCAATTGTGTGCTATTTGCACTAAATTATCAATTTTTACCCCTGAACCAATAATAGTGGAACCTAAGGTAGCTCGGTCTATGCAAGTATTAGCACCAATTTCTACATTATCATGAATAATTACATTTCCAATTTGCGGAATTTTTGTAAAAGTACCATCTTTTTGAGGTGCAAACCCAAAACCATCCGCACCAATGACCGTTCCCGAGTGTATAATGCAATTCTTACCAATTAGCGTTTGGTCATATATAGAAACATTTGCATGGATTACTGTATTTTCACCAATCACGGAATAATCCCCGATAAAACTATTTGCAAAAATTTTTACTTTGTTATGAATAATCACCCCTTTTCCTATACGGACATTGTTATCAATATAAACATCTTCACCGATTTGTGCTGTTTCATCTATACAAGCTTTGGAACTGATACCTTTCAATTCTATTTTTTTATTGAAATAGCGGTTTAAAATATCTGTAAACACGGAATACGGGTTATCCACTTTGATGAGTGTAGTATGTAATGGTCTATCTGGAAGAAAATCCTTAGATACTAAAACAACAGCAGCTTGAGTTTTATATAAGTATGGAAGATACTTCGGATTAGCCAAAAAAGCTAGCCCATTTTCTTTTCCGTCTTCAATAGTACATAAAGTTTGAACTGTAATATTACCATCCCCATATACTTCACCATTATACATTTCCGCTATTTCTATGCTTTTCAGCAACATTATCAACTAATCAGTAAATAAAACCTCAAAATTAAGTAATTTTTTAAATTAAACAAAATTTCCTTTTATAGGATTTAAAATTTATGTGCCCCAATCAAAAGATATGAAAACTTACCTTAGGCTAGTTAACTTTAATCCGTAAAATCCCATATAATTCCAAAATTTAAAGTTCTGTGAGGCATTGGGTGGTAAAAAGTAGTGTAATATCCAACAAAAAATATGTTATCCCATAAATTGTTTAAACGAATAAATACTATTGCTTTTTTAAACTTGGCAGAGCCCATCATATCTCCAATGATCACGGGATTTTGAATTTCTTTGTTGTACGGATACCAAAAAAATCCTGCATAATTAAATAAGTATGCTTGTGTTTTGAATAGCACTTTTTGATTGAACTCAAAATTTAGTTCTATGGCGTTTTTAAAATGTCTTTTTTTATATCCTAAACACCAAGTGATAATTTGATGTGGCATTCTGTCCGTTAAACCGTTGATTGATGGATTGGAAACATAAAAATTAGCATCAGCACGAGTATAAAAAGATTTCCAACGATAATGAACAAGAAACTCACTGCCTGTTAAGAATATTCTTTTTGAAGTTTGTGTAATTTCAGAAGAAGAACTAAAAAAAATGGCATGATGTAACTGATGAAAATATAATTTTAAGGAAAGCCCTAAATAACGCTTATCCCATTGAGTTTGTCCTTCAAATGTTAAAATTTGTTGATTCCTTAAATTCTGATTACTCTTGAAATATTCGTAAGTAGAGAAGCGGTCTCTAAGAGTTGGGTTGATATTTTGGTAGTTCAAATAAAAACTTAGTAACACAGATTTTAGGCTGTCATTATTTTGGAAATAGACATTCAAAAGATGCTGTTGATGCAAATTAAACAAGTT
>Ga0209691_1001424_pt1 | contig 14177 bp, 10 predicted proteins | sample YNPMSBMetaG_FD_187120 | JGI IMG/M metagenome (GOLD analysis project Ga0209691, IMG submission 187120) | Anoxygenic and chlorotrophic microbial mat microbial communities from Yellowstone National Park, USA - YNP MS-B MetaG (SPAdes) (version 2) ... | reverse complement strand
GGCTTGGGGTCAATTGATTTTCGACCTTATTGGAGTGCAGCCTATTTGTTGGCGCAGGGCAAAGATTTTTGCGATTTGAACCAGATAGATGCTGTTGAACGCGCCTTAACCGGCTGGCGAGAAGATACCCGATGCAAGCCTGGTTTTTCCCCACCGGGCATCTGATCCTTCTCCCGCTAACATTCTTACCCTTTCAACAGGCGGTAAAGGTATGGTTGCTTATTCATATCGGCATCCTCTTTGTTTGCTCGCTATTGTTATGGCGTAACAAATATATATACCGCTGGTTGCCGCTCCTGGTTACATTTAGTTATTCGATGACTTTGGTTTCTTTGTATTTTGGGCAAGTGAACTCCCTCGTTTTGCTTGGTCTAGCGCTCTTTCTCTACTTAGAAGAACGGCAGAAACCGTTTCTGGCTGGTCTGGCGCTGATCCTTACAACCGTTAAGCCTCACCTGGTGATCTTCACCCTGCCGATGCTCCTGCTGGACGGATTTCAGCAAAGAGAGTGGCTAAGGCTGAGTGGTTTTTTTCTCGCTTTGTTATCGTCTTTTTTGCTGCTTTTCTTTCTTTATCCTGACTGGTTGAGGTCGCTGGTGCACTTAGCTTTCTCAGGGTTCAATTCGTTGCGCTTGACGCCAACCTTAGCAGGGTTACTGGTTGTTTTGGGAGAGACTCACCTGAGTCGCTGGCTGTGGCTGGGGGGATTGGGGATTTTCCTGGCTCTCAGGCTCGTTCTTAAATCCGTTGATCTCCGTACCTTTGTGGACCTTACGCTTTTGGGAGGAATGGTGCTCTCCCCGCTGGGTTGGAGCTATGACCAGATCCTGCTGCTCATCCCAGTTTTTCGGCTTATGGAATGGTGTATCCAAAAGGAACTCCCGTCGCCCTTTGCAGGGCAGATGTTTCTATCCCTGGTTGTGTTGAACCTGCTCACCTATTTGCAGCGAATCTTCATCCATAATGACGTTTGGTTCTTTTGGCTGCCGTTTGCCCTTGCGTTTTTCTATTATCTCAGTTGGCAGAGACGGATATCAAGCTGTGAAGCACATCCATACTAAATTTCCCTTTTCTAATAATCCAAGGATATTTCTTTGGTTGGTGCCTACCTTGCTTCCTTACATCTTATACCTGTTATTTGTTCTGCGTCTTGGGCAAGGTCCGGTGGATTATGAGACCTTCATGAGCATCGGTAAGCGTTTCCTAAATCATCAGCAGATTTACGTCGAAAACAGTTATTATCCACTTCCCTTTGTTATGATCTTTGCTTTGTTTAGCGCTTTGCCCAAGTGGCTTAGCCTGATGATTTGGCTTTCTTTGCCAGTGGCAATAGCCCTTTTCATTACAAAAGGACATCCTTGGGTATTCCTCTTTGCCCCTCTCTTTGCCCATTTTGTAGGTGGACAAAGCTCATGGGTGGGAATGCTTGGCTTGTGGGGCTATCTGACTTTTCCTGCTGGTACTTCGCTCTGGGGCGGATGTTTTCTTGCGCTTGCCTTTCTAAAACCTCAGCTAGCCGTTTTACCCTTTCTCCATGCCCTGATGCAATGGTGGCGTTATATCTGGTCGCACCATAAAGTTCCTCGGCAAGCCGTAGGATGGTTAATTTCGATGGTTGTGCTTTTTCTACCTGCTTTTCTTCTCCTGCCTGATTGGTTTACTGAATGGTTAAGCCAACCCCGTCCATTATTCATAAGAGCATTATCTGGACTGTTGCCACGTCTCTTACTAAGCATGTTCAAAGAACCCTCACCAGCTTTCTGGTTTACCCTAACATTTTGCGCTGTTTTTTTATTGCTTATTTTGGGGTTGGTATGGGGACGAAAAATCTCATTCGATATTGGTCTGCTGTGGTATTTTCTGGTCAGTCCTCTTGTTCATGATTACGATCTTATCCAGCTCATTCCGATCGTTGATAAACAGCGAAGCAGACAAACGGTCGCCATTCTGGCTTCGCTGCCTGGCTGGTTGACGATCCTTTTCGCCTACCAGAATGACTCGGCCTGGCTGACGTTTTCCCTATATTGCCCTGGCTTTGCTGTGCCAGGAGCCCATCAACTTGCGCAGTGTGGGCAACTTGAGATATGGAGAATCGTAAATTCGTTTTCATTTGTAAGGAGATACTTTATCTGCCAACTTGTAGACCGTCTAAGCCATTTAGCTGGTTCTTCCATCTGAGTATCTTTTTCGCTGTTATTTCATCTTCTCTTAGTTGTGCTTGTTGCACGAACCATTCCCAATCATCCTGAGTATCCGTCAGAATGTAAAACGAACGAATCAGTAGAGGTGAAAGGTCATTTAGGATTGCTTGTTGTCCATGAATAGTTTGGTAATAAAGTATATCGCTAAGTTGGTTTTGTTTCTCATAAGATTTTAAGAAAAGACGATAGGCCTCATCTTCCTGATGATTCGAATGCAGAATTGCACCGATGATAGAAAGTAGCAGCGGATCATCCATGGGCTGAATTCTTTGTACGTCATATAAAGCTATATCTTGAGCTAATGTTGAAGCATAGGCAGTATTGCTTTTTTCAATAGTATAGGCATAATAAGCATAGAATTCCACCCGTGTTGGTTTGAAATTGAGGGACGAGCTGTCAAAATTCTCCAAGGCAATCTCGTTCTCACCTAGAGATAAAGCCATTAACCCTCGCCAAAAATCTTTGTCCAGGATTTCTATCTCATACCATGAATCCCACTGATCCTCTGATGTCATCCAATTCTTCAACCGATTTGACATTTCTCTAAAGAGCGAAGGTTTTTCAAAGTAGATACTATTCAAAAGAAGCGGATTCAATCTAATAACATGCTCATATGCCTCGATAGCCGACTCTTGATTGCCCGCTTTTTCTTCCATCCAACCGAGATTTAGCCAGATCATCGGATTGCGCGGTGCTGCTTCGGCAGCCTTGCGCATGTAATTCAAAGCTGTATCTTTGTCCATTTTCAACCAGTATAAAACTGCTAGATTTGCTTTTTGAATCGGCCAGTGTGGGTCAAGTGAGTACCCTCGGAGTTGATAATCCAGTGCTTTCCCTAAAATGGATTGATCAACCGGCTGAGACAAATCATCGGATAATTGATTCATATAGACCAAACTGCACTGGAATTGATAAAGCGCATTACGGTCAAAACGATTTGCAAGTGAACAAATTGCGTTTTGAAAGTTGAAGTGATTATTATCCTGAGATAAATTGGCGATTTTGGAGTAACTGGTTATTGGAGCAATTTGTCGGGAAACCAAAAAAACACACAGCAAAGACGGAAGCATCAAACTCATAATAAGTAATAAGAAATATTTACGCGAAATTTTTCGCTCTGTGAGGGGAAAGGCGTAATAAATCATTAAAACGATGATGATGAGCAGCGAAGCAAGATAATTTGTGACCCATAACATCGAGTCAACAAGGTGATGACTGAGAAAAGCTAATACGGCAGCAATATAAGCATCTGGAAAATTAATTCTGGTTGTGTCTCGGATGGATAGATAATTCTTTATCTGCAAAAAGAACACGATTAGAAGAAAATTAAGCAACCCGAATCCGATCAGCCCATATTCGACGAGAACATTAAGCCATAAATTATGAGCTGAAAGAGCAAAAAAACCGGGTGGCAAATTCGCGGCCTTCAAATAAGCAAGCGGGAAACTACCATTCCCATGACCATAGATTGGAGATTGCAGGAATGCTTCCCATGAGTATTTCCACAATGTTCCGCGACCGGATGAAAGACTGTCGATTAGAGTTAATAAATAACGCGAACCAAAACCGGCTAGATTAAATTGCCCGCTACCAATAGCTCTCCAAAGCACAGCCATCGCAAATAAAACAAGCAATAAAGAACCAGCCAGAACTTGCTTGAGAGATTGCCTGTAATGAGAAGGAGCTGATTCTTTAGATATGGAACGCAAGGAAATATATTTGAATAACGGCTTTAAGGAGAGATAAATTACGCCAGTAAATGCCCCGATTAATCCCCCTCGCGAGATGGCAAAATAGATGTTTAAGGCACATAAAGCTATTCCTGCAATCCAGAGCAACCTTTCTGAATTGTGTTTGGAATTAAACATCCGTATAAGCATTATCGGCCAGATAAAATTCATATAGCCAGCCAAGACATTTGGATGAATGAATAGGAATCCAGAAGAACGGAAGGCTGTTGACAAGGAGGGTAATTGCTTGATACGTGACAGTACGAAAAGGTAATCTCTGTACCAGAAAATTACTTCAAATAAGGTAGCAAGGCCGACAAATATCCCAATTAAAATCAGGCTGTTTTCCCAGATAAGACGGCTTTTTTGATCAGCTAATGAGGTATATATCAGCATACAGAACACAAGTAATATTAATGTTCGAAAAACTGACATCAAGCCATAAGGTAACGGCTGTGACAACGGCAACATGACCATAAAATAAGCTGCAACAAGTAGCGCCAAAAGATGGGCTTTTGAGATCTTAAACTCTGAGTAGCGATAGATTAGAAAACTAGTCCAAATCAGGCTAAGTATTATTAAAAATGACCACCCTTCGTTTACCAGATAGCGAGGAACTTCAAGAGTTACTAATATTACGCAAATGAGTGTAACATAGAGCAGGGTCGAATATTTACCCACTTTACTTCCCAAATCAGAAACAGCTAATTCCTTTTTATTTTTTCAAATTTTACTATGATAAGTGGCATTAGGGTTAACAAATCCGCAAGGAAGCCTTACTTTTTCGTCGGCTTATTGAAAGTAATGTATACTACTATTACCTATTGTCAATGTGACCTTTCTTGACGTATCTTGGTTTTTGTTGCGAAGATAAAAAACTCTTGAAACGATTATTCGAAGTGGGTGTGAAAAGAGCATATTGTTTTTCTTCTCTATCATTGCTATGGGAGGTGCTCGTGCAAAGGAAAAGAATCCCCTTCCAAGGATTAGGTGCTCGCGAGTGGCTTAACCTCGCCCTAGCGGCAATTGTGGTTTATTATCTGGCAAAGCCAGCAATGGAAATTTACTTTAACAATACCTTTATGTTTTTAGGACAAGACTTTCTCTCCTTCTGGAGCGCTGGCTGGCTGGCAAATCAGCGTGGGCTTGCTGCAGCTTATGAGCCATCTCAATTAGCGGAAGTCCAATACCGCTATATCCCAAAGCCAGCTAATGTTGAACAGTATCAATTTATTCCGGTCTTTACGTTTTTTCTGCCTATCTTTTTGCTCCCTTTTCAGCTTCTGGCAATGATTCCGATAACTCCTGCTTTCATTTTGTGGACTGTGCTTAATCTTCTTGGCAGCATCCTTTACCTCTTTTTTTTCTCGCGCTCTGTTTCTTATCATCTGCCTCTTCGCACGCTCTTACTCCTGATCCTTTTCTGGCCGTTTTATCAGTCGCTCTTTTGGGGGCAAATTGGTTTAATTTCATTAGTGGCTAGCGGAGAGTTTTTACGGTCTTACCTGCTTGCGAGATATTGGCGTGCTGGTCTTTGGTTGGGTATTTTATTAATCAAACCGCAGACTTTACTACTTATCCTCCCGTTTCTCCTGCTCCAAAAACAATGGCGGGTGCTGCTGGGATTTGGTCTGGTGGCAGCTTTTGTGTGCCTGGTCTCCCTGGGTTTATTAGGAATTGAAGGATTGGGCGCCTATTTACGCCTATATAATAACGCCATTAACCGTTTTGCCACCGTTGCCCCAAACGGGATGCTCAACTGGAGAATGATTGGAGAAAATCTTTCTTCTTTGGGTTTCTCCCGACTTGGATGGGGAATTGCCTGGACAGGAATGGTAGTTACTGTCCTTTTGACTTTCAAACAATTCTATAGATTGCAAATCAGGGCTGAAGAAGCGCCACAGGCTTTTCTGGCAATCTTTGCTGCAACCGCCTTAGTCTCCTGGCACTTTCATATTTATTCTGCCATTGTTTTGCTTCCTTTCATCTTGAACCTTTTGATAAAAAACAAGTTGCCTGATTGGGTTCTCCTAATCTGGATCTTCCTGCCAGGCTTGATCGTTTTTTTGACCGATATGATCCTTCTTGGCTTGAAACTATTCCAAATCGAGCAATCTTTCTCTATTCCAGCTTTATTGCAGGGTGCCTGTGGTTTTTCATTAGCTATGCTTACTTTTGGCTGGGCGTGCAAGGCCATGCGAAGCCATTGAGCTGATATTGCAAAGACCTTCACCATGTTGGTATGATTGGGTGAGGAAGATTGACGAAGCTATATCTCTTCCTCTTTTCCCTCGTCCTCCAAACCCAAAAAGGCTTGACTCTATCTCAGGGGAGGATATACTAAAGTATAGTCTTTACATCAAGAGCGCTCCACCGGCTGCGATGAATCGGGAAGAGTTCGTCTGTGGGAGGGAAGCGATGAAAGCACAACCTGCATTCAGGGTTTGGGTGATTCTTGGCCTGTGGTTGGCCGTCAGTCTTGCCTGTTCGCTCAGCGGAGGCGGGGGGAACGGGGCGGAAGCTACCGCGCAAGCACTCGCTATTCAAAGCACGGCTTTGGCATTACAAATGACCCAGCAAGCTCAAGACCTACAGACTACACTTGGCGCTCAGCCGGGCGGCACCCCTTCATCACCAGGCGGACGACCCTCCAGCCTTGATGAACTACGCAAAAACGCTCGCATTCTCCTTTTTGAAGACATTCTCAAGAGTCAAACCAACCTTGAACGCTATGTCAAACGCGCTCTGGATGAAGGAGGCTATACCTATCTGGATACCGAGGGAAACCTCGATCGTCTGAGAGAAAATATTCTCTACGGCACAACCACCTGGGATCTGATTGTGATCTCTGCCGAAGCCTCTGGCCATATCCCAGCCGATTATTTCGAATTTCTGGTTGCCCATTTACAACGCGAGACCGCATTGATTCTGGAGATGTGGGATATGGATGACATCCTGCTGGGGAAAATCCAGGCCGCACCAAAAATCAAATGGATTCTGGATACCTGCGGGATTGAATTTCAAACCGACTGGTACAATCCTACCGCGCGTGAAATGTGGCTTCTGCAGCCGCAACATCCGTTGCTCAATCAACCGTATTCGGTGCCAAAACTCTCCCATGCCGGCACAGTGTGGCGGGGCGATATCGGCGATCTGATGAAAATCAAGCGGGTCAACAACCAGATTGTTGGCGATGCGACTTTCCTGGCCGGCTTGACCCCCGCCAATACCAACCTGAACGGCTTGTTGACCACGTGCGTCGAAGGACGCGTGGTCATTCAGACCTTTGCCTCCCATGAATACGCCCGCGATGAAATGGTTGCGCTCTGGCAAAACTACCTGTTCCACACCCTGAACAATCACTTCCTGGCGATCGTCCCTTAAGGCCAAGGCGAGGCAAGAGAAAGACAAAACAGCTAGGTTCTACCGGAAACGAAAACAACGGGCTTGATCCCGATGGTCAAGTCCGTTTTGATTGTCATTTCCCTCGAGCGGGTGATGGGAGCGCGCTGGTTTCTCTTGGGCTCCTTTTGTTAGCGATGAGGTGCGCTTTGAGAGCTATTTTAGCGCAAGGTCTGGATGAAATGATTGGTCAGCGCATAAAAGACATAGTTTTGCCACAGTTTTTGCATGTCTTCGCGGTGATAGTCATGGGTTCCGAAAGTCTGCAAAACCAGGCGCCCACCCAGACAGGTGGTCAGCACAGCGCGCGAGTCCTTGAATTTCTCGTCAATGCCGATAACTAGGGCGGCATCGCCTACGGCCTTATTGCTATAGTATTTGATCTTCATCAAATCCCCGGTATCATCAGCCCAGAAGGGCGCCGGTCGCAAGCGTCCCATCTCGTTAGGTTCGTTCAAGATGGGGTGATCGGGAATCAAGTACCACAAATCTCGCCGTCCGGGATGCCCCCAGTCTTTGTCCAGCTCGACCCCGCATTGATCTAAAATCGGCTTGATCTTCCCCTGCGACAGACTGTCAATATCCCACATCTCCATGATGACCCCGGCGCCGGATTCTAGAAATTCCCGAATCAGGTCAAAATATTCCCCACTAATTCGCCCAGAAGCTTCGGCGCTGATGATCAACAAATCCCATTCCTTGTTCTGGACGAGCTGTTCTTTGAGCCAACCCTGAGCGCTGCCGACATCGGTAAAGATATAACCGGCATCTTCCAGGGCAGGTTTGATATAGCGGGCAACTTTGGAAGGATGACCGGACATGTCCTCAAACAGCAAGATTTTGGCGCCTTTGCGCAAAGCGTCCAGATCCATACTCTGCCCTGGTGGGATGAAAGGAGTTGGAGTTTCTTCGACGGGCAGGGTTGGCGGCACGGTGAGAATCGGCCCTTCAGGGGTGGGCATACCGCCTGTGCTCCCGCCACTCGCCTGCAGCGCCAGGCTGGTTGCCTGCAAATTGATGGCCTCCTGGGTGGCTTGAATGGCAAGCGCAGTAGCTTGTAAGGCAAGGGCTTGAACGGTTGCTTCACTTGAAGTATTGGGAGAGCCGGAGAGCGTGCAGGTCATGGAGAGGATTACCAACCCTATCCAAAGGGAAACCGGAACCGAAAGACGCAGGAAGGGGATTTTTTTGCTCATCTCTTTCTCCTTGGAATTAGAATGGGTTACGGGTTAGGTTTCTGGTTGACAAGGCATCCCGAGATGTTCTACATACAGCTTATATGCCCACCGTTAAGAAAGATACATTGATCTTGTAAATTTATTATAGAGGATAAACACTCAAAGTCAATAGCGTTCTCTGGGTGATGATTTTGGAGTGCTGGAGCCGTGCTTCCGCGAGTTGCGAAAGCGTGGCTTCCGCACTCCATAGGGCCCCCTTTCGTGTCCATTTGCGTTCATTCGCGGACTCTAAAGGTCCCCATTCGTGTTCATTCGCGTCCATTCGCGGTTAAGAGTTGCGAGAGCGCAGCTTACGCATTCCAAAAGTACGAGGTTAATCTAATGAGCGCAGCGGCTGTTCGATGAGTCCCTCCAGGGTTTGCAGGAATTGCGCCCCGCGGGCGCCGTCCACCACGCGGTGGTCGAGCGAGAGGGTCATGCGTAGGCGAGGTTGAATGACCATCTGCCCGTTAAGCGCGACCACCTTTTCTTCGATTGCGCCAACAGCCAGGATGCCTGCTTCGGGAGGATTGATGATGGCACTAAAGGCGCTCACCCCAAACATGCCCAGATTGCTTAACGTGAACGTCCCACCGCTCATTTCTTCAAGGGTCAGGCGGTTGGCTTGTGCTCCGGCGATCAGTTTTTGGCGTCGTTCGGCAATTTCCAGTACCCCCAACCGATCGGCGTGATGAATCACCGGCACCAGCAAGCCTTCTTCCACCATCACCGCCAGGCCCAAATTGATCTCCTGGTGGAGTACAATGTCCTCATCGATCCAACTGGCGTTCAAGCGCGGATGCTGGCGCAGGGCAAGAGCAGTCAGTTTGATCAACAGGTCGGTCAGGGTGACTTCGCTATGACCGCGCTGGCGCAATTGCTCTCGCCAGGAGACTAGGGCTGTTGCATCCACGTCACTTTCCAGGAAAAAATGCGGCACGGTTCGCCAGCTTTCGCTCATCCGTTTTGCCATCGTTTTCCACATACGGCTGACCTGTGCTGGCTGTTCTGCCATTGGCGGCGCAGGCGGCGCTGCTAGCGGACGCTTTTCAACGGCGCGCAGGACATCGGCTGCCAGCACAGCGCCCTGTGGTCCACTGCCTTGCAGGCTTTCAAGCGCAATGCCACTTTCCTGTGCTAGGCGGCGCGCTTTGGGAGAGGCTAAAACCGGCTGCGATGGAGAGGTGACTTGAACCTGAGCGGCGAGGTAAGCCAGCACATCCTCTTTGGTCACGCGCTCGCTGCGACTGGGCACCTGGCTGAGATCCAATCCCTTTTCGGCCGCCAGACGCGCAGCCACCGGACTGGCGGCTTTGGCAGTTGCGGGAGATGGAGTCGCCACCGCTTGAGTGCCCGGAACGGCTTCGCCAGCCTCCAGAATGTGGGCAATAACCTGCCCGACCGGAATGTCTTCCCCTGCCCGAGCGCGCACGTTGGCTAAAATTCCCGAAGCTGGTGCTTCTATTTCAACCGTGGTTTTATCGGTTTCGATGACCATCAGCGGCTGTCCTTTATGAACGGTTTGTCCCTCTTGAACCAGCCATTCCAGCAGTTTTCCGGTATCCTGGGCAATGCCCAGGGCGGGCATAAAAACTTCGGTTGCCATCTTTGTTCTCCGGTTAAATAACAAGCTTAGACCCTGCCACACAACATTTTTGCCATCTCTACCACCGCTGCCGGGGTAGGAACGGTTAAGTCCTCTAAGGCGGGTGAGAAGGGGATCGGCACGTCCATCGCTCCCATCCGTTTGACCGGCGCATCGAGGTAATAGAAAGCGCCATCAGCAATGATCGAAGCAATCTCAGCCGTCACCCCATAAGAATGATAGCCCTCGTCAATGACAATCGCCCGGCTGGTTTTTTTGGCCGAGTTGATCAGGGTTTCGGTATCCAAAGGCTTGAGCGTGCGCGGATCAACCACCTCGGCTTCTATGCCGATCTCCGCCAGAATCTTGGCTGCTTCGAGAGCCACGTGTACCATGCTGCTGGTGCCAACGAGAGTTATATCTTTGCCCTGGCGCTTGATGTCGGCGACGCCAATTGGAATGGTATATTCTCCTTCAGGCACCGCTCCTTTGAGCTGGAACATCATCTTATCCTCAAACGTGACTACCGGACTGTTGTCCCGAATGGCAGATTTTAGCAAACCCTTGACATCATAAGGGGTAGAAGGAGCGATCACCTTTAAACCGGGGATGTGACACAACCAGGCGTGCAGAGATTGGGAGTGCTGAGCGGCAGAGCGGCGCGTGGCGCCTAGCGTGGTGCGCAACACCATTGGCACACTCCATTTTCCTCCCGACATATAATGAATCTTGGCTGCCTGATTGACCAGTTGATCCATGGCGAGGGTGATGAAATCGCCAAACATAATATCCACAATTGGCCGCATACCGGTCATGGCGGCTCCCACGCCAATGCCGGTGATGCCAGCTTCCGAAATTGGCGAATCGATAATCCGTTCTTTGCCAAACTCCTCAACCAATCCCTTCAGCACCTTGAAGGTCGTCCCGGCTTCGGCAATATCTTCACCGATCATAAAAATGCGCGGATCACGGCGCATCTCTTCGGCAATCGCTTCGTTGACTGCCTGTCCATAGGTAATTTCACGAACAGCGTTAGGCGTAGACATGTTGATCCACCTCTTCTTTAGGGGGATAAGGAGCATTGATGGCAAACTGCACCGCTGCTTCCACTTCGCCGCGAATCTCTTTCTCGATCTGAGCGAAAACGCTTGCTTCAGTCAATTTGCGTTCCAACATCCAGTTGGCAAGCAGTTTTAGGGGATCGCGTTCGGTCATCCAATAGATTTCTTCTTCTTTTGAACGATAATAGCTGCGATCGATATCGCCAACGTGATGACCGTAGAAGCGATACGTGTTACAAAGTAGAAACGAAGGGCCTTGCCCTTTGCGAGCGCGTTCGACCACCTCTTGGGCTGCTTGGTGAACGGCCTGCACATCCTGACCATCCACTTCGACCGCATTCATGCCGAAAGCCGCTGCCCGCCCCATAAAGGTGCCGGCTGTGGTTTCCTGATAGGGCGTGTATTCGTTGTATAGGTTGTTTTCGCAGCAGAAGATCACCGGCAATTTCCATAGCTCAGCCATGTTCATCGATTCATAGACCAGGCCTTCGTTCAGCGCCCCTTCACCGAAAAAGCAAACCACCACCCGATCGATGCCCTGCATCTTCATCGAGAGCGCCGCCCCGGTGGCAATCCCTGCACTGCCACCGACAATGGCATTGGCGCCCAGGTTACCGCTATCCGGATCGGCGATGTGCATCGAACCCCCTTTGCCGCGACAATAGCCGGGTTGTTTGCCCAACAATTCGGCGAACATGCGCTCAAAGCTTGCCCCTTTGGCAAGGCAATGTCCATGCCCGCGATGGGTGCTGGTGATGTAGTCATCTTTCCGTAAAGCCTCGCATACCCCTACGGCGACCGCCTCTTCCCCGATATAGAGGTGGGCAAGGCCGGGCATGATGGCGCGCTGATAGAGCTCATTTGTTTTCTCTTCAAAGGCGCGAATGCGAAACATTTGCTGATAAAAATGAAGGAGTTGTTCGACATCGTATTCTTTGCTCATTGTTCACCTCTCATCCTGGTCTAGTACATGGCAATTCCGGCTGAAACGTTCACATCCTCACCGGTAATCGAATTCGCCCAATCCGAACAAAGGAAGACTGCCGTGGCTGCCACCTCTTCGGGTGGAATGAAGCGATGTAAGGGCGAGTTGGCTTTCATCCGTTCGCGTGCTTCTTCCACCGTGATACCCTGCTCTTTTGCCTGCGTCTCGAAAATCCACCTCAGGCGCTCCCCTTCCATCGGGCCAGGCGAAATGACGTTGACACGGATATTATAGGGGCCTACTTCCCATGCCAGGGTGCGCGCCAAACCGACCAGGGCGATCTTTGAAACGGCATAAGGGGTGCGGTTGAGCAAAGGCCGCTTGCCGGTCATTGAACCGATAATAATGATCGATCCCGAGCGGCGCTCGATCATTGCCGGTAAGAAGGCTTTGCAACACAGGAAAACCCCAGTGGTATTGACCTCTAGGGTTTGTTTCCAGTCCTTAAGATCGATTTGCCACAAAGGGGCGGAGGGGCCGGTAATGCCGGCTACGTTTGCCAGAATATCTATCCGCCCAAATTCAGCCAGGGTTTGTTGGGCGCATGAGAGCACGCTGGCTTCGTCAGAAACATCCATTTGGAGAGGGAGAGCTTTTTGCCCGAGCGCTTCAATTTGCGCTTTAAGGTCTTGCAAGGGTTCGGTCATCAGATCAGCAATCACGACATCGGCGCCGGCTCTGGCAAACGCCAGGGCAACCTGCGTGCCCAGACCGCGTGCGCTGCCGGTCACCACCGCCACTTTTTGATCGAGGAATTTCATGGAAACCTCCTTCGGGATAGGGTGGGATAGAAGGACGAACTTCGCTGAAAAAGCTTCTGTATCATCGATAATCAATTATCGATTATAATTATAGCATAGAATGTCAATTTGCAAGGTATGGAAGGGATTGAGATGGCAAGGATTGCCGTTTTAGGCGCCTTTGACACCAAAGCCGACGAATTTCTTTATCTGATCCAGCAAATCGAAAACTGCAGGCATCAGGTGGTGCGCATAGATTTCGGCGTCTTGAAAGAACCCCCTTTTGCGGTGGAGATTGCCGCGACTCAGGTCGCTGAAGCGGGTGGCGTTTCTCTGGTTGAATTGCGTTGCAAAGGCGAACGCGGCGAAGCGATGCAGGTGATGGCAAGAGGAGCCGCTAAAGTGGTGGGTGAGTTATTCCAGCAAGGGAAAATTGAGGGCTTGATCGCTATGGGGGGTTCTGGAGGAACAGCGGTGTTTCTTGAAGTCGCCCGGCATTTGCCACTCGGCTTCCCCAAAGTGCTGGTCTCCACGCTGGCTAATCCTTCAAGCGGTGATCCGCTTGCCATTCACGATTTTGTGCTCGTGCCGGCCGTGGTGGATATCGCCGGTTTAAACCGCATCAGTCGCCGGGTAATCAGCAACGCCGCCCATGCCATCTGTGGCATGGTGGAAGGAACTGTTGCTGGAAATCCTGAGGACAAGCCGATCATCGCCGCAACTATGCTCGGCAATACCACGCCGGCGGTCGATCGAGCGCGGCGGATCTTTGAAGCGGCTGGCTACGAGGTGCTGGTCTTTCATGCCATTGGCAACGGTGGACGCACGATGGAAAGCCTCATCCAAAGTGGATGGATTGAGGCCGTGTTCGATTTGACCACGGTAGAATTAGCTTCGGAGCTGGTCGGTTCGACTGCCTATTCGGCTGGTAAACAGCGTTTGACCGCCGCAGCGCACCAGGGTGTTCCTCAGGTGGTGTCGGTAGGTTGTCTGGATTTCGCCATTTTTGCCCGTCCAGAGACCATTCCCGAACGCTATCGCACCCGTTTCTTCTATCGCTGGAATCCGGAAACAACCCTGATGCGCACCACGCCAGAAGAGAACAAACAATTGGGAGAGGAGATTGCCCAAAAGCTCAACTGTTCAAAGGGCAATTGCATGCTCTGGTTTCCCAGAAAAGGTTTTTCCCAGCTCGACCGCCAAGGCGGCCCGTTTTGGAACCCGGCGGCGGATGAGGCTCTCTTGCAGGCGTTGAA
>Ga0209691_1001419_pt1 | contig 14208 bp, 12 predicted proteins | sample YNPMSBMetaG_FD_187120 | JGI IMG/M metagenome (GOLD analysis project Ga0209691, IMG submission 187120) | Anoxygenic and chlorotrophic microbial mat microbial communities from Yellowstone National Park, USA - YNP MS-B MetaG (SPAdes) (version 2) ... | reverse complement strand
GCTCACGGGCGGATTACAAGTTCCGATTTGCGGCGCGATTTCATTCGGCGTTCTCTGGCTCTTGGGTATTGCAGGCGGTTACGATTTGCTTTACCTCTCGTTTTGTCTTTCGCTGAGCTCAACGATGATTGTGGTCAAGATGCTTTACGACAAGCACGAAATTGATACGCTTGCAGGACGCATTACGTTGGGCGTGTTGGTGTTTCAAGACATTTGGGCGATTCTCTTTTTGGCAATTCAGCCGAACTTGAACAACCCCGAAGTGCAAACGGTTGCGCTTTCTTTTGCAGAAGGCATTGGGCTTGTGGGCGTGTGTTTGCTTTTAAGCCGCTACGCGCTTCCGAAATTTTTTCATGCGATTGCGAAACTTCCTGAATTTATGCTTGTGGCTTCGCTGGCGTGGTGCTTTGCCGTGTGCGGATTGGCGCAGTTGGCAGGGCTTTCCAAAGAAATGGGTGCGCTCATTGCAGGCGTGAGCATCTCGACGTTTCCTTACAATCTTGATGTTGTCGCAAAGGTGATTAACATTCGTGATTTTTTCATCATGCTGTTTTTAGTTGCGCTTGGCATGAAAATTCCAATGCCGACGGTTGAAGTCTTGCTCATCGGTGCGTTGCTTTCGGTGTTGCTTATCCTGACGCGATTTGTTTCCATCTTTCCAATTCTTTATGCGCTTAAACTTGGCAATCGCGTCTCGATTCTCTCCTCTATCAACCTTTCTCAAATTTCAGAGTTTGCATTGGTGATTGCGTCGCTTGGTGTTGCGTATCACCACATTTCCGATGTTACTGTCTCTTACATCGTTTTCACGCTTGTCATTACGGCGATTCTCTCAACGTTTTGGATTGAGAAATCGCATGAGAGTTTTTTAGCCATCAATCGATTTTTATTAAAACTTGGGTTGCGCGAAGCCTTGTCCGATGAGGAAGTCTCAAGAGACTCTGATAAACGCATTTTCATTTTAGGCTTCTACAAAATTGCCAGTTCGCTTGTGTATGAAATTGAGCGTTCGCAAAACACGATTCGCAATGCGTTGCGGGTGATTGACTTCAATCCCGAAGTCTTGCAGAAACTCAAAGCCAAAGGCATTGACGCACAATACGGCGACATTGCACACATCGAGACGCTTCATCATTTGGGGATTCATCGTGCAGAGGTTGTGGTTTCAACGATTCCTGATTCGTTGCTCAAAGGCACAAGCAACATGAACATTTTGAAAGCAGTCAAAACCCACGCGCCTCATGCGAAAACCATTTTGATTTCAGAAGATTTAGAGACGACGATTGCGCTTTATGAAGCCGGTGCGGATTATGTGCTGATGCCACGACTGCGTGCCGCAACCAATTTGCTTGACCTGATTGAACGCGCTTCGAGTTGGTCGCGCAAAGGCACGGAGACCTTGAGCTACAAAGAGTTCAAAGCACGTTCCGAAATTTTGCAGTAATAGCACTCGCATTTGGGTATTTTCGTGTTTAGGTGAAAAACTTTTATTTTCGTTAGTCAATTGAAGTAACCGCAAAATATTGAAGTAGTTTATGTCAGTGATTGCAGGCACGCCTGATATTACCATTATCGGTGCTGGTCCGACTGGGCTTTATGCCGCGTTTTATGCAGGGCTTCGCTCAATGCAAGTGCGCATTGTTGACAGCCTTTCCGAAATCGGCGGACAGCTTACCGCACTTTACCCAAAGAAAAACATTTATGATGTTGCGGGTTACCCTGCGGTGCTTGCCGAAGATTTGGTCAAAAACCTCTACGAGCAATGCAAGCAATACAACCCCGAGATTTTCACCGACACGAAAATTGAAAAACTTGAACGCGAAGGCGAGCTTCTCAAACTCACGTCGGCTGATGGGCGCGAGATGTATTCCAAAACGGTTTTAATTGCCGCAGGCGTTGGCGCATTTACACCACGTAAGTTAGAACGAGAAGGATTAGAGATTTGGGAAGGCAAAGGACTTTACTATTTTGTCAAAGACCCGACCATTTTTTACGGCAAAAAGTTGCTTGTTGTCGGCGGCGGCGACAGCGCAATGGACTGGGCGATGGCTCTCGGCGATAAGTCACAGATGCTTCTGATTCACAGGCGCGATAAGTTTGTCGCTCACGAAGATAGTGTCAAAAAGGTGCGCGCGATGGGCGTGCCAATTCGCACCTTTTGGGAACTGAAATCCCTTCACGGCGAGAACGGCGTTGTCAAAAGTGCCGTTATCTTTAATAACAAAACCAAAGAAGAAGAAACGATTGAAGTCGATGCCGTGCTTTGCAATCTTGGCTTTATCACAAACCTTGGCTCTATCAAAAATTGGGGATTGGAGATTGAGGGCAACGGAATCAAAGTCAATCACGCGATGGAAACCAACATCAAAGGGGTTTATGCCGCTGGCGATATTGCTTCACACGCCGCAAAATTAAAACTCATCGCCACAGGCTTTGGCGAAGCGGCGATTGCAGTCAATCACGCAAAAACCGTCATTGACCCGCACGCCTCGTTCTTTCCCGGACACAGTAGCAATAAGGACGATAAGAAGGAAGAAAAAAGTCATGCAACTCTGTAACTTTCTAAAAATTGTCAACTTGACCATCGCCTCTTTGCAAATACTGAAATACAGAACATTGATTGAACAAGTAGATTTGAATTTCGAGAACGAATTAACCCTCTTGAAGTATGAAGACTGATACCAAGCCTTTGGCGGATATTCTGATTGTCGATGACCAAGAAATCATCTTGAAGTTGCTTGAAGAAACTTTACGCAGTGAAGGCTACGCTGTCCGTATTGCCTACAACGGCTTAGATGCTCTCGAAGAAGTGCAGAAGCAAAAGCCCGACCTCATCATCACCGACATGCTCATGCCGAAAATGAACGGCAACGACATGGTAGCCAAACTGAAAGAATCCGCTGACACGCGGCTTCTGCCTGTGATTATGCTTACAGGGCTATTTGATTTTGAAAACAAAGTGCGTGCGCTTGAAATCGGCGTTGATGATTTTCTCGGCAAGCCCTTCAATCGCATTGAACTCATTACCAAAGTGCGCGCCCTCTTGAAAACTAAAAGTTACATCGACCAGCTTGAAAACGCAGAAACGGTTATTTTCTCACTTGCTTTGGCGATTGAAGGCAGAGACCCCTACACCAACGGACACTGTCATCGACTTTCGGATTACGGCACGAAACTCGCCCGCAAAATTGGACTTTCGGAATTTGAAATCGACGCAGTGCGCAAAGGCGGCGTGATTCATGACATCGGCAAAATCGCCGTTCCTGATAACATTCTCTTAAAACCTGGAAAACTGACTCCCGAAGAGTATGAGGTCATGAAAATTCACCCAGAAGCTGGCGAAAATATCTGCAAGCCGCTTAAATCGCTTGCCCCTGTTCTGCCGATTATTCGCGGACATCAAGAACGGTGGGACGGCAGTGGATACCCTGATAAACTTGTCGGCACTGAAATTCCTATCACGGCACGGATTATTGCTATCGTGGATTTTTATGATGCTCTTATGACCGTGCGCCCCTACAAACGCGCCCTTGACGTCAAACAAGCCTTAGAGATCATGAGCAAAGAAACCCAAGAGCATAAGTGGGACCCCAATCTTATGCGTGTTTTTCAAGAAATGATTGTCAATGAAGAACTCGACAAATCCGTTAGTGAAATTCAAGTTCTCAACTACGAATACCAATAACGCAAAGGATCACCTGAACTGGAATGAAATGGAATGTTCTGACCCGCGCCGACCTTGATGGCATTGTTTGCGCGGTGATTCTTAAAAACACCGAAGACATTGACAAAATCCGATTTGTTGAGCCGAAATTTGTTCAAGATGGCGAAGTAGAAATCTCCTCAAATGATATTATCACCAACCTCCCTTACGATAAACGGTGCGGAATGTGGTTTGACCATCATGTTGCGAATGTTAGACCCAAAGCGTTCAAAGGCTCGTTTAAGCCTGCTCCTTCTGCCGCTCGCGTTGTCTATGATTACTACCTTCCCAACTTTCCATCTCTCACCAAGTATGATGACCTGATGCGCGCAACCGATAAAATCGATGCCGCAGAACTTACTTACAACGAAGTGCTTGAGCCTGAAGGCTACCTGCTACTTTCAATGACTATCGATGGCAAGTTTCACGAAGATGAGCCGTATTGGCAACATCTTGTCAACCTGCTCAAAGACACGACACTCACAGAAACCATGAACGACCCGATGGTCAAAGAAAAAGTCGCCCGATTCAAAGAACAGGATTTTCTCTTTCGGCAAGCCGTTCAAGATTGCTCGCGCATTGAGAAGAACGTGCTAATCACAGACCTACGAAAATATACTGACCTGCCCAACGGAAATCGTTACTATGTTTATGCCTTCCAAGCGGCAACAAACCTTTCGATGCGTATCACAAACGACCGTGAGCGTCCAGGCTATGTTTCTATCGGTGTTGGTTACAATATCTTTAATAGAACGGCAAACATTAATGTCGGTGAATTGATGAAAAAATACGGCGGTGGGGGTCATAAAACCGTTGGAAGCACAAAGGTTAAAGCCGAAGATGCTGACCGCGTAGTGAAAGAAATGCTCGTCTACTTAACGCGCTAACCAATGCCTGCCCGCACTTTTACGCACACGGTTCGCGTCATCTATGCACATACCGACCAAATGAGCGTTGTTTATTACGGTCGCTATTTCGAGTTCATTGAAGCCGCTCGTAACGAACTTTTGCGCGAATGCGGATTCACCTACAAAGAACTTGAATCGCTTGGGATTATGCTCCCTGTTGTTTCCGCCCATTTAGATTACTTTGCCCCTGCACGCTACGATGATGAAATTGAAATTCACACGCATATTGAAAAACTTGAACACGTGCGTGTAACGATTGCTTATACTGCCTTTGAAAAATCTTCCCGTCAGAAACTCTTTTCAGGCTACACGATTCACGCCTTTGTGAATAAAAACGGCAAGCCTTCTCGCCCGCCCCAAGCCTTTTTGGAGAAAGTGGCTTAATCGCTGTTAGATTTTTTCTTTGCTTCAAAATTTTTGAGATAGAGCGGCGAGGCTGTGGCAAGGTCGGCGATTTCCCCGCGCGCCAACTTTTCTTTGGCAATCGGCAAGAGTGATTCTGCTGTGAAAAAATTAGCCTCAATTACTTCCGCTGTTTCAAAGAGCGATGCCCATCGAGAGAGATTCCGACCAACCACTGCAACGCGCTCGAAGAATTTAAGTCTGTGATTGAGTTGCGTCAGCGTCAGGTAATCGTATTCAATCGGCGTTTTGCGTGAAGCAATCCCTACATAAAATTCATCGGCTTTTGAATACGACAGGGTGAAGAGTGTTTTTGCTTCGCTTCTCGTGAAGGTCGCCTGCGCAAGGGCTTCAAAGGTTGGAATCATTACGAGTGGTAGGTCGTGAGCGAAACAAAGTCCTTTTGCGGTTGCGATGCCAATGCGCAAGGCGGTGAATGAACCGGGTCCAGATGAGAGCGCAACAGCATGAAGGTCGCTTGGCTTTAATAGCAAGTCTTGCAAGGTTTCTTGAATGAGTGCAACAATCTGCTCACCGCTCTTTTGCCAATGAGTCCCACACTTTACAACCGTGCGATGCGCGTTTGTCGATGCCACTGTGAGCGGAAACTCTGTGCAGTCAATCGAGAGCAAGTTCATCGTAGCGGAAAATTTTGTTCAAAGGTAATCAGTCGCTCTGTGTCGGTTGCGCGTTGTAGTTCAATGCGCTTTGCGGTTTTGGGTACAAGGTCAGGGAATTTATCTGCCCATTCAATCATTGAGATACCGTTGCCGTAAAGGTATTCTTCAAAGCCGATGTTGTAGAGTTCTTCGGGCGAAGTGAGCCGATACCAATCGAAGTGATGCAGTGCGAAGTGTTCGCCGCTTCGTGAGCCGTCGTAAATGTTGAGAATGGTAAAAGTGGGGCTGGTCAGTTGTTCCGAACAGTTAAATACATCAGCGATACCTCGTGTGAATTCGGTCTTGCCTGCGCCAAGTCCGCCAATTAAGGCAATGCAGTCGCCGCGTTTTAAGGAGCAAGCAAATTGCCGTGCAAGTTCGCGCGTTTCTTCGCTCGATTTCGTTAAGACTTGTTTCATTTCTTTTCAATGCGAATCGCTGTGGCAGTAAAGATGAGCGAATCGCCGACAATCGTTTGTGCAAAATTGGCAAGAGCATTTGCGCCACACTCCAATGCTTGCGATTTGAGTTGCATCATCGCATAAAACCGCTTGTAGCCTGTGTTTTCAAGCGAATCGGACGAAGCAACATCGGTGAGCCGAAGGTCTTTGATGATTTCAGCGTTCAGCGGAAGGCTATCGAGCATGGCAACACCTGCAGGTGTGAAAAACGGACGTTTCGTGTTTTGACGTGAGGCAAGATGTCTTGGACATTGGCAGTTGAGTTCATCGGGCAACCCTGACGGCAGAAGTTTGTGTTGCGCTACCGTATCGCGAATTGGCTCATCAAAGAACGGAATTTCTTGCGCTTGCGCAGTCAAAGCCAAACAGAGCAGGATTGCAATGCAAAGGATTCGTTTATTGTTCATCACGGTTCATCTAACACATATTTGAATTTTTCGCTTCGCTTGGAATCCGTTTCATGCAATTCTTTCTTTGCGCCTTTTGTGGTAAAAAGAAAGAAACCACGAAGAACACAAAGGAATGCACAAAGTTCGCAAAGCAATCCGTTTTTGACCTCACCCTGTCGCTCTGCGACGTCCCTCTCCTTTCGTAAGGAGAGAGACGTTTTGGCGAAAGGCAAACAGGGTGAGGTATCTTTTTGCGCCCTTTGTGGTAAAAGAAGAAACCACCAAGAATGCGCAAAGTTCGCAAAGCCAATCTGCGAAAACCTGTTCAAACTAAAAGCCACCCGGCGTTGGTGTTCCTGCTTGGTGCTGAATCACATCTTTATCTTTTGCATCTGTTTCTTTGACTTGCGAGGCTTCAATCTCATAAACGCTGACTACGAAGCCATCAATTTTCGTTTCTTGAATCTTGAAAATGCCTGTTACGCGAATTGGCGAATACACATATGGAGTTGATTTTCCCTTCTGCATTTTCACCATCACGGTTTCATTGGGTTCAGGCGGCACGGAATAACAGCACCCAAAGAACGGCATTTGCACAAGCATAAACTCGGTTACATCCAATGCTTCCGACATTGGAATCATATAGCCTGCGATGTTGACTTCCTTTCCTTGCAAGGCTTTGAGTTTTTCAGGAATTGGGTTGCTGGCTTTTCGGCTAAATCGATATTCGCGCAAATCGTTAAAGGTAATCCGTACTCCGCCTGTGCCAATAGAAGCCGTTTGAAGAAGCCTCGTTGGCTCATCGTGCGTTGGTGATTGACGATGCTCTGCTCTTAATTTCTTCAACGCTGATGCAAAGGCTTCCTTTTCCGCAACTTGTGCCGAGATGATGATGTTAATGACAATAAGACCGCTGATGATTCCAACAGTGGATACAAGTTTTCGCTTCATTGTGTTTGTGTGCTTCTTGTTTCAAATCGAAGTTACAAATGTTTCGCTTATCAACTTAACAACATTCGCTTTTCTGATGTTCATTTTGTTAAATTAGCCGCACAGTGCTTTTCTGTTACATTTCAGTTTTAACCTTCGCAACGCTCACCATTCCCTTTTGATTAAATCATTGAATTATGACCACTAAAAAACGTTCAACAAGCACAACGCTCAAACTCAAAAAAAACACCAACGGCAAACCTGCACAAGCCACACTTGACGCGATTGCAAACGGAACGGCACGCGCCGTGATTGATAAAGTTGTTCCGGAAATTGATGGCGGCTTGTTCCCGATTAAGCGCGTGGTCGGCGAAAGCGTTACCGTTGAAGCCGATGTGTTCGCCGATGGACACGACACCGTCGTCGTTACGCTTCGCTATCGCAACAAAGGCGAAAAGAATTGGAACGAAGTGCCGATGGAATTTTTAGGCAACGACCGTTGGCGCGGCGTGTTTGTTACATCTCTTGTTGGAGAGATGGAATATGCCGTTGCCGCTTGCGTCGACCACTTTCTTTCGTGGCGCAATGGCTTGAAAAAACGTGTTGAAGCCGAGCAATCCGCAGAATCGCTTAAAGTAGAAATCTTGATTGGTGCAGAACTTTTGAATGAACTTGCTGAACGTGCTTCGCCCGTCGATGCTAGGAAAATCAAGGCAGTAGCGACGTCGCTCAAAAAGCGTGCAGGCACTCCTGAATCCGTTACTGACGCGCTTTCCGAAACGCTGATTGAACTTTCGCAAAAGTATCCTGACGAATCACTCACGACGCAAAGTCGCATCTATCGCGTAACGGTCGACCCGCCCAAAGCTGGCTTTTCGACATGGGTTGAAATTTTCCCGCGCTCATGGAGCGAAACGCCTTACAAACACGGCACATTCAAGGATTGTATGAGGCTCTTGCCTCAATTTGCTGATATGGGCTTCGATGTGCTGTATCTTCCCCCGATTCACCCGATTGGCATTACGAAACGCAAAGGCAAGAACAACAATACTGTCGCACAACAAGGCGATGTTGGAAGCCCTTGGGCAATCGGCGCAAAAGAAGGCGGACACAAAGCCATTCACCCCGAACTCGGCACGCTCAAAGAGTTCCAACAATTTGTCAAACAAGCAAAATCATTTGGGATTGATATCGCTCTCGACATTGCCTTTCAATGTTCGCCCGACCACCCCTACGTCAAAGCACACCCCGAATGGTTCAAGTGGCGACCCGATGGCACGGTGCAATACGCCGAAAATCCGCCGAAGAGATATGAAGATGTGTTGCCGTTTAATTTTGAAACCAAAGACTGGAAAAACTTGTGGCTCGAACTCAAATCTGTTTTCGAGTTTTGGATAGCGCAAGGCGTAACGATTTTCCGCGTCGATAATCCACACACAAAGCCGTTTGCCTTTTGGGAGTGGTGCATTTCGGAACTCAAACGCGATTATCCCGAAACGATATTTCTCTCGGAAGCCTTCACGCGCCCGAAAGTGATGTATCGCTTAGCGAAACTTGGCTTCACGCACTCCTACACCTACTTCACTTGGCGCAACAGCAAACGCCAACTTCAAACTTACCTCACTGAACTCACCACAACCGATGTCAAAGAATTTTTCCGACCGAACTTTTGGCCAAACACGCCCGACATTTTATCGGAAGAATTTTTGCATCATGCGCCGCCGTCAGCCTTTATGCTTCGCTATGCGCTTGCCGCAACGCTTTCATCTAACATCGGCATCTACGAACCCGCGTTCAGCCTTTGCCTCAACACGCCACTCACAAAGGGAAAAGAAGAATATCTTGATTCGGAGAAATATGAAATCAAGGCATGGGATTTGTCGCAGTTCAACATTCGTCCGTTCATCAAGCGTATCAATCAGATTCGCAAAGAAAATCCCGCGCTTCAACAAACGAACAAGCTTGTTTTCACGGAAGTTGAAGTTGCGCCGAAAGTCGAGAGCGAGTATTTGATTGCGTATTTGAAATCTCTGGAACATAACCATGTTCTCACGGTGGTCAATCATCACCCGACACGCGCCGAAGAAGGCTGGGTGCGCGTCCCATTGGAACGCATCGGCATCAAAGAAGGTGAACCGTATCGCGTGCGCGAATTGCTTACCAATACAGACTTCGTTTGGAACAAATCGTGGAATTACATTCGCCTGAATCCGAATGAACTTGTCGCCGCGATTTTCAGAATCGAACCTCAATAAGTGAATTTCGGATTTGTGATTTCGGATTTCGGATTGATTCAGAACACTGATAAAGCGGATTAGATGGTTTCTCACGGATTATTATGGTTGCTTTTCAATAGCCGCGTCTGTCGATTTCAATCCGTGTGTTTCGTGTGCCGTTTGTTAAGACCTCACCCTGTCGCTCTGCGACGTCCCTCTCCTTTCGCAAGGAGAGGGACGTTTTGGCAATGCCAAAACAGGGTGAGGTAAACTTTGCGCACTTTGTGGTCATGCAAAAATTGCGAAGGGTTACAAAAACTTAATGTTCTCGATTTTTTCCAACGCTTATATTGCATTTCAAATTTTTTCAAACAGACTATCAAAACGCCATGAAGAATCTTTTTTTGCTTCTTTTCTCTGCGCTTCTTTCCATAGAACTTAACGCTCAAAGCGTGGTCGTCAACAAGTTCTACAATCAAGGTACTTCGGGGACAGGTGCGGCAGGCGACGCGGTCGAACTGCTTGTCATTCAAAACAACCTCGATATGCGCGGCATGATTGTGAAAGACTTTACAAGCGACATGGCTAACGATGGTGGCGGTAAGTTCATTTTTACGAACAACTCACTTTGGAGCAGTGTGCCGTCAGGAACGCTGATTATCTTGCGCAATAACAACACAGCGGCAGATATTGACCCCTCTGACTTCGTGCTTGATGTCGGGCTTCAGAACACGACGTATTTCACAAGTGGTGGCGGCACTTTTGATATTGCCGCAACGGAAATGGTCATGATTAAGGCGGCAGGAAGTGGCACGGCAGGCGTAAGTGGCAGTATTCACGCGCTTGCGTCAGGCACGGCAGGTGCGCAGTTCACGGCAACAGCTCCGCCAAAACTTATCGCTTCACAAACCACAGGCGCACAGCGTTTCGCCGCCGCCAATAACTCCACACAGTCGCTTGCTGACTTTAACGGCACCGATGCCACCGGCAACTTACAGAACCTCACCTTCGGTCAAGGCAATAACCCGAACAACACCGCGTTCATCAACACGCTTCGCGCTGCAAATCCAAATCCTTCGCTTCAAGTCGTTATTGATGGCGTTGCTGTTCCCAAAGACAGCAGTTTTTCGTTTCCAACGGTCACGGTCAACACCACATTGAGCCGAAATCTCGTTGTGAGAAACACAGGACAAGCCCCGCTGACTATTACATCTTTATCATTAACTCCCACTGGTATTTTCTCGCTTCAAGGATTGCCGTCGTTTCCTCGCACGCTCTTGCAGAGTGAGCAGTTCACAGTGCAACTTGTTTTTTCGCCAAACGACACAGGGCTATTCACACGCACGTTGCTGATTAATTCAAATGACCTGCAAAACAACCCTTACAGTGCAACGATTCGTGGGCGAGCGCAAGGCGCAGGCAACTTGATTTCCATTGCCGCCGCACGGGCATTGCCACTTGGCTCGGTGGTTACGGTTGGCGGTCGCATTACGGTTTCTAATCAATTCGGCGGACCAGCGTATTTCCAAGATGCAACGGGCGGCATGGCGGCATTTATCCCTGCCCTTCACTCACAAGCCCAACTCGGCGATTCCGTCATCATTACAGGCGCAACAACCGAATTCGGAGCCTCTTCAGGACAACCAGGAACAGGCTTGTTTCAAATTGCCACCGTCGGTAGTATCACGCCAACCTTCCAAATTATTCCGGGCGGACAGATTCTTGTTCAGCCGCGCGTTGTAACCATTAGCCAAATTAACGAAGCCCTTGAAGGCACTCTCGTTGTTGTTGAAGATGCGACCATTCGCCAACTCAATAGCACGGCAACGCCCTTCGCATTTCAAGGCAATACGAACTACCGCTTCACCGATGCCACTGGCGAAATTCAACTCCGCATTGATAATGATGTAACCTCGCTCATTGGAGCAACCGCTCCGGTGAATCCTGTTACGGTTACAGGCGTGGTGAGCGAGTTCAGAGGCACGCGACAAATTCTGCCGCGCTTTGTGCAAGATATTCCCGGCGTCATCACCTTTGTGATTCCCTACGAGAACGTTCCGCGCAGTCTCACCTTTGAAACGGTTACTTGGAACATCGAATGGTTCGGCAGTCCGACCAACGGTCCACAAGACCGAGATTTGCAACTTCGCAATGCGGCACGCGTCATTCGCACGATTGATGCCGACCTTTATGCCCTTCAAGAAATCAGCGATAACGCGTATTTCAGAGGCTTACTCGACACGCTTGGTCCAGGGTGGAAAGGATTTGTTGCGCCGATTGTTCAAACTCAACGCACCGCCTACATCTACAAAACCGCAACGATTGATAGCATTTCGGCAGGTTTTACCTTCACAACAGGCGACTGGGCAAATGGCCGCTGGCCCTACGAGTTCGTTTTCGATGCCACCGTCAGCGGCATTACACGGCGCATTCACGCCGTCAACATTCACGGCAAAGCCACGCAGAATAATCCCATAGATGATTACAATCGCCGCCTTGCCGATTCACAGCAACTTAAAGCATGGGCAGATGCTAACCGCCCCTCGCAAAACCTCATCATTCTTGGCGATTACAATGATGATGTTGATGTTTCAACCGTCAATAATCTTCCCTCGCCTTACGCAAACTTCGTCAACGATTCGCTTCGATACAAAGTCGTTACTAAATCCCTTAGTTTGCGCCGATTGCAATCCCATACCACAGGCGAAATGATTGACCACATCATGATTTCAAACGAACTCTACGGCGTTCACATGGACAGCACCGAACGCGTTGAAAATCCTTCTTATATCGGCAGTTATCTTTCCACCACTTCCGACCACTACCCTGTTTGGACACGCTTTGATTTCAGACGACTTTCATCAACCGAGCGCAGCAACACTGCACCCGCAACTTTTGCTCTCGAGCAAAACTACCCGAATCCGTTTAACCCAACGACCACGATTAGTTACGAGATTGCTTCGATGAGTGATGTCAAGTTAGACGTGTTTGATGTGCTTGGCAGAACCGTTGCAACGCTTGTCAATTCGCGCCAAGCCGCAGGCAAATACAGTGTTCATTTTAACGCAAGCGCACTTTCAAGTGGCATGTATTTTTATCGCTTGCAGGCTGGAACATTTGTCGCAACCAAGAAAATGCTCTTGGTGAAATAGCAAAAGAACAGCAATACTAATAAAACCGACTTGCTGACTGTTTCAGCATTCGCACACGATAAATTTCCTGTATCGCATTTTGAGAATACTAGATACTGCCGTATCTTCAAATGATTTGTAACAAATCAACCTTTTCTTTCACTTTGCCTGACAAAACGACAAACGGTAGCTTGTTCTTGCCCATGCAATCAACTACAGTTTGAAAGTTTTATTAGCCCTAAAAGACAAAATTCAACAACATCATTTAACGCAACACCAATGCAACAACGCCTATGTCGCTTCAAACAGTCTGCTGCACCTGCTGTTCTTGCCTTGCTCTTCTGCTGCTTTGCTAATGCCTTGCACGCACAATGGACAACGCCAAACATTGACGGCCTTTTTGACGGCGCAACGGTTTATCCTAACTCGCTTGAAAGCGACGATAGAACATGGTATATGACTTGGAACGACACATACCTTTATGTCTATGTTACAAATGCTGGGTCGGGGAATCGTGTGCTGATGTATTTTGATACCAACCCCTCAATCCCTGTTAATGGTGGCACAAGTGGTAGTGTTGTAGGAATCAATTACAGCAATACAAACCTTGTCCAACTTCCATTCAGCGCGGAAGCCTTTGTCGCACTGGAAACAGTCTACCGGCAACTCAACACTTGTTTTACAGGCACATCTTTTGGTCCAGCACAGGATGTTACAAACGCATTAGGGTGGGCTTTCGCAGCAAGCGGCGGAAATTTTGAAGCGCAAATTCCTTGGAATGCAATCAACAACAATTCAGGCAGACCCGCTGCATTTAATTGGTTTGGCTATATCACAGATAACGATCCATGGGGAAACTACTTTTCCAGAGTGCCAACGGCGAATCCCAGCGGCTTTCTCGGCACAACCTTGCCCAACATAAACAACACAGCGGGATACGAGCGTTACTTCAAAATCACAAATACAGGTAACACAACTTCAACCAATCCTTTCAGCCTTGACTGCTATACCTTTGTTAGACACACAGGTGTTGATGCAACCTCATTCGGCGCAATTACCGTCGAGGACTTCACCATGAACACCGCAAACCGCTCCATTATACGTGCGAGCGACGGCTCAAACTGGACAATCAACGGCGCACTGCGCATCTATCAAGGCACAGTGAATTTTGGATCGAACACGGGCTCCTGCACGGTAAACGATAGTATCGCCATCGCCTCTGGCGGCACATTGACGCTTTCCAATAATGCCAACGCCCTGACAGCAAACGGCAATTTCAGGATTGACGGCACACTGAACGCTGGCACCAGCACCGTAACCTTTGCAGGCAGTTCTTCACAAACATTGAGCGGAACAGCAACTCCAACATTCCATAACATCACGGTTAATACAAGTAGCACGCTGTTGCT
>Ga0209691_1001415_pt1 | contig 14233 bp, 9 predicted proteins | sample YNPMSBMetaG_FD_187120 | JGI IMG/M metagenome (GOLD analysis project Ga0209691, IMG submission 187120) | Anoxygenic and chlorotrophic microbial mat microbial communities from Yellowstone National Park, USA - YNP MS-B MetaG (SPAdes) (version 2) ... | reverse complement strand
AGGACAGAAACACAAAAGCAAGGCTAATTAATTTTACAGGAAAGTGATTTGAGTATCGCAAACCAAAGAACAATCCGAACACAAAGAAAAGAATGGCAGTAAAATAGCGAAGCGAGGTCGAAAAACCAATTTGATATTTAGTGGGGTAAATTACCGATTTTTGCAGGTTTCCACAGCGGAGAAATTCAATCTCCAGTGGAACATTCGCAGGGGCATTTTCAATCAGCAATTCTGCATCGCGTGAACTCCCAAATTCTTTTCCATTGATTTTTACCAACAAGTCCCCCGATGCTAGAATTTCAACATTGCTTCGTTCATCTTTGCCGAAACGATAGACAATTGCACAGGACTTCAAACGATAAAATCTTGCTTTTTTGAGTTCGCCAATATTGGCAAGTATAGTTCGGGTTAAATTTTTCTTGCAATCGAAAAATTTTACTTCAAGGACGCTTTTGTCTGTCGATAAAACAGATTCTATTGACTCTGAATCTTGAATAATTTTTTTATCTATTTCGATAATTAAACTTCCTTTGGGGATTGGGTCTTCCTTTTGTGGGAACACACTACTTATCGAATCCAAAACCATTATCTTCGAAGGTGGGTCGACCAAGATTTTTTCATCTTTTGTGAATTTATATTTTTGAATTTGATAAGAAATGCCTGCGAATGCAAAAGCAGTTGAAATTGCAATAAGTATCCAGCGAAAATGTTTCGCAGAAATCTGATTCATCCTATTCAAATAAGAAAGCCAAAGCAAAATTACGAAACGGAAGGCAACAAGTTGCAATCAAGTTACATTTGGCTGGACATCGATTATCCAAATTTGTCGTGAATTGCTATCGTATGCACGAATTAAATCGTAAACTTCGGGAATGCTTTCGGCAACTTCCCAAAGTTGGCGGTGTTCGGTTCGCATAAAATTCTCGTCCACTGCTTTGTTCAATTGTTGTATCAAGGGGTTGTAATACTTTTTCAAATTCACAATAATAATCGGAGCAGAAATAATTTTCAACCGCTTCCAAGTTATTGCTTGAAGAAGCTCCTCGAAAGTTCCGCAACCACCGGGCAATGCAACAATACAATCGGCACGGGAAATCATAATCTCTTCACGCTGGTGCATTGTATCGACTTCAATCAGGCGGGTGATCCCATTATGACCGAGCTCGTATTTTTGCATAAACTTTGGGATGACACCTATGATTTGTCCTTTGTTATCCAGAACACCTTGAGCAAGGCGACCCATCAATCCAACTTTACCACCGCCGTAGATTACGGTCTTGTGGTTGCGGGCAAGAATCTCACCAAGTTCATATGCCGAGTCAAGATAATATTTATCGACCCTGTTGCTCGATGCACAAAAGCAAGTAACGTATTCTATCATTTTACATTCAGAAAAAAGTATTTACGAATTTTCTTCGCTTTGATTTTATTTCGCTCGGTGCTCGACTTTTTTTGATTTCTTTTTTACTAATAACGAACTTATAATCTATTTTTTTCAAAATTTTATTAATTTTCTTTTTGTGGTGGGTAAATTTTTTAATCCAATGGAAAAGGTTCGCTATTTTTTAGGCATATTTTTGTTAAGTATTGTATTTCTTCTGGGTTGCGAAGATGGCGTCAATCTTTTCACTCCCGAAGATGATGTCCAGCTTGGTTTGCAATTACAATCTCAAATTGCGAGCAACCCGAAAGACTATCCTATTTTGAACAACCCGGACGTAACAAGTTACTGTCAGGGAATTGTCGACCAGATAATTCTTTCGCCCAAAATCAAGTACCGTAACACATTCAAATATCAAGTTACAGTCATTCGGAACGATAATGAAGTGAATGCCTTTGCAGTTCCTGGCGGCTATATTTATGTTTATACTGGCTTGCTCAAATTCATCGACAACGAAGCAACTTTGGCAGGGGTGCTTGCCCACGAAATAGCCCACTGCGAACGCCGCCACGCCACCCAACGGCTGACAAAAGCCTACGGGGTCGGAATATTGCTGGACATTGTGTTGGGCAAAAACCCCGACAAAACAGTTGAAATTGCTGCAAATCTGCTCACCGGCTTGGCATTCCTGAAAAATAGCCGCGACGACGAATACGAAGCCGATAGCTACGCCTACGAGTATTTAAAATCCACAAAGTGGTATCCTGGTGCCCTGATTTTCTTTTTCGATAAGATAAAACAGAACGAGGGCAGTTCATTCCTCCAAGTTTTGCTATCCACCCACCCATTGAGCCAAGACAGAATCGACAAGTTGAACGCCAAGATTTCCACCGATAAACTCCCCCCACCCACCGAAGACAATCTCTTTTCCCAAAAATACCAAGAGTTTAAAAAGCGTATTCCGTAGGATGGCAAAAGCAAGGGTGGAGGAAAGTTAATTTTTACCTTTGTTTCATTTTTTTACCCTTTCCCGCTTTGCTCCCTCTGTTCTTTCCACTGGGGGTGGCTTATTCTTCGGTGTCGAGGTCGAGGGGGAGTTTGATGGTGAAGCGGGTGAATTTGTTGACTTCGCTTTCGACTTCAATTTCGCCGTGATGGGCTTCGACAATCCATTTCACTATGGACAAGCCCAGTCCAAATCCCTTAATGCCATTGGTTTCGGTTTTGCTCGCACGATACATTCGGTCGAATATATGTTCGAGCTCGTCCTTTGGAATTCCAATTCCATTGTCTTCGACAACCATCTCGACGAAATCGGTATTTTTCTGAACGACAAGTTTGATGTTCCCACCTTTTGGGGTGTACTTTGTCGCATTGTCGAGCAAATTCAACAGAACTTGGTGGATGCGTGGCGGGTCGATTGGAACAATAATATCGGGCTCTATGCTCTTGGTGATGGTAATGTTCTTTTGTTCAGCGATTATTGAAATATCTTGTGCAACTTCTTCGGCAATTTTCGAAATGTTCTCCAATTTTAGGTTCAATGGGATTTGACCAGTTTCTGCACGCGAAAGCTCCAAAATCGATTCAACTATGTTGGAAAGTCTGCCTACTTCTTCGAGTGCACTAATTAGGATTTCTTCGTATTCTTCGGGAGTACGACGCGAATGCAGAGCAATTTCCAATTCCCCCTGCAAAATCGTTAACGGGGTACGTAGTTCGTGCGAAGCATCGGAAGCAAACTTTTTCACTTGGTTGAATGCCTGCTCCAGCCGCTCAATCATCCTGTTCAAAGTTCGTGTTAAGTGTCCAACTTCATCGTTGGTCGGGATTGTAGGAAGGCGAAGGCTTAGGTTCTTCGCCGTTATTTCGTCCGCAGTTTTTGCAATCTGGTCAATTGGTTTCAAGGAAATTGATGAAAGAATCCATCCCCCAGCAATCGAGATAACAAGGATAAACGGCAGGGCTACAAGTTGAATCATAAACAATCTGTTCAAGGTCAACCGCAAATCGTTTAGAACATAACCAACGGAAATTACTGCTCGGCTTGTCCGTTTAATCATCAAACGAATGTCTGTGTTCAATACTTTCGTTGTAATCAAAATCGAATCGAGTTTGAAGACAGGCGGCTGTTCCAAAGCCAATCGAAGCACTGAATCTTGGGTTTGGGATTTCATTGGAACATAAATTGTATCGAAGTGGGTCAGGGTCGAAAACCCCAAGAAAGTTGGAAGTGTGTCGTTTTGAAGATTTTGAGACCGCCAGATAATGTTGTTGTTCGTATCGGCAATTTGCACAAAGAAATTCTTGGGATTCAACAATATATGCTCGTAAACAGCAGACCATATTTCCCCAAGGTCTTCTTCGACAAGTTTTTCCCTTTGCACTGTTGGCCTAATTGGACCAACAAATCTCATCTCTTCCAATTCTTTGAGCAAAGCAAGCTTGTCTTGGTAATTTCTTTGGAAAGGACGGCTTTTGATATTTTTCAAATCGGATTGGCTTTTCGAAATTATAACATCGAGCGAGGCAACAACTTTTGAAATCGAAGCGTCGAGGCTCCTGTGAAGTTCATTGTACACAGAAAAGTAGGTATAGGAACCATAGGCTAAAAGTGTTAAGGCAACAATAATTCCATACCAAAATGCCAGCTTCGTCCTTAGTGGTAATCTCGACGCCACTTCTTTCTTAAAAATATGTATAAAAATAAACGGAAAAATTATAATTTAATTATTTTATTTAACAAAATTTTAGGGAAATATGGCAAAGATTAAGTTTTTTTTAGGAATTTTTCTGCTTTGTTTTGCCTTTGTTTTAATTTCTTTTGGCAAAACTTCTGAAAAGAAAAATCAACCAGAAACCAAGCCAACCGAACTCGATTTAAGCAACATCAAACTTCGGCTTCTCGGACCCGCAGTTTTCGGCGGAAGAGTTTCGGACCTTGCAGTTAATCCAAAGAACAAACAAGAATTTTATGTAACTTTTGCTTCGGGTGGTGTTTGGAAAACCACAAACGCTGGCACAACCTTCACACCTATTTTCGACAAAGAAGGTTCATTCTCGATTGGTTGTATTGCTTTGGACCCAAACAACCCATTCGTTGTTTGGGTTGGCACTGGCGAAAACAATAGCCAAAGGAGCGTGTCTTGGGGCGATGGTGTTTATAAATCCACCGATGGTGGCAAAACTTGGAAAAATGTCGGGCTGAAAAATTCCGAACACATCGGGAAAATCGTAATACACCCAACTAATTCCGACATTGTTTATGTTGCTGCGCAAGGTCCACTCTGGGGACCCGGTGGAGACCGTGGCTTATACAAAACCACCGACGGCGGGAAAACTTGGGAAGCTGTTCTTAAAATCAGCGAAAACACAGGGGTAACCGACGTCGTGATGGACCCCCGGAATCCCGATGTCCTCTACTGTGCTTCGTATCAAAGGCGAAGGCACGTTTGGACATTGATTAATGGCGGACCCGAAGCTGCAATTTACAAAACAACCGATGGTGGCAAGAACTGGGAAAAGTTGCAAAACGGACTCCCAAGCGGCGACCTTGGTCGAATAGGCTTGGGCATTTCCCCAGCCAATCCCGACTACATCTATGCAATTATCGAAGGTAACGAAGGCAAAGGTGGAATTTATCGCTCAACAGACCGCGGAGCTTCTTGGGAAAAGCGAAACTCTTGGTTCTCGGGCTCTGCTCAATATTACCACGAAGTTTTTTGCGACCCCCAAAACCCCGACAGAGTTTTCTTTATCGACACTTACCTTCGAGTTACCGAAGATGGTGGTAAAACATTAAAGATTGTTCCAAACAATAACCGGCACGTTGATGACCACGTCGTTTGGATTGACCCGGACAACACTCGCCACTTTATGGTTGGCGGCGACGGTGGCTTATACGAAACATTCGACAATGGCTCCACTTGGCGTTTCTTTGCAAATCTGCCAACTGGACAATTCTATCGGATTTCTTGCGATAATTCACAGCCATTTTATTTTGTTTACGGTGGAACACAGGATAATAATACTTGGGGAGGTCCATCGCGAACTACTTCGAGTGGCGGAATCACCAACGAAGACTGGTTCCTCGTTGTCGGCGGCGATGGCTACCAAGCTAAAGTCGACCCCGAAAATCCAAATATCGTTTACGCAATGTGGCAATATGGAAATCTAATTCGCTACGACAGAAAAAGTGGCGAAGTGTTCTATATTCAACCACAGCCCGAAAAAAACGAAGCTTTACGCTGGAACTGGGATACTCCTCTCCTTTTAAGCAAACATTCTCCTACAAGATTATACATAGCCGCAAACAAAGTCTTCCGTAGCGACGACCGTGGCCAAAGTTGGCGAGCAATCAGCGGCGACCTAACCCGGCAAATCGATAGGAACAAACTACCAGTTATGGGCAAGGTTTGGGGTCCCGATGCTGTTGCAAAAAATGCTTCGACTTCATTCTATGGGAATATTGTTGCACTTGCTGAATCTCCAATCAACGAGAATTTGCTCGTTGTTGGCACCGATGATGGCTTAATTCAAATTACTACTGATGGAGGGAACACTTGGAGAAAAATAGAGAAGTTCCCAACCGTTCCCGAAACTACTTACGTTAGCGATGTTTATACTTCTAACCATAATCCAAATGTAATCTATGCAACTTTCGATAACCACAAAAACGCCGACTTCAAACCCTATGTCCTTAAATCAACAGATTTGGGTCAAACTTGGGAATCAATTAGTTCAAATCTCCCTCAGAATGGCTCTGTGTATACCATTATCGAAGACTTTGTCGACCCAAATCTTCTTTTCGTTGGAACCGAGTTCGGGCTTTTCGTTTCCACAAATCAAGGGAGGCAATGGAACAAGGTTACAGGTAATTTCCCAACAATTGCAGTACGAGACCTTGATATTCAGAAGCGTGAAAACGACCTTATTGTGGGCACTTTTGGACGAGGAATATATATTCTGGATGACATTTCTTTCCTTCGTAATCTCTCCGACAGTGTTTTGGCAAAAGAAGCGATTATTTTCCCAATCAAACCTGCTTTGATTTATAATGAAGACGAATCGAAGAAGAAAGAAGACCTTGGTAGCTCATTTTGGAGAGCGGAAAATCCACCTTTCGGTGCAACTTTTACTTTCTACCTTAAGGATGAAATCAAGACACGAAAGCAAATTCGCAAAGAAAGGGAAAAGGAACTCGAAAAATCGGGCAAGCCTGTTTACTATCCACCTTTCGAAGAACTAACTGCCGAGGATTTAGAGCAAAAGCCGCAATTGTTGTTCAAAATTTACGACTCCGAAGGGAACATTGTTCGCACACTTACCGCTCCACCTTCTCGTGGTTTTAATAGAATTACTTGGGATTTAAAGTATCCCAATACCGAGCCCATTTCGGATACAACCAATTTGAACAAGAATTCGGGAATGGCAGTTGTTCCCGGGAAATACAAAGTCCAAATCTTTAAGAGTGTGGATGGGAAAATCTCTCCCCTAACAGCACCAGTTGAATTTGAATGCAAATTGCTAAATAACCTTACCTTGCCGCCAAAAGATTTAGCACAATTGGAATCTTTTCGCCAAAAGACTGCAAAACTTCAAAACGCCGTTATGGGAACTAATTCTTTGCTCAACGAAACTTCAAAGAAAATCCAAATTTTGAAAAATGCGTTCCTTTCGTCTTTGAAATATGATGATGCAATGTTAAATCGATTGCGGGATATTGGGTATGCACTCGACACTCTGAAAATCCGGCTCTCGGGCAATCAAACACTTGCACGCTTGAACGAAAATCAACCACCTTCGATTATCGACCGATTGAATTATATCCTTTGGGGCTTATGGGCTACCACACAGGAACCAACTGAAACACAAAAGAAGTCTTATGAAATTGCGAAAGACGAATTGAAGCAAGTTCTGAATGCTCTTAAACGAATTGTTGAAGTTGATATTCCCGAATTCGAAAAGGAACTTGACCGGCTCGGCTCGCCCTGGACGCCCGGTCGTATTCCGAAAATCGAAGATTAGTTGTAAAGCAACTGAATTCTATTTTTTGTTAAAAGATAAATTTTAGAAATATGAGCGAATTAACCAAAAGGGTGCTGGTAGCGGCAATAGGTATTCCCGTTGCAGTTGGAATTGTTTATCTGGGCGGGTTTGTGTTTTTCGTTGTCGTTGTATGCTTTTCGAATTTAGCATTATGGGAATTTTACTCACTTTTTTCTGGTTCAAATCTGAAGCCAGCGGGAACCTTTGGATTAATTGTTTCAACATTGCTACAAACTTTGTTCTATTTGCTTTTGCAAACAAAGGTAAATATTGACCCGTTGGATGTTTCGATTATTTTCTGCCTGGATCTTTTAGCCACACCAGCCCTTTTGGTATTCGTTCAAGTTTGGTCGAAACGTGCTAATACAACACAAAATACCGCCGTAACAGTTTTGGGTATTTATTGGCTTGGAATTTCCTTTCTTTCTTTGCTAACGATTCGATTTCTGCCCGAGTTCTTCCATTTCCTTCGCAATTTCGGGCAAATTAATGAAGCACATCTGATTTTTGGAATAAATTATCCAATCGACAACAATTGGGCAATAAAACTTTTTATTGTAATACTTGGAAGTATTTGGATTTGCGATAGTTTCGCATATTTCATCGGGAAAGCCTATGGCAAACACAAACTGGCTCCCAAAGTAAGCCCCAAAAAGACTTGGGAAGGTGCTATTGCTGGTTATGTTGGAGCAATTCTTGGCTTTTTGGTTTTAACAATTTTGTTTAATCTCGATTTGCCTCTGGGCTTTCAATTTCTTTTTGCCTCTGTCATCGGGATAATTGGTCAGATTGGCGACCTTGCGGAGTCGAAAATCAAAAGGGAATTCAATGCAAAAGATAGTTCAGCTTTGCTTCCGGGGCACGGCGGCGTTTTAGACCGATTCGACAGCATCTTATTTGTTTACCCAACGATTACGCTAATAATTGTGTTGCTTGCTATTTCTGGGTGAGCAGTTTTTGAGGCTTAATAGTTCTGGTTTCCTTGGGCTAACTCAATTCGAGTTTTTTCGATTTTTCTCAATTTATTTATCAATGCAGATTTAATATCTATTTGCCGCGAATTTGCGTAGTTAAATAACGCAATGAAGACATCGGCAGTTTCATCTGCAAGGGAAGATTTATCGACTGCCTTCCCTTTCCAAAGTTTCTTTTCGAGATTCGCAAGTTCACCACCTGCTTCGCCATTTAGTTCCAAACAAAAGAACTCCGGCGGACGATAGGTAAAGTAATTCTTCTGATATTCATCAAACAACCTTTGAACATCGGAAAGTGAACTATCAATTGCTTCCAACAATTTATTGAACACGGGATTTTCAGCTTTCATTTGATTTATTCTCCTCGACTTCGCGAATTCTGTATCCAACGCCTCGAATGCTTTGAATTAGTTGGGGTTGCGACGGGTCGAACTCAATTTTTTCACGCAACCGTTTGATGTAGACATCGATAATGTTCGACTCGGGGTCGAATGAATGACGCCAGACGTGTTGCAAGATATTGCTACGGCTGACGATTCGATTTTTATTCCGCATAAGATATTCCAGCAAAGCATACTCCTTCGTGGTCAATTCAATTTCTTTCCCACCGCGGTAGGCAAAATGGGTTATAGTGTCGAGTATCAGGTCTCCGCATTGCAGTTTGGTTGTTTTTTCGGGAGCCGAGCGACGAAGAATAGAACGCAAGCGTGCAGCTAATTCCTCGAAACTAAAAGGCTTGGGCAAATAGTCATCGGCTCCAAGGTCTAATCCCATTACTCTATCCTCGGTTGCACCACGAGCGGTCAACATCATTATGGGAACCTTGATGCCAGCCTTTCGCAACTCTTGAAGAATCGAGAAGCCATCGCGACCGGGAAGCATAACATCGAGCAAGATGGCATCGTATTCATTATTCATCGCCATCTCGAGCCCCTGCTCCCCATTATAAGCAATTTCGACGATGTACCGTTCCTCTTCTAATCCATGCTTAATAAAATTAGCAAGCTTCTTCTCGTCCTCGACTACCAATATTCTCATAACCCTCAGCCTTTAAACAACAAAACTATTTTACGAATATAGGAAAAATTTCTTGATTGCCGTCGGAAAGTTGTAGGAAAATGTAATAAAGTCCCGGGTCGACTAACGAACCGTCGTAGTTCCGACCATCCCAATATTCGCAATAATAGGTATTCGACTGACGCTGCACGGAGCTAATTAATTCCTTGACCAACCTATTGGCGGCATCGAGAATCTTGACCGACACTCTTGCGTCATTGGTTAGGATATAACTTATCTCCAAGACATCAGTCTTAGGGTTGAAAGGATTAGGCGCAACTGTATTAATTATGCTGGGCTTAGAAATGTAAATAAGAGTATCGACTGCTAAACAATTTTTTCTGCAAATGAATCGCAAAGGCAGAAGGTCGGGGTAGTTTCGCTTTTGTTCTAAAACAAATTGGCTTTGCTCAATAGGTAAAGCTGCAATTTTAAAATATTGGGCACCAAGATTTAAGTATATCTCAATCGTATCGCATCCAGCCAATCGTTCCCAGCGGAATATCTTCGAGCAGCAAAGAGTGTTCGATGAATCGTAGTAAACCAAAAAGTTTCGTGGTTTAACTCGAACATTAAAAGGCAAAGAAGTGTCCCGAAATCCATCTTTTGTTGAAACAAAACGAAAATCGACCTTGCCATTGATTTCCTGTCCGTAATAATCGAAAATTTGCATACAAGGCAGGGAAACCAAAAACATTTCGCTCGGGCTTGGATTTATCCTTTTAGCAACAAGTTCCCATTTATTATTTGTGTTTAAGTATTCAAGATAAAGAGTGTCGATACACTTTGCAAAACAACCAATTTGAATATTGTCCAAATAAAACCATTGTTGCAGGTAAGAACTATCGACAGAGGCGCTCGGTGGATTTATTCTAATTATCGCTGTGGAATCGAAAACTTCCAATGAATCAAGGGAATTTTCAACATAAATCAACCCTGTTTTACCCACCAGTCGATTATCGGCAACAATTGGCACCTGAACAACTTTGGAACTAATGGCTATGTTGTTTGCCACAAAGAATGATGCCTTGTAATCAAATAAGCCGTTCCGCTCGGGTATGAACCTAAGATTAATGTTCGTTGTGGTTTTTATTTTGGAATTTAGCACAACTGCAATTGTGTCGCCAAAGCAAAACTCTTGAACAGTATTATCAGAATATTTTGGAGTTTGAACCTCAATCAATTTTGGCAATGGACTGCCAATAAGGTATAAATAATTATTTGTCAAAACGACTATATCGTTTTTGGCATCGCCATCTACATCGGCAATTAGGGCGTCGAAAATCGTTTCCGAAGGGAATTCTTTGGCAAATAAGGTATCGAATGGCTTCCCAATTTTAAATTCAAAAGAATTATAGTCGCGTAATCGAAGAACAAGTAGCTGCGAGCCATTAACGAGCACAATTTCATCTTTCCCGCTCGTGTCCTTATCCAAATCGTTAACAGCAGCGACCCATCCACTAATGCTGAAGGTGCAAATCGTATCGAATGGGAAAAGATAAGAATACGGCGGGCTTGTCTTGGGAATTGGATTGCCCTCTCGATAACGAAGAACAAGCAGTTTATTGCCCGGAACCATTCGGAATTTCGAGCTGTAAGTTGCAACGATTTCGTTTCCGGGATTATTAGGATAATATGGCAGGAAGTTGTTTGTGGATTTTCCGTCGACATTGCCAACCGCAATAGACCAGTGATGATTTGATAGCCCAACAAAAGAAGGCGAAAGGGAATCGTTCGGCAAAGTTACAGCATTGCCCTTGCTGTCGAAAAGATGTAGGCGGGAAATTCCCATCGACGAGTCAATTCCCGAATATTCTTCGGCAACAAGAATGTAAACCGAATCGGAATTGTAAGAATTGTTCAAAGTAACAAAAATTGGTTTGATTCTAGGCCTTCTCCCATTATTGTCCAAAATTGAATTAAGTTCCAACGGAGGGAAAGTTTGCCGAATTTGGTCGTTGAGAAAAGTATAAGACAAAAGGTAAGATTTGGCAGTGTTCGTTCGTTCCAAAGAAACAATGCTTGGAATATTGCAATTCAAATTCGGTGTGGGATAATTTGGCACTGCACACAAAAAGTTTCCAGATGAATAAAATAAAGATGGCGAAGTAAAAGAAATTTCAGGACCGAGCGTTACTCGAAAGTTTGGATTATCCGTTATGTCGGGCATAGGGAAAGTGTAAACGACATTATTCGAGGGGAAAAGAGCAAGACCTCGCAGGAAAGGAGCCCGAACTGGGTCGGTTTCTTTAGCTTCGGGACGAATTGTATTTACCGCTGCAAAAACCAAAAAGTCTTTCCCATAGAGGCGACCAAAGAAAGGCTTGATAGAACCATAAACGTTTGGTTTGTATTCCCGCATATCCAGAATTAGCCTTTTGATAAGGGCAACGGTATCGGCTTTGCTGTCGTAGCCAGCAATGTATGTATAAAGAAGCGTGTCTTTGGGGTTTTCGAATTCGATTGTTTCCAGCCCTATCAGCAAACTTGAAGTGGGATTGGGATAAAAAGTATTCGAAAGAGTATCAAAAAGAACAGAGACGTTCTTGATATATGGAAAACCAAATGAATTGGATTTGTGAGTGAAACCTTTGCCGTCGACCACTACGATTTTCCCCCCGACAACGGCAACAATTTCATTTGGCGCGTAAGGAAAGTCTTCATCAATTTTCGCATCATTAATGATGTTCCCAACAAGTATTTGAACATCGCCAGCAATGGAATTGTTTTTCCATTTTACAATGAAATTTTTCAAATCTTGGGGATATGACGGAATTGGCTGATAGCGTGTGCCTTGTGGAGTTCCATTCGGAAAAAGCCAGACAGCAGGACTCGCCACTTGTGTTTGACAAATTAATTCGCTAAATAAGAAGAGAAGAAATGTTAGCAAAGAGCTCAAAAATCTGTTCAAATTAGCAATCATTGTTACTCAAATTAGTTTCTTTTTACAAAAAACAATTGCAAAATAAGAAAAAAAGTAAAATACACAATTCCCCGCAATAATCAGGCAAAATTCCAAAGCAACCGGTTATCTTCTCCTTTTCTTTTCCTTCCTATCTTTGAATTTTGTTTCCTTGTTCCTGTTTTGTTTTTGTTTTCGTTTGGCGAAAGATGGCTTTGCCGACCTCTGGAAACTTGCATTTTTGTCCTTTCCGCTATCCTCTTTCTCATCCTTCTCGATTATAAAGGTGGGCGAACCATCGAAGCAAATTACGAATTCACCTTTGAACTTTGTGTTTTTGAACTTGTCGTAAAGCTCTTTGAAAGTTCCATAATGATGTGTTTCGAAAGGCATTGTCAAATTGCAGCCAATGTATGCCCTCCGCTCGGGCATAATTTGTGCAGCTGTTTCCAAAAGCGGGACAAGGCGATATGGTGTTTCGAGCAATACAACTGTCCGCTTTTCGGTGCTTAAACGACGGAGTTGCAAAATCCTTTCTTCTTTCTTTCGGCTCAGAAACCCAGCATAAAGAAACTGGTCGATGGGGAAACCGCTTCGAACTATTGCCGTCATCAAACTCGAAACCCCGGGAATCACTTTCACAGGGATTTCCCGCTTCAAACAAGATTGAACAAGTAGCAAGCCCGGGTCGGCAAACACAGGCGTTCCTCCATCGCATATCAAAGCCAAACTTTTTCCCTTTTCCAGCAACTCTACAAGTTGGGGCGTTTTGACTTGCTCATTCTGTTCGTTTAGCAATTCCATTTTTTGCGAAAGGTTGTATTTATGGAGAGTTCTCGCCCCTATCTTTGGCTCTTCACAAACCACAATATCCACAGATTTTAGAACCTTTAATGCTCGAATTGTTATATCGTCATCGTTCCCAATTGGAGTCGAAACTATATACAAGGTTCCGTATCTTTTTTCTTTTTTCTCTTTTGTTTCTGTGTTTTCCATTTCACTGTCCGTTTCTAACATAAATTCTTGGTACTCTATTCGAAATCGAGGTAAGGATTTCGTAAACTATTGTGTTCGATTTGTTTGCCAATTCCCATCCAGTTATTGTTTCGTTCTCCTGTTGACCGAGCAGAACTACTTCGTCGCCTAATTTAATTCCATCCATACCTACATCAACCATTATCTCATCCATACAAATTCCGCCGATTACTTTATATCTTCTGCCACGAATCAAGCAAAAAAGAGAATCCGAGAGTATTCTTTTCAAGCCATCTCCGTAGCCAATCGGAACGGTAGCAATGGTCGTTGTATGAGTTGCAATAAACGCCCGACCATAGCCAACGCTTTCGCCCGGTAAAACTTTGCGAAGGGAAATGACTTTGGAATGTACCTCCATAACAGGTTTGAACCGCATATCGAAGCTGTTCCCATTCCTAACATAACCATAAAGAGCAATTCCGGGTCGAACACCATCGAATATCGACTCTGGAAAATTTGCAATTGCACCAGTATTTGCAATATGGACAAGCTCGAACTCAATCCTTTCGTCTTTTAAGTCGCTGATTACTTTCTTGAAAATGTCCAGTTGATGTTTTGTATAAGTTCCATCACTTTCGGAGCTGGCGAAATGGGACATCAGCCCAACGAACTCCAGATTAGGCAATTTCATACATTCCTTAATTATTTCAACTGCATTATTATAAGGCATTCCGTCGCGTCCCATTCCTGTATCAACATAGAAATGTATTCTCGCCCTTTTCGAATTCGCTTTCGCATAATCCGAAATCTTTTTAGCAACTTCGTAATTTTCAACAGCATAATCAAGATTGTATTCAACAGAAGCCTCGATGGATAAATCGTTTTCGGGCACAAGCA
>Ga0209691_1001409_pt1 | contig 14284 bp, 13 predicted proteins | sample YNPMSBMetaG_FD_187120 | JGI IMG/M metagenome (GOLD analysis project Ga0209691, IMG submission 187120) | Anoxygenic and chlorotrophic microbial mat microbial communities from Yellowstone National Park, USA - YNP MS-B MetaG (SPAdes) (version 2) ... | reverse complement strand
CCACCGCTCCACATACCAAAAGTACGCCCTTTCGGCGTCGCCGCCCGAAAGCCTTATGCCTGCCCTGGCCCTGACCAGTCGCCTGTCTTCGTCAAACGGGAAATTACCCCTTCTTCCACCGCTTATAACGTAAGTACCAGGAGCGGGTTTTCTTATAGAAGCCCCAGTGGCCCGTCCAAGGAAATACCTGCACCCGGGCAATCGCCCAGGGGTCTTTCAAAAAAGGTACCCCGGTATCATTCGCCACCGCAAAGGCATAACCAGCTTCCTGAACCGCCGTCCGCACCGCCGTCGAGTACGCCCCATACGGATAGGCAAAACTCACCACGGCCTTCCCCAAAAGGTCTTCTAAACGCTGGCGCGACCCTATGAGCTCCTGCCGGAGCCTGGCACCCTCCATCTGGGGCAGGTAGGGATGACTTAGGGTATGCGAGGCAAACTCTATCCCAGCAGCAGCCATCTCCCGTATCTGGGCGGGCGAGAGCAAGGGGGCCCTTTCTCCATCGGGGTCCCAGAAGTTCCACCGCCGTGCTAAGTCCGCTACTGCAAAAATCACTGCCCGCATGCCATAGCGCTGTAGCAGCGGGAGAGCCAGCGTGTAGTTGTCCTCATACCCATCGTCAAAGGTGAGAATAATCGGTCGTGGAGGAAGTGGTCGGCTTCCTTTCAGGTAGGCCAGCAGGTCTTCAAAGGTGATAGGGGTATAACCCCACCGGTGAAGGGCCGCCAGCTGCAAAGCAAACCGCTCTACAGGCACACCCAAACCAGCTAATCGCCCTGAGAGGGGCTTTTCTACCACCCGATGATAACAAAGCACCGGAATAGGGGGTAGCACAGCCGCCCGGCTCTCCTCATACACGGTCCGAATAGCAGCCTCCACCCGCTCAAGGTCATAATACTGCCGAAGGCGTTCCGTAATCGCTGGCGGAAGGGGAAGGGGCGTTTCCGCCAGCCAGCCCTGCATATCTTGGGATAGGCTTTCCGGGCTCGGCCAGGCGGGCCCCCCTATATCGCCAAAGTTAGTCTTCAAGGCTTCCTCCCAATTAGCAGGACTTATGGGGCCCCAGTAGCCCCTTTCTCCGAAGGCCACCACGGGCTTTCCTATGAGGAGCCCTTCAATAGCCACCCGGCCTGCCCCTATCACCAGGTCCGCCCCCTGCATCCAGCGCTTTACCTCCGGCTCATACCCACGTACCCAGATAGTGAGATCGCCCCGCCCCCGTCCCACCTGCTCAGCTTGCTCAAAAATATCTGCCGGCGCAGCTCCCCCGCCAATTAAACACACCAGCAGCGGCGGCTCGCAGGACAGCATCTTTTCCAGCGCTCTGAGAAGAAGCCGGGCTACTTCCCCCTTCTGCGCATTGAAGCGACCCACATACAGCCACACCCGCCTCGCCGACTCTATCCCATATATCTCAGTCTTTGATCCAGCCAGCTCCCCCTCCCATACCGAATGAGGAAAGCCATTCGGAATTACCCGCACCGTCTCAGCCGGATAGCGTAGCTCTTCTACTAAATGCGTCTTAAGCGCTTCACACACGGCAATGACATGCGTACCAAACACCCGAAACCGCCGAGCCGAGGTATGGACCGCCTGCCGTCCATGCACAGTCGCTACCAGAGACGTACGAGTGAGCTTACAGGCCAAATAACCCACCCAGGCCGCCGCCCGACTATGCACATGAACTACCTCAATTCCCTCTCGCCGTAAGAGTTTCGCTAACCACAGGGCATTCCGCAGGCGATAGAACCACCCCTTCCGCCCAATCGGCCGTAAATAGACCCGCCCAGGAAAATCCACCGTGAATGTATCCGACACCCCATACACAACATCCTCCCGCTGAGCCTGCTGTTTAGCCAGCGTCATGGCATACACCTCAGCCCCAGTTAGCTGATGCTGCGAGAGAAGATGGAGAATCTTCATAAGCCTCCCATGATTTCCCAGCGGAACTTTGCGGCTTCCGGGTAAATAACACAAAAATCACATCGCTGCATTCCAAAAAAGCTATGAGCCCTCTCTTTGCGCAGCCGGTACAACGTTATCCATGCCAGCGGGAGGGGGAGCAGCCCTATCCTTATCGGGAAAGCCTCCCCACCACACCCGCTAGCCTCATGGGAACGCCGCCGCAAAATAGCCAGGCCCATGACGCCTCCACTCAAGGCTAAAAAAGCCCCCAGTTGAGCTCTCCCCCATGCCACCCGACAAAAGTACGCTCTCCCCTTCGCTTACGGCGTCCCGATAAGCACTTTGGCCTGCGCCTGCCAGCCCCCTCGGCCCGTAACCTCCAAAATATAAAAGCCCGTAGGCAGGGTCAAAGGCAGCTCTACTTCATAGACGCCCTCCCGCTGCCGACGATGAGGCAGATTGGAGACCACGACACCCTTACCAGCGAAAATAACCGCACTTGTTCTACGTCTTCTTCACCAGCCGCTTTTTTGAGAAAGTCAAGTCCCGTGGGTGCGCGGTTTCTTCATACTTGAGCATAGCTGAGGCGAGTTGGGTTTTTGCCTTGAAGGTGGGGAGGGATACAGGCAGCGGCAGTCATGCATAGGGGCAGGCTGGGAAGATATATATGGGGTGGTGCTCTCGCCTTAGGTGGGTCTGGGGCGTGTGCTGGCCGTCCCCCGCTCTGGCGCAAACTTTGCTTACCTTTGGGGTATGCGGTGGCTTGTGCTGGTCAGCATCGGTATCCTTTGGGCCCAACCCGAAAAATATCCCCCTGCCCAGACCTTTCCCAAGTTCCTTCTCTACACCCTTGACGATAAACCCTTTACCGAAAAAGACCTGCCCCCGGCTCCCCGCGGCCGCATCGTCATCTTTTTTGACCCCTATTGCGACCATTGTCAGAAACAGGCCGCTCTCCTTGCAGAAAACCCCAAGGCCTTAGACGGAATCCAGCTCATCTGGGTATCTACGGAGACTTCGGCCGCTCTGGCAGACTTCCGAGAAAAGTACCTCAAGAAACTCCCCAATGTGATTGTTTTGCGGGATAAAGATTTTCGGTTTGATAGCTATTTCGGGTACAGCGTAGCGCCTACGATTTATGTGTATGATAAGACTGGTCGGCTAAAAGCCGTGCACAAAGAGGAGGTAGGCCTCGCCACTCTGCTCAAAGACTTATGAGTCGGCCCCCCAGCATTTTGCTGATTGATAGTCATGATTCTTTTACTTACAACATTTGGGCTGGGCTGAAGCTGGCTGGAGCGGAGGTGGTAGTTCGGCCGGTGGAGGCGCTTTCGCCGGCGGAGGTGTATTACTATCCTTGGCAGGGGATTGTGATTGGGCCGGGCCCAGGGCATCCGAGTCGGCTGCAAGCGCTACTACCGCCCCTTCTCCCCCCAAATCTAAATATCCCCCTATTAGGCATATGCTTAGGGCATCAGTATCTGGCCCTGGCGCACGGAGCCACAGTCAATCCTACGGGAAGGCCTCGCTTTGGTGTGCAAGGATTCATCTCCCACTCCGGAGCAGACCTCTTTGAGGGACTGCCTAATCCCCTGCCCGTTGGCCTTTATCATGCGCTCGGTGTGTACAACCTCCCCCCCGCGCTGAAAGTTCTCGCCACGGATGCAGATGGGCTATGTATGGCCTTTCGGCATGAAACGCATCCGATATGGGGCGTGCAGTTTCATCCAGATTCTATCCTGACGCCGATGGGACCGCAGCTTTTTCGCCGGTGGGTAAGCTTCATCGGCGCTCACGTTCCAAGCTAAATATGTTTATTAGCCATGCCCATGCTGCGTGAAACCGCTCTGGCCCCGCCTACGCCTTCCCTTGCCCCTATGGAGTGGACGGTGGTGAGTCGGGAAAACTATCGTTATGCCCATGGCGGCTCCCTAAACGGCCCCCCGCTCATCCTGGTCCATGGCCTTTTCGGCGCTCTTAGCAACTGGGGACACACCTTAGCCTACATGGGCGACAGGTATCATGTGTATGTGCCGCTCCTCCCCATCTACGAGGTAAGCCCTGTCGAGCCTTCCTTAGCCGGCCTGACGCAGTATCTCCAGGATTTCTTCACCGGGGAAGGGCTCCTGCCTGCCGTGTGGATAGGCAACTCCCTCGGGGGCCATTTGGCGCTCCTCCTGGCCCGAAGCCACCCCCAACATTTCCAGGCCCTCGTGCTCACAGGTAGCTCCGGCCTCTTTGAAGAAGGCATGGGCTCGACCTTTCCCCGCCGCAGCAGCTATGAGTTCGTGGCAGAAAGAGTAGCCTATACCTTCTACGACCCCGCTCAGGCTACGCCGGAGCTCGTGCAGGAGGTATATGAAATTGTCAATGACAACTACAAGGCCTTGCGTGTCTTGAAGATCGCCCGGGAGGCGCAGCGGTCGTTTGTAGCGCCTTGGCTCCATGAGATAAACATCCCCACGGCGCTCATCTGGGGGCTCAATGATACCATCACGCCTGTCAACGTGGCATACGGCTTCTATCGGATGCTCCCCCAAGCCAAGCTGTACTTCATTGATGCCTGTGGGCATGCGCCGATGATGGAGCAGCCAGAGGCGTTCCATGTCCATCTGACACAATTTTTGCAGGAGGTGCCGGTATGAAACCGCTACCGCCCACCCTCGCTGTAGTGCCGCTCTTACGCTATCGGCGGGTGACTTTGCCGGCAGACGCTACCGTGGAAGAAGCGCGCCGGCTCTTTTTCCGGCATCCGCGGCTGTATCATCTGCCTATCGTGGATGCTGAAGGGCATTACCGCTGGCTTCTCCCGAAAAAAGCCCTCGCCCGCCAGAAGCCAAGCACCCCCCTCCTGTCCCTTACCCTCAAGGAAGTCCCACCCCTCTTCCCCACCGCCACCATCTACGATGCCCTCCAGCTCATGCACGCCTACACAACCCCCGAAATACCCGTAACCGACACCCAAAACCACTACCTTGGCCTCCTCACAGCTGACTCCCTCATCCAGTGGTGGAGCCAGCTCAGCGCCGTGCAGGAGCGCGGCAGCGTCCTCGTCCTCGAAACCGACCTCCCCAACTACAGCCTCACCCACATCGCCCACATCGTTGAAAGCGAACACGCCCAAATCCTCTCCGCCTACCTCCTCAGCCACGAAGAGGAGCCTGGCAAAATCTACATCGTCCTCAAAGTCAATACTCCTTACCTCACCTCTATCATCAGCCTCTTAGAGCGGGAGAACTACCGCCTCGTCTCGGCCCACGGCGACCCCGTCCTGGAAAAAAACACCCAGGACCAGATAGACTTCGTGCGGCGGCTCATGGATCTGTAATATGCAGCGGCTGGGACGCCTGCACCTGCTCACCGACACGGCTACGCAGAGTCGCTTCTCCCATTTAGAGCTGGTGCAAATGGCTATTCAGGCCGGCGCTCCCACCATCCAGTACCGAGAAAAGCACTTCACCCGGGAAAAGGACCTCGACGAGCTACAAGCCATCGCCCGCCTCTGCCGTCAGCAGCACGTCCAGCTTTTCGTCAATGACTACCCGGACGTAGCCGTAGAAGTGGGCGCTACGGGTGTGCACCTGGGCGAGGAAGATACGCCGCTGGAAGAGGCTTTGCACAGGCTCCCGCCCCTAATGGTGCTGGGAGCCAGCGTACATAGCCTCGACTACTATGCGAAAATCCGCCACCTCCCGCTGGTGTATGTCGGTGTAGGGCCGGTCTTTGAAAGCCCGACAAAGCCCGGCGCCCGTCCACCCCTCGGCATCGAGGGCCTCCGCCACTTCGTGGAGCATATTTCGCATCCGGTCATCGCTATCGGCGGCATTACCGCCCCGCGGGCCCGCCAGCTCTTCGAAGCCATCCCGAAGCTCTATGGGGTGGCCGTGATATCCGCCTTCGTCCAGGCTCCCGACCCCCAAGCCGCCGTACGGGAACTGCTAAGCGTCATTCCATGACCTCCCCGCTATCTCCCCCGCAGACGGGGGGGAGAGCACACGCAGCGCCCGCTTTATCACCAGCGCCCGCTCCGAAAACGTAATCAGCCGCTTGCCCGCCCTAAAAACTTACCCACCGATAGACCCGAGTCCTACCGAGAGCCCGTCTCTTCTCGTCAAGGCGCGCCTTAAAAGCTTGGCGCAGAAAAAAGAAACTGGGCGAGGGGCTTTTCGGCCTGCGGGAGATACCTTCCTAAGTTCGTAACTTCGGGCCGTGCATAAGTTGGCTGCCTTAGGGCTTGGGCTAATACTCTGGGCGCAAAGTCTTCCCGAATCAGATTGCATCAATGCCATCCCGGTCTGTCAGCAAACCTACACCTACACGAACTCGCCACCCGACTTCGGACAAACTCAGGAACTGGCCAATAACACCTGCCTACTCAATAACGAGCAAAAGACCGTCTGGTTCATCTTCACCGTGCAGCAGAGTGGTACGTTTGGCTTCACGGTCAATACCAGCTACGATTACGACTTTGCGCTGTGGGATATCACCAATAGCTCCTGCGCTATTGTTGGCAACACAGCGCCCATTCGGTGCAATTTTTCTGCGGATAATGGCACCACGGGCCTGGATGCGAATAATCCCCAGGCGGGTTCGCTCTCATGGGATGCTTCGCAGCCGCCTATCATGCCCGGGCTGAATGTTACGGCTGGCCAGACTTTTGTGCTGCTTTTAGATAACTACACACGTGATCAGACGGGATTCACGATTACATTTTCTGGCACGGCGCAGATATTTGACAATACGCCTCCCACCCTCGTCTCGGCTCGCCAGGATTGTAACCCCACCAATCGGATCATTCTTCGTTTTAGTGAGCCAGTTAGTTGTAGCACGGTCGCCGCTAACGGTTCGGATTTTTCCATCAGTGGTGGGCTCAATGTCGTAGCGGCGGGTTGCATGGGAGGCGGTTTATTCAGCTATGAGGTGTGGATAGAGGTAGGGGGGACGTTAAGCTCGGGGACTTATACGATTACCATACAGTCTGGGAGCGACGGGAATACCGTGGCGGATAAGTGCGGGAACTTTGCGGCGGCGGGGCAGTCGGTACAGGTGTCGGTCTTAGGCAGCCTCTCGATGACGGTGACGCCTCGGGAGGTTTGTGTGAATGATCCCGGTGGGGTTCAGCTGCAAGGCAGTGTAGCCGGTGGTCTCCCGCCCGGAGCCGTAGCGAGTTGGAGTACAGGAGGGACGGGTTTAACAGCGCAGGCGTTTCCGTCCTCTACTGCGCCCTATTTTGAAGAGCCGTACTGGGAATACTATACCCTCACGGTCACCTTAGGAAGCTGCACGTACTCGCTTGTAGATAGTGTGCGGGTGCATCCGCTTCCGCGGGCTGAGCTGGTACCGGCGGTGGTGTATACCTGTGGGGGCCGGCCGGTCGAGCTGACGGGCTTAGCGTCCATCTTGGGTGGCACGTGGGAGAAACTTCTGCCTTCGGGGAGCTGGCAAGGTCTTCCGGCGCCTGTGGTTCTGGAACCGGGTGTCCATCAGGTGAGGTACCAAACCCCCGCAGGCTGTATTAGTGAGACGCTTACGGTGCAAGTGGTAGATGCACCCCTCACGCAGGGAGCTTGTAATGTGCTTCATGTCACCCCTACGGGGAGTCCTACAGGCGCGGGTACACCCGATGACCCGCTTAGCCTCGAGGCCGCCCTCACCCGCCTCCAATGCCGAAAAGGCCTCATCAAGCTCGCACAGGGCACTTACCTCCTCACGCGGCCTATTACTACCGTCACGGATAGTATCATCTTAGAGGGGGGCTACGACCCTGCTGCCGGCTGGGTAAAGCGCTCGACGCCGGGCCTTACTGTACTGCGGCGCACCGCCACTAATGTAGAAGGCTGCCAGACCTTATCGCCTCGGCTTACGGCTTTTCAGATTCATGGGGCCAAGGCGTTTCGTTTGCAGGACCTTACGATTGCGGTGGAGAATGCGCCGGCAGCCAGTGCCGCGTGTGCAGATGGGCGGGGGATCTCGACGTATGGGCTTTATTTACGGGATTGTGGCGGGTATGAGATAGTTCGGTGTCAGCTTTTGGTAGGCGATGCATCGGCTGGGGAGGCCGGTGCGCCGGGGCAGGATGGGCGTCCAGGCGGGAATGGGCAGTGTGGTGGGGCCGGGGCGGCTGCTACGCCGGGATTCGGTGGTTTCTGTTTGCCGCCTTTGGGGACGCCACCGCCGGCCTCAGCGGGAGCGGGTGGTGCAGGGGGGAGTAGTCCAGTCGGCCATAGCGGCGGAAATGGGGGCAGCAGCACGTTCATGGATAATGGCTCAGGCGGCCAGCCTGGTGGAGGCCCAAGCGGTGGGGTGGGCGGAACGGCCGGTTCGCTCTGCTTCACGGGCTTGATTGGGGGCGGTAACTGTGCCTGCACACAGGTAGGTTTACCGGGTGTGCCGCCTGCCAGTGGTGGAAATGGTCAGGATGGGCAAAACGGCCTTCCTGGGCAGAGTGGCGCCGATGGAACCTCGGGTCAGGTCATAGAAGGCTTTTGGCGGCCAGGCAGCCGCGGAAAGCCCGGACAGGATGGGACGCATGGTAGTGGCGGTGGCGGCGGTGGTGGCGGTGGCGGCGGCTCTAATATCATTCCGCCAAACTGCCCCACCATTGGCGCCGGCGGTGGGGGAGGCGGCGGTGGCGGGGAGGGCGGCAAGGGGGGTAAAGGCGGCTCCGGCGGCGGGAGCAGTTTCGCAGCTGTACTCGTGGGTAATGGCGCAGGCAGCGCATGGATACAGGGCTACCTCTCGGCAGGCCAGGCGGGTGCTGGCGGTCCCGGCGGTCCCGGCGGACAAGGGGGCGCAGGGGGACTCGGCGCCGGCCCCTGTGTCGCCTTCGATGGCGGATGCAATGCCGGCAACGGCGGCAAAGGCGGAAATGGCGGACGGGGCGGTAACGGCGGCCAAGGCGGCAACGGTCTCCCCGGCCAGGCCCAACCCCTCCTGCAAACCGGTACACCACCCATCCTCACCGAAGTCACCTTCAACCTTAGCGCGCAACCCACTATCGAAGTCGGTACCGCACACTGTACCGGCGTGGACATCAACTTCTCTGGCGCCGCCCCCGGAAGCTTCACCAGCCTCGGAGCAGATGCCTCTCCCACCAGCCTCCCCACTAACACCGGCACAGCCCAGTACACCGCACCCGGCGCCAAAGACCTGACCTTCGCTGGGCAGAACTACCCCCGCTTCTGGACTATACTGACCAGCCCAGACCAGATCAGCCTGCAAATCTTGCCGCGGGAAGATACTTTTTGCGCAGGGACCGTCACGCTCTTCAGTTCTGAGGCTTTCGCCCTGGCGTATGAGTGGACTGTCACGCAGAATGGGCAGCCCGTTCCCTTCCAGACGAACCGCGATACACTGCGGTTTATCGCGCAGGTGGGGCGCTATACGATTCGCCTGAGAGTCCAAACGCTGTGTTGTGGGTGGGTCGGCCCCGTGGAGAAGGAAATCACGGTGATAGAGGCGCCGGTGATTCGGGCCACAGGGGCAGCTGGCTGTTTCCCGCTCGTATTGCAGGCGGAGCTGGTAAGTGGGGGGTCAGGAGGCACTTTCGTCTGGTACGATTCCCGGGGTGACTCCGTGGGGGCGGGGGCGCAGCTAATACTGCCGGGGCCGGTGGCCGATTCCACGTACTCGGTAGAATACCGAGTGGGCTCATGTGGGTCGAGTCGGGTTTCGGTGTCTGTCCAGGGGGTGCCTACGCCTGTGCTAACAGGAGTCTCTGCTACGCCACCGCTGCAGCCAGCCCCAGAAGGGCCAGTCAATATAGACTTCATGGCGCTTTATCAGGCGCCGGCAAGCAGCCTGGTAAACTTTACCTGGTTTTTTGGCGATGGTGGCCAGTATAGTAGCTCCCAGCCGCAAGCCGCACACTTGTACAGCCCCGGCGTTTATACGCTGACCCTGATTGCCGCGATAGGAGATTGCCGAGATACGCTAACCGTCACGGTGGAGGTGCTCGGGAGTCGCCAGCTTATCATCCCGAATGTATTTACCCCCAACGGGGATGGTATCAACGACGTCTGGATTCCTGTTGGCGCCGGTATCCGACGCATGGACATTCGGATTTACGACCGGTGGGGCAAGATTTTGTACCAGGGGGCGGGGCCTTGGCGGGGCGAGGAAGCGATTGAGGGTGCTTACACGTATGTGGTGGATGTGGAGTTCCTGGATGGCTCTCGGGTGAGTCGGGCTGGTACGGTTACGCTTTTGCGGTAGGGATTCTGCGGCATAAATATCCCGGGCTTACCCTTGGCGACGGAGAGGAAAGAACGGCAGGGGGGCTCTCCACGCTTACCGTCTGCCTGAGGAGCACCAAGAGCCTTCTTTTGTGCAGGGCCAGGGTCATAGCTGGTACCGCCGAGCAGCTTTTTCTGCCATCTCCTGATAGGGTAGAATTCCTGGAAGTGGGTCAAAGATGCTGCAGCTTGACAGGGACGCGAAAAGCCTGGATGTGAATGGAATTTCCTACCTTTGCCCCCGCTGTGAAGAGCCTACCATTTTACAAAACCCCGATGACTCCGCCGCAGGGGCAGGTGCGGGAGTGGCTTCTCGTGGATGCAACCGGACAGCCGCTGGGACGTCTGGCCAGTCGGATAGCTTCCTATCTGCGTGGCAAGCACAAACCTAACTTCGCGCCGCATTGGAACCTCGGGGCCGCCGTCGTCGTCGTCAATGCCGAAAACGTCGTCCTCACGGGTAAAAAGGCTACACAAAAAGTCTACATTCGCCATACGGGCTACCCGGGTGGGCAGCGGCACATTCCGATTACCCGGATGCAGCCCGAAGCGGTCATCCGCCACGCCGTCAAGGGCATGCTCCCAAAAAACAAGCTCCAAGAGCGCATGCTCCGCAATCTGTACATTTATGTAGGGCCGTCGCATCCGCACCAGGCCCAGAACCCTAAACCCGTTGTGCTATGAATCCGACCTTAGCCGGATACACGCATACCATAGGCCGCCGCAAAACTTCCACTATCCGACTTTACATGCGGCCGGGGCAAGGGACTTTTGTCGTGAATCGGCGCCCCTGGAAAGCGTACTTCCCGCAGGAGATTCTCCAGCTTGAAATCCTCAAGCCTTTTGAAGTGGCGGGGCTGAGTGTGGAGAAGTTTGACCTCATTGCGTATGCGGAGGGAGGTGGTTTTCGTGGGCAGGCGGAGGCGCTCCGGCTGGCTATTGCCCGGGCGATTAGCAAGATGGATGACTCCAAGCGGCCCTTCCTCCGAAAAGCCGGCCTGCTCACCGTAGACAGCCGTCAGGTAGAGCGCAAACACTACGGCCACAAGAAAGCTCGTCGCAGCTTCCAATTCTCTAAGCGCTGATATGACTATTCCGACAATCGAACAGCTCCTGGAAGCCGGCGTACATTTAGGGCACCTGCGCTTCCAGTGGAATCCTAAAATGCGGCCCTACATCTACGGCGAAAGGGACCGCATCCACCTGATTGACGTCCTGAAAACCCGCCGCTTCCTCGAAGAGGCTGCCATCGCCGCCCGGGAGATGGCCAAACAAGGCCGCGCAATCCTCTTCGTGGGAACGAAAAAACAGGCCAAAGAAATCATCCGCGAAGCCGCTGAAAGCGTGGGCATGCCCTTCGTCAATGAACGTTGGCTGGGCGGCATGCTCACTAACTACAAAACTATCCGCCGCTCCATCGTCAAAATGGAGACGATTGATCGGATGATGCGGGATGGCACCTTTGACAAAATCTCCAAGCGGGAGCGGCTGCAAAAAATGCGCGAGCGGGAAAAGCTGGAACGGATCCTCGGCGGTATCGCCCGCCTGCCGCACTTCCCGCCCGGGATGCTGTACATCGTAGACATCGTGGAAGAAGATATTGCCTTAGCGGAAGCCCGCCGGCTCAATATCCCCACCATCGCCATGGTAGATACGAATGCCGACCCTACCGCGGTGACCTTCCCGATTCCAGCGAATGATGACTCCTCTCGCTCCATTGAGCTCATTACCGCCACCATTACCGCCGCGATTCAGGAGGGGCTGGATGCCCAGCGCCACGAAAAACAAGCCCTTGCTAAGGAAGACACCCAAAACTAAGACCCAGCCTGCCCTTCCCGCCGGCTTCCGGGATTGGGGGCCCGACGACATGCACAGGCGGCACCGTCTCTTCGCGGTGCTGCGCGAGACTTTTGAGCGCTACGGCTACGAACCCATAGAGACCCCCGCCGTAGAGCTGCTCTCCGTCCTGACAGGCAAATACGGCGACGAGGGTGAAAAGCTACTCTTCCGCATCCTCAATTCAGGAGACTTTCTTGCAGGCGTGCCGGAAGCGGCTCGCACTTCCAGTCAGGCCCTTCTTCCGCATATCGCAGAAAAGGCCCTTCGCTATGACCTGACCGTTCCTATGGCGCGCTGGGTCGCACAAAATGCCAGTAAGCTCGTCTTTCCCTTTCGCCGGTATCAGATTCAGCCTGTATGGCGGGCCGACCGCCCCCAAAAAGGCCGCTATCGCGAATTCTACCAGTGCGACATAGACAGCATCGGCGCCAAAGGCCTCATCCCCCTCCTGGAAATCTACCTCATTGCCCGAGAGGCCTTTGAAAAGCTGGGTCTAAATGACTGCATCTTCCACCTCAATCACCGTGCCCTCTTAGAAGCCTTTGCCGAAAAAGCCGGGTGGTCGGGCGACTTTTTGGAGTTTTGTCGCACCCTGGATAAAGCCGATAAGATCGGCTGGGAGGCGGTACGCACAATCTTCCAAGAGCACGGTGCTGGCGACTTGTCGTTTTTAGACCCGGACAAACCCCTCTCAGCCAGCGAGATAGAGACCCTCCCCCTCCCGCCCGAAGTGAAAACGGAGATTTTGGCTGTGCTGGAGGCTTTTCAGAGATACGAAAACGACCCAATTCTCCGTGTGCAGTGGGATAGGACGCTGGCGCGGGGGCTGGATTATTACACAGGCTTCATCTATGAGGTGAAAAAGCCCGGAAGTGGGGTGGGCACGCTGGCGGCTGGCGGGGCCTACGCGAGTTTAGTGCGGGACTTTGGCGGGCCGGACCTACCGGCGATGGGTTTTTCCTTCGGGATAGAACGGCTCTATACCCTCCTGACCGAGTGGGAAGCGCCTGCCGAGAAGCCCTGGCTGGTGGCCTGGACGGATGCCAGCGCAGGGTACATTATGCAGGTGGTGGCAGCCCTCCACAGGGGAGGGAAGGCGGCCTTTGCCTATCCGGCGCCTCGGCGCCTCTCCCAGCAGTTAGAATACGCCCAGCGACGGGGATTACCCTACGCCGCTATCGTCGGCCAAACCGAAGAAACACAGCAAATCGTAACCGTCAAAGACCTATCCTATGGCACGCAGGTTGGGGTGGCTCTGGCTGAGCTGGCTGATTGGACTGCTCGTCTATAGTTGTAAGCCGCGCTTACCCGAGCTGGAGAGCATTGAGAAAAAGCGGCAGCAGCTGGCCCGTGTGCAAAAAAACGAAGGCCCCACAAGCACAAATTTCCTGGAAGCTGCTTTTCAGCTGGCCCGGGAGGAGGAAAACTTCGCCCGCAAGTATCCCAATCATCCCCAAACGCCGGCCTTTCTCCTCGAAGCGGCCCAACTCTATGCGAACTACTTAGGGGACCCGCGTAAAGCCGTGGCCCTCCTAGAAGCCATAGACCAGCGCTTCCGCCAAAAGTCCCCCCTGGCCCCCGAGGCCCTCTTTTTCCAGGCTTTCATCTACGAGAACCAGCTAAACGACACCACTGCTGCCCGGGAGGCTTACGAGCGGTTTCTCTCCTACTATCCCGACCATCGCCTATCTGAGCAGGCCCGCCAAGCTATAAAACTCCTGGGCAAGTCGCCAGAAGAGATCATCCGACAGTTTCTACAAAAGCAGCCCCAGTAAAGATGCAGATAGCTCAGGGGGTTGTTTTGAGGAGCTTTTGGCGGCGACGCTCGGCATCAGCGGCCAGGAGGCGGACCGCCCACCGCTGAAGGGTAGGGAAAAGCGAAACGAGGCGGGCCGCTACGCTCTTCGTGAAAGGAAGTGTGATTTCCAGGGGCCGTCGCGCAATCGCTCGTTCGACTGCCCGGGCTACATCTGCCGGCTCCAGAAGCCCGCCCGCCGATAGGGTGAAGACACTTTCTGGCCGAGGCAGCTCGTCCAAAATCAGCGGCGTACGCACAGGCCCCGGACATATCACCGTCACATACACCCCATACGGCCGAAGCTCCTCCGATAGCGACAGACTCAGCCCCCGCACCCCAAACTTCGTAGCCGCATAGCCAGCAATCCCCGGAATCGGTGCCACCCCCGCCAGCGAAGCCATATTCACAATATGCCCGTGGCCCCGGGCTTTGAAAATTTCGCCATACACTTTGCAGCCATAGGCTAAACCCAGGAGGTTTATCCGGAGCTGCGCCTCAAAAACCTCT
>Ga0209691_1001407_pt1 | contig 14311 bp, 8 predicted proteins | sample YNPMSBMetaG_FD_187120 | JGI IMG/M metagenome (GOLD analysis project Ga0209691, IMG submission 187120) | Anoxygenic and chlorotrophic microbial mat microbial communities from Yellowstone National Park, USA - YNP MS-B MetaG (SPAdes) (version 2) ... | reverse complement strand
GTCCTATTCGTTTCAATCAAGTTGCGGTTTCAATCCACGCCTTCCGGGGGGAAGGCGACCGATGGCGAGCGCCAGTACGCCGACGAACGGGTTGTTTCAATCCACGCCTTCCGGGGGGAAGGCGACTCAGGAGCCAGTAGCAAACACGCCGAGCGTAGGCGTTTCAATCCACGCCTTCCGGGGGGAAGGCGACCAAAGCCCCGTCTGTGCGGAAATTTCGCGCAGCGTTTCAATCCACGCCTTCCGGGGGGAAGGCGACCTGCGTGAGTCTGCGTAAGCGTACATCAACCGTCTGTTTCAATCCACGCCTTCCGGGGGGAAGGCGACTGGTTCCGGCGCACGCTCAGGCGCGCCCTCGCGCCGTTTCAATCCACGCCTTCCGGGGGGAAGGCGACCAAAAGTTATAGCCCACGCCCGTGGGCTATAACGTTTCAATCCACGCCTTCCGGGGGGAAGGCGACTTCGGTCAGCGGGATGTAATACGACACAACGTACCCGTTTCAATCCACGCCTTCCGGGGGGAAGGCGACCAATGGCCAACGCTAAAACACCCACAAATGGATTGTTTCAATCCACGCCTTCCGGGGGGAAGGCGACCTCGCGCAGATGGCGCAGGCGCTTGAGGATCGTATGTTTCAATCCACGCCTTCCGGGGGGAAGGCGACCGAGACCGCTGCTCAGCTGCTCGCAACTGCCTGGGTGTTTCAATCCACGCCTTCCGGGGGGAAGGCGACGGGCGCGCGCCCGTAGCCCCGCCAGCTGACAACTGTTTCAATCCACGCCTTCCGGGGGGAAGGCGACGTTCTTGCACCGCGCGGGCTGTACGCCGAGGTGGGTTTCAATCCACGCCTTCCGGGGGGAAGGCGACGGCGTGAGATAGGGGAGCCCGGGGGAGATATACAGTTTCAATCCACGCCTTCCGGGGGGAAGGCGACGAGTCTCGACAATCACCCGCATGACGGGCGGACGTTTCAATCCACGCCTTCCGGGGGGAAGGCGACAACGCGGCGCGGTTCGTTGGTGGCGTTCGACGCCGTTTCAATCCACGCCTTCCGGGGGGAAGGCGACTAACCGAGGTCGCACCTATTTCGGTCCGTTGGCAGAGGTTTCAATCCACGCCTTCCGGGGGGAAGGCGACCCGCACTGCCTTTCATTGATCGCTGTGGCGCGACGTTTCAATCCACGCCTTCCGGGGGGAAGGCGACATTGACGCAAGATAGGGCTTGCAACCCGCGCGCTGTTTCAATCCACGCCTTCCGGGGGGAAGGCGACGGCGACGGATATTATCGATGTGGTAGACGAGACCGTTTCAATCCACGCCTTCCGGGGGGAAGGCGACCCGGTACCCTGTTGCGTTTCCCTGGCTTTTACTGCGTTTCAATCCACGCCTTCCGGGGGGAAGGCGACCAGCCAGGACGCCCCGGCGCTCGGCGTGCGCGATCCGTTTCAATCCACGCCTTCCGGGGGGAAGGCGACCCAGAAGCGCGCGGTTCGTGCATCTGCGCGCCGGTTTCAATCCACGCCTTCCGGGGGGAAGGCGACTAGTGGCAGCGGGGCTAACCCCTCGGTCAGCCCGCGTTTCAATCCACGCCTTCCGGGGGGAAGGCGACTCCCACTCTTCCAGCTCTTGCTCCGGGATAGGGTGTTTCAATCCACGCCTTCCGGGGGGAAGGCGACCGAAGCGACGTTTCCGCTGACGCTCGAAGTTCAGTTTCAATCCACGCCTTCCGGGGGGAAGGCGACATTCGGGTTATCGTCTCGATGCAGACGCCGACGGGGTTTCAATCCACGCCTTCCGGGGGGAAGGCGACTCGGCGCAGACGCGCTGCACATCGGGCTGTACGGTTTCAATCCACGCCTTCCGGGGGGAAGGCGACGCTGAGGAACAACGACTGTCACAACACTCTATAGTTTCAATCCACGCCTTCCGGGGGGAAGGCGACGGACGCGACGCTGCTGTGCGAAGCGCCGTCGCTGTTTCAATCCACGCCTTCCGGGGGGAAGGCGACCGAGTTCGAGGGCGAGACCATCGGCGCGGTTGAGGTTTCAATCCACGCCTTCCGGGGGGAAGGCGACGTGGGTTTGCGCACCCACTTTGAGACCCGAACCGTTTCAATCCACGCCTTCCGGGGGGAAGGCGACAACATCGAGATTATACGAATCTCGCCCGCACGTGTTTCAATCCACGCCTTCCGGGGGGAAGGCGACCGGCGTAGATGTACTCGTCTGCGTCAAACAAAAGTTTCAATCCACGCCTTCCGGGGGGAAGGCGACCGCTTGAGGATATACAACAAGAGCGCCGAATCGGGCGTTTCAATCCACGCCTTCCGGGGGGAAGGCGACGAAGGATTTTGACGATTTTTACGCAAAATTACAAGTTTCAATCCACGCCTTCCGGGGGGAAGGCGACCGGATCGGAATTGCCGATAACATCGAGATTATACGTTTCAATCCACGCCTTCCGGGGGGAAGGCGACGTGCGCTACGTCAACGACGGCGAGGAACTCACCGGTGTTTCAATCCACGCCTTCCGGGGGGAAGGCGACCATCTCAGCCAGCTGCGGGTAGCGCTTGACCAGCGTTTCAATCCACGCCTTCCGGGGGGAAGGCGACCCGTCTGCTGCGTGACAACACCAGCGACGTGGCAGTTTCAATCCACGCCTTCCGGGGGGAAGGCGACGACGGGGACGGGACGGCAGCCGTCCCCGCGCTTGCTGTTTCAATCCACGCCTTCCGGGGGGAAGGCGACGAGCGCTGCGACGGGATCGGCGGCGCTAAGGATGCCGGTTTCAATCCACGCCTTCCGGGGGGAAGGCGACACGGTGTACGTGATCGTTCCGGTTGTTGCGGACGTGTTTCAATCCACGCCTTCCGGGGGGAAGGCGACGGTCAATGCCCCGGACGGTATTGGGATAGACGACGGTTTCAATCCACGCCTTCCGGGGGGAAGGCGACAGCACAATCGGGAGCGACTCATCACGGATGTGCGGTTTCAATCCACGCCTTCCGGGGGGAAGGCGACCGGCGATCTGCGACCAGCCCAGCGCGGGATCGGTGTTTCAATCCACGCCTTCCGGGGGGAAGGCGACTCGCGCCCATACTCCCGTTGCAACCACTCCCGGGTTTCAATCCACGCCTTCCGGGGGGAAGGCGACATCGGGTGGATTAATGATTCGCTGATTGCTACTTGGTTTCAATCCACGCCTTCCGGGGGGAAGGCGACCGGTGGACAGCACGTCGTTGGCGACCGGTTGGATGTTTCAATCCACGCCTTCCGGGGGGAAGGCGACTAGACCCGTTCCAAGGCGTCAGCAAGCGCTGGGACGTTTCAATCCACGCCTTCCGGGGGGAAGGCGACATCCCTCGACGCTTTTGGCATTGCTGATCCCCCTTGTTTCAATCCACGCCTTCCGGGGGGAAGGCGACTTCGATGTCGTAGGTAGCCCGCATCATCAGCCCGTTTCAATCCACGCCTTCCGGGGGGAAGGCGACTAACCGGGGGCGGACCTATTTCGGACCGCTTTCCGAGTTTCAATCCACGCCTTCCGGGGGGAAGGCGACTAGCGTCCGCAACTCGGACGCTATCAGCATATAGTGTTTCAATCCACGCCTTCCGGGGGGAAGGCGACTCGGTCTGCGAGCGCTCCCCCCGCGTCTCAATGCGTTTCAATCCACGCCTTCCGGGGGGAAGGCGACCGCGCCGCCCTGGTTGCGTGGGCGGTCGTCACCCGGTTTCAATCCACGCCTTCCGGGGGGAAGGCGACTGAGCAAGCGTGCTGGCGCCCTGCTGCAATTCGGGTTTCAATCCACGCCTTCCGGGGGGAAGGCGACCTGTTGCGAGTTCGATCAATGTCGGCAGCAGCGTGAGGTTTCAATCCACGCCTTCCGGGGGGAAGGCGACCCGTCGGACCGGCAATTGGGGTCTAACCGAGCTTGTTTCAATCCACGCCTTCCGGGGGGAAGGCGACGGTCTCTCGCTTTTTCAACAGGGTCAGGCGCGCTGTTTCAATCCACGCCTTCCGGGGGGAAGGCGACCGGGCGGGCGCTGTCACAACACTGCGTATAAATAGTTTCAATCCACGCCTTCCGGGGGGAAGGCGACACGAGGTTGCGCGGCATCTGGACTTCCCGCGCGCCGTTTCAATCCACGCCTTCCGGGGGGAAGGCGACTCATCTGACCGCGACGACAACGATCCAATCGCTCGTTTCAATCCACGCCTTCCGGGGGGAAGGCGACCGGTTCATCTGGCGACGCAGCGGTATAGGACAGCATGTTTCAATCCACGCCTTCCGGGGGGAAGGCGACTTCAACCCGGATGATTTCGTGACAGTGTTGCGGTGTTTCAATCCACGCCTTCCGGGGGGAAGGCGACGCGTTTCGACGGCGGCGTTGAACTGGTCGAGCGTGTTTCAATCCACGCCTTCCGGGGGGAAGGCGACCTTTATCTTCTTCGACCTCGTAACAGACTTCAACGTTTCAATCCACGCCTTCCGGGGGGAAGGCGACGCATCTGTTCCACCAATCGCCGCGCGTCCTCGATGTTTCAATCCACGCCTTCCGGGGGGAAGGCGACTGAGCGCCCCGACAGCAACTTGTTCGAGTGCGCCGTTTCAATCCACGCCTTCCGGGGGGAAGGCGACTCATAGTTACTTGTAAATCAATTCTGGCGACAGAGTTTCAATCCACGCCTTCCGGGGGGAAGGCGACATGCACTCGCAACTTATGCGTACAATGTTCAAGGTGTTTCAATCCACGCCTTCCGGGGGGAAGGCGACGGTTTTGACACGTATTGACCAATAATTGAAGGAGTTTCAATCCACGCCTTCCGGGGGGAAGGCGACGAGAGTTTTGGCTACATAATGCGCGTGTTGTCCTGTTTCAATCCACGCCTTCCGGGGGGAAGGCGACACGCGCCAGCGCAAGAGAGAGGTGGGGTTGGTTACGTTTCAATCCACGCCTTCCGGGGGGAAGGCGACTCAGTACTTCCAGCATTACGTAGATTACTTGTCGTTTCAATCCACGCCTTCCGGGGGGAAGGCGACCTTATCAGATTGTTATGTAAACTGACTTACAAAGTTTCAATCCACGCCTTCCGGGGGGAAGGCGACATGGTGATAAAGCGCATGATCGATAGTTACACGTAGTTTCAATCCACGCCTTCCGGGGGGAAGGCGACTTGCCGTGACGGTTCCAGATGAACTAATTGCGGTGTTTCAATCCACGCCTTCCGGGGGGAAGGCGACTTCACAGGTGCATAGGGTGGAGTTATGACCGTTACGTTTCAATCCACGCCTTCCGGGGGGAAGGCGACCGTACAGCGTTGCGCCGGACCCATAAAGCGTCTGTTTCAATCCACGCCTTCCGGGGGGAAGGCGACGTAGATCAGCCTGCCGTTATCCCAAGTGCCCAGAGTTTCAATCCACGCCTTCCGGGGGGAAGGCGACGGGCAAGACATCGATCTACACGCAACAAGGAGGAGTTTCAATCCACGCCTTCCGGGGGGAAGGCGACCGTACATCCGGTCAGCGTACCGATTGCGGAGCGTTTCAATCCACGCCTTCCGGGGGGAAGGCGACCCGTTCTACTACCCTGTTAGGAGCCAGGGCAGTAGTTTCAATCCACGCCTTCCGGGGGGAAGGCGACGCGAATGCGAATGGTATGGCGCTATATGCGCAGATGTTTCAATCCACGCCTTCCGGGGGGAAGGCGACCGCAATATCTAGGGCTGCTGTGCCCTGTTCCCGCCAGATATTGTAGCATGATCCGGATCTTCAGGGTTGCTCTCGGTACAATTTGTCCATATATAAGGTTTTTAAGGTGCTGCTGAGTTTGCGAACCTCCCGGCGATTCCATGTTCGCTTCTGGTTCGCAGACTAAAGAATAAGCGTCCCTTCTATGTCAACGTCAGGGGCGACGCCTACGTGTCTGACCCGGCGTCGCCATTCGTCGCCAAGGTAGTAGTAGCGTATGCTGTCGGTCTCCACATCAATAATGCGCTCCAGCCTGGCTTGCAACTGGCGGAGTTGCGCGGCATCTATGATGCATTCAAATACCGACTTCTGAACCCGTTGTCCGTAGTCCTGACAGGCTTTTGCAACTTTGAGCAGTCGCCGTTTGCCAGCTTCCGTTTCCGTATTGACATCGTAGGTGATCAGTACCATCATATGTCCTCCTGTGCATCCGGTTTGCGTGTGTGAGCCTCACCGCTGCTGCACCGCTATGGGCATATCCTTCACTTTCCTGTCGCTCTGTTCTGGAAAAAGGCGGCGGTGCGCGAGCGGATAATCTTCGACATATATTCATTTTTTCGTCTATCACCTATCGTCTACCGGCTATCATTTATCGGCTACGAGATGCGTGGGCGCATGACCTTCGACCTGTATTCGTTCGCCTTTCTATCGTTCAGTTCCAGAAAAACGGCGGGTAGGCGTCGAGATCGCCCCGTAGATGCCGCGCCAGAAGCGTCGCCTGGACGTGCGGGATCAGACCGAAAGGTATCCGCTCTTTCAGGAAAGGGTGGAGAATCTCCTCTTTCTTCCGCTCCTGCCATGCACCGATTACGGCCTTGCGAGTATCGGCGTCCATCACAACTCCGCCGCTCTCTTTGGATGTGAAGCCTTTCGCCGTGATCTGCTTGCGATTAACCAGCGAAAGCGCCATCCGGTCGGCGAAAATCGGTCGTAGTTCCTCGATAAGGTCGAGGGCGAGCGATGGTCGACCCGGTCGGTCGGTGTGCAGAAAGCCGACATAGGGGTCAAGCCCAACTGTTTCCAGTGCCGAAACTGCTTCGTTCGTCAGCAGGGTGTACAGAAACGAGAGCAGTGCGTTCATATTGTTGCGTGGCGGACGACGTGATCGTTCCTCGAAGCGAAAGTCGTCCTTTTGATGCAGGACGAGATGGTCGAAAACGCCAAAATAGACGCTGGCAGCATTGCCTTCGACTGCCAGCAGCGCTTCTATGCTGCTGCACCGGGAAATGGACGTGAGCGCTTCCTTGAGCGCCGCCGATGCGTTCCTGACGACTTCGACATCGATCAGGAGCGTATGATCGCGCAGCGTGCGTTCCAGCACTTTGCGACAGTTGTAAACTTTTCCCTGTATAAATGAGGTGGCAATCGCTGCGCGTAATTCACGATCCTCTGATATGCGGTATTGTTTTTTGCGCAACAGCACGTTGCCGCGTGTCCTGCCGCCGACCCGTGCCTGAAATCGCCCGTTTGCATCAAGAAATGTCAGTCCAATGTTGCGATCAACGCAGGCGCCCATCAGGGCAGGACTGACCCCCTGGTAGTTGAAACAGACGATGTTTTCCAGATTATGGAGGGGCAGTCGGGTTGAAACGTGAGCATCTTTCTTGACAACGATAGTCTCGCCGTCAAGCGAGAGATAGGTATCGGGCGTGGTGACGTAAAGGGTATTGTTCAGCCGTTTCACGACGCGACTCCTGATGTGTACTCAAACCCTTGATATCATTCCGTGCTTTCCTTCCGTGACTTACGTGTGAGAGAAGTGGCTTCAGAGTTATGCACCTGTTGCTCATCATTGAGTTTTTTCACGCCTGCTCGATCTGCCGTCGAATGTAGGTCTGAACGGAGGAAGTTTTTTCCTGGAGGTTCGGAAGACAGAGATCTGCCAGTGAACAGGATCGACACGCCTTGCTGGTCTTCACGCGCGGTGTGTAGCCGCGCGCCATGTATGCATGCATCTCGGCGGCTGCGTCACGCACCAGGCGACGCAGATCTTCTGTCAACTCCACCGGTTCGCGGCGACGGGTTTTGCCGTAGTACAGGAAGCCGCGCGGAATGGGAACTGCCAGCATTTCTTCCAGACACATCGCCTGTGCACACAATTGAGCTTCATCTACCGGATCGCGCTTGGGGTGACCACGCTTGTACTCGATGGGTGCAGGCTGATAGAACCCTCCGCGTCCCGGCAACCGGACACCCTCCGGGCTGCGGGTGAACTCCACCACATCGCAAATGCCCGAAAGGCCAAGCGTGTACGACGCAACCGGAACTGAACGGGAAATGATCACATCGCGGCGCGTTTCCACAAAGAAGGGATCATCGACCCGTTCGTGCAACTGTTTGCCTTCTACCGTCAGCACATTGTCCTGCCACTGCATCTCGATGTGAATCAATGCCCACTGGCGGCGGCAGAAGAGAAAGTGCTGGATGCCGGAAAGGGGCAGTAGTTCGTCTGGTGTGTATTCGCGGGTCATAGGGTTGTTGGTTGTGTATTTTCTGATGGCAATAGCACAGGGTCCTGCGAAGTGAGCGACCTAGAGCACAGATCGCTCACTTCGCTTTTGGAGATGGTTTAATCAGCGCTACTAACCTCACGGCTAGAGTTTGATCTCTAGCGCTACACCCTCTGGCAATTCATCGTTAACCACCACTTCATAGTCGTTAAAGCTGCGTGGTGGATTGGCATCAGGTTTGCGCCTGACTTGAATAAGCTCGAACAACTTATGCGCGGGAGCATTGCCCAGATCACTCTCGTGTCTGAACACGAATAACCTGCGCGCTGCCATCTTGCCTCGTGCTGCCGACCGGTCATGCTCGAACATGTTGATCAGCGCCTCCCAGAGGAGGTTGAGATCATCTTCCGAAAACCCGGTGCCTTTTGCAGGATCGTTTGCCAGCCTGGCAGAAACATACCCTTCCGCACGGTACAGAGCGTAAGGGACAATATGCTTGCGTCCGATGGTGCGTTCTTTTTCAGCTTCCTCCTCGCGGGTGACCGTCAGGCGGGTAATTGTGACTTCCTGCTGGACGATTGGATCGATGCTACGCGAAAAATTGATCTGTACCGGACCACGCACCTGACCGCAATTATCGCCGACTGTCAGCACTGCTCCAAAGGTGCGAATATCAAAGAAGTTCTTACACATCCAGGCGCGGGCTTTGTTCACATCGTGAACCGAAGCTTTTGTGCCGGGTTGAAGTCCAACGGCAAGATACGCTTCTTTATGGTTGGAATTCAGCGGAATCCCCTCTTTGATATAAATCCGGTACCCTGGCTCGTCACCTTTGACCATTTCTACATAATTGCGAATTTTACGCTTCAGACAAACGTCGGTCACCAGGCCATAGCCAGTTTCCGGGTCAATGCGCGGCATATTGCCTGCATCCGGGTCGCCGTTTGGATTGCCGTTCTCCACATCGTAGAGTAGAACAAATTCGTAGCGGTTCTTGATAGCTTCAGCAGCCATGGGAGTGAGTCTCCTTTCAGTGAGTTATACGGGTAAGTATGTCAGACCTGCGTCATTTCGGTGGTTGTCGGTTCGACGTCTGTCGACCGAGTATAGAAGGCTGCACGTTGGTGGTAGTAGCCGAGCACGAAAATTCCCTGCTCGTCAAGGGTCAGGCGCGACGGAAAGGGCCTGGCGTCGAGCAGATTGAGCAGTTCCTGAATCTTTCGATCCAGATGTCCGCCATACTCAGCTTTTGCCAGATGATGCTGCGACAGACGTAAAAGAACAGGAAAGACGCTGGCTGGCGCGGCACAGGCAGAGGTGAAGTAACGATCCTTGATGGTCGCATTGACCTCCCTTCCGATTGCTTCAGTTTGCGCCTTTTCCAGCCATGCGAACAAACGCCCCAAGACATAGGCGGGATGGGTGTAGGACTCGTTAAGTGCCATAGTGAGCGCCTCCTGATAGGGATTCGGATGCTGGTGACGATACTTCCGTAGCAAATGTGCCTTGATGAAGGCAGCCCGAATGTAGGTAATCTTGCGACTTCGACCCTCCTCGTCATTATCGTGGCGAATACGGTTCATGATGGCGACGTACAGCCCTTCGGGATAAGGCGTGTCCATCAGGATGGAGCGCATGAATGCACCACCCAAAAGCGACCAGGACGACCTAAGCTCTTCCTCACGTTGCGTGACCTTCGGCGACACGCACTCAGCAAGAATGCGGTATGGTGAAAGATAATCAGGCTGGCCGGCATACTCCTTGATGATGTTCAGATCGCTGTAGTGCTGCATAATCCGTTCGGCAAACACACCGAACGGTTCCGTGAGAAAGAAGCGCACTGCCAGACGTGAGGCGTTGGGCGCCAGCCCCAGCACGTAGAAGCGCGTGCTGTCGTTCAGACCTTCACGCAGCGCCTGAAGATCAAGCGGCTTGCCCTGCTCGATCTTTTCGGCCACAGCGTGCATGGTCTGTTCAGCACTCTTGTCACGCCTGCGTGTTGTTTTAGACCCTTCATCATTTGCTGGCTGATTCTCAGGACTCAGCAGAGCATAAAACGCGCTGGCGTACCGCCTGTCGGCTGTATCCGCCCAGTACACCACGGTCGTATCGCCGAGATAGATTTTGCGATGAGGGTTCTGGTCAGATAGCAGATAGTTGAGCGCCTCAACGTAGCCAGCAGCTACGGACTGGCTGACCGGTGCATTCTCGCCCTGATCGCGCCTGTACGAAGTAAACGCATCGAGGTTGAAACTGACCAGCGCAGCACCTTTCGCCTGCGCACCACGTACCCCCTTTATATCAAGGTGCAAACGGGCAATCGGCTCGATCTCCCCTGTTACCAAACATTGCATCTTCTTGGTACTCTGCGTCGAAGTATACTCCTTTTCCCACACCTGCCGGATTTCAGGGTCATCAAGAGCATTCTTTCCGTCGACGAAGAAAATCAGGTTACCGCCTTCCAGCAACTTATCCCGATGTCGAGCGATGATAGGATCATCTTGGGCGGTTGCCGGGTCATAGGTTCGCAAAAACGTAATGATCGCACGAGCCACCCCGCTATTCACTTTTGAGAAGATGGCGATATTGCGGTCGCGGAAGGATTCGAACCGTTTCCGGGCATAATTCGGATCTTTTGCTTCTTTCTCCGTCAGACCCAATACATACGCCGCATTATCACACAGCACATTCGCTTCAATATTCACACTACGTTTGACCTGTTGCGGCACATTCATCCGTCGCGGGCGTTCTACCGACTTTTTGCCCTGCTGCACGAGGTTGTATAACGGAATGATGTCTACCAGTTTCCCATCAGGCGACAAATTAAGCGCGTGACTGACCGGCGCCTTGCTATAACCCGGTTCAGCAATATCCACGTCGGGATCTGCGCACAAGATTTTGTAGTAGTTGTAGAGCGCCTGCAGAATCATCGCCGCACCTCCTTGCTAAGTTCATGCACATTAATGACGCCGTCTTGCATCACGGCGTGGTAGAACATCGGCTGAATATCGTGCGAATTGGAGAAATCCAGGTCGTAGAGCATCCATCCCAGGTCGCGCGTGCCCGTCAGCGGGCTTTTAGGGATGTCGTTCTTATTCTCAATGAGTGTCACTTTGGCGGGAAATTCGCGTGCTCCCAGACAAGGCGTATGGAAATGCTGCCCATTCCGCAGCCGGCGCAGGGCGATGTTGTAGTGCTTCTCCTCTGTATCTTCGGGACCTGCCTTGTTGGTCAGTTCAAAGTGCGCTTCAATCACATAATCCACGTTCTTCAAGACCATGGCCGCACGCTGCTGGCGCTTCTCTGTTGCAGCAATGTAGAGCAGCTTATTTGCGCCTTTCATGACTTCCACAGCGTTGCTTACCGATGCTTTCTCACTCACCTCATTGCGGCGAATATTGGTGAACTCAATGTCGCGCAAGACATGGATGGCGTCAATCACCCAGCGAATTGCTGGCTTCCAGTAAATTGCCTCAATAATGCCGCGTGCGGCTGAGGGAGTAATGACGTCATAACTGACACGCTCCACTTTCATTTCGGGGCGGCTAAACAGGGCGTAAGGTCCCTGTACTCGAATGGCAATACCGTATCCCATACGTCGAACCTCCTGGTCTTAAGCGTTGATTAGAAAAACAATCCGTCTCCTCCATCGCTATCGGGAACGAGCAAACCTCTGTCCCGGTCATAATATGCCTGTACATCGTTCGGGTTAAGGACGTGATATAGATCGTTAATCGTCACAATCACCCCCTTCGAGGCAAGTCTGTCGAATTCGCTTTTGAAAATGGAAACTGTGTAAGGTTGCAGTTTTCGTAATACTGAGAACGGGTAATCGGTATTTTTTAAATCCTCAACCCAAGATAATGCTTTGTCATCGTATGGAACAATCACCGTCACATTTGGAGTTTCGATGATCCGGAAGACATCTGCTACCCGTTTGAAATTAAATCTACCGTCTTCACTGAAAAACTCCATAATCTGTTTATAGTCGAAAGCACGTTGATTGTGGAGATTATAGAGTTGCTCAAAGTATGATTCGATGGCAGCCACAGATATCGGTGTTGCGCTGTGGTTACGTAAGATCATACGAGCGACTTCGGCGGACTGTTGAACATACGCTGGCATTCGCCTCGCAAACTCGGAATATGGTTCAAAGACGAATAATGTGCTCATACGGCGCTTCATCTCACGATTAACACGCCCCGCTGCTTGATTGATAGAATCCAGCCCTGTCAGGGCGCGATAGCCAACGGGAAAGTCCAGATCAATCCCGGCTTCCATGACAGTGGTTGCGACCACGCGACAGGGTTTTCCTTTTGACAATCGAACCTTGATTTCTCCGAGTTTTGCGCGGCGATGAGCCGGACACATCAGTGTCGAAAGATGATAGTTCCCTTCGCCTTGCAAGCCAGTAAACAACCCGCTGGCATGACGGCGCGTGTTGACAATGCACAACACCTGCTCATGGTCGTTCATCTGTGTAACTAATTGTTCATCGGTAAGCGTGCCCGCATGCTTCACTTCCACTCGCTTATAGAAGTTGAACAGATATGGCGGATTGGGAGCGAGTTCTCTGATTTCTGTGCCTTTGGGAAGGAATCGTTCCAAAGGAGGTTGTGTCGCGGTGCAGAATACTACACTCGCTCCATAGTTGGTTACCAACTCCCACACAGCCGCCATCGCCGGACGCATATACTCACGCGGCAGCATTTGGGCTTCGTCGAAAATAATCACGCTTCGGGCAATATTGTGCAGCTTACGGCAACGTGACGGCTGGTTGGCAAACAGTGACTCAAAAAATTGCACATTGGTCGTAACCACAATGGGAATATCCCAGTTCTCCGCTGCCAGTTTGAGCTTCTCAAGCACACTGTTCGTCCAGTCATCATCCCTGCTTTCCCAATCGAAGTTAGAGTGATGTTCAAGCACATGGTCTTCGCCAAATATATCCTTGAAAACACCTGCATTCTGCTCAATCACCGTAGTGAACGGGATAACGTAGATGATGCGTCGCAAGCCATGCTCAGCGGCATGTTTGAGGGCAAATCCCATCGATGACAACGTCTTACCGCCGCCTGTTGGAACGGTTAGTTTAAAAAAGCCGGGTTTCTCCACTGCCCTTTCCAGACACGCCTTGAGTGTTTCGCTGCGCTTACGATTAATCTCGTCGGCTGGATTGTCAAATCGGCCAATATAGGCGAGAAACCGCTCAAGCAGGGCTGACATCGACGTATGAATCCCACGAGGTTTTGCGCCCTGCATGTAAGTCTCAGTTTCTTGAAAATCGGCGTCTACCAGGGAAGAGTAGACCATACGAACCAGAAAAGATAGAGAAAATCCAAGGTGTCCTTCCAGCGGACGAATGTGTATATGATTCGGGAATGGAAGATTCGTCAGATGTAACTCGCTCTTGTAAGCGTTGTAATCCGGCACCTGCTTTTTCAGGCGCGCACAAACAGTGCTGCCTTCCAGATCGGTCTCGTTGCCATAGTCAGGCAACCCTGCGTGATGTCCCAAAATGGGGTATGTCAGTAAGCGTGCAAATAGTTCATATGGTGTACCTTTGAAGAGACTCAAAAGTTCTCTGGCGCCAGCAGTCGAATGATCTACACGCGGACCACCCTCCAGTCGTCTTTGAAACTCGTCGGAGTATTTGCCCAGATCGTGGAGCAGTCCGGCGATGTACGCCAGGTCTGCTACACTGGCATCTTTGCCGAACTCACGCGCCATTTCCGCCGTATTGCGTAGATGATCGATGAGCAGTTGCCAGTGCTCACGGTCCTCGCCATCGCGTCGATGAGCAAAGTAGGTGGTGCTAGAGTCTGTTCCATTTCTGATCCCATACACCCTCGCCATCTTTCGCACCTCCGCTTCCAGCGTCCCGCGCAGCCCCTCCGGTCCCAGCACTTCCACATCGGCGCCCCAGCCGCGGATCCAGGGCAGCATCTCTTTCGGCTCAGCGATCTGTGCTCGCCACACCAGCGATCCGTCGGGTTGCGGCTCGGTGCGCTCGGAGCGGTGCCAGCGCGTCTCCTGCACCCGTCGCGCCACATGCGGGCTGAACCGTAGCACAACTTCCACCGGCTCATCTTCCGATGTCCAGATACCCC
>Ga0209691_1001406_pt1 | contig 14328 bp, 13 predicted proteins | sample YNPMSBMetaG_FD_187120 | JGI IMG/M metagenome (GOLD analysis project Ga0209691, IMG submission 187120) | Anoxygenic and chlorotrophic microbial mat microbial communities from Yellowstone National Park, USA - YNP MS-B MetaG (SPAdes) (version 2) ... | reverse complement strand
CCTGAGCGCAGCAGGCTGGCCCGGTGGGGTAAAAGTCGTGCTGGAGAAAAACCTCCCCCTAGCGGCTGGGCTGGGTGGAGGCTCATCCGATGCAGCGGCGGTACTGCGGGCTCTGGCCAGGCTCTACCCGGCGCCGCTCGAGCTGCCCTCGCTGGCCCTGAAGCTCGGGGCCGACTTGCCGTTTTTCCTGGGGCCGGGTCTGGCCGAGGGGCGGGGTGTGGGCGAGCAGCTCACCCCTTTGCCGCCGCTGCAGGCTGCGCTGGTGCTGGTTAATCCGGGCATCGCAGTCTCGGCGGCTGAGGCCTACAAAGGCCTTACCCCCGAGATGTGGCAGCCCGAGCTGGACATCGCAGGGATTCGGGCCGCCATACAGGCAGGGGAGGAGCCCCCCTACTGGAATACCCTCGAGCGCACCGTTTTCCGCATACACCCTTACCTGGAAGCCCTTAGACGAGAACTCTACCGCCTGGGCCTCAAAGGCGTGCTGATGTCAGGTTCCGGTTCCACCCTGCTTGGCCTGGCCCGCGACACATGGGAGGCCCAGCATCTGGCCAGGTTGCTGCGCAGCAAGTATCCCTCTTTTTGGGTGGTGGCTAGCGAAACTGCAAGCTAAGTGCTACACACTTCCGAGCACAGGCCTTATCATTCAAGCGTCATCGGGGGTGCCCGCGTTGGGCTGAGAAATACCCTTTGAACCTGATGCGGTTCGTACCGCCGTAGGGAGCATGACATGAACCCTCCCGATGACACGGAGGGATTTTTTATGCACAAAACCCGAAACATCGGATGGCTGGCCTGGCTCGGTGTGCTGTTTGCCCTGTTGGCGATGGGGTTTTTCCCTGCGCTGGCCCAGCAAACTACCCTGACCGTCCTCACCCACAACAGCTTCAGCCTCGATAAGAACTTGATAGCCCGCTTCGAGCGCGAGAGCGGCATCAAGCTTCGCTTCCTGAAGGGGGGCGACGCTGGCGAGATGCTCAATAAGGCCATTTTGAGCAAGGGCGCGCCCATTGCCGACGTCATCTACGGCTTTGACAACACCTTGCTCTCGCGTGCGCTACAGGCCGACATCCTGCAGCCGTACCGCTCACCCGAACTGAGCAACCTGCGCCCTGAACTCCTGCTCGACCAGACCTTCCGGGCCACACCGGTGGATTTTGGCTATGTGGCCCTCAACTACGACCGGGACTACTTCAAGGACAGGCCCCTGCCCCAGCGCTTCGCTGACCTGGCCTCGCCGGAATTCGCCGGGCTGCTGGTGGTGCAGAACCCGGCTACCAGCTCGCCGGGGCTGGCCTTCCTGCTAGCCACCGTGGCGGCTTTCGGGGAGGAGGGCTATCTGGACTTTTGGGAAGGCCTGCGCAAGAACGGGGTGCGGGTGGTTAGTGGCTGGAGTGAGGCTTACTACACCCACTTCACCCGAGCTGGGGGCGACCGCCCCTTGGTGGTCTCGTACAGCACCAGCCCTGCTGCCGAGCTCTACTACAGCGAGGCCAAGCCCAAGCCCAGCGAGCCCCCCACGGCCAACCTTTTCCTGCCGCGCAGCTCGTTTTTTCAGGTGGAGTATGTGGGCATTCTGAAGGGTACGCGCAACCTGCGGGCGGCCCAACGTTTTGTGGACTGGCTGCTTTCCAAGCCTGTTCAAGAAAACATCCCCACCCAGATGTGGGTGTATCCGGCCCGGCGTGAGGCCCGGCTGCCTGAGGTGTTCCGCTTTGCGCAGGTACCCCCCGAGCCTGCCCGCCTAACCCCGCAACAGATAACCAACAACCGCGAGCGCTGGATTCGCGAGTGGACACAGGTGGTGGTACAGGGCCAGGCTGCAGAGGCAGTACGGGCCCGGCGCTAAGCTACTGGGCTGGGGGCGGGGCTGGTCATCTGCAGGTATGGCCAAGGGTTCTCGCAGGCCAAGCACAGGCGCGCACTGGCTGGCCCTGCCGGTAGCGGTGTTTTTGGCCCTGGCTTTGCTGTATCCGCTGGGGCGTATCGTGGCCCTGGGCCTGGGCGAAGGCTTTGTCGCCGCCATAACCGACCCCTACTACCGCGCCAGGCTGGCCTGGAGTCTGGCCTATGGCTTGGGTTCCTCGCTCTTGTGCATTCTGGTCGCCCTGCCCCTGGCCTATGCCTTCCGCTACCGCTTCCCTGGCAGGGACTTCTGGCTGGCCTTCTCGGTGGTTCCTTTCGTGCTGCCCACCCTGGTGGTGGCGATGGGTTTTCTAAGCCTGGTGGGCCCCCGGGGCCTGCTGGGCCTGAACCTCTACGGCACGCCCTGGATTTTATTCTGGGCCAGCCTGTTCTATAACCTGGGCCTGGTGTTGCGCCCGCTGGTGGCTTTGCTACCCAAGCTGAGCGGCCCCATGCAGGCCGCCCGCACCCTGGGGGCCAGTCCGGCCAGGGCTTACCTGCGGGTGGGGATACCCCTCCTGGCTCCAGCCCTTTTGTCCGGCGGAAGCCTGGTGTTTTTGTTTAGCTTTACCAGTTTTGGCGTACCCCTATTGCTGGGTGGGCCAGGCTGGGCCACCCTCGAGGTAGCCACCTACCATGCGCTGGCCCAGCGCCTGGCCTTCCCCGAAGCCAGCGCGCTGGTGCTCATGCAGCTGGTGGTTACTGGGGTGGTGCTGGGGTTTTACCTGCGGCTGCAGGCCGGGTGGGCGGTGGGGCTCGAGGGCACAGAAACCCCCCGCCCCCTGGCCAGAGGTCGCGCCCTGGGCCTGGCCTTTGGCGTGGGTGGGTTTTTTGTGCTTCTGTACAGCCCCCTGCTGGGCCTGGTGTGGCGTGCACTGGAGCGCCCCGCAGCCTGGATTTCGGTGTGGCAAAGCCCCGACTTTACCCCAGGCCTCCTGGCCCTGCAAAACACCCTGGCCTTTGCCGGGCTGGCTTTGCTGTGGGTCTTCCCGCTAGGGACGCTGTACGCCTATGCTGTCTGGCGGGGAGCCCGCTGGCTGGATGAGCTGGGCCTGCTGCCCCTGATGGTCTCGCCGGTGGCGGTGGGGCTGGGGTACCTGCTGGTTTATCCCTGGCTCAGGGGCTCCATCTGGCTGCTGATTGCTGCTTACACCCTGCTAAGCTACCCCCTGCTAACCCGCACCCTGCTGCCGGCCCTGCGGGGGCTGCCCCGGGGGGTGCTCGAGGCCGCCCGGGTGCTGGGAGCCCCGCCCTGGCGACGCTTTATACGGGTGGAGTGGCCTTTGGTGCGGCCCTCGACTACGGCTGGCCTAGCCCTGGCGCTGGCCGCCATTATGGGCGAGTTTGGGGCTACCCTAACCCTGCAACGCCCGGAGTGGGCCACCCTGTCGCTTGCAGTGTACGAACGCTTGGGCCGGCCTGGGGCTACCCCTTTTTACGAGGCGGTGGTGCTGGCGGTGGTGCTTATGGCGCTCTGTACGGCGCTGCTGCTGGGGCTGCAGAAGAGCGCCTGGGCGCGCTAGGCCCGCACCTCCCGCCGCTGGAAGAGCACGTAGGTCAGGGCAAAGAGCAACAGGGTGAGGGCGATCAGACCGGTAAGCTGAGGCCAGGCCAGCAGGAAGCTCTGCCCTAGGGGGAGGGGTGCCCCCAGCAAGGCCCCCTCGAGCTGGCTGATGAGCACCGGCCCCAGGCTGCGCACCCCCGGGTTCAGCAAGGCCTGGATGGCCTCGGCGTACAGGGTGTTAGGGGAGATACGCGAGAATGCCAGCAAGGCCTCGGCCTGGCGCAGCTGGCTCTCGGGATCGAAAGGGTCGAGGGGGGCCACGGCCTGGGCCAAAAGCTGGCTGATGATGCCCCAGAATAGGGCGAAAAAGAGCCAGACTGCAATGGCTGTCAGTGCCGAGGTAGCCGCACTGCGGAAGAGCACCGAGCTTACCAAGGCGATGCCCAGCCAGACCCCGGTATAAGCCAGGGTAGCCAGCAAGAAGAGCAAGGCCCGCGCCACCTCCTCGCTGCTGGGTGGCACGCCCAAGAAAATCAAGCTCAGACCCACCACCAGCAAAAACAAAGCCAGCAGAATCAGGGCTAAGGTGGCCAGTCCCGCTAGGAACTTGCCCCACAGCAAGGCGTCGCGGTAGATGGGCTGGGCCAGGATGCGCGAAAGGGTGTTACGGTTGTACTCACCGTTGATGGCATCAAAGCCCAAAGCGATGGCTGCTAAGGGGAGAAAGAAGCTCAAAAAGGCTATAAACGAGGGTAGGGGATCCTGAGCCGCTGTGAAGACCCGCAGCAGAAGGAAGGGGTCTTCGCTGATGGTCTGGCGCAGGGTCTGGGCTCCCGCATAGACCGCGCCCACTGCAGAGAGCAAGATGAGCACCTCTAGGATGCGCATCCGGGTGCTGCTCAGGTGGTCGGTCATTTCCTTGAAGAAGACGGCCCAGAGCCCTGTCCAGGGGGAGCCCTCACGCTTGGAGCGCGAGCTAGGCTGCATGGCGCACCTCCTGGAAGTAGCGGGCATACACCTCGTCTAAGCTGGGCTGCTCAAGCAGAAGGCTCTGAAGGGTAGCGCCCGCCTCAAGCACGACCTGGGCCACCTGGGGTCGGATGTCCTGCTGGGCTTCCAGCTTGAGCCCAGCTGCATCGGTCTGAACCTGACTTACCCCAGGCAGGGCCCGCAGCCGCTCGGCCAGGCCCTCTAGCGGGGTGGCCTCGAGCCGGATGCGGTAGGCGCCCCCCAAAACCCGTTGGGCCAGCTCCTCAACCCGTCCCTCCAGCACCAGCTTTCCCTGATGGAAAAGCCCTACCCGGTCGCAGATGGCCTGCACCTGGTGCAGCAGGTGTGAGGAGAGCAGCACCGTAATCCCTTCGTTTTTAAGGCCTTGGATCATCTTCAAGAACTCCTGCGCAGCCTCGGGGTCTAGGCCCAGGGTGGGCTCATCCAGGATGACCACCTTGGGCTCCTTTAGAAGCACCTCGGCCAGCCCCAGCCGCTGGCGCATACCCCTGGAAAAGGTACTTACTGGGCGCTGGGCCACTTCAGCCAGGCCCATGCGTTCCAGCACCCGTTCCATACGCTGTTGCGCCAGGGCTCGGGGCAGCCCATTCAGGCGGGCGATGTAGGCTAGGTTCTCCCAGGCGGTCATCTCACCATAAAAGCCCACCGAGTCGGGTAGGTAGCCCACCTGCCGTTTGAGCGAGAGGGGTTCACGGGCCGGGTCAAAGCCCAGCACCCGTACCGTGCCCGCGCTGGGCTCGGTAAGGCCTAAGAGCATCAGGATGGTGGTGGTTTTGCCAGAGCCGTTGGGGCCTAGGAGGCCGTAGACCTCGCCCGCCTCGATGCTAAGCTCGAGGCCATCCACCGCTACCACCTTGCCATAGCGTTTGGTCAGGCCTCGGGTCTCGATGACCATAAGAACCTCCTAGCGTCGCCCAAAGCGCGAGACGGCAAAGCCCACCACACCGACCGCCACCGCGATCAAGACCACCCCCACCAGTCCCCACAGGGTTGAGGTTTGCACGGTGACCCGATAGTCAGCCGAGGCCTGGGCGTTGCCGGCGGAGGCGCGCAGGGTCAGTATGTAGTCGCCCGCTACCGCCCTGGGTGATGGTTTGATTTTTGCTGTGACTTCTGATTCGGCGCCTGGGGCTAGCTTCTCCAGTTTGTCGGGCTCGAACTTCACCTCCCAGCCAGAAGGCTCGCTGGAGGAAAACTCGAGGTTTTCCGCGGGGGCGCTACCAGTGTTCTTGACCACCAGCTTGATGGGGTTTTCCCGGCCCGCATAGGCCCGCCCGGACAGCCGCCCCTCGGGAGTGGTTAGGCTCAGTTCGACCTGCCCGGTGATGTCGAGGTTGACCGCTAGCTCAGCCCTGGCTTCCCCGGCCAGCGCCCGCAGCGTGACGGCGTAGATCTTGGCCTCCACCTGCCGCGGAGGCGTGATCTGAACGTCGAGGTCTTTGCTCTCACCAGCCTTCAGCGGCAGGCTGTTGATCTCCTGGCCGCCAAAAGCAGTGCTGAAGCTCACCCGGAAGTTTTCAGGGGCATCGGCCTCCAGGTTGGCCAGTAGGTCTTGGTCACTCTCGTTTTTGAGGGTGACGCGGTAGCGGAAGCTGGCGGTCGGGGTGCCCTTGAGCACGGGCAGCTCGGTCTCGAGGGAAAGCCGCTTGGGCAAGACCTGGCCCAGGGTGAGCGTAATCGGTAGTTCCGCGCGGGTGCCGCTGCCCTCAGCCACCAGCCGGAAGCGGTAAGTGCCTGGGCGCACGTCGGGTGGTGGCTCCAGCCGTAGGGAAAAGTTCTGCTCTCCCTCGGGCAGCACGTACACCGCACTGATTACCCGTCCCCCGCCCAGCAGGCTAGCTTTCCAGCCCTGGGCCAGCTCGACCACGCGCACCTGTACGGTCTGGGGGGATAGGCCGAAGCCCTTGAGGGTGATGGGCAGGTTTATGGTTTCACCCACACGTACGCTTTGGGAAGGGAAGGGTGTGTACAAAGCCAGTCCTCGGAAGCCTTGGGCCAGGCCCAGGCTTGTCAACAACAGCAGCAATGCGAGTAGGCGTGGCACGTTTCACCTCCGTACGGTCTTTACCACTAGTGAATCTAGGCAAGAAACATGAGGTGTGCATTAGAAAAATAATGATACTTGATAAAACAATGCTCAAGTTTCATGCTTTTGAGATGTAGGGTATCTAGCCAAAACGCCTTATGGAAGGACATTATTCGGAACACGCCAGTTCAAACCCTGCCCCTAGGAAGCCTTCAGTGAGTTTGACCGCCTATGGTTAGGCAGCCGACTGCCCACCGGCGCTCACTTCTACGACCTCTATGAAACCGAGGACAGCCTGGTGCTAGAGGTGGTGGTACCGGGTTTGCGCAAGGATGACCTCGAGGTTTACCCGGAGGGCAGCCAACTCACCATTCGTGGCACTTATCCGGAGGTCCAAGGTGCAGAGGGACGCCGCTACTGGTCGCGGGGTCTGCTGCGTGGAAGTTTTGTGCAGAGCTTTACCCTGGCCACTTCGGTGGAAGCGGATAAGATTCAGGCCACCATCACCGATGGTTTATTGCGCCTAACCCTGCCCAAAGTTGAGCAGGCCCGGCTACGGAAGATCGCCACCAACACCGTATAAAGGCGCTACCGAACCGGCCAAGCGGGAGGTCACCTCATCTTTGGGAGAGGCGCAACAGGCCGGCCAGCAGGGCGATCACCACCGCCAGTCCTGCTACCAGCGCGAAAGACACCCGCAGTGAGGTGGCTTCAGCAATCAGGCCAATGGCGGGCGGCCCGACCAGAAAACCCAAGTAGCCCAGCGTGGCCACTGAGGCCAGGGCTATCCCTGGAGGCACCCCGGGTACCCTGCCAGCAGCGCTGAATACCAATGGGAAGAGCGTGCAGTAGCCCAATCCTACCAGCGCGAAGGCGAACAGGACAACCTCAGGCCGGTTGGTAGCAAGGGCTACGGCGAAGCCCAGCGCCGCCAGTAGGCTACCTGCCCGGGCCAGGGCTACCGGCCCAAAGCGGTGGGTGAGGGCATCGCCGCTCAGGCGGCCAGCCACCATGGCTGCAGAAAACGCTCCAAAACCCAGGGCGGCCACGGCCTCGCTAGCGTTGATTTCTTGTTGCATGAATACTGCACCCCAGTCGGCGATGGCTCCCTCGCCCAGGCCGCTACAGAAGACGATGAGTCCCAGGCCCAGAAGTGCCCCTCTGGGCCAGCCAAAGCGCGCCCCGCCCGCAACCAGTTGAACCTCGAGCAGATGCCGCATGGCCCACAGCATGAGCAGCCCCGAGCCTGAGGCTATCCACACAAAAAATGGCAGCGGGGCCATCCCGCAAGCAGCGGCTGCTCCTCCCAGCACGGCGCCTGCTAAGCCCCCCAGGCTAAACAGCGCGTGAAAACTGGACATGATGGGCCGGGCATAACGTTTTTCGGCCTCCACAGCCTGAGCATTCATGGCGATGTCCATGGCGGCATTGGTAAAGCCAAAGACGAACAGGGCCAGGGCCAGTGTCCAGCCGCTGGGGGCCAGGGCCAGCAGGGGCAGCGTGGCGCAGTTTCCCAGAGCAGCCCCCGCCAGTATTGGACGGCTTCCCCAGCGGGCAATCAGCCAGCCGGTGAGGGGCATGGCCAGCACCAGCCCGGCAGGGGCTCCTGCAAGCACCAGACCCAGCTCGCCCGCACTGAGGCCCAGGTGCTGCTTGACGGCCGGAATGCGTGCAACCCAGGCGGCTACCAGCAAGCCGCATGTAAAGAAAGTCAGGTAGATGGCGGCCCGCGCTAGGGGTAGGTTATCAGGCTTAGATGGTCTGGTATGCACTGGCATTCCTTTCACAGTAGCGTTTTTCGCGTTAGCCCTGGGTGTGGGTGCTGCTTGGGCTCTTCACTACCTGCTTCGGCGGCCTTATTGCCCAGAGGAACCCCCTATGGCTGCTGTACGGGTCAGTTTTGCGATGGGAGCACGGTGCTAATAGATTAGCTCTTTGCGCCAGGGCAGCTCGAGGTCGGCAAAGTCGAAGCCGGGGGCCACGGCATCGCCCATGTCTGCTGTAGCAGGGGGCGGTTAGGGTTGCGCGATTAACTCGTCCGAGACACATGTTTACCGATAGCCGCACTCGAGGCGGGGCTGCAGCCCCCGGGTGCCCCCGCCAAAATTTGGCCTCAGGCACGCGCTGCCTCCGTGTGGGAATTCCGCTGCCGGCTAGCGGCGCCAGCGGCACCTGTCGGGCCAGATGCCATCGGCAATGAGATGCAGCCACTGCGAGGTGTAATACCCCAGGACCAGTGCCCAAAAGACCTCCTGGGGAGGGGCTTTGAGCTGAGCCTGCAAGCTGATATCTAGCCCCAGGTAGCTCATGATGGCCCCGCACAGCCAAAACACCACCAGGCCTACGGCGCCCAGGTACAAAAGCCGGGTCAGGGGCCCTACCAGCCAGGTGTGCGAAAGACCCCGGTGGGCAAACATCCAGCCGTAAGGTACCCACAACCAGCCCAGCCAGCCCCAACGCCCTTTGGCCCGTACCTGCTGCTCGGCCAGATCCAGGTCGGGGGTGACGAGAAAGGTGCCCATCAGATAACTGCCCATAAAGGCTACTAGGGCGGGCTGGGAAATCTCGAAATCTGGCTGATAAACCCAGTAAGCAGCGGTTGCTAGCCCTAGCACGCCTAGGTTGATGGCTTCGTGAACACGACCCGATGGCACAGCTGTAGTTTATCGGTGGTGAGACGGGATGCAACGAGGCAGGGGGGCTTCCCCAAGCCGTTGTGCGATTGGTGCAGTTGAAAGCCGGTGAAAGTCTCTATCTCATCCATGGGCTCCAGCTTTCTGATATACTTCACAATTGTGACCGTGGAGGCTCGGGCTGCCCCCAAACGCGAAGCAATCCTCGAGGCAACCATCCGAGTTTTGAGAAACCGAGGGTTGTCGGGTTTGAAAGTCGAGGAAGTAGCCAGGGAAGCCGAGGTGGGCAAGGGCACGGTCTACCTTTATTTCCGCCACAAACAAGACCTGCTGAAGGCGCTGGTGGAGCACCACACCTTCTCTTACTACCGAAAAGTAGAAGAGGCGGTTAACCGATGTGCTACCTTCCGCGAGCGCCTGGCCGAGGTGCTGCGGCTGCGGGTGGCTTGGGTTGAGGAGTGGCGCGGTCTGTGGGCGGCGGTGGCCCGGGAGGCCCAGCCCAAGGACACCACCGGCTGGCTCAAAGGCATGCACGAGCATTACCAGCATTTGTTGGAAAAGCTCGTACAGGAAGGCAAGGCCAGGGGTGAGGTGCGGGCTGAGCTCGACACCTGCCTCACTGCTGCCAGCATTGCCGCCTTGGCTTGCAACCCGCAGCTCGAGTTTCCACGGGAAGCCTACCTTGAGCACCTGCTCGAGGTGTTGTTGAAAGGAGTGGCGTTGTGAGCGAATACCGTCCAGGAGACAAGGTTGTTTTGCCGCCGTATGGTGTAGGTGTGGTGGCGGGGATCGCCCAGCGTTCGGTCGCTGGTTCAGATAAATCCTATTATCAGGTGGACTTTCCTGGTACCCGCTCGAGGGCCTACGTGCCTGTAGAAGCACCGCAAACTACCCGTTTGCGCCGGGCCTTGTCGCCGGACCAGGTTGGCGAGATCTTGGCCTTGTTGCGCGAGGGCCGCTTACCCTTGCCGCGCCAGTGGGCTGCCCGTCATCGCAAGACCACCGAGATTCTAGCTGAGGGAGATCCCTTTCGGATTGCAACCCTAGCTGGTCAGCTGCGGGCTTGGGAGCTAGAGAAAGGCCTTCCCGACCTCGACCGCCAGGCCCTGCGCCGGGCGATGCACCTGTTAGCCGAGGAAATATCCCAGGTGCTTGAAATCACCCTTGAGGAAGCCCGCCAGCTCTTCGAAGAGTCGGTGGGCGAGAGCCTTAATTGAACAACACCCTGTTACCGGTAGGGCTATAGGGCCCTACCGTTTTTTTGTGGCATCTGTACTGGAATGAACCGGTTGGCAGAACCAACCCTGGCCTATCCGGGCTATACCGCCTGCTGCATGGGCCCTGCTCGAAGCTCAAGGCAGGTCAAAGCTGACCTAATGCACGGGGTAGCACCTGGCGCAGCTTCAGGTGGGGACCCCAGTAAAAACGAACTATTCACAGATGTCGCCAATGTGACTGTATGCAGCTCAATAATGTGCAGAGCGCTTTACCAGGGTGCTGTGGGTGGTGTAACGACCTCTTGATGTGTTTAGGCGCCATACTTTTGCAACTTACCCGCGTGTGCCAAAAGCAAAGGCATCAGCTCCACCCCGCGCAGGTGGCCTAGGCTCCCCTTGGCCGCCTCGTCTTCGGTGAAGCGCCGAGCCGGGTCATTGCGCAGCAGAGGGGCGTGCAATAGCAACGGCACCGGGTGCCAGGAGTGGGCTTTCATCCGGCTGGGGGTGGAGTGGTCGCCGGTAATGGCCAGCACATCAGGCTTTAGGGCCAGCAGTTGTGGCAGCAGCTGGTCAAAAAGCTCCACCTTATGCACTTTTTCGTCAAAGTTACCGTCCTCCCCAGTGCTGTCGGTCTTTTTGAAGTGCAGGTAGAAGAAGTCAAAGCGCTCCCAGTTTTGCTGTAGGGCTTTTATCTTACCCTGGGGGGCATCCTCCACCCCCTCCACCGGCAGCACCTCCATGCCCACCAGGCTGGCCAGCCCTTTGTACATGGGATAGCTGGCAATGCAGGCCGATGTGAGCTGGTACACCTCGGGCATCAAGGGGAAGCGGGGTCGCTCGGAGATGCCTCGGAACAAAGCGCCGTTAATCTGGGGCTCGTCGGCCAGCAGCGTGCGGATGTGCTCGGACAGCCGGTTGAGCACCTGGACGGTGCGCCGGCTCTTGTGGTCGCTTGTATCTTTGGGCTCGGCTGGTAGGGGTGGCACCCCGGCTTTCTGGGGGTCGGTGTCGGTAACCTGTCCGCCCAACCCCTCTCCGCGCAGAATCACCACAAAGCGGTGCTCGCTTTCGGTGTAGAAGTGCACTTGTACATCTTCGATCTCTCGGATGGCAACTTTGAGTCTGTCCAGCACCCGCAAGTTCTCGGCGTCGCTGGGGCGGCCTGCCCGGCGGTCTACTACCCGGCCCTGGGCGTCCAGGGTGGCAAAGTTACCGCGCGCGGCTACATCGCCGTCTCGGAAATCGGCTCCTACGCCGATGGCTGAGAGTGCTCCCCGCCCTACCAGATACCTGAAGGGGTCGTAGCCAAAAAGCGAGAGGTGGCCAGGGCCGGAGCCGGGGGCCAGGCCTGGGTAGACCGGTGTGAGCAGCCCCAGTGCGCTTTCTTGTGCCAGCGCATCCAGGTTGGGGGTGTGGGCTGCGGCCAGCTCGGTGGGGCCACCCTTTTCCAGGGGCAGCCCACCCACACCGTCCAGCACGACCAGCAAGATTTTGGAAGGGGTTTTCTGCACCAGCTCGGCGATGACGGGAAGCAGGTCCATGCGCCTATTCTACCGATATACTTTGCCAATGCGCTGATCTTCCGAGTCCTGGCGGGACCGCGCTCCAGCTTTCTCTGCCTGAGAGGAGCCCCAGGTGGGTTTGGCTAGGTTTGAAGCACAGTACTTGTGGGGATTTGCGCGACTTTCAGGCCCAATCTTCCAGCGCTCGAGGGCTTTAGAAGGCCTGGTTCCCTGAAGTTTCCAAGGCGCCGTGTTGCCAACATGTTGACCGCCAGTTGAACTCCTCTTTGTATTATTTGTTCAAAAAGGGTAACCGAACTATGTTAATAGTTTCGCAAAGGGCTCTCTTCAGAGGAGGTTGAGAGATGCCGAGCAGAACCTTTATCCTTGGCCTTATCGGTCTGTTGGTTTTGTTAGGCTGCGCTCCGGCGGTCTATACCCCCGTGGAGTTCCGCCTCTCCTCTCGCTATGGCCTTGTGCTCTTGGATGCGCTGGAGCTTTACCGCAGCTTAGAGGGGGAGGCGGAAGTGGTCGAGTTCCGCTTTCTGGACTCACCCTACATCCCAAGGGATCTCTACGACCTGGGGGAGGGCCTGAAGGCCCAGCTTCGCTCTCGAGGCTTCGCTGAGCGCTGCCAGACCTTCAACCCCCTGCCCATCTTCGGGGGCCCCCAGTACACCTTGCGCATGGCCCGGGGAGGCGAGGGGGTGGGGGTCTATCTCCGGCCTCTGGGGCAGCCGTCCGCCTACCGGGTGGAGGTAGCCCCTGCCAATCCCAACCCGCCCCTTGGTTGCCCGCCAAGGTGAGGGCGGTTCGGGCAGCTTGCTACAGGGATCAGAGGTGGCGAAATCTGTTGAGGACTTGCGGTTGATAAACAACGGGGTGCCCCCATTTGGGGACACCCCATGTTTTCTATGCTTAACGGGTGGGGGCCAAGGAGGTGGGGTAGTCTAGGAGACGGCCAAAGAGGGTGGCGTACATGAGGCGGTAGACATCAATGTTGTCAAACCGGCTGTAGAAGAGGCTATTCAGCGTGCTAGCGTTCAGGCCTGCAGCCCGGCTCAGGATGCCCCCGTGGAAGTCGGGGGTACCTGACCAGACGATCCCGAATTGCATCCGTTTGCCGAAGGCGTCGGGGGCCGAGAGGAAGAGGGGCGTGCCCCGGCCCTCCACCCCGTCCACTGGTGCGCTCACACTAGGCCCGCCAGCCGCGGGGTTCACGCTCAGGGTGCCTGCGGCGTCGGTACCCTGCCCAGAGGGTACCACAGTGGTGGGCGGAGCGACCCCGCTCCGGTTGGGGGCAAAGACCTGAAGCCCTCCAGCATCACTGTCGGCGGCGGTGAGGATCAGGGTGTTGGGGTTGCGGGCAAGATAGTTCAGGGCAAGCCCAATGGCATCGTCCGTGTCCTTGAGGGCGTGGAGCATCCCTACGGCATTATCGCTGTTGCCAAAGTTATCCACAGCCTCCTGCTCGGCTACCAGGAAGAAGCGCCGATTCTCGGGGCGGGGCTGCTGGCGGGCAGCCCGATCCAGAATGGTGATGGCCACCTCCACCATCTCGGTGAAGGTGGGCGGGTTGTGGCCGGGCTGAGCAGGGTCGTAGTCTCCCCAGAGGACGATCCGGCTTTCGTTGTTGGGGCCCACCTGGCCGGGCTGGAGGCCAGGGCGCACGAAGCCCCGCTGGATCAGGTCCTCCTCGTTGCGGTCGTTGAAGAGGTCCTGGTAGGCGAAGATGCCCAGGACCCGGGGGGCGTAGTTGGGGTTAGCCCGGAGGGCCTGGCGCAGGCGCTCAAACTCCGCCCGGGTCTTGACCACAATCCAGTCGTCTCCCTGCAAGGGGTCGTTGCTGGTGTTGCCGCTCCCCTGACGGTTCCAGTAGTCCTCGAGGTCCATATCGTCGGCGCGGAGGCTCGTCCTGCTGTTCACCGGCTGGCGCCGCTCTTGGTTCACGTTTCGGTGTAGCAGGGTAGCCCCCCAGGGCCGGGTGTCCGCCTCTCCACCGCCCATGACCACCCAGGGGGCGGCGTCCCTCGTCCCTGGGCGGCCCATGATGATCTGGCGGGTGATCTCCTGCCAGTTGTCCCGGTTGCCTACTTCAGCCAGGAAAGCCCCCGTGCCTGGCTCACCGATGTGGCCATCGTTCACGATACCCACGGGGATCCCAGCGTTGGCTGCCTCCCGCATGATGGAGCCTGGGTGGCCAGAGAGCGAGCGGATAAAGCGGTCAGTGGGCGGGTTCAGGTTGCCGTCCCCGTCCTTGCCAAAGGAGCCCAGCCCGTCCACCTTGTAGCCAAAGGCGTGGGTGGTGGCCCCGCCGTTGGAGGTTCCCGTCAGGACGTTATTCATGTGCCCACGGTAGACGGCCATGTAGCGGAGCCGGTCCCAGTTGAGGAGGCCGTCGGGGCCTTTAAAGTAACCCAAGTTGCTACCTACCCCCTGGACCAGAAAAAATAGTGGCCGCTATGCTCTCACACACCATAGCGGCCTTTTGTATCATAGACGACGCCCTCCAGGCGATGGGCTACAAGGA
>Ga0209691_1001404_pt1 | contig 14348 bp, 14 predicted proteins | sample YNPMSBMetaG_FD_187120 | JGI IMG/M metagenome (GOLD analysis project Ga0209691, IMG submission 187120) | Anoxygenic and chlorotrophic microbial mat microbial communities from Yellowstone National Park, USA - YNP MS-B MetaG (SPAdes) (version 2) ... | reverse complement strand
AATACCCTGTGGGTGGATAAGAATTTACGGTATCACGGACTTTTGCAAGCCTACTCGCGCACCAACCGTATTTTAAACAGCGTCAAAACCTTTGGCAATATTGTTTGTTTTCGCAATCTGGAAAAAGCCACCAACGAAGCCATTGCCCTCTTTGGCGATAAGGAAGCCAGCGGAATTGTTTTGTTAAAAACCTATTCCGATTATTACAACGGCTACAAAGACGGGGATAAAGAAGTGCGGGGATATAAAGCTATGGTGAAAGAACTGCTGGATAAATATCCTATAGGTGAACCGATTGCAGACGATCAAGCTAAAAAAGATTTCATAAAGCTTTACGGTGCCATTTTGCGCCTGCAAAATATACTTTCTGCTTTTGATGAATTTAAAGGTAACGAAATACTAACCGAACGCGATACGCAAGATTATCATAGTATCTACATCGATTTGTACAATGAATTTCGCAAAACTGGAGATGAGGAAAAAGAAGTTATCAACGACGATTTGGTCTTTGAAATGGAACTCATTAAGCAGGTGGAGATAAACATTGATTATATTCTGGACTTGGTTAAAAAGTATCACAAAGACCACATCAAAAACAAAGAAATATTGGTTGATATCAAGAAAGCCATTGATGCAACTGTTGGGCTACGCAATAAAAAAGACCTCATTTTACAATTTATTGACTCGCTCGATGCTCATTCGGTAGTAGATGAAGCATGGCAAACATACATCGAAACCAAAAGAAGAGAAGAACTGGATGAAATAATCAAGCAGGAAAATCTTAACCCCGAAGAAACCTATAAATTTATGCAAAATGCATTTCGTAGTGGATATATTACAACCACAGGCACCGATTTCGCAAAGGTTTTACCCCCTATCTCACGTTTTACGCCCACGGGCGAACGATCGAAAAAACGTGAAAGGGTATTAAATAAGTTGACTCTGTTCTTTGAACGCTTTTTCACTATTTCGAGTGGTAAAATCTGAGAAAGACTGGGAGAAGTTGATATGTGCCATTTCATTTGATCTACCAATCATCCTCCTCGTTGGCTTATGGCACTTTGGAAAGACTCAGAATAATGATAATAAAAGAGGTCACTTATTAATCCCACCACAAATTTTGCACCCATCGTCCTTTCAAAAAATACTTGAATTTTTTCAAAATGCATTATAGAATATATCTACAAAGAGTAGACGAGTTATCTTGTTCACTTGAAAGGGGGATAAAATGGAGAATAATGCAAAAATAAAAAGATCAATTTATAAACGGTTAAAAGATTTTAATTTATCTTTTATAATAATCCTTGGCTTTTTAATATTCAGTGTTCTTTGGCTCATTGCATTAGCTTACAACACTAAAGAAGTTTATAATGCTATCAAAACAAGCTATGCTCAAATTAACAAAGCAGTGCTTGATCACTCTCAGGTTCCTAATTTACTAGAGGTCATGCAAAAATACGGTTACAACACCGTAAAAATCGAGGAGGGTATAAAATCAAAAAATTCAGAAACAATAGCGCAGGAGTTGAGAAACTTCGCAAAATACATGCAAAACCACGAGAGTGAGTTTATAAGAAAACGTTTTAACTCTTTTCTCATCATAGTATTCATAATCTTTACTTTGATTCTTCTTCAATTCATGTTTTCAATAATAATTGAAAAATCCATATTCTCATTTGGTCAGAAAACATTCCAAACTTTTGAATCAGTCGTTAAGAACATGTATATAGAAAAAATTCCAACAGTACCAGAAGCAAAGTTTAGAGAGGAAGATTACATTAACGAATTAATCAACGAGGCTAATTTAAGAATCGATTTGATAGATTATTTTAGACTCCTACCGTATTTAGATACAGTAAATACAATAGAAGAATATATAAATCTTGTTGGTAAGGCGATATGTTCTTTTTTCAAATCCCAGAGGTTTTCTATTGCATTGATATCTGGTGAAGAGGTGATTGCTGAAACTGCATTCTTTGTCGAACCAAACCAACCAATTTTTCTTGATAAGGGCTTTAAACAAAATCTCTCTAAAACATCGCTTGGTAAGATGATAAAAGATGAAATGAAGTATAGAATTATAGGGGATCTAAGAAAAAAAGAAGGATCCCTTAGTTCAGAAAAAATAGTTAAAGAGGGCTTTCTTTCGAATTTGACAGTACCAGCAATTGTAAACGGAAAAACTATTGGTTTCTTTTTTTTAGCTTCCAAAAAAATAAATGCTTTCAATGAAGAAGATGGAAAATTGTTTTATAGACTTTCTTTAACCCTATCACCATATCTCTATCACACACTTTCAATGCAAAGTATAGTTGCCAACTTTGGAGATTCACTTATAGATCTCTCCGAATTTCGTGATAACGAGACGGGCACTCATATAAAGAGGGTGGCTTTGTATTCAAAAATCTTAGCAGAAGGAATGGAATTAGAACCGAGACTGGTAAGAGAAATCTACCAATTTTCACCGTTGCATGACATAGGAAAGGTAGGGATACCGGATAGGATACTTCTAAAACCCGGTAAACTTGACGATAATGAGTGGAAGATAATGAAGACGCATGTGATTATCGGAGTTAAGATATTGGAAGGTTTTGTACAGAGAAGCAAAGGCATAATGACCGAGCGAGCATTGAGAACGGCTATAAATATTGTTTCTGACCACCATGAAAAGTGGGATGGAAGCGGCTATCCTTTTGAGAAAAAGGGCGAGAAGATAAGCACAGAAGGAAGAATATTGGCTGTTGCAGATGTTTTCGATGCACTTACGACGAGAAGGCCATATAAAAAGGCATTTTCTTTTGAGGAATCATTAAATATCATTAAAGAAAGTTCTGGAAAACACTTCGATCCAGTTGTTGTTCAAGTATTTTTGAAGAATAGAGACAAAATATACACTGTATACAACTGTATACAATGAACTGAAAGACTCAGAATAATGATAATAAGAAACAAAAAAATTTTTCCTCTTTTTGGTTGGCACGACACCCCCTGAATTGTTTGCTTTATTTTCCGCTTTTGTGTATAATAACAGAGGAGCGATTATGCTACACGGAAATAAAGAGTATGGGAACCTCCTTTTCCTCGTTGGTGGAATTCTTCTGGTGCTTGTTTTGTTTTCTTTTATCTTTCCCCTTGTGCTTATTGGTGCCCTTGTCCTTTTCTTAGTATTTCTGGGATGGTACATCTACGAGCGCATTGTCATGCTCTTTGATTCCTCCCCTCGCTACGATGAAGATGGTGCCCGTTACACCCAAGCCACGATGATCTCCAAAGAATCCACTCCCTCGGAGTTGCCCGATGGAAAAGACGAATCTCCCCCTTCCTGAGTCCATCCAGCAAATCATCTCTCGTGTCAAACACCTTGAAATCCGTGCCAGAAAACTCATCAAGGATCAACTCACAAGCCAATACCACAGTGTATTCAAAGGCAAAGGTATAGAATTCTCCGATGTTCGAGAATACACCTATGGAGATGATATCCGTGACATTGACTGGAATGTAACAGCCAGAATGCAGCAACCCTATGTAAAACAGTTCGTTGAAGAACGACAGCTTACTGTTTATTTTGTCCTCGATATCAGCCATTCTGCCTATGCTGGACAACTTCTCTCCCGACGTCAGATCATGGCAGAGGTGGTAGCTTTTCTCGGCTTCATGGCTTTTTACAACCAGGACAGGGTAGGACTTGTTCTCCACACCACCGAAATCGAACACTACATTCCCGCTAAGCACAACTACTCGCAACTTCTCCGTATCATCCGTGATAGCTGGTACTATCCTCCTCGTTTCCGAGGGACATCCCTCGCACGATCATTTTCTCAAGTAGCGGAGATGATCAAAAAACCAGCCATTCTCTTTTTAATTGGGGACTTCCTCGATGGAGAATACGACCGTTCTCTCTCAAAACTCTGCGATCGTCATGAAGTCATCCCCATCGTTATCCATCATCCCGAGGAAAAAACCCCTCATCCTCCCTCCCTTGTACCGTGGAATCAATGGATCCCTTTGCTAGCATCCCTCTTTGACCTTGAAACCCGCCAAAACCAGACCGTACTTCTTCAAAAAGATTCTCGATACAGCAGGTATGAGAAGTTCTACACCTCGCTTTTCCATCGCTTTGGACTCGATCACATCGTTCTTGCAAGCAATGAGGACTACCTCAAAGCCCTTGAAATGCTTCTCAAAAGAATGGCACACTTTCGCCATACAGCACGCTATTAAAAAGGGGGGAAGATGGAAAAAATCATTTGGATTATAGAGGACGAAACAGACATCCGACAGCTTGAGCAAAGAAGCCTCCAAATCCAAGGTTTTTCCTGTCGAGGTTTTGAAAAGGCAGCCGAATTTTTTCATGCCTGGAACAACGAATTGGCAAAGCCCGATCTCGTCCTTCTCGATATCATGCTCCCCGACAGAAGCGGTTTCGATATCCTTCGTTGGATCCGTGAAAAATCCCCCACAACCGCTGTTATCTGCATCAGCGCAAGAGGCGAAGAAATCGACAGAGTCTTAGGGCTTGATCTTGGTGCTGATGACTATATCCCAAAACCATTCAGCCCTCGGGAACTCGTTAGCCGTGTGAATGCCGTTTTGAGACGGTCCAGTAACACCACCCCCCCAAAAAAATCCCCCTTTCTCCAATGGCAAGACATTCGCCTTGACACCTCACGGTTTGAGGCTTTCATCGGCAATGAACCCATAAGCCTTACCGCCACAGAATTTCGACTCCTTTCCATTTTTCTGGAACACCCAGGGCAGGTATTCTCCAGAGAAACCCTCATCGAACTCCTCTGGAATAATGAAAAAGCCATCATGGACAGAACTATTGATGTTCACATAAAAAAATTGCGGGAGAAACTCAAAAACTATGGGAAGTGCCTTCAAACTCTTCGTGGTGTTGGTTATAAACTCGCTTGCCCTGACGATTAGTTATGCATCTTCCTACAATATCAATACCATAAGCAGCAATCAGCTCACCCATCTCTTCCGACTGAATGGGCTTGATGAGCGATTGGCTTCTTCCATCATCTCTTTGCGTGAAAAGCAAGGATGGATCTGGAGTTATGAAGAAATTCTTCTTTCTGGCCTGCCGGATGAGTCCCTCTCATGGTTTCGATGGCGATTTATCCTCGACATACCTCCCTCTGAGGATGCCCCGTATAGTGCTGATACCTACGACTTTTTCATTTACCCTGTTGATCTCAACAACGCTTCCCCATCGCTTCTCGCTCTTCTTCCAACCATGACTTCAGACAAAATCCAAAGGCTCACTGCCTATCGAACACACCACCCCCTTCAATCCCCTCGCGATCTTCTCCAACTGGGATGGAGTGTTTCCGAAATACGCGCCCTTTCCCCGTGGATAACTCTCTCTCCACCAACCAATACCCTCTTCTGGGAAAACACACTTCGTTGGGAAAACACAAATCTCCTCTTCAGAACAGGACTTTCCCATCCCATTTGGAACATTTCTCTCATCATTCCCTCCCTCCAGAACCAGACAGGCAACATATCCACTATCATTACCCAATCAATGATCTCTTTCTCCCTCTCTCCAAAGAACATCCATCTCTGGTTAGGTGATTTTCGGTATGCACAAGGTGCCGGTCTTCTCTTTGGAAAACCGTTTCGCATTATATCCCGAGAAGTTTCGAGTATTGTTGAATGGGGGAATGGCTTTTCCCTTCCCTTTTCTTCCAAAAAAGACGCAAACGAAAACGGTTATGATGACACCCTGCGAGGGATAGGAGGAGAGATTTCCCTTTCTTCGTGGCATCTCGGTGGATTGCTTACCTCAAATCAGACATCCTGTGGAGGAGGCTATCTCGCCTACAACCAAGAGCCACTTTGGCTCTGTGGACAACTATTTGAGTACATCTTCACCAACCAAAATACCAACATCGCAACAAGCCTGGTTGGTCAATGGCAATCTGGCTTTCTCGACATGGGAGGAGAATACGCCGTTGCTCAAGGGAGTGCCTTCCTTAGCTACATTCGTGTGAGAACACGAAGATTGTCTCTTGCTCTGGTAGGCTACCGAGGAGAGACCAACTTTTTCTCCCCATTTTCAGGAGAGCTCTACCGAGGAATCAACGGCAAACAAGGGATGCTCCTCGCCCTCACAGCGAACCATTCGCCTTTTCGGATTAAAGGAAGCGGAGAATACTACACCAATTTCTGCACCTCCTATTTCACAACCAAGCTCCATCTCTCTCCCATCTATGAACCACTGCTCTCCCTCCGCTATCTGGGATGGCAAAGCATCTCTCTTCCTCTTTCTCTCGACAACCGCACCAATTCCTTTTTCATACGAGAGGGCATAGAAACAACATTCTGGATTTTCTCCCCACAGTACAAGCTTACCCTTCAAGCCAAGTTCTCCCACCACAATGAATCCATGGGATACGAATACCAGACAAGACTTTCCCTCTCATTCTCCCACCTCACCCTCTATGGCTGGTACATTTGGCTCTCCCCCCTCAAAAGCGATCCCATTTCCATAACCTTTCCCCCTCTGGAAAGAGGCGAAATGGAAAGCTCATGGTTCTACCAACCCGTAACACTCTTCTGTGGAGGGGTTCGCTACTATCACAACAGTCTATCATTCTCCCTTCGCTTCATAGCCAGCGCAAAAACCAACAAATTTGCCTGTTCTCTCAGTTGGCGATGGTAGTTTCCCACTGAACCAATCGACGAATCAGAGCAAAAGCAAACAAAGAAGAAACCAACAGAGCCGGAACAAGCACAGCAAGCTGAATCGGTTGAAAAAGAAGAGGATCAAGGGTATACATTGATCTCCCACCAAAAAGAAAACTCACAAAAGCCAACGCATTCTGAAACTGATGCGCCCATATCGCCGGCCAAAGAGAACAAAAGCGACTACGAAACCAGCCCAACATGAGACCTATAAGGATATAGAGCACCGTATAAAACCCAAGCGGATGCAGAAAAGCAAACACAAGCGCCTGAAACACAATCACCAAGCGAGAAGAAAAATACTTCGAAAGTCCCTCAAACAACATCCCTCGAAAAATAAACTCCTCCGTGAGAGGCACAATCCCAGCAATAACCAGCAGTGCCATAAGTTTTGTGAAAAAACCACCTGACTCAATGAGAGCAAAAATCCCCGTATACGCAGCCTGATAGTGTGACATATCCTGAACAAACATCGATGCCACCACCCCCCCCGAGAGCAAATTGGTTACAATCGCAAGAATAAACAACACCTCCGATCCCACAACAAGCACCATAACCCACGAAAGCACGATCGTGAGCGCCATTTTCCCCGCTTTAGGTGGAAGAGCAAAGATTGCCCTCCTCGTTGTATTCTCTGGCGAAAGAAAAAACAACCACAGGTAGGTCAAAAGAAACTGCACAAAAACCACAGCCCAAAGATACTCCCCCTCAAAAAAACCAAATCGTAAGCGCAACCATCCCATCACCAAAGGCACACCCTGGAACACCACCACTCCCCACAAAAAAGCAAGCCAAAGAGGAATACGCTTCACCATATCCTATTCTCCCAACGGAAATATTCCCAGCCATTCAAGAACAATACTTGCCATCATAGCGGCAACAGTTCCAACTTTAGCAGAACTCAAAGGATGAGAGGAAACATCCGAAACAAAATCCCCCACAATCGCAATGCGTTCATTCGGTCTATAGATCCGAATCGAATCTGTTCTATTCCCTGCCACTCCATTTGCCGAGACAATATACTTTCCCGAATTCCAAAAGGTGCGAAGAAGCAGTGCTTTCATCTCCGCTTTATCAAACCCCTCCACAATACAATCGCAGTCAGCAAAAGTTTCGCCAATATTTTTCTCATCGAGATAACAGTTGCGAGCATCCAAAACAACATCATCCCGAATCAGCCGAAGATTTTCAACAAGCATTTCCACCTTTGGCTTCCCCACCTGATGAGCAAAATAAAATTGTCTATTCAGATTGGAAACCTCGACCCGATCAAAATCCACGACCCGAAAGGAAGTCACCCCTGCCCTCACAAGATGCACGGCAACATTACTGCCTATACCTCCCACCCCAGCAATACCAACTTTCACTATCCGCCTCCAACAAAATGCACTATCTCCAATCGATCACCATCGTGAAGCTCTTTTTCTCCCCACTTTCCAGAAGGGACTACCTCTCCATTGTGCTCAATAACCACCCGTTGAGAAGAAAGGTTGAGAGATCCCACAAAATCCTGCAAAGAACAGGGAGAAGAGATCTCCCTCTCCTCCCCGTTGACTATAATCCGTATCATCGTCTTCCTCTTTATATTTTTGACAGTGCTTGATCAAGATCTTCAAGAATATCATCCCTGTGTTCAATACCAATCGAAAGCCGAACAAGATCGGGAGTTATACCACCAGCAATCATATCTTCATCAGAGAGCTGTGAATGAGTCGTTGTCGCAGGATGAATAGCAAGACTCTTTGCATCCCCCACATTGGCAAGATGAGAAAAGAGCCGCAGTGATTCAATAAACCGCTGCCCTTGTTCACGTCCGCCCTTCACTCCAAAAACCACCATTCCACCAAACCCTTTTTTTAGGTAGCGTTTTGCCACAGGAAATGTAGGATCATCAGGAAGACCGGGATAACGCACCCAGGCAACCTTGGGATGAGTTTTCAAAAACTGTGCCACAGCAAGCGCATTCTCACAGTGACGTTCCATGCGAAGCGCAAGTGTTTCCAATCCCTGCAAAAATACCCACGCATTATCAGGGGAAATACAACCTCCCAGATTACGAAGCGGCACAAGCCTCATCCTCATAATATAAGCGAGATGATTCTGTTCCCCGAGATCAAAGGCAAACCGAAGATTGTGATAACCAGGATCAGGATTATACAAGAGAGAAAACTTTGGATTCTGCCAGTTAAACCTTCCGCTATCCACCACAATCCCACCAATTGCCGTTCCATGCCCTCCAATCCATTTTGTTAGCGAGTGAACAACAATATCAGCCCCATACTCAATTGGCCTCAAAAGATACGGCGTCGTAAAAGTAGAATCAACAATCAAAGGAAGCTCATGCTCATGAGCGATCTTGGCAATCGCTTCAATATCAGCCACATCCAGCGAGGGATTCCCAATGGTTTCCACAAACACTGCCTTCGTCTTGCTCGTAATCGCGGAAACAATATTCTCTGGCTTGCGAATATCCACAAAACGAGTAGTAATCCCAAACTGCGGGAGAATATCATGAAACATCGAGAAAGTCCCGCCATAGAGATTGTTTGCTGAAACAATCTCATCACCCGCCCCTGCAATGTTGATAATGGCATAATGAATAGCATTGGTACCCGAAGCAAGGGCAAGAGCTGCTGCCCCTCCCTCCAAAACAGCCATTCGTTTCTCCAACACATCCGTTGTTGGATTCATGATTCGAGTATAGATATTGCCTGCTTCCTTCAAGGCAAAAAGGTTCGCCGCATGCTCACTGCTTTTAAAGAGATACGATGTCGTACGATACACGGGAACAGCACGCGAAAGCGTTTCATCAATGGTTTGCCCCGCATGCAGGGCAAGTGTCTCAAATCTCTCCTTCTTCATAAAAATCCACCTCCGTTCTATTCATCAAACAACCAGGTGCTAAGATACCTCTCACCTGTATCACAGCCAATCGTCACAATGGTTTTACCCTTATTCTCAGGCCGCTTTGCCACTTGAAGTGCAGCCCAGACATTGGCACCAGCAGAGATACCCACCAGAATACCCTCTCGACGGGCAAGCTCACGAGAAACAGCTCCTGCATCCTCTGCCCTCACCTGAATAATCTCATCAATGAGAGCGGTATTCAAAACCTTGGGGATAAAACCTGCCCCAATCCCCTGAATCTTATGCGGGCCAGGTTTTCCACCTGAAAGCACCGGTGAATCTGTTGGCTCCACTGCAATCACCTTGACATCAGGTTTCCGAGACTTCAGCACCTCTCCTACTCCCGTAAGTGTACCACCTGTCCCCACGGCAGCCACAAAGATATCCACCTTGCCATCGGTGTCTCTCCAAATCTCCTCGGCTGTTGTTCTACGATGCACATCAGGGTTAGCAGGGTTTTCAAACTGCTGGAGAATGATACTTCCAGGGTACTTTTCCAATAACTCGTTTGCTTTATTCACAGCACCTCGCATCCCCTCAATTCCCGGGGTAAGGACAACCTCGGCACCAAAGATTTTAAGGAGCTTACGGCGTTCCACACTCATGGTATCAGGCATCACCAGAATCAACCGATACCCCTTCTGAGCAGCAATAAAAGCAAGAGCAATCCCGGTATTCCCACTCGTTGGCTCAATAATAACACTGCCGGGCTTGAGTTTTCCTTCTCTCTCGGCCGCTTCAATCATAGAAAGACCGATTCTATCCTTCACACTCGAAAGGGGATTAAAAAACTCCGCCTTCAAAAGAATCTCTGCATCCTCACACATCCGCGAGAGTCGAATCAGAGGTGTATTTCCAATCAACTCAGTGATATTGTTCGCTATCATAATATCCTCCTTAGATTTCATAATAATGTGATCCATTCTCCACAGAACGTCGCACCACATCCTCAAGGGTTATCCCAGCCAGCTCTGCCTTAAGCACATTTGAGAGCCTTTCCCAAATCCATTGGGTAGGACAGAGGGGCTGTCTCGCACATGCCTTTTTCCCTACACACTCCACGAGCTCAAGCGACCCATCAAGCAGTTCCACCACATCAAGAATACAAATCTCTTCCGGCCTCTTTGCAAGAACATACCCTCCCTTCACACCACGCTGGGAACGAACAATCCCTGCTGTTTTCAATCGATTCACAATATGCTCAAGATACTTCTCCGAAATTCCTTCCTGCTGGGCAATCGTGGCAAGCGAAACCACCTCATCCGTCTTGATCGTTGCCAGACGAAACAAAAGCCGAAGCCCATAGCGGCTTTTGGTAGAGATTTTCATAAACACTCCTAAAAACCTATAGGTTTAGTATATTATAAAGCAAAAAAGCACCTTTGTCAATAGCCCAAAGGGGTATTTTGAAAAAAGATCGCCTTTCAATATCTTGCTTTTTCCTTGACAAACTCTTTATTCCGTCATATACTAAAAGGCGCTCGATGGAATACTTCTCTTCTGGTTTTTGGCATCTCTTTTGAGGAGGAAACTATGGTCGATCGCTACGCTCTCACTAACGGCTGTCTTACTCCATCACCAGAAGGGAATATCTTCTGTTACTCCAATATTGATCAGAACGAAAAAGAATTTATTCAGACGAACTGGGGAATCGATGAACACTCCGTTGCTTCCGCCCTCGATGTAGACGAAGTTGCCCGTTTTGAGTTTGATGAAAACAACTACACCATCATCTGGAAATCTCCGACCCCTCTTCTCCTCGGAGATGTGTCATCACTCAACATCATGTCCATTGGTTTCTTCGTTGTAGAAAATCAACTCATCATTATCTCCAACAAAAAAATTCCCAACCTACAAACAAAAAGTCCTATAAAACTCGAGAATCTCAACGACACGATCCTTTTTATCCAGTATCAAGTCATCCGAAGTTTTATCGAACATCTCCGTATCATTAAACAGATGTCTCGGGAAATTCAAGAAAAGATCAATACCTCTCTTCAGAATGAATACCTGCTTCAAATGTTTCACCTCAGTGAAATCCTCATCTTTTACCTCGAATCGCTCCATGGCAACAAAAACGCCCTCACTCGCTTTCAGAACTATCTCTTTGTCAAAGCACTGCCTTGTAACGAGGACTTCCTTGCCGACCTTTTGGTAGAAACCGAACAGGCAACCAAACAAGCAGAAACATACTCTGAGATTTTTGCCACTCTTATGGATGCACGAGCAAGCATTGTCAACAACAATATGAACATTCTTATTAAAAACCTCACCATTATTAACATCATCTTCCTGCCCCTCAATCTCATAGCCGGTATCCTGGGAATGTCAGAGTACACTTTCATGACAGAAGGTATTCCTTGGCCCATATCGTATGGGCTCTTTGTGCTTGCCATGATCATTATCGGCTACCTAACCTATCGTTTTCTCACCCGCATCGAACGGAAAAACGAACGATCTCGCCGTCGTTAAACACCCTCATCCCAAAAACAACCCCATACCATGCTTCAAGAGAAACGCAACCACCCATGCAAGAACAAGCCCATATCCAACGGCAAAAAGCGTCCATTTCGTTGACTTGCTTTCAGCACGAAAGGTTGCTACTGTTGCAGCACAAGGAGTATAGAGCAGAATAAACACCATATAGGCAATAGCTGTTGAAAGACTCATATGATCCAAAAGTGCCCCAGCCAAATTCTCCCCCGTCCCATACAACACACCAAGCGTTGAAATCACAATTTCCTTAGCAAAAAAGCCATTGATGAGAGCCACCACCATTTGCCAATCAAAACCAAGAGGTAAGAAAACCCACGAAATCCCCTTTCCTATTCTACCAATGAGAGAATCTGCAGAACCAGGTTCCACACCCCAAGGCAAGACAGAAAGCCCCCACAAAAAAAGAGAAAAAACAACCAAAATAGTTCCTGCACGTACCAGATACCCCTTGCTCCTCAACCAGGTATTATTCCAGAGATTGATAAGTGCAGGAAATCGATAAACGGGAAGCTCCATAATGAGCCCCTCCGAATGCTCCCTAATCACCGTCTTACTCAACCACCATGCTGTAAAAATAGCCATGGCCACACCCAAAAGATAGAGTGAAAAAACAGCAATCCATCCCTGCCTACCAAAAAAAGCTGCAGCAAACAACGCAAAAACCGGCATCCGTGCCGAACAACTGAAAAATGGGATGATCATCATCGTTTTCAGCCTATCCCCTGGATGATCCAGAATACGAGTGGACATCAAAGCAGGCACAGAACAGCCAAATCCCAGCACCATGGGAACAAACGATTTCCCATGGAGCCCCAACTTGTGCATAAAACGATCCAAGAGAAATGTTCCCCGTGCCAAATACCCCGAATCCTCCAAAAACGAAAGAAGAAAAAACATGACCACAATGTAAGGCAACAAGGTAAGCACATTCCCCACACCACCAATAAGTCCATCAGACACAAACGAAGCCAAAACAGGCGAGGGAATTTTTGCAGCAAGCCCTCCCAAAAAGGCAAAAAACTGCTCAAGATACCCCGACAACAACCCGCCAATCTGAAAGGTTACCCAAAAAACGCCCCCCATCACAAAAAAGAAGAGAAAAAGCCCAACATAGGTATTGAGAAACACAGCATCAAGAAAAGCAGTGATCTTCTTTTTCAACTGAAACGAAATAAGTTTTTTCTGCACCACTTCACGAGCCATACCCATGCACAGAGAGAGAATCCACTCTACCATTATCTCACGAAAATCCTGTTTCTGTGTTTGCCGTAATTTTGTCCGAATATTCTCAAGAAGTGCCTGTTCTCTTTCTCCTAAACCCTCTGGCAAGGTGCCCGTCTCAAGAAAATGATATGCCTCCCAAAAGGGATTTTTGACATTCTTTTGGACAATCATCACCTCTGCCACTTTTTCAATGGCAGAAGAAACGGTATCCCCAGCCAAACGAAGCGAAGGAGAGAGTTCTTTTTCGATAATACCCGAAAGAAAACTCTTGAGCCTGGCAATATCAGCCGAAGAAAGAGCAGAAATACCAATCACAGGAACACCCAAAAGCTCCTCGAGCCGTTTCAGATCAATAGCAAGCCCCTGCTGTTCTGCCTCATCCATCATATTCACCACAACAACCATGGGAACACGCATCAGAGAAAGCTGGATAGTAAGATAGAGATTCGCCTCAAGGTGTGTTGCATCCAGAATATTCACAAAGAGAGTCTCCTTTGCATTGAGCACAAAAGATTTTGCCACCTCTTCTTCCTCACTGAGACTAGAAAAACTATAAATCCCCGGCAAATCCACAATGGCAAGAGACACCCCTCGAAGAAGAATCTTTCCCTCCTTTCGTTCCACTGTAACACCTGGCCAATTTCCCACATGCTGTGAAGAACCAGTAAGCCTATTAAATACCAAAGTCTTCCCACAATTCGGCTGACCAATCAAAGCCAGCTGTCGATAGAAAAACGTCTCAATAATTTCTACCTCTACCTGTGAAGCAATACCCCGACCAATAGCAATTTGCCTACCAGCGGTAGCAACAAGAAGCGGCCCCCTTTTGTTGCGAAGAAGCACACACTCCTGCGATTCAGAAATTCCCATTTCATGAATTCGCCGAATCCCCCGAGTATTCTCAAGAAAACGCTTCACTCGAAATCGTTTGCCTTCCGAAACCTGATCAAGCCTCATCTTCTCCTCCTTCACTTTCTCTCACGAAGAAAAGTTTCTATCGCAAGAAGCGACTCCTTGCTCAAAAG
>Ga0209691_1001387_pt1 | contig 14450 bp, 12 predicted proteins | sample YNPMSBMetaG_FD_187120 | JGI IMG/M metagenome (GOLD analysis project Ga0209691, IMG submission 187120) | Anoxygenic and chlorotrophic microbial mat microbial communities from Yellowstone National Park, USA - YNP MS-B MetaG (SPAdes) (version 2) ... | reverse complement strand
GCCGGGCGCATCGGGCAGGTGCACGCCGCGACGATCACCCAGCGGGTTGAGCGCGCGGTGCTGGTCGCGGTGGCCGACGTCAATATCGGCGCCGCACAAGCCTGCGCCGCGCGCTATCGCCTGTCGAGGGCGACCGGCGACCCCTATGAACTGATCGCTGACCCTCGCATCCAGGCCGTGCTGATTTGTTCGTCCACGGACACCCATGCGCCGTTGATCGAGGCTGCCGCAGCCGCCGGCAAGCACATCTTCTGCGAGAAGCCGATCGCGCTCAACCTAGATGCCACGCGCCGTGCGCTGAACGCAGTCGCGCGCGCCGGCGTGAAGTTCCAGATCGGCTTCAACCGACGCTTCGATCCCAACTTCTCGCGCGCCCGCCAAGCTATCATGAACGGGGAGATCGGCGAGCCACACGCGCTTCACATCATCAGCCGCGACCCCGAACCGCCGCCGCCGGCCTATGTCGCGGCGTCGGGCGGCCTGTTCCTCGATATGACGATTCACGACTTTGACATGGCACGCTTCTTGATCGGGGACGAGGTCGAGGAGGTGTACGCCGTGGGCGCAGCGCGGGTAGATCCGGCGATCGGTGAAGCGGGCGACATAGACACCGCGATGGTGCTCTTGCGCTTCGCGGGCGGCGCCTTTGGCACGATAGACAACAGCCGGCGCGCTGCCTATGGCTACGATCAGCGCGTGGAGGTCTTCGGCAGCCTGGGCGCGGTGAACGTGTCCAATAACTACCCGAATAGCGTCGTCTTCAGCACGGCGCAGGGCGTGTGCCGCGACCGGCCGTTGCATTTCTTCATGCAGCGCTACATCGAAAGCTACCAGCGCGAAGTGGAGGCGTTCATCGAAGCCGTGCTCGACGACAAGCCGGTGGCGGTGGGCGGCCAAGATGGGCTGGCCGCCTTGCTGCTCGCCCTGGCGGCGGGGCGCTCGCTGCGAGAGGGCCGGCCGGTGCGCGTGTGCGAGATCACGTAAGACGCGCGCCCAAGCGCGCGGACCTTTGCGTAGCGATGGCGACGTTCGGCGTGGCGGTGATCGGCGTAGGGCGGATCGGGGCGCTCCATCTGCACAATGTGTGCGCCATTCCCGGCGTGCGCGTGGTCGTCGTGGCGGATGCTGAGCGCGAGGCTGCCGAGCGGGGGAAGGTGCTGGCCAATGCGGAGCGCGCGACCGATGACGTCGAGGCCGCCATCTGCCATCCCGCAGTGGATGCCGTGGTGATCGCCACGCCGACCCCGACCCATGCCCGGCTGATCACGCTGGCCGCCGAAGCCGGCAAAGCGATCTGGTGTGAGAAGCCGGTTGCGCTGGACCTGGGCGAGGCTGAGCAGGCCGCGGCCGTGGTGGAGTCCAAGCGGCTGCCGGCCCAGGTGGGCTTCATGCGCCGCTTCGACCCAGGCTACGCCGCGGCCAAGGACAAGATAGCCTCCGGAGCGCTTGGCCGCATCGAGGCTTTCCGCGCGCTCAGCCGCGACACCTACCCGCCTCCGCCGTCTTTCATCGCGCACAGCGGCAGCATCTTTCTAGACATGGCCATTCATGACTTCGACTTGGCCCGCTACTTGGTGGGCGAGGTGACCGAGGTATACGCCTGGGGCGCTGTATTGATTGACGAGCGCTTCACCCAAGCCGGCGACGCGGACACAGCCTGTGCGCTGCTGCGCTTCGAGAGCGGCGCGCTGGGCGTGGTCGAGACGGCGCGCCGCTCGGCCTGGGGCTATGATATTCGCACCGAGGTCGCCGGCGCGCAGGGCAAGCTGGTGATCGAGGCAGACCAGAAGACGCCACTGCGCTTCTCGCGCCGCTTCGGCTTCGAGGGTGACCACTACGAGAGCTTCGCAGATCGCTTTGAGGCAGCATACCGGTTGCAGTTCGAGGCGTTCTTCGAGGCGCTGCGCAGGGGATATTCACCCAGCCCCGGCCTGAGAGACGCGATTGAAACGTTGCGCCTGGCCGTTGCCGCGACGCGCAGTTGGCAGGAGGGCCGGCCGGTGGCCGTGCGAGAGGTCAAGAGCGATGCTTGATAACACGAGGTGCAGAGCAGCATGTGCGAGGAACGTCGTCGCGCGATTATCGAGCTATTGGAGGCCGAGCGGCGGGTGCGCGTAGAGGAACTCTCCCGGCGCTTCGGGGTGAGCGAGGTGACCATCCGCAAAGACCTGGCCGAGCTAGAGGCGCGCGGCCTGTTGCAGCGCGTCTATGGCGGCGCGGTGCCAGCCCACAAAAGTCGCTACAACCCCTCGTTTCTGGAGAAGCTCTCTCTCCACGCTGCCGAGAAATGGGCGATCGCTCAGGCAGCGATCCAACACGTCTGCGAAGGCGATGCCGTGATCCTGGACGCCGGCAGCACCACGCTGGCGATGGCTAAGGCCATGCGGGGGCGATTCCAGCATCTCACCGTGATCACCAGCTCGGTGCCCATCGCGCTGGAACTGGCGAACACCGGCTGGGATCTGCTCCTGATCGGCGGTCAGGTGCGCGCGCATAGCCTGGCGTTGATCGGGCCGCTGGCGGTCAACGCCCTGACCAGATTTCACGCCGACAAAGCCTTTCTCGGCGCTACCGGCGTCACGTTGCAAGATGGTTACAGCACGCCCAATCCCCTCGATGCCCAGCTCAAGCGGGCCATGCTCAACGCGGCGTCGGAGAGCTACGTGCTCACCGATTCTTCGAAGCTGGGGCATGGCGTGCTGGCGAATTACGCTCGTTTGGAGGAGATAAAGCTGTTGATCACAGACAGCGCCGCGCCGGCTGCCTTCATCAGCGCCTTACAAAAGCGGGGCATCGCCTATCAACTGGCCGTGCCAAACGAGGCTGATCAATCCGGCGCGCGTCCATCGGATAACGGTTTGAGCGACCCCTCTCAGCCCATTCTTAATCTGTGGTGATACCCTATTAAGGGTTAAGCGAGTGCATTCATGATGTGAGGCGCATACGCAGCGCACAAGGCGCCCAACCTGCCCTGTCATTCTGAGCAGAGAGAATCTGGAGTCGCGGCTGACCGGGTTGTTGTGGGTGAGCCGAGGTCGGAGCCGCATTTACCAACAGGCAAAAGAGCAGATGAGGGAGATCGCCCGCAGATGGCAGCAGGAGGACGGTCGTAGTACGTTGTTGGAGCGTGCGTTCGCCGAGCTGCTCCGCGAGTTCAGACATCACACCAACCCCGCCAATCACCGACCTTTCTACATCGCCCCGATTGACCATCCTCTACAGCGCGCCGCCGTGTTCGCCCTTGGCGTGCTTGCGCTGCTCCTGGCCGGCGTCGGCGCCCTGGCGCCGTTGATGCCGGTATCGCCATTTGCGTTTGTCGCGCTGTTCTGCTTCGCCCGCAGCTCCGCCCGCGTGCGGCGCTGGATCACGCAGAGCCACGTCGTGAAGAGCGCCGTCAGCTTTATTTGGTCGCGTGCGGAACCCCCGTTCATCTGGGTGCGCTGGTGCGCGGTGAGGTTCGGCGGTCTGCGCCTGGTTGCTTAATCGTGAACCCGTTTTGTGTTTTGAGCCACTCATGGATGAAATAAAGCGCCAAGTGAGGGCCTGGTCGCGCTGGGCGCGTCTGCAACAGGGCATCGGCCTGAGCTTTGTCGGGTTGTCCTGCGGCCTGGGGCTTGCGCTGATCCTCGCGTTGGCGGCGCGCCTCGTGCCGCTGCTCGATCGGCCAACGCTGATCGGCCTGTCTGCGGCGCTGGCGACAGCCGGCCTATTGGCTGCCTTGCTCTTCCCCTGGGTTCGTCACGTGCGCACGCCGCTGCTGGCCTGGGCGCGCGCGTTCGACCAGCGCTTTGACCTGAAGGATCGCCTGTCCACAGCGCTGGAGATAGCCGAGTCAACTCCCGTCTCCCCAGTCGGCGATGTGCTGCGCCGTGCCCAATATCGCGATGCCAGCGCCGTGGCCGGCAGTATTGACATGCGCGCGCAGTTGCCCTTGCGCGTGCTGCGTCGCGACCTCATCGCTGCGTTCATCTTGTTGCTCGCCCTCTTGCTCGCGATCTTTTTGCCCAACCCACAACAGGAGGCTCTGGCGCAACAAGAGCAGATGCGTCGCTCCATCGCGCAGCAGGTCGAGCAACTGGAGCAGGCCAAACAAGCCATCGCGGAATCGTCCCTGAGCGAGGCGCAGAAGCAAGCGGCCATCCAGGCCCTCGAAGAGGCACAACGCGCCCTCTCTAACCCAGACGTTACCCCAGAAGAAGCGCTGGCCGCCCTCAACGAAGCGCAGTCTAAACTCGAAGCGCTGAACGAATCAACAGGCAGTCGGCTTGCTGAGGACTTGCGCCGCGCCGGCCAAAGCCTGCCCGCCGATCCGCTGACCAACCCGCTGGCGAATGCGCTGGCCAATCAGGACCTTGAGCGGGCAGCGGATGCGTTGCGCGATTTGGGGCGCGCAGGTCAGGACGGACAGCCGCTCGACGAAGCAGCCTCGCAGCGCGCTGCGGATCAGCTCGATCAGTTGGCGCGCGGCGTTCAGGAGAGCGCCCCTGACCTGGCGCGACATCTGCGCGAAGCCGCGCAGCACCTGCGCCAGGGCGAGCCGGCAGCGGCCCAGCAGCAGCTCGAACAAGCGGCCCGTTCGCTGGAGCGCGCCCAGGCGGAGGGTCAGGCCGGCCAGGCTGTGGAGCGCGCTCAGGAATATACAGAGGCGGCGCGCCAGTCCGTCGCGCAGCAGACGTCCCCCTCGGCCGGCGCACCGCAGCGCGGATCGCGCGGCCAGCAAACGGATGGCAGCAGCCCAGCCGGCGCATCTGGACTGGATGCATCGCAAGGCAGCGCCCAAGGTGACAGGCGCACCGCGCCTGATGATGCCGCCGGCGCGACCCGAACAGGCAAAAGCGATGATGTCGGCACGAGCGACAGGGTGTATGCACCTCGCCGCATCGGCGGCGATGGCCAACAGGTTATCTTGCCCGATGCGCGAAGCCCCGCCGCGCCCGACCCGAGCGGTCGCGCCGCGCCCGCGCCGGCGGGGAGCAGCAGCGTGCCCTATGAGCAGGTGTATGGCGATTACGCCCGCGCAGCCGATGAGGCCCTGCAGCGCGGGCGCGTGCCTCCCGACATGCGCGATTATGTCCGCGATTATTTCAGCTCGCTTGACCCTGCGCAGCGCAACCGATAGGCCCCACCGGCTATGCTCCCCCTGTGATCTCGCAGGCTAGCGGAGCAGGGATGCTCGCCAGTGAATCACTTTCGCCGTCGTGCTTGATGGCGTGCGCACCCCGAGCCGAAAAACCTGCCCCGATCTAAAACCTGTTAGTATTCAAAGTAAACTTAACACAAGCATGCGCAGCATTGGAGCAGGAGGGAAGACGAGCAATGGAACTCATCAAGGTCTCTGCGACATCTCGGCCAACCGCTGTTGCTGGCGCGATCGCCGGCGTCGTGCGCGAGCATAAGCGTGCCGAAGTGCAGGCCATCGGCGCAGGCGCGGTCAACCAGGCTGTGAAGGCGGTCGCCATCGCGCGCGGCTACCTGTTGCTCGACGGCATTGATGTCGTGGTGATCCCGTCGTTTAGCGAGGTCGTTATAGACGGCACCGAGCGCACCGCGATTAAGTTGACGATAGAGCCGCGGCTACGCAGCGCGTAGCTTGCGCCTGCTGCCGACGTGGCAAAACTAATGTGTCACCGCGCCATCGCAAGCGCGGCCCACGAGCTGTGCGTATTTGGCCAGCGCTCCTGTTTTGTAACGCGGCTTGGGCGGCTTCCATTTCTTCAGACGGGTGGCGATCTGCTCCTTGCTGAGCTTAACGTTGAGCTTGCCCTTGGCCGGGTTGGTGGCGTCAATCTCGATGATGTCGCCATCGCGCAGGATCGCAAGCGGGCCGCCGACGAAGGCTTCTGGCCCGATGTGACCAACCATCAAGCCGGTCGTCGCGCCTGAGAAGCGTCCGTCGGTGAGCAACGCCACCTCGTAGCCCAGGCCCTGGCCGCGGATGGCGGCGGTGACGGCAAGCATCTCTGGCATGCCGGGAGCACCCTTCGGGCCGACGTAGCGGATCACCACCACGTCACCAGGCTTGATCTCACGGCGCGCCACCGCCTCGGCACAGGATTGCTCGTCGTCGAACACGCGCGCCGGGCCGACGTGCTTCAGGTTTTTCACGCCCGCCACCTTCACCACCCCACCCTCCGGCGCCAGGTTGCCCTTGACGATCACGATGCCGCCGCTCTCGCGCAGCGGCCTGCTGACCGGATATACGACGTCCTGCTTGGTGAGTTGCTCGGCGTTTTTGACGCGCTTGAGGTTCTCGGCCACGGTCTTGCCCGTCACGGTGATGCAATCGCCGTGGAGCAGGCCGGCGTCCAGCAGCGTCTTCATCACCACCGGCACGCCGCCGATGCGATGCAGGTCCTCCATGACATATTTGCCGCCTGGGGTCATGTCGGCGATGTGCGGCGTGCGACAGGTGATGCGGGTGAAGTCGTCGAAGGTGAGCTTGATGCCCAGTTCGTGGGCGATCGCCGGCAGGTGCAGCGCAATGTTGGTCGAGCCACCCATCGCCAACGCCACCGTTAGGGCGTTCTCGAACGCCTCCTTGGTCATGATGTCGCTGGGCAGGATGCCGCGCCGCATTAATTGCATCAGCGCCTTGCCGCTCTCATAAGCGAAGACCTTGCGTTCCTCGTCCACCGCCGGCGGTGAGGCGCTGCCGGGCAGCGACATGCCCAAGGCCTCGCCAACGCTGGCCATCGTGTTCGCCGTGAAGAAACCGCCACACGAGCCGATGCCTGGGCAGGCGACGCACTCCAGCTCATGCAGGTCTTCTTCGCTGATCAGACCCGCTTCGTATTGCCCGACCGCCTCATAGACGGTTTGGATGGTCACGTCGCGCCCGCGGAACTTGCCGGGCTTGATCGTGCCGCCGTAGAGGAAAATGCTCGGCAGATTTAACCGCCCGATGGCCATCAACGTGCCGGGCAAGCTCTTGTCGCAGCCGGCCATGCCGAACAGGGCATCGTAGCAGTGCGCCCGCATCATCAGCTCGATGGAGTCGGCGATCACCTCGCGGCTGACCAGGGACGCCTTCATGCCCTCATGGCCCATGGCGATGCCGTCGCTGACGGCGATGCTGACGAACTCGCGCGGCGTGCCGCCCATTTCGCAGATGCCACGCTTGGCTTCCTGAGCCAGGAAGCTCATGGACATGTTGCAAGGGGTGGATTCATTCCACGTGTGCGCCACGCCCACCAAAGGTTGGCGCAGGTCTTGATCGGTCAGCCCCATCGCGCGCATGAACGCGCGGTGCGGGGCGCGGGCAGGTCCTTCTAGTTCACGGCTGCGCGTCTTAAGACGCTCGGTTAAGGATGTCATAGGGGGTGCGGTGGCCTGTTTCATTGAGATTAATTTGGCCCTCATTTTACGCCTGCCGGCCAAAATTGCACGCCGCGGGTGCATTCACGCGGAGCTGCTCGCTAGCCATCCCAGCCTGTCATGCCGAGCGTTGCGGCGTCACCTAACACCTGCCTCACTGTCATGCTAGCGCAGCGACGGTCGTGGTTGGCGGGGTGATACACTGACGCCGTGCACATATTGGGGCAGACATAGGAGAAGACATGAGCACGCAGATTCTCAGAGCTGGCGTGATCGGCGCCGGCGCGATCGGTCAGCGAGGGCACATTCCCGGCTTCCAAGCCGCAGGCGTGGAAGTGGTCGCGATTTGCGACGTGAACCAGGTCCGCGCCCAGACGGTGGCTGCGCAATTCGGCATCCCGCTTGTCTTCACCGACTATCGGGAGCTGCTGGCGCGTCCCGAGATTGATGTCGTCTCGGTGGGCTTGCCGAACGCCCTGCACGCCCCCGTCTCAATTGACGCCTTAAACGCCGGCAAGCACGTGCTGTGCGAGAAGCCGATCGCCATCTCCAGCGCCGACGCCGAGGCGATGATCCAAGCAGCCCGCCAGAACGGCTGCCTGCTCAGCATCAACCAGCACATGCGCTTCGACCGCAGCGCGCAGACCATGCGCCATATCGTCGCCTCTGGCCAATTGGGGCGCGTTTATCTCGCTGAATCCCGCTGGATTCGCCAGCAGGGGATTCCTGGCTATGGGAGCTGGTTTACAGACAAGTCCATGGCCGGCGGCGGCGCGCTCTACGACATCGGCGTTCACATGCTGGACTTGGTGATGTTCATTTTGGACTTCCCAACGGTGGTTGCGGTGAAGGGGTTTCTCTCCGGGGAGCTGGGCGCGCAGAAGGTCGGGCTGGGCAGTTGGGGCGCAGATTTCTCCGCTGAGGGTCGCTTCGACGTGGACGACACGGCGTTCGCTGTGCTCACGCTGGAGGATGGAGGCCAAATACAACTCCTGGTGACCTGGGCGGCCTTTGCGCCGCCCGAGGATCGCCTGGCGCTCTTCGGCACGCGAGGAGGATTGGATCGCACCGGCTTGTTCAATGACGCGCTGGCGTTGAAGCACTATCGCGCTCAAGATGGCAAGGTCGTCGGCGGTGATGTGGCGCTTATGCCGTATCCCGATGAGCGATCGTGGATCCTCTCGGTTCAAGCGTTCGTGCGCGCCATTCGCGGCGAGGGGCCGCTGCTGGTGAGGATGGAAGAAGCCTTGCAGGTCGTTCGACTTCTGGAGGCCATCGAGCATTCGGCGCGCACGGGCCGCGAAGTGGCATTGACGCTTGCCGGCTCGCCGCGCTAAGCTATAGTGCCCAGCATGATCGAGACACCCGATATCGTCCGTCCCCCCCAATCGCTCATCGAGGGCTTGCGGCAGATCGGCGCCGCGACAGCCGCCGGCGAGTTAGCGCGCCTGGGCATCCGCGACCCGCACATCCGCGGGCCGGTGGCCTGGAATCACGGCAAGCGCGCCGTTGGGCCGGCCCTGACGCTCCAGATGATGCCGAAGCGCGAGGACCTGTATGGCCAGAGCGAGTATGACAACGTCGAATTGCAACTGCACCGCCACGTCCTCTATCACACCCAGCCTGGGGACATCGTGGTGGTGGACGCGCGCGGCGACATGAGCAGCGGCATCTTCGGCGAGATGATGTTGACTTATTTCAAAGGGCGAGGCGGAGCCGGCGTGGTGATTGACGGCTGTATCCGCGACTACCCGAATGTGCAAAAGCTTGACCTGCCGCTATGGATCCGCGGGGTCACGCCGAACTTTCATACCCAAACCAATCTAATGCCCTTTGCGGTCAACGTGCCGATCGCCATGAACAATGTGCTGGTGATGCCCGGCGACATCATCATCGCCGACGATGATGGGGTGGTTGTGGTGCCGGTCAAGCTCGCTCCGGAGCTGTTGAAACGAGCGATGGAGCACCGCGAGTGGGAGGAGTTCTCGCGCATCAAGCTGGCCGAGGGGGGCGATCTGCGCAAATATTATCCGCTGCGCGAGGACGCGCGCGAAGAATATGAAGCTTGGCGGCGCGCCCAGTCATCGGGCGCGTAAAAACAAAAAGGCGCAGGGGATCTCCCTGCGCCTTTTGTGTGCTGCGTTTAGAAGTCGCCGCCGGCGTCCGGCGTTGACTTGGCCGCCTTCTCCTTCTCCGGAATGTCGGTCACCAGCGCCTCGGTGGTGAGGATCATGCTGGCGATCGAGGCAGCGTTCTGCAGCGCGCCGCGGGTGACCTTGGCCGGGTCAATGATGCCCGCCTTGAGCATGTCCACGTATTCGCCGGCGATGACGTCGTAGCCGAAGAACTTCTTGTCCTTGTCCTTGCTCATGGCGCGCACCTGTTGCACGACCACGCTGCCATCCATGCCGGCGTTGGCCACGATGCGGCGGATCGGCTCTTCCAGCGCGCGGCGCAGGATGTTGATGCCGACCTGCTCATCCTCCTGCTCCATCTTGATGTTCTCCAGGGCGCTGATGGCCTGCAGCAGGGCCACGCCACCGCCGGGCACGATGCCCTCTTCGACCGCCGCGCGGGTTGCCGAGAGCGCGTCCTCCACGCGGTGCTTCTTCTCCTTCAGCTCGGTCTCGGTGGCTGCGCCGACGCGAATAACGGCCACGCCGCCGGCCAGCTTGGCCAGACGCTCGTTCAGCTTCTCCTTGTCGTAGTCGCTGGTGCTCTTCTCGATCTCGACGCGGATCTCTTCGATGCGCGCCTTGATGCGCTTCTCATCGCCGCGCCCGCCGATGATGGTGGTGTCGTCCTTGGTGCTCACCACGCGGTCAGCGCGGCCCAGGTCCTCGATCGTCACGCCCTCCAGCTTGCGGCCCATCTCCTCGGTGATCACCTGGCCGCCGGTGAGGATGGCGATGTCCTGCAACATGGCTTTGCGGCGATCGCCAAAGCCGGGCGCCTTGACCGCCAGCACGTTAAGCATGCCGCGCAGCTTGTTCAGCACCAGCGTGGCCAGCGCCTCACCGTCCACGTCCTCGGCGATGATCACCAGGTCGCGCTTGCCGCGCTGAACCAGCTTCTCCAGGAGCGGGATCAGGTCGGCTGCGGCGCTGATCTTCTTGTCGTGGATCAGGATGTAAGGCTCGTTGATCTCGGCCTCCATGCGCTCCGGGTTGGTGATGAAGTACGGCGAGATGTAGCCCCGGTCGAACTGCATGCCCTCCACGTATTCGGTCTCGAAGTTGAGCGACTTGCTCTCTTCGACGGTGATGACGCCGTCCTTACCGACCTTGTCCATCACCTCAGCGATCAAGTTGCCGATCTCGGCGTCCTGGGCGCTGATGGTGGCGACTTGCGCGATCTGGTCCTTCTTGTTGACCTCGACGGCCATGTTCTTGATGTGTTCCACGACCGCCTCGACGCCGCGCTCAATGCCGCGCTTGATCAGCATTGGGTTTGCGCCGGCTGCCACGTTCTTCAACCCCTCGTTGACGATGATCTGGGCCAGAACCGTGGCCGTGGTGGTGCCGTCGCCGGCGATGTCGTTTGTCTTGGTGGCAGCTTCTTTGAGGAGCTGAGCGCCCATATTCTCAAACGGGTCGGCCAGCTCGATCTCCTTGGCCACGGTCACGCCGTCGTGCGTTACCGTTGGCGCGCCATACTTCTTGTCCAACGCCACGTTGCGCCCCTTGGGGCCGAGGGTGGTTGCCACTGCGTTCGCCAGAATGTCCACACCGCGCTTCAGGCTGCGGCGTGCTTCTTCATTAAAGACCAGTTGCTTTGCCATAGGTGTTTCTCCTCTCCTAGTGATGTGATTTGAGGACGCTATGCGCCAAATACGCGATTACTCCATGATTGCGAGAATGTCGCTTTCCTTGAGGATGAGGTACTTTTTGCCATCCAGCTTGATCTCTGTGCCGGCATACTTGGCATACAGCACCACATCGCCTTCCTTAACGTCCATCGGGATGAGCTTGCCGCTGTCGTCTTTGCGACCTGGGCCGACGGCCAGAACCGTGCCCTTCTGCGGCTTCTCTTTCGCAGTCTCCGGCAATACCAACTTGCCACCGGCAAACGTGACCTCTTCTTCCTCCATCGGCTCAACGACCACGCGGTCAGCAAGGGGACGTACGTTGATCTTCGTGAGAGTGGAATCCGTTTTCTTGGACATTGTTCTTCCTCCAAGGCTCAGAACTGCGCATGAGTTTGCCATGCGACTGTTAGACGCGCATTAGCACTCAGCCGCTGACAGCGCTAACTGGGCTGATCTTAGCACACCCGCCCTGAGAGTGTCAAAGGAGAGGAGCATTTGCGGTCGTGGGCGAGACCGATCCCACGCGCAGAACACGCAGATTTGAAGGCACAGCATCCTTGGTGGTCGCCTAGAAGGCGCGCTGTGTTGCTTCCCATTGGTGAATGCACCCGTCAAAGGGGCGTTTACGAATATCGTTCAAGCATCTCAACCGAGACGTGTGCTGACAAAGTGGTGTAGGGGGCGTCCCCCGCACGCGCGGGAATGAGGCAAGGTGTTCGGTGGCTGGGTAGAGCTTTGGTTGGGCAGGCGTTTGAGATGCGCAACGCGACGGGCCGGCGCGTCGGGCGAACGTCCCCGCCCGGCCTGCACCTGGTGTAGGCTATGCCACCATGAGCGCAGATCAGCCTCTGTATCACATCGGGTTTGGCCGGCGCGACCTGGGCGACCCGCCGCCGACGGTCGCGCTGCTGAGCGGCGATCCGGAGCGCGCGCGCCAGATCGCCGAGCGCCACCTGCGAGACGCGCGCAAGCTCTCGGAGAACCGCGGATTAAACAGCTACGTCGGGCGCTTGCCCAACGGCCGGCCGCTGCTCTCGGCCACCAGCGGGATGGGCGCACCTTCGCTCAGCATCGTGGTCAACGAGCTGGTCCAGGTCGGCATCCGCACCATCATCCGCGTCGGCACCTGCGGCTCCATCCAGCCGCATGTGCGGCCGGGCAGCGTGGTGATCAGCAGCGCGGCGCTGTGCCGGCAGGGGGCGGCTAACGACATCGCGCCGGTAGAGTATCCGGCGGTCGCCGACCCATTTCTGACCGTGGCGCTGGCCCAGGCAGCGCGCCGGCTGGGGGTGGAACACCACGTCGGCATCACCGCCAGCGTGGACACCTTCTACGAGGGCCAGGAGCGGGCGGCCTCGGCCAATCCACACTTGCTGCGCGCCCTGCGCGGGATCACCGAGGAATACCGCCGGCTGAACATCCTCAACTACGAGATGGAGAGCGGCACGCTGTTCAAGATGGGCAGCGCCTATGGCTTTCGGGCGGCCTGCATCTGCGGCGTGATCGCCCAGCGGACCGAGGGCGAGCAGGTGGTGCTGGAGGCCAAGGCCGTTGCCGTGGAGAACGCCATCCGCGTCGCGCTGGCGGTGGCAGAGGAGGCGGCCGGCGAGGAGGGCACCTGAGGGTTGATCCCAATGGCCCGGCTGCCGGCATCCCCATAGCGGCCTTTGGGAGGCAGCGTGCTCGGCGAGCGCCCAGTACGACAGACTGGTATGGCGAGCGAGCGGCCCACGCCCCTATTGCCCTCATCCCAACCTCAAGCCGGCCGGCAGGACGCTTTTGGGACGCCCGATCCATAACATGGGGGCTGTGCAGAATCCCCATGAGGAGAAGTCGCCATGCGCTTGATCTATGCCCTCCCCTTGTTCGTCCTGCTCGTGGCCTGCGCCGCCGGCGCGCCCCAGCAGGATGCTTCCACCGAGCGTCCGCCTGCGGCGTCGCCCACTGCGACCGTGCTCGCCCTACCAACTGCCGGCGAGACGGCCGGACCATTGACGCCTTCGCCCACTGCGACCGTGCTCGCCCCGCCAACTGCTGGCGAGACGGCCGGCCCGCCGACCGCGACCCCTGCGCCGACCGACGCGCCGCCCTTGCCATCCCCCACCGCGCCGGCACCCATCGCCGCCGCCTGCCAAAATCGCTACTACCCAATCGCCCAGGGCGCTGCCTGGACCTACCGCGTGAGCGGGAGCGTCAACGACACGTTCACCCGCGCCATCATCGGCGTCCGCGCGGATGGCTTTGACGACCAGGACAGCTTCGCCAGCGGGGCCGTTCGGCGCGGCAGTTGGGCCTGCCAGCAGGGCGACCTGATCAGCCTGACGCCGGGCGGCAGCGCGAGCGTCGCCGCCGGCGGCGCGCAGACCGACTTCACCGTCGAGTCGAACGAGGGCCTGACGCTCCCCGCCGACCCCCAACCCGGCGCACAATGGACGCAGACAATCGTATACCTTGGCCAGTTCAACACCGGCGATAGGAACGTCACGGCGCGCAGCACGCTCAACATGTCGTGCCGGGCGGTCGGCGTGGAGTCGGTGAGCGTGCCGGCTGGGGCGTTCGAGGCCCTGCGCGCCGATTGCACCTATCGGCTCACCATTGCCCTACTCGGCGACCTGCCGTTCGATTTCTCCTTCTCCTCCAGCGGCAGCGTCTGGTATGCGCCAGGGGTGGGGATGGTCAAGCTGCGCGATACCGGCGAGATGGGCACGACCGAGGTCGTCCTGCTCTCCTCCGCGCTGCCCTAGGCAGGGCGGGAGGATGACAGGCGTCATGCTAAGCGAAGCATCTAATCCTGCCCAACCAAAGCCCCACGATGCCGCCGACCCCTCGTCACGCCCGATGCCCCGCAACAGCTCATGATGGCGGGGCCATCATTTGGCCTGGGGGAAACAGCGGCGCAGTCGCTGTTTCCCAGGATGCGAGGGAAGGAAAGGGGGCTGTCATGCTGAGCGAAGCATCTAAAGTCCTGCCCAACCAAATCGTAGGGGCGTAGCGGTGCTACGCCCCCCGCAAAGCCACCAAACGCCCCCCTCAGCGACCCCGCAGCGCTTCAGTCCGGCGCATGTTTAGATTCTTCGCTTCGTTCAGAATGACACGGGTAAGGCAGGGTGCCAGCGCCCCCGCAGCGCTTCAGTCCGGCGCATGTTTAGATTCTTCGCTTCGTTCAGAATGACACGGGTAAGGCAGAGTGCCAGCGCCCCCGCAGCGCTTCAGTCCGGCGCGCAGGGGCAGTTCGCGAACCGCCTCTGCTGCGCTGCGGCAGCCTGGCAATTGATGCATAGCGTGCTCGCCAATTCCCCAAGCACTTATGGGTAATGCTAAGCGCGCG
>Ga0209691_1001386_pt1 | contig 14454 bp, 10 predicted proteins | sample YNPMSBMetaG_FD_187120 | JGI IMG/M metagenome (GOLD analysis project Ga0209691, IMG submission 187120) | Anoxygenic and chlorotrophic microbial mat microbial communities from Yellowstone National Park, USA - YNP MS-B MetaG (SPAdes) (version 2) ... | reverse complement strand
TCAACCTTGACATGACAGACTTCGGGCGGGGGGAGTCTCAGGATAAGGGTGCGTTTGTCGGGGTCTTTATCCACTACCTGCACCTGTGAAAAGTCCATGCATATTGTAGCTTCGCCGTGGAGGATGAGCAGGAGCCGTGACTCGGTAAAGGGGACAGAATAGGTCCAGCGATAGGTGGCTACGTCCCGGACGGTGTAGTGGAGCAGTTCCAGGCGGCCGAGGGTGTGAATTTTTTCAATCGTGAGGGTGTGCGAAGCGGAGTCCTGCGGTGCATTTTGGGGCTTTTTGAGAAGGTAAAAAGCAATAAGCGCTCCTACCAGGGTACCTGACAGGAGGGCGATGAGGGCGAGATGTAGCCTGCCCATTAGCCTTGCTGGGTGCGCAAGGCGCGAGGGATTTCTATGCGGGCGATGGCGGCGTCGCCGGGCGTGATGATGGTAAGGTTAGGGATGGAGACTTTACCGGCGATGAGAGACTTGCCGAGCTTGAGGGGGGTGATGTCTATCTCGATGGCGTCGGGAAGCTCCTGGACGCAGCCGCGTACCTTGAGGCGGCGCAGCAGCGGCACGAGTTTGCCCCCCATTTGGACGCCCTCGGCTGTCCCAACCAGCCGGATCGGAAGGGAAACGGTAACCTCATCTTCGGGGGCTACACCCCAGAAGTCCAGATGCATAATGTAATCATGCACCGGATGAAGCTGATATTCGCGCAGAAGAGCGGTCTGACGAAAGTCGCCCATGTGAATTTCTACCAGATAAGCCTGCGACGTGAAGACGATCTTTTCTGCGACAGTGCTCTTAACCTTGAACAAGCGGGGGCCACCCCGTCCGTAGAGCGCAGCAGGAACCCACCCTTCCCGACGAAGCCGATGCGCTGCCCGACTACCCTGCTCCTGCCGGGGCAATCCTTCTATGGTGATGGTTTGCATAGCGCGCCCGAGAGGACTCGAACCCCTAACCGCCAGATCCGAAGTCTGGTGCTCTATCCAATTGAGCTACGGGCGCGGGCTCCAAAAGTACAGATTTTCTCTCGGCGATCGGGGAGCGCTCCATGCATGACAGGACCCGCCCCGCCTTTTGCCTATTTTCTCAGCTCAAATACCGCAAAAGGAAAACAAGCGCTACAACCAGCGCTAGCACCATGATGATGACATCCAGCGGCCAAGGTAGAAGCCAAACCACCAGCGAGACAATAAGCGCCACAATGAGAAGGATGATAAGTAGGCGAATGAGTTCCTGATCGGACTGCAGAAGGCGCTTAGGCAGGGCTTTGACCCAGGTGAGGGGTTTGAGGACATAGCCTTTGAGACGCTGCCAGAAGGTTTGCTTTTGGGGGTTATGCGCTGCGGCAGCAGTGACGTTAGAGGGGTGGGGCATTTCTGTGGCAGGCGCATGCCCTGCCCACACCAGCACGAGGCTCACTAAGCCAAACCAAAGGGATCGCATACAGCACAAAAGTACAAGGGTTTTAGGCACTCAGGGCCGCGCTTAGCTGCTCTAAAAGGGTCTGGGGCGTAGCGCTGCCTGTACAGACCGAGATGATAGTCTGTAGGATGGGGAAGCGGGAGAGGCCGGGTAGGCTTTTTAGATGGTGGGCGGTGAAGTAACCCTCAGCGACCATGCCCCCTAAGCGCTGGAGGGCCACCTGCGGGGAATAGCCTTGTGCTAAATAGCTGCCGAAACGCTGATTCCGGCTGTACTGACTAAACGCCGTCACTAAGAAGTCGCCCGTCCACCCCGGCGATAGATAGACGGTGATCGGCACCGGCGCTAAGGCCGATAGCACGGCATAAAACTCTCGCTGGATGGCGGCCGATAGGGCAGCCCGCGCATTATCCCCCCAGAGCGAAATAGCCCCCATCCCAATCGCATACACATTTTTTAGAACACCGCTCCACTCGAGGGATTGAAGATGCGACGTCGCCAGGAGCCTAAAATACGGCCTCTCAAAGAGGTAGCGCCCCGTCTGGAAGAGTTCAGGCTCTTCATAAGCGAAAGCTACCCAGGTGGGATGTCTCTGGACGACCTCTTCGGCGTGGCTGGGACCGCTGAGCACGGCAAGGGGGCCGGATCGGCCTATCTTTTCCAAGTACTGGCTCACAAGGAGGCCCTCTGGTGGAACGAGCCCCTTGGTAGCCGAAATATAAGGCACCGATGGAAGGGGCTGCCGCAGAACTTCCGAAAGGTAAGCCGCCGGGAGCGCACCAACAACTACCTCAGCCTGCTTAAGTACCCGAGAAAGGTCCTGGCCCACATAGGCTATCTGGCTGGTAGGGAGGGTATAGTCAGGAAAAATAGTCGGGTGACGGCCTTCGGTTTGGAGACGATGGGCGAGGTCGGGACTATGGACCCACCAGTGCAGAGTGTGCTGATTTTCAGTTAGGAGTGTGGCCAGGGCGATACCCCACGAACCGCCACCTAACAGGGCTACATTCATCGGGATTTGAGACGAACGGGGGTGCTGTCGCGCAGAGTCTGAAGGGTTTCGTAAGGGCGAACAATGAGGAGGGTACCTTCGGGGGGGCCTTCCAAAAGCTCAATGCTCTTGTCATCGCTGGCGCCGCTGCGTACCGGTTTTTGCAAGGCTTTGCCGTCCTGATAGACGAAGACGACTTCTTGGCTATCGCGCAAGGAGACGGCTTCCAAGGGGGCGCAGCGGGCATTGTCGCGCTGGTCGTAGTAGATGCGCACGACAGCGCTCATGTCGGGGCGCAGCGGGTATTTTTTGCGGTCGTGGGCGGTGCTGTCAATCCGCACGCGCACGAGATAGGTGGCCACCTGTTCGCCCACGAGCGCGGTTTGGCCTTCGGGTTTGGCAGTGCCGCTGCTATAGCCGACTTCCTGGACGTAGCCCTTGAGGCGGAGGTTGGGGTAGGCTTGGAGTTCAATCTCAGCGGGGTTGCCAGGGGAGAGGTGCACAACGTCGGCCTCCGAAACCTGCAGCTCAGCGAGGAAGGCAGATAGGTCCGCAATACGGATGCTTTCGGTGCCGGCCATTTGGCCTACGCCCACGACGCGCTGGCCCGGCTTCACTAAGAGGCGGGTGATGACGCCATTCGTGGAGGCATAGACCGACGTGCGCTGGTAGTTGATACGGGCCTGCTGGAGGTTGGCTTCTGCGGAGCGGAGACGATAGAAGGCGGCCTGAACGGTACTGCGGGCGCTTTTGACCTGAGACTGGGCGGCAAGATACCGAGTCCGGGCAGCATCCCACTCGGCCTCGCTAATGGCTTTTTTCTCGTAGAGCTGCTGAGCCCGGACGAAGTTGAGCGAGTCCTGGAGGAAGGTGGCTTCTTGGGCGGCGGCGTTAGCCTGGGCAGTCAGATAATCGGCCCGGGCGGCTTCTACGGCGGCCTGCGTCTGCATCAGCGCCACCTGGTAGTTGTCCGGCCGAATCGTCATCAGCACCTGCCCCGTGCGTACCGTATCCCCCTCCTTGACGTATATCTGAACCACCTCCCCAGAGACATCCGGACTAATGGGCACTTCCAGCACAGGACGGATAGTGGCCGTCTCCGTGATATAGGGCCGAATAGTGCAGCGCTTGATAGTATCTACTTCGACGAGGGGGCCTTGGCCGGAGGAGCAGGCCGGTGTTATCCAGAGGCTCATGACTCCCGCCAGCATGAGGGCAAGGAAAAGCACGTATCTCATAGGTTCTGATAGTAGCCGGTGTAAGCGAGAAGGAGGAGGGTACGGAGTTTTAGGTCTAAGCCGGCCTGCGCAAGGTCTATCTGCGCTTGGGTATAGGTGAGGAAGGCTTCCCGGAAGGCCCAGTAGGAAAGGCGGCCGGCCTCGTACTGGGCTTGAGCTTGGAAATAGGCCTTTTCGGCGGCGGCCAGACTGCGCTGCGCCGCCCCATACGTAACCTGCGCACTCTCCCAGCTTAGGTACGCACTCTCAATCCGGCGCTGGACTGCCTGCCGCTGCTGAAGCGCATTGACCTGCGCCGAAGAGAGATTCGCTTCGGCACGCACCACCTGGGCTCGCCGACGAAAGTTCTGAAAAATAGGCACAGACACACTCAGAGAGACGGCCTGGTTGAAGTTTTCCCGCACCTGTCTCTCAAAGGGATACGGCTGGCGGATAATCTGAAAGGTCTGCGGGTCAAATCGCACGTCACCGGCATTAGAGGAGTAATTGGTTTGCAGAGAGGCGGAGAGGGAGAGGGTAGGCGCATAACCGCTACGGGCGGCTTTGAGCGCATAGGTCTGAACCAGCGTGCGAAAACGGGCCTCTTCCAGCTCCGGCGCGTATCGGAATGCCGCCTCCACGACTTCATCATGGGTGAAGGTCTTTTCGGGCACGGGGAGGCCGATAGTAAACTCCACCGAGTCCGGCGCAAGGCTTTCCCACCGCATGAGCAGGAGGAGGTTGAGTTTGTTTTCTCGGTGGCGGTTGTAGAGGGTGATGTACTGGGCTTCTTCCCGGGCTTTTTGGGCCTCGAGGGAGAGAAGGTCCAGAGAGAGGGTCTGGCCAGCTTCTACCTGGGCTTGCAGGCGCTGAATCTGGGCTGAGAGACGTTCTATGCGCTGGCGCTGCAGCTCTATGGCGATGGAGTCGCCTATGGTCTGGAAAAACTGCGTGAGGGCTTGGGCGAGCACTTCGGTCTGAATGCGCCGATACGTAGCATGCGTCAGAAGGCGGGCGTATTTAGCCTGGCGGAGGAGGTAGTGGTTAGCAAAACCATTGAAGAGGGTGAGGCTGGCGGAGAGGCTTGCGCTGCCAAAGGTGGTGGTTTGTTGCACCCGGCTGAAGGCGAAGGGGTCAAAAGTCGTACCGTAGTTCTGGCTGAGGTTGGCATTGGCCTGGAGGCTGGGGAGGAAGCTCGCTTGGGCTTGATAGTAGTCCCAGTCGGCGGGACGAAAGGTTACCGAGGCGGCGAGAACCTGGAGGGAGGCCTCGGCGGTGCGCTGCAAAAAGGTTTCCAGCGTAATCCAGCGTACGTTGGGCGCCGGAAAGGGCGGCAGCGTCTGCGCCAGCCCTAACGTCAGAAAAAGCAGCAGGCGGAGCATCTTACGCATAGGCCAGCCAATGAAGCCGATTCGGCAGACGCTGGAAGTAAAGGGCTTCGCCATTGGGAAGGCCTGTCGTCTCATCCGGGTACAAGGTCGTGTAAAGGGTAATGGGATGCTGCACTTGCGCTCTAAGATACGCCGGAAGGGCACTTTGCCAGCGCTGAAGGGTCTCTTCGGGGCTGCGCACAGCAAAGGCCGCCTGCCGCACACCCGCCTGCATGAAGTACACTTCTATCCCCTCATCTTCCAGGTCTTGCAGGAGGGTGCCTGCCGATAGCGGCGAAAGGTCCAGACTTTCTATTTCAAGGAGGGCGAGACCCTGCCGCGCCAGTCGGATAGGAGGCAGCGGCGTATAATCCCGATCAGTAATAAGGGTCCCTTCCTCATGGGGCGCGAAATAGGGACGAATGTAAAGGGGGATATTCGCCAGGTGAAGGGGCCGCAAAGTACGGGGATGGAGGATTTTAGCGCCGTAGAAGGTCATCTCAGCGGCCTGGGCATAGCTGAGCCGGGTGAGGGGCGTGGCATCCGGGTGCGCCTTCGGATCAGCCGAGTAAATGCGCCCAACGTCCTTCCAGGCAATCATCCCCCGGGCTTTGAGGTACGCAGAAAAGAGCGCCGCCGAATAGTCCGAACCTTCCCGCCCCAGCGTTACACTATGTCGCCGCAGGTCCGATGCGATGTAGCCCTGCGTCACCACCAGCGGATACCGCCGAAACCGCGGCAAAAGGTCCGCATCAATGCTGGCCTGCGTCGGCCCCTCCAAAATAGCCGGCTCGGGATAACTCCCATCCGTGATGAGAAGACGCCGGGCATCTACCCAGTCGGCATCGTGCCCATGATGAGTAAGGTAAGCATGTACAATGGTGCTGCTGACCAGCTCGCCAAAGACTAACACCCCATCCACGCTCTGCGTGTGGGCCTCCGAAAGGGTCATCAAAGCTTGGGCACGCTTGTAAAGGGGCTGCCAGTAACGTTCCTCGAGCGTAGCTTGGAGACGAGCAGCTACCTCCGGGGGAAAAGCCTCCGCTATGAGGTTGCGGTGGAAGGCCGCTATCTCCGCATAAATAGCCTCCATCGCCGGGGCATCACTGCGCAGAGCCGCCTCAGCCAGCCGAAAGAGCCGATCCGTGGTCTTCTCAAAGGCCGAGACAACAAGCAGGTAGGGTTCCTCCACGCCCGCCTGGGCTAAGACTTGGGGCAGCTGCCGAAGGCCCGCCGCATCCCGGAGACAACCGCCCCCCACCTTCATCACCCACATGCGGCAAAGGTAGGAGAGCTTTTGTTTCTTTGCGCATGCGCCATCGGGTAGATTTTTTGGTGATAGGGAGTGGGGTGGCGGGGCTGTTTTTCGCCCTCCAGGCAGCCGCCCACGGCGAGGTGCTCCTAATTACCAAAGACCGCCCCGAAGAAAGCAACACCACTTATGCGCAGGGAGGGATTGCGGGGGTTTTTTCTTCGGAAGACAGCATTGAGTCGCATGTGCAGGATACGCTTAAAGCAGGGGATGGCCTCTGTCGGGAAGCCATGGTGCGCACGATCATTGCGGAGGCACCCGCAGTGATTCAAAGCCTGATAGAGACATACGGGGCGCAGTTTGACCGGGATGAGAGCGGACAGCTCCTCCTGGCACGGGAAGGGGGGCATTCGCATCCGCGTATTTTGCACAGCCGGGATGCCACTGGCGCCGAAATCAGCCGCGTCCTACTCGAGGCCGTGCGCCGCCACCCCCGCATTAGCGTTTGGGACCACGTCTACGCCCTGGACCTGATTACCCAGCACCACTTAGGCATCTACGTCAACCGCGGCTACCCTGGCATCGCATGTTACGGCGTCTACGCCCTGGACCTCCAAACCCAGGCTATACACACCATTCTATCAAAGGTGACAGTCCTCGCTACCGGCGGTGCCGGCCACGTCTACGAAGTCACCACCAACCCGCCTGTAGCCACAGGCGATGGCATCGGCATGGCCCTCCGAGCTAAGGCCAGACTGGCCAACATGGAGTTTTATCAGTTTCACCCCACGGCCCTTTACGAGCCCGGAAAGCGGCCGGCCTTCCTCCTGACGGAAGCCCTACGAGGGGCCGGCGCTAAACTGGTAGACCCCCTTCACCATCAGCCTTTCATGCATAAGTATCATCCCCAAGGAGACTTGGCGCCTCGCGACCATGTGGCCCGAGCCATTGATACCGAAGCCAAAATCGCCGGTCTACCCTATGTATACTTAGATGCGCGCGCCGTGGAAAATCTCCCCGAGCGGTTTCCGACCATTTACGAGTATTGCAGGCGAATAGGGTTGGACCCGCAGCAGGACCTTTTGCCGGTGGCTCCAGCGGCCCATTACATGGTAGGGGGCATCGATACCGATGAATGGGGGCGGTCCTCTATCAAGCACTTGTACGCGCTGGGGGAAGTGAGTTATACGGGGCTTCACGGCGCTAATCGGCTGGCCTCTAACTCCCTTCTGGAAGCACTGGTGATGTCTCAGCGAGCCGCCCGCGACGCCTCCACCCTCCTCCCCCATCGCACCTACGAGGAAGCCGTGCCCGACTGGGATCCCAGCGGCACTAAACACCCCGAAGAGCGCATCCTGATTAGCCACAACCTCGCCGAAGTGCGCGGCCTCATGTCCCAGTACGTGGGCATCGTCCGAACCGTCTTTCGCTTAGAGCGGGCCAAGCGCCGCTTAGAGCTGCTCTACGACGAAACGGAAGCGTTTTACCGGCATACCTATCCTTCTCGGGAGCTTTTTGAGCTGCGCAATCTCATTGCCGTAGCCTATGCCGTGGTGAAAAGTGCGCTGATTCGAAAAGAAAGTCGGGGGCTCCATTACATCTTAGACTACCCCCACAAGCGGGAGAAGACGTACGATACGCTGATATAGCCTTCTCCTTCGGGCGGAGCGCGTCGGTAGAGCATGTGCGTTTCATCCGCTGTACCCGTTCTGGTTCGCGGAGAAGAGATGGGGAGGCAGCCGAAGTTACAACTCTGGGAACTCCCCGAAATCCCACTTGTACCCTATACCTCCAACGCTAAAAAGAGTATGTCGTCCGTTTGGGGAGCTGGGCCTCGCCATTGGGCTATCGCCTCTTTCAGAAGCGCCACCTGCTCGCTTAGGTCAAGGTACTGATTCACTTCTAAGAACCGGGCCAGCCGATTGGAAGAGAACTTTTTGGTCTCGAGGTTCAGCTGATCAATAACCCCATCGGAAAAGAGATACAACCGATCCCCCGGCTGGAGATAAACAGCTTGGAGTGTGGGGATGGATGCGGTGTGCGAGCTAATATCGGAGCGGCTGCCGCGAGCTTGATGGAGCTGGCCCTGCCGGAAAATCCAGAGCGGACGCCGTGCGCCTAAGTATTCTAGGCGCATCGTGGCCCGGTCATACTTGAGGAGGGCCAGCTCAAATCCTTCGGTTCCTTCGCCCATAGAGAGCACGACCCCCTCTAAAAGCTCTTGGTACAAGCTGGATAGGTTAGCTATAGGCTGGCGGCTGGCTCGCCATAGCGAAGTGAGGGCATACACACTAATGAGCGCAGCGGCGGCGCCATGCCCCGTACTATCGCCCAGCGCCACAAATACACCCCCTTCCTGCGGCGCATAAAAGTAAAAATCGCCTCCTACGCCGTCTAAGGGCGCATTCCATACTTGCGCATCCCGAAATGTTTCTCGCAGACCCTCCACGGGCGGAAGGAAGCGCCTAAATATGCGCTCCGCATAAGAGCGAGCCTCCTGAATATCCCGCAGCTGCGTCTCAAGCTGATGAAGGCGCTTTTTGTCTTCGGTGATATCCAGCTCAATAGCCATAAAGTGGGTTACGCGATTGAGCTCATCGGTGAGGGGCGTGATGTAGAGCCGCAGCCAGTAGGGACGCCCATCCCGAGAATAGTTTAGAATTTCCTCAACAAAGGGTTCCTTCTTGCGGAGTTTTTCTCGTATTCTGGCTACCGTATTTGGATCCGTGTCGGGCCCTTGCAGAAGCTTCCCTGGTATTTTGCCTTTTGCCTCCTCCAGGGTGTAGCCCGTCAGTTTTTCAAAGCCGCGGTTGACCCAGATGATTTTGCCTTCTGCGTCAGTAATAATAACCGCATTATCGGTGTGCGCGGCGACAGCTGCCAAGAGGCGAAGCTGCTCGCTCTGGGCCTGTAAAGTTTCATTAGCTCTCTGCAGGGCCTCCTTAAGCTGCGTAAGCGTCTGTACCTGCTGGGCAAGCTCTTCGGCATACTTAGCCAGCTCCTCCTGGGTATGGTGGAGTTCTGTTACATCTCTAAGGACTAAAGCGAAGAGGTTCTCCTTGAGCCGAATCCAATATCCCTGTAAGAAGTAGGTCTTGCCTTCTGAGTTATACGCAAATGCCACTTCGGCCTGCGCACGCCGCTCTGACCAAAGGATAGCCAGAGAGTCAAACGGCGTCAAATTGGCTTTGAGAAACTCGTACGCAGGAAGCGAAAGAGACTCCTCTACATCTAATCCAAACAAGGAAATGCCGCCCGGACTCACCCAGACAAACCTATTCGCCTCAAGGTCTATGACGAATAGAGGATCCGGAAAAACATTGGTAATCAGTTGAGCGACTTCTTGAAGGTCGCGATTACGTTTGCTGGTTAGCAAGGCGATGACTTCCCAGAAAGTAGGCATGAATATAATAACAAAAAATCAGGCTCTGGGGTTCCGGCCCCTGGCTGCCTTCTTTGCGGAGCGATGCCATCTCAAGGCATGTCCCCCCCTTTGAGGTCTCCCCCCTGCCGTAGATAGACGAGGTGCTTTCGCTCCTACTTAGGGCAGTCGGACACAGGATATCGTTGAGCTGCTGAGGGAGATTTATGCTTTTAGGATAGCTTCTTACAAGTCTATCCACACGCCTGCATACACCAGCCGCCCGATGAAAGGCGCTCCGTACGCCTGGAAAAACCGCCGCCCCAAAAGGTTCGTGCCCCCTACTTTGTAAGTGATCTCGGGAGTTTTGGTTGGTCGCAGCGAGAGCTGGGCATCCAGCGTGCCATACCCCGGCACATACCCCGTAAACTGCGGCGACCCCTCAAACCAGAAGCCATGTACCCACCGCCAGGTTACTGCGAAGCCCCAATAGCGAATCTCCCAGGTCTTTTCGCCGAGGGTGATGCGGCTCACGAGGTCGGAGGCAGAGAGGCCTAGGTTGTATTTGTGGGGGGGCGTGTTGAAGGCGGGAATGATGGGGTCGGTATGCGGCGGGATTTCCCGAAAGACAGCTCTACCCCAGATTCGATTGCCGGAGCGTGCCAGGTCATTCATCCATCCACCGCCTTTATTGAGGACGGCATAGGTGTAGCTGCCGGAGAAGGTGTATTTTTTCGCGAAGAAGTAGTATAGGCCGATGGCGAAGCCCTGGGTGGTAACGATTTCGGAGGCGTTGGCGGAGAGGCGGTAGATTTGGATGGGGGTACCGCCCACGAGGTCGGGCACGGTTGAGACGAGGCGGAAGCCCAAAAAGTCCCAGTACCAGCTGAAAAAGTAGCCGGCGTCAATGAAGAGTCGGTTTTTCCAGATGCCTTTGTAGCCGATTTCCCAGGTGCGGAGGCGTTCGGGCCGCACGCCCGGCACGAAGATAGGCTCTAAGTAGCGCTGGTTGTTGGTGGCTAAGAAGTCATAGAGGTTTTCCAGGGGGATGATGTTGCCCGTGCCGTTGGGATTGCCTTTGAGGATAGCGCGGCCGACATTGTAGTAGAGGTACTGGTCTTGGAGGGTAGGGTATCGCAGAGCCGAAGTGTAGGTAGCCCGAAGCGTGTGCGAGGGCCGCACCGCATAAGTGATCATGATGGCGGGGGAGTAGATGAAGTTATACCGCAAGGCGCGTAGGGTTTTTTGGAGGGAGGGGCGGTCTAAAATATGGCGCTCTCGGACGAAGTTTTGTTGGGCATCGGCGCGGGCGGCGAGGTTGAGGTGGAGTCTATTGTCCAGCCAGCGGGTCTCTAAGTGGGCGAAGAGGCCCCACTCATACAGCTGGATGCGGCGGTAGCCTTTGGAGGGGTCATTGGGGTCAATGAGCGTATCGGCAAAGATGGTGCCGTAGCTGCGGGGCCGATACAGGCGGTAATTACCCCCGGTGTGGAGGGTGAAACGGTCGCTGAGTTTCCACTCGTAGGCGCCTTGCAGGTGGTAGAGGGAGGAGTTATCCACGAAGCGGCTGCCCCCACCCAGAAAGGACGGATTAGAGGTGATGCGCTGGAAGGCGGCGTTGAACTCCGGCGTGCCAGGCAGGAGGAAGCTCCGACAAGTGTCGCAGAAGCGCCGGCTACTATCGGCATACGCTCTAGCCAGTTGGTGCCAGATTACCAAGGAATCCCAATACTGCTGAATAAGCACGGCATACACGCTGTCAAACTGCGGGCTGATGTGACTGATCCCCATCCGACGCAAACTATCCCGCAAAGACCGGGAATAAAGGTCATAAGCGTACTTGTAATCCAAGCTCCAACGGACGCTGGGTTTAGTGCTATTCTGCAAGAGCAGGGCTGTAAAGACGATATCGTAGGATTTCCCTGCGTCTTCGGTGGTGTGGTAGGCGCGAATGTAGTAGTTAGGGCCTTTCCATTCCAGTTTGTGCTGGAAGAAGATGATATCACGGATGCTATAGCGGTTGTCGCCCTGGTAGACGGTGGTGCCGGTGCCGAAGTTAGCGGTGTATTCGAGGCGGGTGGTAGGCGTAGGACGAAAGTAAAGTCCGGCGCCGAGTTTGATACTGCGGGCGGTGTAATCTACGAGGTCTTTTTCCCAGTAGCCGGTACGGTGGTAAATGCCCAGGCCGGGGGAGATGTAGCGAGAGTAGCGGGAGTTGTCAAAGTTATTAGCCCGGGGGTCGGGGTTTTCGTCGCCATAACGGTTGACGGCGTCGTAGCCGCCGGAGTTGCCTTGTCCGACGAGGGCCTGGGCGGTAGGCGCGTCATTTTCAGCTGGCCAATCTCGCGCCTGCATGAAAGACCCGGTTACCTTGAAGGCCCACCGCTCCCCTCTATCCAGAATATGCGCATGCCGAAAGCCCGTCTCTATGAGCGAACGGTTCCCCAACTTGAAGAGGACGCTGGTCCCGGGTTGCAGGAAAGGGTCCTTGAGGGTCATGACAATCACGCCATTGAAGGCGTTGGGGCCATAAAGGGCGGAGTTGGCCCCTACTACCAGCTCTACACTCTGAATATCGGCTTCCGGGGCGCCGACGAAGTTCCCCAGGGAGAAGTTGAGCCCGGGGGCTTGGTTATCCATCCCATCCACGATCTGGAGGGTTCGCACAGGCCGGGTGGAGTTGAAGCCGCGGGTATTGATGATCTTGAAGCCTAAGCTGGCGGTGGTGATGTCTACGCCTTTGAGGTTGGCGAGGTTTTCGTAGAAGTCTGGGGAGGGGCTCTGGCGCACCGCGAGGGCGTCCATGGTTTCTATGGTGAGGGGTGACTCTTGCTGCTTTTGGCTGACGCGGATATCTACGATTTCCACGGTTTGCTGGATGACTTCTTTTTCGCCGAGGGGGATACGGAGGGGTTTGAGGGCCTGGACGAGCACCCGGGCTGTGTCGTAGCCGATGTAGGTAACGACGAGATAGAGAGGGAGTTTTTGCTGGCCGAGGGGAAGCTGAAACTCGCCCTTGTCATTGGAAAGCGTGCCTATGGGGGTGCCCTGGATGCGTACCGTGGCGCCCGGAAGGGGTTCGCCCGTACTTCCATCTACCACGACGCCGGTGAGGACCTGTGCCCATGCCCAGCTCAGAAGGAATAAATACCGCATCAGTGCAATAATAAGCAATCTCGGAGGCGCTTCGGGGGGACTTGAGCCCTTACAGGCCTCGCAAGGAGAGAAAAGGCATTCAAAACTCCCTCATACAGCGCTTCCCTTCATACGCAGAGAGGGAAGGTAGTGTAAGTTTAGTCGAGTTTATGCCACTTACTTTGTAAGGCTTCTCGTACTTGTTTTGCTTTTTGCTCGTCATAGAAGGGTAGGAGCCAGCGTCCTGCGACTAAGTCATCGGGGTCCTGCGCCCATCCCAGGCTTTGCCAAAAGGCCACCTCTCCCCAGGTGTAAGGCAAACCCGGTACAATAGGTTGGGCATCCCCCTGCTGATACCGCTGTAGCTCGCTGGGGTCCGGCTCTACCGAAAGCACAGGCTCTCCCGGCGCTAAGTTGCGTCCGGATAAGCGGGCGATAGCCGCTATGGCATCTTCGCCCATCTGCCGAAAGGTTGTCCACTTGCCGCCCATGAGGGAGATGACTCTCTGCGATGGCCAGACCTCCACGACATGGGTGCGGGCCAGCTTAGCGGTAGCGTTAGGCTTCTGGGCCACGAGGGGCCGATACCCCGCAAAGCGCGCCCGTATCTCCAGCTCGTTTACCCCGAAATAACGCTTTACATGCTCTATGAGAAACTGCGTTTCGGCTTCGCTTACCGTAGCAGGCCAGGTGGGCGCTTCTACTTCTTCGTCTGTCGTCCCTACCAGTACCGTTCCCTCTATCCACGGCAGAACAAATAGCAATCGTCCGTCTTTTGTGCGAGGGATGAGGAAGCCTTCTTCTATGGGGAGATGCGCCTTCGAGAAAACGAGGTGGCTACCGCGGCTCAGTCGCAGGCGGGGTTTGACTCCTATTTGTACGAGGTTACGTATCTCATCCGCCCAGGGGCCTGTGGCATTCACTACGTAGTCGCCTTTCGTCTCGTAGCGCTCTCCATTCCGAAGCGCTGCTTCTACCACTACCTCTTTTCCACGCGGTGCGACGGACACTACCTTCGCATGCGTGCGAATCACTACGCCATACCGCTGCCGTAAAAATAGCGCCAGATGCACCGCATAGAGCCGATCCACAAACTGCCCGTCCCAGTACCGCCACCCTCCTTTATACCCCGGGAGAAGGCGCGGAAACCTATCAGAAAGCTCCTTTGCCCCTACCCATGCTGTCTTTGTAATGTTATGCGGATAACTTAGCTTGTCGTATAGCCACAAGCCAAAGCCATAGTACCATTTTTCCAGTGGATGACGGACAGGTAAAATGATAGACAGGGGATGGCACAGGCGGGGATGGCTCTGGAGCATCCAGGCGCGCTCCCGCAAAGCTTCCCGAACCAGACGCCAGTCCGCATAACTCAGACGCTTGAAGGCTGCTTCTAAGTAGCGAACGCCCCCATGGATGAGCTTCGTGGAAGTAGTGGTAGTCCCTCCGCCAATATCACGCGCTTCAAGAATCTCTACCGCCCAGCCACGCCTGGCCGCCGCTAAGGCCACGCCCAGCCCACTACTACCAGCGCCTATAACGATAAGCCGCATCGCGAAGCTTTCCAAAAGTTACAAATAACGCTGACATGAAGAAGATATACCCCGGCACGCGATACCGCACGAGGTTACCGAAGTTGCCTGACGTTAGTCCCACCATAAAAAGAAAAAATACCGAGTAACCAAAACAAAATATCAGAAAAGGATC
>Ga0209691_1001385_pt1 | contig 14454 bp, 11 predicted proteins | sample YNPMSBMetaG_FD_187120 | JGI IMG/M metagenome (GOLD analysis project Ga0209691, IMG submission 187120) | Anoxygenic and chlorotrophic microbial mat microbial communities from Yellowstone National Park, USA - YNP MS-B MetaG (SPAdes) (version 2) ... | reverse complement strand
CATCGCCCTCTACCTGCACCTCGGCTTCATCCCCGCACCCCTCTCCCCCTATAAGAGCGTCTACAAAGTCCGCCCCGGCGAAATGTGGACCATCACCCCAAAAGGCCTCGTCAAGCGCCTCTACTACTACTACGACCGAACCCACCTCTGGCAAAAAGAACCCCTCACGTTCTCCTGGGAGGAAGCCCAGCGGGCCGTAGAAGAAACCCTCCGCCAAGCTGTCCGATCGCACCTCGTGAGTGATGTGCCCGTAGGCCTATTCCTAAGCGGGGGGACAGACTCCTCGCTCGTGGCCGCCTTCGCCAAAGAAGCAGGCCAGGACATCCAAGCTTTTGCGATTGGCTTTGCCGAGGAAAAGTACAACGAACTGCCCTACGCCGAAGGCGTCAGCCAAGCTCTGGATATCCCCCTGGAAAAAGCCGTCCTGTCCGTAGAGGAGGCCCTCCCCCTCCTCATGGAAATGCCCCGCTGGTATGATGAACCCTTTGGGGACTATTCGGCCGTGCCGACCTATCTCGTCTCGCAGCTGGCAGCTTCCCGGGTCAAGGTCGTCTTAGCCGGCGATGGGGGCGATGAACTCTTTGGGGGGTACCGGCGGTATGAACTGGCCCGGCGGCTCCAACCCCTCTATCCCTTCGTCCCTCCGGGCATTGCGCACTTTGTCCCTTATCTGCCCGGCCGCAAGGCCCAACGCCTCCTCCAGCTCCTCAGAAAGCCCGCTCTCACCTTCCAGAGCCACCTCTTCTCGCAGGAACAGGAGGCTTTCAGCTGGGGAGAAGTAGAAGCCATGGGCCTAACCCATCGGCCAGAAGTCAAGTGGCTCTTCCAGCGAGACCGCCTCCCAGCAGACGCCTTCCTCGCCCAAGCCGCCTGGGAGTTTTTGTACTACCTGCCCGAAGACCTCCTGATGAAGGTAGACCGCGCCTCCATGCAGCACAGCCTGGAAGTGCGAGTACCCCTCTTAGACCGTGGGGTGGTAGAGCTCGCCTGGCGCCTTCCCGTGCACTACAAGTACCCTACAGGCAGTGCCATCCCCCAATACAAGCCCCTCCTGCGTGCTATCCTGCGCGAATTCCTCCCAGCATCGCTGGTAGAACGGCCTAAGTGGGGCTTCGCTTTACCCCTGCGAGTATGGATGCGTAAGGGCCCTCTCCGAGACTGGATACACACCATGACCGATAGCAAGCTCTTGGAGAGCGAATGGGGCCTTTCCCCCACGCTAATAAAAAACCTCTGGCGCCAATATGACCGAGGGCGGGAGGAACTGGGCACGCGCTTATGGCTCCTATCGCAGCTCGGAGCCTTTACGCTGGAGCGCCGCCGGAATCGCCTCCGCGAGCCGCAAGGCCTCTATCCCCGCTAAGCATAAACAAGTACGGGGCGGATACGTACAGCGGGCGCAGACTTCCCCCTTAGCGAAAACCGTCGCATAGGGAGACAGCGGCGCCCAACGCCAAGGACCCATGGCCGCCGTCGCCGGAAACACCCCCACCACCGGTACATCCAGCGCCGCCGCTATGTGAAGCGGCCCCGTAGAACCGCTTATCAGCACATCCACCTGCGAGAGAAAGGTTATCAGCTCCGGCAGGGAAAGCAGGCCTTCTGTACGCAGGACCCGCTCCATCGGCAGAACCGCCGCCACAGGGTCTATGCGAGGCTTCTCCTCAGGGCTCCCAGTGAAGCTAAAGAGTGCTTCGGGATAACGGCGGCGTAAGATTTCTACGAGGGCCACCCAGCTGGAGGTTGGCCATGCCGGCGCACCACCTTTTCCGCCCACATGCAAGGCGATGCGCAAAGAGGCCCGCCTAAGAGGCTCCGCAATAGCCTCCGGTAAAGCCGCCTGCGGCACCAGCCGCGCCCGATACGAAAGAAGCTCTTCCTGCTTCATGCTTAGCACCCGCTCCTGCCAGGACGCAGGTAGCAGCGGCAGAAGCAAGCGCAAGTTCAGAAGGCTCTCATGAAGGAAGCTATACCGACGGGAAACAGAAGGACGTTCGTTGCAAAAGAGCCAGTGATACCATCGGCGGCTGGTCCCGATACGCCGGGGAATCCCCGCCCAAAACGCCCGCCATGCCAGCGAAAAGCGCGGATACACATGTATGATAGCCTGCACCGGCGAAAGCGGGGGTTTATCCTCCACTATCCAGGCGGGGTAAGGCGGGTCATGGTGCCCCAAGAGGGGCGCCGCATACCGCTGTACTAAAAAGACTATTTCCAGGTCAGGGCGCGCTTGCGAAAGGAGGTTTGCCATGGGCAAGGTGAGAAGGAGGTCCCCCAGCCGGTCCGTCCGGCTAAGGAGCACCCGCGAAGAGGGTGCGACGGTCTGAATACCCGTCGGGCCAGACGTAGCTCGCATAGCCTTTCGCCGCAAAGTAAGTCTGCATCGCTTCTCGGTAGCCGTGCGTGAAGTAAAAGCGCTCGGCGCCAGTAGCTTCCAGACACCGAACAAGCTGGTAAAAGTCAGCGTGGTCAGACAGCACGAATGCCTGATGGAGAGAGGGGGTGCGGCGGTGTTTGCGCAGGAGTAGCCAGCCTGAAGCCTCCGCCACTTCGTAGGGGGCAAAGGCCTGTAGACGCTCTGGCCTCACCTGCGGCGGCAAAAGAATAAAGGCCCCCGCTTCTACCTGGCCGTCTTTCGGGAGGGGCTGCCAGCGGCCCAGCCGAATCCCCTGCGCCTCATACGCCTGATTCATCCGGACGACACTCGGATGCACATAACGGGGCCCAAGGTCGGGCAGGCTCGCCAAAATCCGCTGGGCCTTCCCCAGCGAGTACGCCAGAAAAATAGCCCGATACTTCTTTCGCTGGCAGGCCTCCCACCAAGCAGCTATCTCAGCTATCACGCCCACCGGGTCAGGCCATCGGTAGACAGGCAGGCCAAAAGTGCATTCCGACAAGACCGCATGGGCCTGGACGGCCTCCCAAGCTTCCGCAGCGGGGTCCGCATCGCATTTGAAGTCCCCCGTCACCAGCATCACATAGCCTCGGTATTCTAAGCGAATCTGTGCCGAGCCCAGAATGTGTCCAGCCGGATGAAAGCTCACCTGCACTTCGCCGATGGTGAGTTTTTCGCCCCAGGGAAGGGACTGAACGGCGACATTGCCCAGTCGTCCCCGCAGAAGCGGCACCGTCGACATACTGCACAAATACACCCCACTTCCCCGTCGCGCATGATCACTATGCGCATGCGTAATCACCGCCCGCGGCACCCGCCGAACGGGATCAATATAAAAATCCCCCGGCGGCACATACAAACCTTTGTCCGTAGGCACCAGAAGAGGCTCTTTCATCCGGCGTGCGGTAGCGGCGGCGGTAGAGACACCGAAAACCTAAAGAACGGCGCCCTCTGAACGAAAGTATGAAACTCGCCGTACTCCCCAGCAGGGTCTACATCTGGGGGTAGCCTTTCCAGAAAAGCCTCATCATAAGGCTCCCCGACTAAGTCAGCGGGTAGGCGGCTGGTATCTACGGCGGTGATGATAGCTCGGATGCCACTTTGCAGCACAGAGCGGACGTAGGCTGGTGAAGCCTCAGAAGTCTCAAGCCAGACCGGGAAAAGCGGCGTAAGATCATACTTCTCTACGAGCTGCGCACGATAAGCGCGAATATCTGTTAGAAACAGGTCGCCAAATGCCACATGAGTGAATCCCTGCTGGCGGGCTTGGCGGAAAAGTTCGCCCATGAGGCTTTCGTAGAGGGTATTGGGGCAAGGGTGTGGGAGGGGCAGGCGCCACAGAGGCAGTCCTATCGCCCGAGCCTGGTCGACTACGGCACTAAACGGCACCTCGTGAAAAGGCACATACCCCTCGGGCCGGGTGGTCGTTATCAGGGCCGCCACCGAAAACCCCTCCGCTACTAACCGCTGATAAGCCATGGCGCTGTCTTTCCCAGAGCTCCAAAAGAGGAGCACCTTACTCATAAGTAGGCGCAGGGACACGAACAGGTTCGGACAAACCGACGTCCTGCAAAATAGCCTGAGCGGTGGCCGCTGCCGAAAGGATCACCCCCGGCACCCCCGCTCCCGGATGTGTGTTCGTCCCGACTAAGTAAAGGCCCTTGATCCAGTAGCTCTTATTCGGTGGGCGGAGGTTGGCCGTCTGCGTAAGGCGCGGCTCAATCCCCCACGGAGAGCCCCACGTGCAGTTCCGCTCCCGAAGAAAGTCCTCCGGCGTATAAATCGACAACGTATGAATTTTGCCCTGAAGACCATCTAACAGCCGCTGCTGGAGGGAAGTCAAAATCGCTTCCTGATAGCGGGGGGCCATGTCCGCCCAGGATATGCCACTCTGAAGATTGGCCACGGGGGAGAGAATATACAGGCTTTCGCCGCCGGGGGGCGCCCAGCTCCCATCTGTGCGGGTAGGCGCATGCACATAGAGCGAGAAATCCTCCGGCAGAACCTTCCGCCGGAAAATGTCTCGTACCAGACCTCGGTAACGTGGACCCAGAACAATCGTATGGTGCGGGAGCGTCTCAGGATAGGTCCGGCTCAGCCCCGCATAAATCAGAAAAGCGCTCATCCCATACTGGTACTGGCGCAGGCGCCAGCGAGCCAGCGTGGGCAGCGCCTCCTTATCTAAGAGCGTAAAATACGTGTGGAAGAAGTCGGCATTGGAAACAACCACATCAGCGGGGATGTCGCCATTATCCGTCTGGACGGCGACGACCCGTCCACCCCGGGTGTGAATCCGCCGCGCCTCCGTCCTAAGAAGCAGCTGCCCCCCAATGTCCGTAAATAGCTGCGCTAACCCCTGCGCCAGCCCATACATTCCGCCCCGCACATACCACACCCCCCCAGCCTTTTCCAAGTAGGGGATCATCTGATAGACCGCCGGCGCCCGAAACGGATCACCCCCTATGAAAAGCGGATGGAACGAAAAAATAAACCGGCTCCGCTCGTCTTTGAAAAACTTCGCAGCCAAGCCGTAAGCGGAGCGTAAGGCCTCTAAGCGGAGCGCCTTAGGAAGAAATCGGAGAAGCTCTCGCAACGTAAAAAGACGGCGACCCAGACCTTCCTCTATGACAGCTTGGTAAAAAGCCCGAGAACGTTCCATGAAGGCCGCATACGCCCGGGCATCGTGGTCGCTAAACCGAGACAGCTGCGCCTTCATGTGCTCCGCATCATCGGTGTAATCTATGTAGCTGCCATCCCAGAAGTAAACCCGATAAAAGGGGTCCAGCTTTTCCCAAGAGAGATAAGCCCGTCGATCTCGCCCCGCTATCTCAAAAAGCTCTTCTACCAGCTCTGGTGCCGTGAGCAGCGAAGGCCCCATATCAAACCGATAGCCCCCCTGCCGAAGGGGCTGGGCCTGACCCCCCGGATAGGCCTGCTTGTCCAAAATAGTCACGTCCAAGCCCACCGCCCTCAGCCGAATCCCTAAAGCCAGACCCCCAAAACCAGCCCCAATTATGACGACTTTTTTACCCATATACGCTTTGATAACAAATCTTGTGCGGCGAGGTGTGCAGCTATTTGACCGGACTTGAGAGAAAGGGGGAGGCCACCGCCGGGGTGAACCGTACCACTGGCATAGTAAAGGCCCTTGACATAAGGGTCGCGGTTGGCTGGCCGGCGAAAAGCGGCCAGTATCCCCTCCGGCGCCATGCCATAGAGGCTTCCGCCCGTACTGTAATGCATACTCGCCCACTCCGCCGGCGTAATCACCGCCTCCGCCCGTATCCGCTCCGGCTCAAACGCCCCCCACACCTGCCTTATCCGCCTTATCACCCGCTCTCGAAACCGCATCGTATCCTCCTCCCGCCAGGCCGAACCTACAGGCGGCACATTCAGCAGAACGAACCAGTTTTCGCTCCCGGCTGGCGCATCCGCCGAATCCGTCCGCGCCGAGATGCACACATACACCGTCGGTTCATAATCCAGCCGCCCAGCCGCAATCGCCGCAAACTCCCCCGCATAGTCCCCACTAAATAAGATGTTGTGATGCCCAAAGGGCGAGACCCCCTCCACACCCCACAAAAACACTAAACCAGACAGGCTTTGTTTAGGCGTGGGATAAGTCTTTCGGCCTAGAAGACTCTGCTGGGCATACGTGTGATCGGTGGCCACGATGATGGCGTCTGCATCAATAAGGCCATCGCGGGTCTCAACGGCAGCTGGGCGCTCTCCCCGCAGGTGAATCCGACGGGCCGGCGTCTCTAAGAAAATCGTTACCCCCGCCTCTTGTAAGGCCTCCTCAAAAGCACGCACGATCTGGTAAAGCCCGCCCTTAATGTGATGGTTTCCCAGGCCGTTTTCTACCCAACTGATCAGGTGAAAAGTGGCCGGGAGCGTATAGGGATTGCCACCCACAAAGGTGCTGTAGCGATCAGCAATCTGCACTAAGGGCGCATAGCGTAAAGTTTTTTCAGCGGCCTCATGCATCCGTCGGTGCCCGTCTATTAGCGGCAAGTAGGGCAAGTGCCGCCAGAAAAGCGCACTTCGGAGCAGGGTACCCACATCGTGAATAGGCAGCTGCAAAAACACCGGGGCAGCACGCTCATAGAGTCTCCGAGCGTAAGTGAGGTAGTTTTGCCACCGGCCCACCGCCTCAGCGCCTAACTTCGTCCCTATCTCCTCCGCCTGCCGCTCAGCATCATGATACAGCGTAAGCGCCAGCCCATCCGGGAAAAAGTAGTGGGTATGCGGCTCTACGCTCTGAAAGGTGAGCCGGCCCACCCCCAGCATCTCCTCAAAAAAGTGGGGGAAGGTAACCAGCGAAGGCCCGGCATCAAAGCGGTAAGGCCCGACCCAGCGCTCATGGAGTTTGCCGCCTAAGGAGCGATTCTTTTCTAAAAGCGTGACGCGAAAGCCCCGACGAGCAGCGGTGAGGGCCGCACTCAGCCCCGCTATGCCCCCGCCAATCACGACAAGCTGGCGCGACATACGCTTTTCAGCTTTTCCCACAGGCTAAGCACTAAAAGCACTATCGCCAGCATGTAAAAGAAATCCTCCACCGGGATGCTGCCCACCCGAATGCCGAGGTAGTGGGGTTTATGATACAGTACGATGGGTACAGCGGTGAGGTAGCCATTCAGGAGGAGCTTACCCGGTATAATAGCCAGCACCGTCAGCCAAAAGCGCCGAGTGCCCACCAGTCCTGTCCGCAGCACCCACAGGTCTATCCCAATGGCAGCTATTAGGGCTACCGCCGTCAAAAGGGTATACTCAGGCATGCCGACGCTGATAATAGCCCACCACTTCCCACAGAAAAATCGCAATGAACCCCACCACCGGGAAAAAGAGCCACTCTTCTATGGGTAAAAGCCCTAAGCGGAACGGCAGGGTATGGGCCTCCGAAAAGCTCCAATGCCCGCGACTCGTAACTGCCACGTCCCACACCCAGAAAGGGACGCTCATGAGTAGCAAACTCCAAACGAGCCGGCGCGGGCACGACCAGATAGCCTTTCGGACATGCCAGTGGAAGCTTAGCAGAAAAGGCCCCGCAAAGGCCAGCAGGAGTGCTATCAGATACGACGCCATAAAAGCAGGATGACTATGGTGATGGCAGCGATGAAGCTGATGAAAACCTGCTGCCCCTGCGCCAGATTCGCTACGAGAAGGAGCAGCACCAGGAGAAAGAGAAGCACACGCCCTAGGTTAGACAGCACATCCGGGTAAGTAGCCTGCAAGGCGGTACGACGGGGATAGAGCAAGCTGAGCAAAGCGGCAAAGACGCCCCAGGAGAGGTAGTTAGCGAGGGGGATCGCAGGTGTCTCCCACTGCCAATAACCCCGGATAGCGGTGGCATACGGCTCTAAGAGAACGTCCGTCGCGACCGCGCCGATAGTTACCCAGAGGGCTCGTTTGAGGCGACCTTGCGGCCCAAGGAGACTCCACAGCCCCACCAGGCTCCCCCACGCTATCGCTATGGCTACCGGAACCCCCAGCACCTGCGGCTGCAGGACGTCCCTATAGCGGTACGGCCCAAAGGGATACCCTGTTTGCGTGCCTATCAGCTCAATGCCATATCCTAAGAGGGTGCTCAAGGCCCAGGCTTTCCACAGGGTGGCTTGGCGGACCGCCACGAGATAAGCCCCTGCCCCACCCCACAAAAGCAGATACAGACTATCACTAAGCCCGGCCATCCCAGCAAAAGCCCCCGTCAGCGTATCCACCACCGCAAACGGCGTGAGCAGGAGTAGGAGAGCCACCGCCAGCCGGTAAAAAGCAGGAAGGGGGTTACTGCCCACCGGCGTCAGCCCCAGAAAAGTTTGCCCCGTCAGAAGGTACTTTTCTAAGCGGGAAAGGGCGGTGCGCTGCGTGAGGTTCTGGGCAGGATGTTTTTCCAGCTTATCCAGGATGCCCTCATACAGGCGGGCCATGACCAGCGTAGTAAGCCGAATCGGCACAGAAGGGATACGAGCGATGCCCGGTGCGGCCTCCCGATAATAGGCGCGAGCCTGCGCAATCTGATCTCGGATGAGTGCTTCGTAAGCTGGAGTGGCCTGTTTAGCGCCTATCTCAGCCTCCGATACCCCAAACTTCCGAAGCATCTCCTGCGGGATATACAGTCGCCCCCGCCCCCAGTCTTCCCCTACATCGCGGAGGATGTTCGTGAGCTGCATGGCTACGCCGAGCTTTTCGGCATAAGAGAGGCTGGCTTCGTCCGTCAGGCCGTACACATAACACATCATTTGGCCGACGACCCCCGCCACCCGATAGCAGTACAAGTAAAGCTCCGCAAACGTGGCATAGCGGCTTTTGTAGAGATCCATTTCCACGCCATTCAGGAGCTCCACGAAGAGATGCACGGGAATGGCAAGGGCTGAAAGGGTCTCCTGAAACGCCCGTGCCCAAGGGTAATCGGGCACGAAAATATGCGGCGCCTGCACGAAACGTCTTAGCTCAGAGAGGCGCGCCTGAATGTCTTCTTTGGCGTGGCCTTCCTCGGCTTCATCTACGAGGCTATCGGCCGTTCGACAAAAGGCATAGATGGCATAGGCGTGTTTGCGCTGGGCTGGGGGCAGCAGGGCCGAAGCAAAGTAAAACGTGCGCGCATACTGGCGCGTGAGGGCCTCGGCGTACTGGTAGGAGGCTTCTACGGAGAGTGGGGAGAGGATAGCGTGAGATTCAGTCCTCATCGGCCCAGAGGCGAAGGAGCTGGTTACCCGTAGGTTCGCCGCGTAGGGCGCGGTACCAGGTGTCTTTAGCGCGCTGGAGACTGGGCTGCCACTCTACAATAGGGGCGGGATAGCCTACCCGCTGGCGAACTTGCGGAGTAGGGAAGTACGCCTCCGTGGGCGAAAGGCTCCGCAGCTCGGGCAGCCATGTCTTGATATAAGTCGCTTGGGCGTCGTAGAGACGGGCCTGCCGCACCGGATCGAACCACCGGAAGCCCCGCCCATCTGTCCCGACCCCCGCCTGATAGAGCCAGTTTCCCCAGTTGCTGGCTGTATCGTAGTCTATGAGCGCCGTCTCAAAGTAACTCGCTCCCCACCGCCAATCCATCAGGAGGTTTTTGGTGAAGACGCTCGCCACAATCTGCCTGGCCCGATTAGACGTCCAAGCCGTGGCCTTTAGCTCCCGCATGGCCGCATCCACGATAGGGTAGCCAGTACGGCCCTCCACCCAAGCCGTGAAGAACTTCTCATCCTGCTGCCAGGGGATATGCATATCTCTGAGGCCCCCCGCAGCAAAAAACCGCCCTTTTTCTTTTTTGAGAAGCCAGCGGAAGTATTCCCGCCACAAAAGCTCAAAGAAGAGCCAGTAGGTAGACTCATTGGCGCCATGCTGCTTTTCAGCCTCGCGCAGCAGGGCATAGACCTGTCGGGGGGAGAGACACCCCAGCGCTAAATAGGGCGAAAGCCGACTGCTGAAGTTTTCCCCTAAGAAGTTATTCCGGGTTTGCTTGTAGGTGAAAACGGGGCCGCTGAGGTAATCTTGGAGGCGTTTGAGGGCAGCCGTTTCACCACCTTGCCAGACGAAGGTGCGCTCAGGCGGAGGGGGGAGGGTTTGCAGGTGCGCTTTGAGGAAGTCCAACCCAGTGGGTTCGGTCTCGGGCCAGGGCGGCAGGGTAGCCGGCGAGGGCAAAGGGCTTTTGACAGTTGCATGCCGCTCCACTAACTGCCGAAACCGCGTAAAGAGAAACGGCAGACTCTCCACCGGGAAAGGGAGCTGGGCCTCTTCGTAAAGGGCGTTCCCTTCCACGAGCTTAAGCGGAATGCCGTGCGCTTGGAGCGCTTTTTGAACGGCGGCCTGATAACGTTTTTCTTCGGGGGCTATTTCCGTGTGCGCATAAAGGGCAGAGATGCCTTTTTCGGCGGCCCATCGGGGCAAAACCTCGTGCGGCTCCCCCTGTAAGATATATAGTACCGCAGGGCGAATCCGCGCTGACAGGTCTAGCAGGCTCTCTATCAGAAAGCGTTCTCGCAGGGGGTGCAAGCGCCGAGAGGCCGGATAAGGGGCTGGATAACTGAAAGTACCCCAGCTCAGATGAGGCGGCCCCCACACATACACGAAAGAGAGCGCTTCAGCTCCATCCGCTAAAGCCGCCTGCAGAGCAGGATGATCATGCAGACGCAGATCATGCAAAAGCCAAATAGCCACTTTTCGCACGAGCATCTAAACAAAATAACAGGGCGGGCAGTAGGAGAGCGGGGGGGAGAGAGGCCCCTCACCAGGTATTCAGCGGGTTGTTTGCAGAATGGCGGCCGAGTACTGCGCAGAGGGGGATGCCGAGGAGTGGCAGGAGGCGGCGCTGTCACTACACGCACCGCCTATCGCTTCTTTTTCCTACCTTTGAATATCTGGCTTCTTCTATTGCGGATGCGGTACGGCGGCCTCTTGCTGGTGCTCCTGATTTTGGGCTGCGGCGCCGAGCGTCAGAACTTCCTTGCCCGGAACTATCATACGTTCGTCTCCTACTTCAATGGCTACTACCACGCCGATAAGCGCTTTCGCACCGCCCAGGCTGATATAGAACTCAAAACGCCCGACCCCACCGAAGGCTATGTCCGGGTCTTTCCCCTCATCGACCCCGCTATTGCCCGAGAACATTATGGCCGCTTAGAAGAAGCCACTAAAAAGTGCGAGGTGATTATCTTTCGCCACAAGAATGGCAGGTATATTGATGATTGCCGAACGCTGATTGGTCAGTGCTGGGTTTTGCGAAGCAATCTCCCAAATGCTGAACAGAATTTCACCTACGTCCTGAGTGCTTTTCCGAAAACCCCCCTGCGGCCAAAGGTGTACTGGTGGGAGGCGTACACGGCCCTTCACGACAATAATCCCTATCGGGCTGAGACGCGTCTGACGGAAATTCTCAAAATGCCCGCAAAAGAAGTCCCGAAACAGCTACGCGCAGAGGCTGATGTGCTCTTAGCACAAGCGCTGATTGATAAGGGTGAACCTGCTTTGGCAATAAAGTTTTTAGAGCGGAGCGCCGGCAAGCTGAATAGCCGTGTCCGGCGGGCCCGGGCTTTTTATCTTTTGGGGCAGCTTTATTTAGAGCAGAACAAGCCGGATGCTGCTTTACAAGCGTTTCAGAAAGTTGTGCGCCTCAACCCTACAAATCAGCTCACCTTTCAGGCGCAGTTACAGAAAAGTCTCTTAGCGGGCTCCCGGGACCCGCGCCTCATCCGGCGGCTGGAGCGCATGGCCCAGCAAGCCCGCTACGAAGATTACCGGGACCAGATTTACTATCGTCTGGGGCACATTGCCCTGGAAAGTAAAAACTACGAAACCGCCCTGGCTTACTATAAAAAAGCCGGCAGTGCCGGAAATTCGCCTGCTCGGGCGTTAGCCCATTATGAGGCAGGTAATCTTTACTTCATGCAGTATCAGGACCTCTCCTCAGCGCAGAAGCATTATGATTCGGCGGCTACATTGATTCCTGAGAAGCACCCCCGCGCCCCAGAAATAAAAGCCCTGCAAAGCCGCTTTCAGGAATATGGCCGGCTGCGAACGGAAGTGCGGCTGTACGATAGTCTCCTCACGCTCAGCGGCCTCTCGCCAGAAGAGCTGGATCGGGCCTTAGAAGCGTATATTCAAAGCGAGGTGAGCCGCCGAGCTGCGGAAAAGGCCCGCCAGCAGGCTCAGACGCAGGAAGCGTCCGCTACGTCGCCCAATCCCCTCCTCCAGCAGAGGCAGGGCAGTTCGGGAGGGGGATTCTACTTTGACAATCCCATGCTGGTATCACAGGGGAAGCAGGAGTTCAAGCGGCAGTGGGGAGACCGTCCCGATGAAGACCACTGGCGCCGCCGCCAGAAAACGACGGTTGCTACCACCTCCGCCACCTCCGGCGAGACGCCAAAAAGCCCCAGCGAATCCGACTCCACTAAGGTCGTCTGGCCGGATGACCCAGCTGCCCTCACCCCCCAGAAAGTCGCTCTCCTCAAACGACAGCTGCGCGCCACTATCCCCCAATCGCCCACCCAAAAACGGGCCCTCGAAGACTCCCTCATCACTTCTGCGCTACTTTTAGCCCAGCTTTACCAAGAGGCCTTCCAGCGGCCCGACTCCGCTAAAAAAACATACACTTGGCTTTATCATCGGCTCCCACATCGCAGCGAGGCCCAAGCGCCGGCCCTGTATGGCCTGTATGTCCTGGCCGCCGGCACCCCAGAAGCTGAAAAGCCTAAGCAAGAGCTTCTTTCCCGCTACCCGGACTCCGAGTATGCCCAGCGCCTCAGAGGCGGCCGCCGCTTAGACGAAAAAAGCACCGTAGAGGACATTCACGCCGCCCTCCTGGAAGCCTATGAACGGGAGGAGTATGAGACAGTAGTAGGCTTTGCAAAAGTTACGCAAAACCGCTGGGAAAAAACCGCTTCTGAGCCCGCCATCCGGTATCTGTTAGCTGCAGCGCTGACCCACCTCCAAAACTACGAGGAAGCCAAGGCCCACCTGCGCCTCTTGATACAGAACTTCCCGCAAGCCCCCTGTACCCCTACTGCGCAGAAACTCCTCGCCCGCTTAGAAAAAGGCCAGACCCAGCTCCTCGCCGAAGCCAACCCCACTCCCGCAGCTCCCAGTGCCACCGCTCCTACCCCGCCTTCATCTACCTCCAGCAGCAGTACCCCCTTCTCGCTGGAACCCCGCAGCAATGAGCCCATCCTCGTGCTCCTCCTCGTGCCAAAAGACCGCATTGGCAGCGATGACCTCAAACAGCATCTATCCCGTACCCACCAGACCGCCTTCGCCGACAGCCGCCTAAACCTCGTCGTATTCCTGTACGAGCAGAGCTATCACTTAGCATACATTGCACAGTTTAGTGATTATCGCGCAGCAGATGCCTACATCTCTACGATAGCATCCCAGCCCTGGTTCCAGAATCTTCAACTTCGGCCTAATCAGGATATTTTCCCCATTACGCAGTCTAACTTCCGCATCGCCTACACCCAGAAGCGCCTACACGAGTACGCAGCTTTCTTTGCGCAAAATCGGCCCCAGTCCCGCTAAGGACCTCCCCCTGGCAAGTAGAGCAAGTTAACTTTGCCGTTCATGCGGCGAGCCTTATTCCCAGGGAGTTTTGACCCCATCACCCTCGGCCACATAGAAATCATCCAGCGTGGTCTCTCTCTTTTTGATGAGGTCGTGATTGGCATTGGCATAAATACCACCAAGCAGGCGATGTTTAGCCCCGAGGTGCGGCAGCGCTGGATAGAAATCGCCTTTCAAGGTGAGCCCCGGGTACGAGTCGCCTGCTACACCACGCTGACGGTGCTCTTCGCCAGAGAAGTGGGCGCCAAGTTTATCCTGCGGGGGCTGCGGTCGGCACCGGATTATGAGTACGAGCGCAACATTGACCTGCTCAATAAGCAGCTGGACCCCGGCATAGAGACCTTTTACCTGCTCAGCAGTCCGCAAACGTCGTTTGTCTCATCTACGCTCGTGCGGGAGGTGATTCGATTTCGGGGGCACTTGGAAGGGCTTTTGCCCCCCCACATCATTGCGGATATCTACAAGCTCTACCCCGGCGGTAAGCCCGTCACCGAATGAAAACTTATACCATTTCCTGTGAGACGTATTCTGTCCCCACCCAAAGCTAAGTAGGTATGGCACGGCCATTGCAGAGAGCTTGGAAGCATCCAGCAGAAGTGTTTTACCAGCTTTACAAGCAGGAGGTAGATAAGAGATGGCAGGCGCTGTGGAGGTTATAGCGAGGAGAGCGATTGAAGCGGGTGAAAGAGGTGGTGGGCAGCCGCAAGCCGATTTAGCAGGTACTCAGAGCATGGAAGGGGGCAGGTGCTCAGGGCGTGGTATGGGACCATGCGGCCTCTCACAAGGCGAAGGTGGTGGGGGAGGTGGGGCTGCGGCGGGTCTATAAGCCGTCCTATTCGCCTGAGATCAATCCTGCGGAGCGGGTATTTGCGGAGGTTTGACGGTGGGCAGAAGGACGACGGTATGAGCGCATAGAAGCGAAAAAGGCGGCGGTGGAGGCGGTGCTACGACGGTTGGAAGCCGAGGGGAAGGTCTCATCGCTGGTAGGGTGGCACTACATCCGTCAAGCGTTGAAT
>Ga0209691_1001383_pt1 | contig 14456 bp, 11 predicted proteins | sample YNPMSBMetaG_FD_187120 | JGI IMG/M metagenome (GOLD analysis project Ga0209691, IMG submission 187120) | Anoxygenic and chlorotrophic microbial mat microbial communities from Yellowstone National Park, USA - YNP MS-B MetaG (SPAdes) (version 2) ... | reverse complement strand
GCATGCCCAAAGAAACATAAAACGCCCCAATCCAGCATTTCCACAGAGGGGTTTGTTACCTTTGGCGGGTGAAGTATCGGGTAGTAGCCATAGGGGAAGCGCCTGCTCCCACCTGGGTAAAAGACCGCCTCCCCACCCTACCACAAAAGCCGGAGCCGCGCACGGTTTATCTTCTAATGCGGCCTCCGGAAAAAAACTTCCCCGCTCTCGCGTACGACCCGTCAAAAGCCCCCGAACACCCGGCTTTTTATTACAATCCCACCACCCTTTCCACAGCGCAGATAGAGCTGGCCCACCTACGCTATCGGCATAAGAAAATGCACCGTTCTCGGATGCGCTCGCAGGCATTGGATGAGGCGGCTATCTATTACTTGCTTTTCGACGAAGCAGGATATGTGCGGGATTTCAATGTTACCATAGCCAAAGCTGCCAAAAAGTACTTAGGTAAAGTCGTCTATCCGGGCATGCACTACCGGGAGCTCGTTCTGCCGGAAAATCTAACTGATTTTGAGGCGGACTTTGAAATGGCGCTGGCCGGGGAAAGCATTCGTGTAACTCGTCGTATTCAGGGCCGAATGGGCGACATCGTGATGGCCCCGCTTGCGCAAGGGGGGCGGCGCTCGGTGGTCTATCTGGCGATAGATATCACGGTACATCACCAGCTATTAGAGACCTTTGCCATGCAGCGGAAGATCTCAGAAGTGGTAGCTAATAACCTCTCGGAGGGCATTCTGACCTTTCACCAAGAGAGGGGGCTCACTTTTGCCAATACACTCGCCGAGGCTATCCTCGGTCCGGAGATCACCAATACAGCCCTCCTGAGCCACCTTATCGCGCACCCCCAGGGTTATCTATCGCTGCGAGACCGCCTCCTCCACTGGGAAACCCGCTCCCTCCCTGAGAACGACCTCTACCTCATCCTTTTGCGAGATATTACGCAACTCTACAATTACGAGCAGGAGAACCAGGTTTTGCGGCAGGCATGGGAGATAGGGCCTACGGGCATTGCGATTCTCGCCGAGCAGGCTGGGGAGCTTTCTGCCCTCTACATGAATGCGCCCCTTCGGGAATGGTTTCCAGCTTCTTCTTCTGACCTCTGGAGGGTGATGCAAAAGCATCTTTCGCAGGAGGAGCGGCGACGGCTGGCCCAGGCCCTCGCCCATCGTGAGAAAGGGGAGTTTCAGCTGACGGGTGCTTACACTCGGCATGGCTGGTCTCGCCTGCGCATGTACCTGTATCCCTTTTCGCTGGCGCCGCTGGAGGTCTATCCGCCGCAGAGCACGCCGCCCGTATGGTCAGGACAGCTGTGGATAGTGATTGTACAGGATGAAACGGTGCTTTATCAGGCAGCGCAGCGGCGGCTGCTTTTGGAGGCTCGTCAGACCCGGCTGATCCTGCAAGCGCAGGAGCAGGAGCGCCAACGTCTCGCCGAGGCCCTCCATGACCAGGTTGGGGGACTGCTTAGCTTCATCCGGATGTCCCTTTCCACCCTCCTTCCAGAGGCCCCTCTTTCCTTCCAGGAAAAGCTCCAGACCCTCCTCCAGCACGTAGACGAGGTCATTCGGTCGGTACGTCTGACGAGCCACCTCCTTATGCCGCCCCTCGTGGAACATTTCAGCCTCCAGAGCGTGGTAGAAGGCTTAGTGCGGCGCTTTGACCAGGCCATACCTACCATGCGGTTCTCCCTCTCTGTGCGTGGAGAAGAGCCCCCCCTCTCCACCCAGCAGAAGCTATCCATCTACCGCATCGTGCAAGAGCTCCTCACCAATGCCCTCAAACATTCCCAGGCCACAAACGTTCAGCTCTGCCTTCGATTCAAAGCCCGACGGCTTACCATAGAAGTGTGCGATAACGGCCGGGGATACAACCCCCGCCACTTACCCGAAGCCGGCATCGGCCTGCAAACCATCTCCGCCCGTCTCAAACTCCTTAAAGCTACTTACCAGGACCGCTCCGAGCCCGGCAAAGGCTCCCATTTCATCCTGGAAGTGCCCATACGCCGACAAGCCCCAAGCCCCAAAAGGTAGATGCCCCAGCTTGGCCCCCGCCGAATAGCCTAAATCTGTACCTTTGCATCGGCTTATGGACCTGATACTGCCCCAGTTCGGGCTATTTTTCTGGAGCGCGCTGATATTCGGCTTGTTTTTCTTCCTGCTTCGGAAGTACGCCTGGAAGCCTATCCTGAGCGCCCTCCAAGAGCGTGAAAACAAAATCGCAGAGGCCCTTGCCGCTGCCCAGAAGGCCCAGGCCCAGATTGAGGCCCTCCGGAAAGAGCAGGAGCAAATACGGGTAGCTGCCGCCCAAGAGCAGCAACGTATCCTCGCCGAAGCCCAAAAAATGCGGGACGAAATCCTGGAAAACGCTCGCAAAGAAGCCCAGAAACAAGCCCAGGCTATCATTGCCCTCGCTTATCAGGAGGTAGAGCGCCAGCGTGACCGCCTGATGACCGAAATGCGCACCCAAACCGCCAAACTCGCCTTAGAGATCGCCCAGAAAATCCTCCAAGACCACTTCCAAGACCGGGAAAAAGCCGAAGCCTTCGCCCTAAAAATGGCTAATGAACTGCGCTTGAACTGATATGAGCCCCCGTGTCGTCGCCCAACGTTACGCCCAGGCCCTCTTTGACCTCAGCCAGCGCCAGAATAACCTGGAAGAAATCGTCACCCAGGTCGAAGCCCTTCTCAACCTATACCGGGAAAGCCGCCTTTTGCGAAACATTTTAGAAACGCCCATCTATACCGGCTCCCGGAAAATCGCCTGGCTTCGCCCCCCCTTCGAAAAAACCCTCCATCCCCTACTCTGGAACTTCCTCCTGCTGCTGATTCGGCGGCGCCGGGAATTCCTCCTCAATGAAACCTGCGAGGCTTTTCTCGTCATTTACGACGAGCAGAAAAAGCGGGTTCGGGCTACCATTCGCACCGCCCACCCCCTCTCCCCGTCTCTCAAAGAAACCCTTGCCCAAAAGCTCCAGAAAGCCCTATCGGCCAACGAAGTTATCCTCACCGAAGCGGTGCAGCCTGCCCTCATAGGTGGCTTCGTCCTGGAAGTGGGCACCCGCGTCGCAGACATGAGCGTACGCGGCCAACTGCATGAAATCGAAAAGAACCTACTCTCAAACTGATATGGCCAGCATTACCGAACTGAGACCGGATGAAATCACGCGAATTTTAGAGCAGCAGCTTGCCGGCACGCTCACCAGCAAAGAGCTGGAAGATACCGGCGTCGTCCTGCAAGTGGGGGACGGAATCGCTCGCATCTATGGCCTGACCGAGGTGCAGGCCGGTGAACTGATAGAGTTTGAAAGCGGCGAGCGCGGCATCGTGCTCAACCTGGAAGAAGATAACGTCGGCGCCGTCGTCATGGGGCGCACCGAAAACATCCACGAGGGGGACCGCGTAAAACGCCTCTATCGGGTCGCCTCTATCCAGGTAAGCGAAAAGATGCTTGGGCGGGTGATCAACCCCTTAGGGCAGCCCCTGGATGGGAAAGGCCCTATTGAAGGCCCCTTCTATGAGTCGCCCTACGAGCGGAAGGCCCCGGGGGTGATTTTCCGCCAGCCCGTGAACCAGCCCCTCCAAACCGGGATCAAGGCCATTGACGCTATGATCCCCATCGGACGGGGACAACGGGAGCTGATCATCGGTGACCGCTCCACCGGCAAAACCGCCATCGCCATAGATACCATCATCAACCAGCGGGAAAACTATGAGCGGGGCGAGCCGGTCTATTGTATTTATGTAGCTTGTGGGCAAAAGGCTTCCACGATCGCTCAGATCGTCAGCACCTTAGAAAAATACGGCGCTATGCCTTACACGATCGTGGTGGCGGCTGCGGCAGCGGACCCGGCGCCGCTGGTCTTTCTCGCGCCTTATGCGGGTGCCGCTATCGGAGAATACTTCCGTGATAGTGGTCGCCACGCCCTCATCATCTATGATGACCTCTCCAAGCAAGCAGCCGCTTATCGGGAAGTCTCCCTCCTCCTGCGCCGGCCCCCAGGCCGGGAAGCCTACCCCGGCGATATCTTCTACCTGCACTCCCGCCTCCTCGAACGCGCCGCTAAAATCATCAGCAGCGACACCGTCGCAGCGCAAATGAACAACCTCCCGGAAAGCTTCCGCCCCATCGTCAAGGGCGGCGGCTCCCTCACCGCCCTCCCCATCATCGAAACGCAGGCCGGGGACGTCGCCGCTTACATCCCTACCAACGTCATCTCCATCACCGACGGGCAGATATATTTAGAACCGAACCTCTTCAACGCCGGCGTACGCCCCGCTATCAACGTGGGCATCTCCGTTTCCCGGGTAGGAGGCGCCGCCCAGATTAAGCCCATGAAACGGGTCGCTGGCCGCCTCAAACTGGAACTCGCCCAGTATCGGGAGCTGGAAGCCTTCGCCAAGTTCGGCTCTGACCTGGACCCCACTACCATGCGGCAGATCGAACGCGGCCGTCGCCTCGTGGAACTGCTCAAACAACCCCAGTATCAAACCATGAAGGTCGAACACCAAGTGGCTGTGATCTTTGCCGGTACCCGGGGCTTGCTGGATAAGCTCCCCGTCGATAAAGTCCGGCTCTTTGAGCAGCAGTATGTCCAGTTTCTGGAAGCGGGGCACCGCCCCCTCCTGGATAAAATCCGGGCAGGCCAGCTCGACGAAGCCATGGAGGCCGAACTGGAACGCGCCGCCAAACAGGTCCTGGCTGGACTCGGCGTAACCGCATAACCTATGTCTTCCGGTGCGCTAAAAGAGCTGCGGGGACGGATACGCAGCGTCATTTCTATTCAGCAGACCACCCGCGCCATGCGCATGATCTCGGCGGTCAAGCTCCGCCGAGCCCAGGATCGGCTGCAGCGTCTGCGCCCCTACGGCGAAGCCGCCCAGACCTTCCTCCATACCCTCTTTGCCCACCTGGAAGAGCCCCATCCCTACCAGCTCTCCCCTAACGCCCCCAGAGCGCTCTATGTGATACTCTCATCCAGCCGGGGGCTATGCGGTGCCTTCAATAGTGGGCTGGTTCGGTGGCTCCTCCCGCAGCTCCCCGCCCCCCAGGAGGCCGAGCTGCTGATTTTGGGCAAGAAGGCCTACGAGATGCTGCGCCGCACCGCTTACCCGCATGCATTTGAGGACCTTTTCGGGAGCAAAGACATCCCTTTCTCGGCCGTGAGCGAGGTAGCCAGCCGCCTCCTATCTGCTTTCCAGAAGGGCGAGTACCGCGCCATAGTCCTGGTGTACAACCGCTTCAAGGGCATTGGGCGCAGCCTCCCCACTATGGAGACCCTTTTGCCGCTGCCGGCTTCGCCCGCTGAGCCGCCCAAACCCTGGCTCTTTGAGCCGGCCCTCCCGGAGCTGATAGAGGCATTCGTCCCGGCCTACGTGGAGGCAGTGCTCCTGCGGGCCGTGCAGGAATCCGTAACCGCCGAGCACGCGGCCCGGATGGTCGCCATGCAGGCCGCTACGGACAACGCCGAAGAGCTTCTGCGGAATCTCCGCCTCGCCTATAACAAAGCTCGCCAGGCCTCCATCACCAAGGAGCTTCTGGAAATCGTCGCCGGCGCCGAAGCCCTCAAAGGCTAACCCCCGCCGCCAAAAGCTGGGAATAGCCCGAGAAGCCAATCGTTTCGGGAGATAGAAAAACTGCAAGCAGGCAGTCGGACCTTTGGAGAGTTTTCTCGCCTTAGCCCGACTGCCTGCTTCTTTTTTGCCGCTTCTCGTAAGGGGAAAGGGCGTAAAACCCGCTCAGCTCATGGTCAGCTGCTGAAAGACTTCCTCTAAGGGGAGCTGGGTCTTTTCCAGGCGGAGGAGAGGCACGCCCTGCCGGACGGAATTCTCATAAATCAGCCGGCGCAGGTCTATGTGAGGTGGGCCCACTATTTCCCAGAGCATCTCGCCCCGGGGGCGCACCCCCGCCTCCGGCGGTAAAAAGTCCCACCGCAGCGGCCGCTCAGCCGTTTCTACCAAGTAGCTTTCGCGTCCGAGGTAGGCATTCAGCTCGGAGAGCGGTGCCTGCAAAACCAGCCGCCCCCGATGTAGAATGAGCACCTCCGAAGCGATCGCCTGCACTTCCGCCAAAATATGCGAAGAGAAAATCACCGTATGCGACTTTCCCAGCCGCTGAATCAGGGCGCGGATCTCCATGACCTGATTGGGATCGAGGCCACTCGTGGGCTCATCCAGGATGAGGAGCGGCGGATCGTGTAGAATGGCCTGGGCCAGTCCCACCCTTTGCCGATACCCCCGCGAAAGCGCCCCAATGAGCTTGTGCGCATGCGATTCCAGCCCCACCTGCATGATCACCTCCTCTACCCGCTGACGCAGCGCTTTCCCCCTTAGCCCATACAAGCCCCCCCGAAAAAGCAAGTACTCCCGCACGTACAGGTCTAAGTAGAGGGGATTGTGCTCAGGCAAGTACCCGATATGGGCCTGGATGTGGCGCCGGTCTTCTGGCATCTTCCATCGGCCTAAGCGCACCTGACCCGCATCCGCTTTGAGGTATCCCGTGAGAATCTTGAAGGTCGTGGACTTACCAGCACCATTAGGGCCTAAATAGCCGTAAATCCCAGCACCTTTGAGCGTAAAACTGACGTCATCCAGGGCTTTTTGGGAGCCGTAGCGCTTTACCAGGCCCTCAACGACAAGCTCCATACTCAAACGCCCATCAGCAGGCGGATAGGGTCTTCCAGCAGCTCCTTCACCCGAACAAGAAAGCTCACGGCTTCTTTTCCGTCGATGACCCGGTGATCGTAGGAGAGCGCCACATACATCATCGGACGCACCTGCACTTGCCCACCAATCGCCATGGGGCGCTCCTGAATCTTGTGCATGCCGAGGATAGCTGTCTGGGGTGGATTCAGAATCGGCGTAGAGAGGAGCGAGCCAAAGACCCCGCCATTTGTGATAGTGAAGGTGCCGCCCTGCATTTCCTCAATGCTGATTTTATTCTGCCGGGCGCGCCCCGCCAGGTCGGCAATCACCCGTTCTATCTCTGCCAGCGAAAGGAGATGGGCATTACGCACGACAGGCACCACCAGCCCCCGATCCGTACTGACCGCAATGCTAATATCTGCGTAGTTGAAGTACACCAGTTCATCCTCGTGGAGCTGGCTATTGACCTCGGGGAATTCCAACAGGGCTTGGGCGCAGGCTTTGGTGAAGAAACTCATGAAGCCCAGGCCGATGCCATACTTTTCCTGAAAGCGGTCTTTGTAGGCTTTTCGGATTTCGAGGATTTTGCTCATGTCCACCTCGTTGAAGGTGGTGAGCATGGCGGTTTGGTTCTTGGCGGCGAGGAGGCGGCGGGCGATCGTCTGTCGGATGGGGGAAAGTTTTTTCCGGGTTTCGGTACGGTCGGCGGCGAGCGGCTGCGGCGAAGGAGTAGGGGCGGGCGCAGGCTTAGCGGGTGCGGCGAGGGCGTCGGCTTTGGTGAGGCGGCCACCTGGCCCGGTAGCGGGCACCTCTTGCGGCGAAAGGCCTTTTTCAGCGAGGATGCGAGCCGCTGATGGCATCACATGCGTCGGCGCTGCGGGTTGCGGGGCGGTAGCGGCTGGCGTCTCTTTCTTCTCGGGGGTAGCAGAGGGTGGCGTTCCATTGCCTGGCGCCGCCTGCGGGTCTATCCGTGCAATAACCGCCCCGACTGGTACCGTACTCCCTTCCGGCACGAGAGTCTCTATCCGCCCAGCCACTTCGGCATACACCTCTAAGGCCGCCTTGTCTGACTCTATCTCGGCTATCTTTTCATCTTTCTGAACCCAGGCGCCGTTAGGTTTGAACCACCGGCTCAAAATCACCTCCGTAACCGACTCGCCCGGGGAAATGGCTTTGATTTCTATCATACGCGTTCGGGAATCAGATTGAGGGCGCGCCGCAGAATGTAGCTCTGCTGGCGCAGGTGCTGGCTATACGATCCGGTTGCGGGGCTGGCCGCCTCCTTACGAGCCACTGGCTTGGGCAGAGGCAGCCCATGCTCCATGAACTTCCGCACAATATAGGCCCAGTACCCCATATTGATGGGCTCTTCCTGCACCCAGTAGATCTCTTCTACATGCTCGTGGGCCGCCAGGACTTCTCGCAGCTGCTCTTCGGGAAAAGGATAGAGCTGCTCTATTCGGATAATGGCGGTATCGTACTTTTCGTGCTCTCGGCGGGTAGCGACCAGGTCGTAGAAGATTTTCCCGGTGCAGAGGATGAGGCGGCGGGCTTTGGTAGGGAGAACTTCGGGGTCGGGGAGGACTTCCTGGAAGGTGCCCTGGGTCAAATCATCCAGGCGGCACACGGCCTCCGGATGCCTCAGAAGGCTCTTTGGCGTGAAAATAACGAGGGGCCGGCGGGTGCTACTGCGCATTTGCCGACGGAGCGCGTGAAAGAGGTTTGCTGGACTGGTGAAGTTGCAGATGTACAGGTTATTCTGGGCGGCCAAGATGAGAAACCTTTCTGGTCTGGCGCTGGAATGTTCCGGCCCTTGCCCCTCGTAGCCGTGTGGCAGATACAGGACTAAGCCGCTGAGGCGATTCCACTTGGCTTTGGCCGCTACGACATACTGGTCAATGATGATCTGGGCGCCATTGACAAAGTCGCCAAACTGGGCCTCCCAGATTACAAGCGTATGGGGCGAAGCCAGAGAATAGCCATACTCATAGCCCAGGACGGCATACTCGGAGAGGGGAGAGTTATAGACATAGAAAAGTGCCTGCCGATGGGAGAGGTGATTGAGGGGGATGTAGTGGGCTTCCGTCTCCTGGTCAACGATGACAGCATGGCGATGGGAGAAGGTCCCCCGTTCCACATCCTGGCCGGAGAGGCGGATAGGATTATTTTCTAAGAGGAGAGAACCGTAAGCGAGCATTTCTGCGGTGCCCCAGTCCAGGCTTTCGCCTTTTTGCACGGCCTCGTAGCGGGCCTGGTAGATTTTTCGGACATTGGGATGAGGACGGAAGTTTTCTGGCCATTGTAAGGCTTTCTGGGCGATGAACTGGAGCACTTCGGGTTTGATGCGGGTGTTGGGATTGGGTTCGAGATTGTAGTCATCGTAGACCTGAATCCCATGCCAGGTGCGGCGGGGAATGGTGTCAATCACAGCCTCTTCACGCCGAGCTTTTTCTAACTGCTCATCGTAAAAGGCGTTACGCTGCTGCTCGAGCTGTGTGAGCTTTTCAGCGGTAATGATTCCTTCTGCGATGAGCCGTTGACCATACACCTCGAAGGGCGAGGGACGGCTCGCAATGATCTTGTACATCTGCGGCTGGGTGAAACGCGGCTCATCGCCTTCGTTGTGGCCATGTCGGCGGTACCCCAGCACCTCAATAAAGACGTCCCGGTTGAAGGCTTGCCGAAAGGCAATCGCTAATCGCATGGCATGCACGACTGCCTCGGGATCCTCCCCGTTGACGTGAAAGACCGGTGAAAGGGTCACCTTCGCCACGTCCGTCGCATAATGGCTGGAGCGCGCCTGCGACTCCGGCGTGGTAAAGCCAATCTGGTTATTGATGACAATGTGAATAGTGCCGCCCACCTCATAGCCAGGCAGGAGGGAAAGCTGAAGCGTCTCATATACCACGCCTTGTCCAGCTATGGCCGCATCGCCGTGAATAAGTGTCAGGACGATCTTATCGTGGGTGCCGCCATAAAGGTTGTCCATTTTTGCGCGGGTGGCGCCGGTCGCCACAGGGTCTACCGCCTCCAAGTGGGACGGATTCGGTAGCATGGAGAGATGCACCCGCCGGCCGTTTATCACGGGGTCGCTGGAATAGCCCAAATGGTACTTCACATCGCCATCAAACCCTTCCGTGGCTATCCCCTTCCCCTCAAACTCGCCAAAGATCGTATGAAAGGACTTTTGCATGATATTCGCCAGCACATTGAGCCGGCCTCGGTGCGCCATCCCAAAGACAAACTCCTCTATTCCGAGCTCCGTCCCTTTCTCCACGAGCTCGTACAAGCCCGGAATGATCGCCTCGTTTCCCTCCAGCGAAAAGCGTTTCTGCCCAACAAACTTTCTATGTAAAAACCGCTCAAAGGTCGTCGCATTACAGAGCCACTCGAGAAGCTGCAGTTTTTCTTCGGGGGAAAATCGGGGAAGGTTTTCAGGTTTTTCTAAGACGTTTTCAAACCATTCCAGGACCTGGGGGATGCGAATGTAGCGGTATTCGATGCCGATGGGACCGCAGTAGACTTTCCGTAGGTGATTGACAATATCCTGCAGGGTAGCAGGCCCCAACCCGATAAGTTTACCGGCCTGAAAGGTGCGCGTCAAATCTTCCCGTGAGAGGCCGAAACGCTCCAGCGCGAACGCCTGGTCAAGTGCCTGGTCGTGCGTTTCGTAGCTATGCAGGGGATTGGTACGGGCATACAAGTGCCCCTGATTCCGATAGGCGGCAATAAGCTGGATGACGGCAAACTCTTTATCTACCATGCCTGCGGAGACGGGGGCTTGGAGCCTACCATCTAAGGCCGCCTGATAACCCTCAAAAAAACGTTGCCAGTCCGCTGGCACCGAAGCGGGATTCTCTAAATAAGCCGCCCAGAGCGACTCAAGGTATGCCGGGTCCGCCCGAAACAGGTATTCCATGGCTAAAAGCCGGTTTATTCCAGGGAAATCGCATAGTATGCCCGCTCTTGCTTGCTATACAGCCCTTCCAGAAGGATGCCCCCACTGACATCTGACAAGATCCGCTCTACTTCCTCCACGCTTTTGACGGGCTTTTTGTCTATGCGGGTGATGACGAAACCTTTGCGCACGCCGACCTCTTTGAGGGGGCCAGGGTTGATTTCTTCTACTTTTACGCCGCCGTCTACCCCCAGCTCTTTTTTCTCTTTTTCTGTGAGGGGGCGCAGAACTACGCCGAGTTTGCTGATGGTAGTGCCCCCTCGGGCCTCTGCTAGGCTCGTTTCCTTTGCGCTACGGCCTTTGAGGCGAACGGTAACCTCCTTTAGCTGCTGCCCCCGGTAGAACTTGACTTTGACGCGATCGCCGGGCCGCTGGCGAGCGATCATCTCTTGCAGTTCGGAGGCGGAGCGCACAGGCCGCCCATCCACTTCTACAATCACATCCCCGCTTTGAATGCCCGCCTCTTCGGCGGCACTCCCCGCATAAACATCCCCTACATAAGCCCCTTGCGAAACAGGCAAGTCTTGCTCCTTCTGAAGCTGCGGCGTTACATTCATGATGCTCACCCCCAGAAGGGCCCGCTGAACCTTCCCATACGTGCGCAGGTCTTCTACCACCTTCTTCACGATACTTACCGGCACCGCAAACGAGTAGCCGGCAAAGGTGCCTGTGATGGAGGCAATCGCTGTATTGATGCCCACCAGTTTGCCCTCCACATTGACGAGTGCACCACCGCTATTGCCGGGGTTGACAGCGGCATCGGTCTGGATGAACGATTCCACGCGGAAGCGATCATTGAGGAGGTTGAGCGCGCGGCCTTTGGCGCTCACGATGCCAGCGGTGACCGTGGAGGTGAGGTTGAAGGGGTTGCCCACAGCAAGCACCCAGTCTCCTACACGCAGCGCATCCGAGTCGCCATATTCCAAGTAGGGGAGGTTTTCGGCATTGATTTTCAAGAGCGCCAAATCGGTGGACGGGTCCGCCCCCACCAGACTGGCCGTGAAAGAGCGATTATCATACAGCACGACTTCTATGCGACTGGCTTTTTCGATCACGTGGTTGCTGGTGACAATGTAACCATCGGACGAGATAATGACCCCGCTGCCTGTTCCCTGCCCGAAGAATGGCGTCTGAGCGTCTTCGTCGTCGGAGCCATCCTCGGGCCCTCTAAAAAACCGATGCCACGCAGGGACATCGCCGGTGCGCGTTTTGATGTGCACGACCGCGGGCATCGCTATCTGCGCCGCTACGGTAAAGTCCACCGGCGGATGAATCTCCCACTTAGCTGGCATCACCGGCGCCGGCATCACCACCGCATCCCGCTTCTCGTCAAACTTCTTCACGAGGAAATAGGTCACCAAACTCGCTACTACGGCGACCACCCCGTGTCCGATCAGCTGCCTCATACGAATACCCGAAGGCTTCCCCCAAAGGTACAAACATTTATCTATGCCTGAATGCCCCTAAGCCTGTTTCTTTGTGGAAACCATCTATGCCTGCCTGGTCCGGATACCTTGCGGCGGGAAGTGTGCTGCTCATTGCAATAGGCCTGCCCTGGTCGCATAGCCTCGTCAGCATTGGCGTAGGTGGGCTTATAGGTATTACCCTTCTGCGGCCTGAGCTTAGAAAAAAGCTCTTAGCGCTTTTTCGCCGGGAGCCACTGCTCACCTGGCCATGGGCAGCCTTGTATGCCCTTCACCTTGTCAGTTACCTCTACACGGAAAATTGCCCGCAGTGGTGGGAAGAGATGCGCATCAAACTCCCGCTGCCGCTTCTGTGGGCTGCGACGGTCGTCGCTTGGCGTACTCTCCCCGAAAACCGCCAGGCGCTCATCCTGTGGGCTTTTCATGCCGGGCTGCTAATTGTAGGCGGAGCCACCGCCGCCAAAGCCCTCGCCAACTTTTGCTGGGCCCTGCAAGAAATGCGCGAGGCGCGTTACGTGCCCATGGTAGGGGGTATCTCGCATATTTACTTCGCTGGGCACCTCATAGGAGCGCTGCCCTTGCTTTTTGTAACGCCCGGGCCTCCCCGCCTGCGCCTCCTCACCGGGGCCCTTTACATAGGTATCATACATGTTTTGGCGCTGCGAACGGCCCTCTTTGCGCTTTATGGGGGCCTCGTTTTAGGAATCCTATACTGGACGATCCGTAAGCGGCGCTGGCTGCTGGGCATAGGACTTTTAGGAAGCCTAACAGGCCTCCTGATACTTCTCACGAGCTTCTGGGGCCCCTTACGAAGCCGATACGAAAATCTCCGCCATGACTTAGCCCAGTATAAAAGCGGGAACCTGAGGCATCTCAGTGTAGGGACCCGTATTGCGGCCTTAGAAGCAAGCTGGCAAGTCTTTCAGGAATCTCCGCTCTGGGGTGTCGGAATAGCCGACAACCGCGATGCCGTCTTTGAAAAAGAAGCACGTCTCCCCTATCACTGGGGGCCGCAGTTTTATCTTTTACCTCATCATCAGTTTGTGGAGTATGCACTGGGGTTCGGCATAGTAGGGCTGGGGGTGTTTTTGAGTTTTTGGGTGGGGGCCTTCTGGCGAGAACGGCATCCGCTCTGGTGGGCCTGGCTGACAGCATGGATTCTCCTAATGCAAGTGGAAGCCTTTTTGGAGCGGCAGATGGGCTTGACGATGTTTTTGTGGGGGATGGGCGTTTTATGGGCTCGGCTACATCCGGAAAGTTCTCCGGAGTCTTATCGGAGCCGAAAAGAAATTTGACAGGCTCTTAGGGCCTCCGGCCCGGTTACACCCGGAGAGTTCGTAGTTTTGGCGGCATGCGCTGGGTGTCGCTTCTCCCTGCTGCCACAGCCTGGATAAAAGCCCTAAACCAGACGCGCCATCTTATTGGCCGCTCTCACCTTGATGAAGACGACCCGGAGGTTCAGCACCTGCCGGCCTGCACGCATTATACCCTGCAGGCCCCTCGCGAGAGCTGGGAAACCTTCCTCAGTCCTTTCCCCATAGATACGGGGGCCTTAGCGAGCCTTAAGCCCGATGCTATCTTGACAGCCTTCCAGATGTCTACGCCGGACGTAGATGAAACCGCTGCGACTCAGGCCCTGCAGAAGGCTATCGGTCACCCCGTGCAGGTTTTCTCCTGCCACGCCACAAACTGGGAAGCCTACCTCGCTCAGGCCCAAAAAATCGGTCAAGCTCTGGGAAAAACCGGCCTCCTACAAAAAATCCTCAAAGATTCTGAAAAACGGCGTGAGACCCTTATTCAGAAGGCTGCCGGACTTCAGGCCGTATCGGCCGTAGTGGTGAGCTTAGGATCAGCGTCGGGTCTGGTGCAGGTGCATGGGGGCTGGGCAGCTTCCTTTGCGCCCTGGGTCAAAATGCACCTCGCTGTGCCTATCGATCCTTTCCAGAGCCACGTCATCCGCATGGAAAAACTTATTGAGCTGGACCCCGAAGTGGTGATTTTTTCCCATCCAGAGGCTTCAATAGCGAAGGCCGGACAGATGCTCTCTGCCTGGAGTCGCCAGCCGACTGTGCAAACGCTTACGGCCTACCGGCGCAAACGGCTCTATGCTATGGACGGCCTGAAAGCCCTCTTTTGGAGCGGTCCGGACCTCATCGCCACCGCCGAAGCCCTCTCCGAAATCCTCCATACCCCTACCTACCGCTTCAACAAGCACCTCGGCCGCCTCTGGGCCCCTCTCCTCTAAACGTATGCGCTACATCTTTATTACTGGTGGCGTTGTTTCCTCTCTTGGCAAGGGCATTGTAGCAGCTTCCCTCGCTAAGCTCCTGCAAGCCCGTGGCTACCGCGTTACCATCCAGAAGTTTGACCCCTACCTCAATGTAGACCCCGGTACCCTCAACCCCTACGAGCATGGCGAAGTCTTCGTTACCCACG
>Ga0209691_1001377_pt1 | contig 14497 bp, 10 predicted proteins | sample YNPMSBMetaG_FD_187120 | JGI IMG/M metagenome (GOLD analysis project Ga0209691, IMG submission 187120) | Anoxygenic and chlorotrophic microbial mat microbial communities from Yellowstone National Park, USA - YNP MS-B MetaG (SPAdes) (version 2) ... | reverse complement strand
AAATCAACCGCTTCCCCAATCTTAAAATATGAATTTTTGGAAGAAAAACCATTACCTGAGGGAAAGTATTTATAAATTTCATCATTTTTAACATCTAAAAGATAAAGATTGCCATTATAGGTGGAAACGTCTTGAATTTTGCCCCAATTTGGATCTTTTTCAATTATTTTTTTAATTTTATCTTTATCAACCATTTCAAAAATTCCTTCATCTTCAACAAAAAAGTATATTTTTTCGTCATAAGAAGCGATTAAAGAACTTTTTTTAATTTTTGGATGAGAGTATTTTTCCAATGATTTTTTTTCCAAAGACAAACGATAAATAACTCCTTCATCTTTATCTAAAATAAAAAGAAAATCATTTTGTAAAAAAAACCGCTCGCCTTTTGCTTCTTTTCTATCAATGGCAAGATCATAGAACTCTTGATAGTTTTTTGTTTCTTTTTTTATAATTTCGTTTTCTTTTTGGGCAATTATTTTTTCAATTTCATCAAGTTTTTTATTTTTTGTTTTTACTTCTTGTTTTAAAATGTTAACTTCTTTTTTTGCTTCACTTAATGATTGAGAGGCCTTATCTAAATTCAAGAAAGCAATTTCCTCCGCCTCTTCTAACTTAGAAGAAACTATTTTTTTTGTCTTTTCAATTCTATTATTAATTTCACTTTCTTTTCGGCGTTGATAGCCTAAAATAACACTCCAAACAAAAATTAAAAAGAGTATTAAGATAAGTAAATATGTAAATATTTTTTTTGAAGTAATTGATTGATTGACTAATGAAAAAAAATTTTTATTTTCTAAAAAACCAAAATAATTTTTTGCTTCTTCCTTTCCTTTTATCTTAATAAATAAAGCAATCAAACCATAATCATTATTTCCCTTTAAAAAAGGAGTTATTTCCTCAATAATCTCTTCAGGTTCTTTTTTGTTTAAAACATTTTTTATCTCAAAAGATTTTTTAAGTTTGTTAATGAACTCGGCAGTTGTCAAAATAAAAATATCATCAAATTGGATGTATCCCGAAGCTGTTTGCGTTCCACTTATTACTTCTTCAACTTTATTTTTTCTTTTTAAAAAGACAACTGCTTCATTAACTGTTTTAAGGTAAGCGATATTATCTTTAAAAAAAATAACTGCTAACGAAACACCAGTTGGCAAATTATTTTCAATAATTACTTGTTTGATAAAGTTGTCTAACTGATGAAGGTTTTCTATTGTTTGAGAAATAAATTTTTGTTTAATTTCGGAAATTAGTTTATTTCCCTCTTCTTTAGTAAAATTTTCCTTAATCTCTATTATTAAAAATAAATTCTCTTCCGCCAAAAATCCGGTAAAGCCGGTTAAATTCTCCTGTCCTAAGTAAAAATTAATTTGTTTTCTCATAATATTTATCTTATAAAAAAAATGCGCCAAAAAATAAAACAATTGATAAAAATAATTTAAAAAGGCTTAAAAACATTAAAATTTTACTTTTCTCAACTTCAACTGTTTTTATAATCACTTTTGTTTGTTGAAAAGTAACTAAGAAAAAAAGAAAATAAAGAAAAGAAGAAATTAGCAAAAAAACTTTAAAAAAAAGAAAAATAATTTCTTTGTTATTAAATAAGATTAGACTTTCCATTTTTTAAAAGCTGATTAATAATCTTTACCACTTCTTGGGGCTTGGGAATATTTATAAACTCAATATTTGCTTCGGTACCGGCAGTTTGAATAAAAAGATTACCATAATTAAAAAAAGAAGAAAAAAAACCACCAACTTTGGCGGTAATATCTTCCACTTTATCAAGTATGGCAATTGTTGTTTCTTTATAAACTAATCCATAAAAATCAATATCTAAAATGCGTTTATTGGTAACAATTCCCATGTTAAAAAACCAATGAAGAAAATTGAAATAAAAATAACTAAAAACTAATGATAAACCAAAAAGATTAACAAAAATTATTTGATAAGGCTTTAAATAACTTGGTAAAAAAATGTTTAAACCAAAAATAAAAAGTAAAAGAAAAAAATCGTTTATTATCCAAGGAATTTGAGTAATTGGGTGGGCGCGAAGCAATAAAATAGGAACTTCATCGTTGTCTTGTCCATTAAACGTAAGCGAAGGATTTAAACAAAAAGAATAAAGTAGCTCATGGTAAGATTTATTTTTTCCCATTGATATTTATTATAGTAATTTGTTATAATATTTTTTGCCTTGGTGACTAAAGCGGTGTGGACCCACCTCTTCCCATTCCGAACAGAGTCGTGAAACGCACCAGCACCGATGATACCCCTCCGAATCGGAGGGGGAAAGTAGGTCGTTGCCAAGGCATTTTTTTAAAAAAATAACTTTCATAAATTTAAAGGCTTATTTTTAAAAAGAACTTTTTTTGGCACTAAAAAGATACTTTCTTCTACATTTTCTTTTTTACAGATATCTTCCAAAGAAAAATTTTCTTGACTAAACTCTTTAAATTGTTTAAAAAATAGATCAGAAAACATTTGATTATTTTTTAAAATGGATTCAGTTAGATCTAAATAAGGTCCAAGACCACAACTTTTATCACCAGAAAACTGGCCCTCACTCCATTGATAAAGACAGTCGTTTTCTATTAAAAAGTAACTTTTTTCTCTATTATTTTTTATTTCTACTTTTATTTTTCTATCTTTAATATATGCAGCGACGGTTGACTGCTGATTTTGAAATAAACACTGCCAAGGACCTTTTAAATCAATGGTTACTTTTGAGATTTTTGGGGTAGGTGAAAAAAATATTTTAGTTGGCAAGAGATTTTGATTAAAAGAAGAATATTCTTGTTTTTGATTAAACTTTAATGTTAAGCCGGTAATTATCAAAACCAAAGGAAAAAAGATTACAATTTTTGAAAAAAAATAAAAAAAATCATCAAAAACTTGATTTGTCATAAAAAAACTCAAAAAAGTTTATCTTCATTTTTAATTTTTTCTTTCTCTTCTGGTAAAAAGCCAATTTTTATTTCTGGAAGGGCTTTTCCCATGATACTTTCCAAATCACCACTCACACCTAAAAGATTATCGATCACTTTTCTTATGTTTTTTTCTTGTTTTGCCCATTTTAAAGCAAAAAATCTTTTTTCTTTTTCAATATCTTCTTGAAGTTGTTGATGAGCTTCAATAATTGCTGACAGTCTTTGTTGAAACTCAACACTGGTTAAATAACGCCAAAGAACTTCCTTTTTTTCTTCTTTACCGGCAACTGAATTTTTAATCGCTTGGATACTAATTAGACTATGACGAAGAACCGCAGTTAAAGACAAAGCTGAATCGATCTGGCAAACCCAAACCCCTTGATAAAAACCAAAATATTTAATCTCTTGCGGCAAAACATTACTTACTAAAACAGCAACTTCTGCTTTTACCGTCCGTTGATCATCTTTTAGTTTGGCAATCCATTCCTCGCTCCAATTTTTAGTTCTTTTTAATTCCCAAATAATTATCCCACAAGATCTTCCAAATTCATTTTTTACTACCTGAAGAATATCCGCACCCCTTACTCCTTTTGGCACTTCTTTAATCTCATCTAACGGAAACTCTTTTTTTAATATTTCCTCAAGATGAAGCTCTAAAATTTCTCCCTGAAGCTGTTGTGACCCTTGTTCTAATTTTTGTTTGTATTCTTCTACCAATCTTAAAGCATCATTTAGTTTTTTATCCTTTTCCAAAAGTTTTAATTGGAATTCTTTTTCCAATTGTTCTTTCTGTTCTCGTCTTATTTTTTCCAACTCCTCAAAAAGCTTTTTCTCCATCTCAAGTCTTTGTTTTTCTTTTTCAAACTGGACTTGTCTTATAAGTTTATTTAATTCTAACAATTGGTCTTGAAGAAGTTTATTTTGTTTTTTTAGTTCTTCGTTTTCATTTATTTTATCCTTTATCTCAATTGCTAACTTTTCTTTTATTTTTTTTGAAATTTCTATCCTTAGTTCCTCCTCAATTTTCTTTTTTTCCTCAAAAAGCCGTTTTTGATATATTCTTTGATAATTCTCTTTTATTTGATGGGATAAAGCCTCAGTTAAAGGAATGGTTTTTTTACAATAAGGACAGATAATTTGATTATCCATTTATTTTAAAGCTAAGTTAAAAATCCAATTAATAATTGAAAGAAAAATGCTAAAAATCACCGCCCAAAAAAAATTAGAAACAATAAAACCGGAAACAAACCATGAGGCAAGAAAGACAATAAAGCCGACAATAAAAACATTGATTAAAAGACGAAAAAAACCAAGGGTTAAAAGATTTAAAGGAAAAGCCAATAATTCAAGAATTGGTTTTAAAAAAGTATTCAAAATCCCCAATACTAAAGCGACAATAATTGCTGTTTTAAAATCTTTAATATAAATACCCTCCAAAAAATAATCGGCTAAAAAAACGGCAAAACCGTTAACTAAAAGATTAGCTATTAACTTCATAAGGTTTTATATTAAAATTATATCCATGTTTTTGCTTAATAATCAACGGATTTTAAAAATTAAAAAACTTTTTAAAAATTTAAATTTAGAGGCATTTTTGATTTCTAATTTTTATAACATTCTTTATCTTACGGGATTTCAAGGACTTTCTTCCCACGAAAGAGAAAGTTGGTTTTTAATTACTAAAAATAAATCCTATTTTTTTACTGACAGTCGCTATTTTCTTTCTCCTAAAGAATTAAAAAATAGAGAAATTATCATTCTTTCTTCGGAGAAAAATCTATTATTTTATCTTCAAGAAATTTTTAAAAAAGAAAAAGTCATAAACTGTGGTTTTGAGGCCGATGATTTAAAAGTTAATGAACTTGATCTTTTTATAAAAAAAATAAAAAATGTTAAGCTTATTCCAACAGAAAAAATAATTCTTCAACAAAGAGCAATAAAAGACAAAAAAGAGATAGAAAAAATTAAAAAAGCTTGTCAAATAGGAGATGAATGTTTAAAAGCAATAATTAAATTGATAAGGCAAGGGGTTTCTGAAAGAGAACTGGCTTTTAAAATTGAGTTTTTTATAAAAGAAAAAGGTTTTGATCTTTCTTTTTTTCCATTAGTTGCCTTTGATAAAAACTCTTCTTTACCTCATTACAATACTCAAAACGGAGAAAATAAAAAATTAAAAAATAAAGGCGTTATCCTTATTGATTTTGGCGTCAAATTTAAAAATTACTGTTCTGATATAACGAGGATTTTTTTCTTAGGAAAACCCAATGATAACCTTTTAAATCTTTATCAAAAACTTTTAAAAGCCCAGGAAAAAACCATTAATCTCTATCAAAAAGAAAGACTGGCAAAAGAGATTGATCTTTTTTGTCGAGAAACTTTGGCAAAAGAGCTTCCCCATTTTTCTTCTTTTTTTCACTCTCATGCGACTGGTCACGGTGTTGGTTTAGAAATTCATGAACTGCCAAAAATATCAATAAATAGTCAAGATAAAATTATCAAAGATCAAGTTTTTACTGTTGAACCAGGAATTTATATCCCAAAAAAATATGGCTTAAGAATTGAAGATACAATTTTAATTGAAGAAAACAGAGCAAAAATCCTCATCACTCAATTTGATAAAAAAATAATGATTCTATAAATCACTCTGCTTTTTTTGATTTTCTTGACTATTTGATCTTTGAGCGTTTTCTTCTTCCATGCTTAGACTCTCTTCCATGGTCATTGCTTTTGCTTTTTCTTCTTTTTTAGTAGCTTTTACTTCAACTAGCTCTTCGTCGCTTTTTTCTTTTAATTTTTGGGTGATTTCTTTTTCTTTTTCTATCATCATTTTTACTTGTTTTGCTGCTTCTAATTTTGCTCTAAGATAGGTAATTAGCTGCTCACCGCTTAAATTATTGATTAAAAATATCGGTAAAATATAATCAACATCATCCAAACCTTGTTGTCTTAGTTCTTCATTGGGTGATAAAAGTTTATTTAAAGTATTGGTAATAAAAACAATATCTTGATCAACCCAATCTTGCCGACTTTTAATATTTTCAGAAACCGGTACTTCGCCTTTTTCATATTGATTCATCCACATCTTTTTCACTTCCTCATATTCTTCTAGAGAGATAGTTGGAGGAACCAAAATAATTTGTTCTGGTGCTTTTTCTGGTTCGGTAATAATTGGTTGTTCAATTACCTCTTGAACTTTTTCTTTTGCTACCTCTTCTTTTTTTGCTACCTCTTCTATTAATTCTGGTTTTTCTTTAATTGTCTCTTTGAACACTTTTAAAATGGTTTTTATTTGTTCTTTTGGCAATCTTGTTTCCTCGCAGACTTTTTGAACGATAGATAACGGATGTTCACTAATATTTTGTGCAAAGGCAGTTAATGTTTTTTGGACCATATTTTGAGAAACATTAGTTTTTTGAGAAATTATGTGATGAAGATTAGAGTTGCTTGTTAAATTGTTAGTAATAGCTTGAATTTTTGGCGCTGATAATTTTGTTTTAAATGAAATGACTTGCGTGACTGGAACAACCTGAGGAAGGGTTTTAACAAGCTGTTGTTTTTGCGATATCTGCTCAAACTTTGAAGAAGAAAGATTAGAAACGATTCTTTGTGCGATTTTATCTTGTCTAATAGCCCGGTTGGTTAACTCTGTCCTTAAATGAAGGTAACGCTGTCTTTCAGTTGGCGTTTGTGCATTCATTGGATTTTTTAAGTAATTTAAATTTTGGGTCATTTGTTGATACATCTGCTTATTAGTTTCGATGTGAGCAATATCAGTTAGTTTTGAAACATGAAGATTGAGCGATTTACTAATTTCTTCTGTTCTTGCTTTCTTAATTTCTTCAATTGTTTCCAACTTAACTCTTACCGGTACTTCGACTTCTTTTGAAACTTTTAAAGCAGTAGAAGTAAAAACAGAAATAGGCGAAGGTGAAGGCGAAGGAAGCGGAGATGGCCCACCTCTTAGTTGGTCATAAATTGACATTAAAATATTTTTTGCTGCATATATCCCATCACAACAGTAATCACGAAAGATTCGAAGAAGCCACCACGGAAAAAAAATTGCCGCCCAAATCATAATAAGACTGATAATATATTCCGCATAAGTATCGATATAATTAGCGCTATTTTTTACCGATAAAACTTGAGCCGGCCCACCATATAAAATAGTTGTTCCTGTGGGAAAAATATAACCGGCATCTGTTCCCGCCCTTGAAAAATCAAAAGGAAAAGGAATGCCATTTTTCCATAGTACTTTCAAGGCATAAATAAATAAACCTAAAAGCGGTCCATAAAATAACCATTGAAAAAAAACCCCAATCCAAATCCAACCAATATTACGAATAAAAATAAAAGGCAAAAGCAAAGCTAAAAATGGAGAAACAAAAATTAAAAACCAAAGAATAATCTTTCTAAGAATAATCATTATTCCCAAAACATAGTAAGTAACGTTAGTTAACTTTAAAAGAAAAAGTTCAGTTTTAATTGACTCTTGAACTTTGTAATTTAAATCTTTACAAAAAATTGCTTGATAATTTTTTTCATCAAATTTGTTTGAAAAATAAATATTAAAAATATCCTTTCCTCCCAAAGTCTCGGTAAAAAATTTTATTAATACATCTGATAATTGAATTAAAGTTAAAACAATTGAGGCGGAAAAAGTAATAAACAAAAGCACACCAATTAATTTAAAAATCTGCGGCCAAATCTCAATTTTTTGAGAAAAGTTAAAACGCTGATTTAAAATCAATCCTAAACCAAAAATAGCTGCCACCATCAAAGTAAAAAAATACGCGACATTTCTTACATTCGACCAAATCGTAAAAATTGAGGGATGACTATCTATTGAAGGATGAGACAAAACCCAGTGAATAAACTGTCTTGCTCGCTCATCAGCTTTTCCCTGAATCGTTATTTCCTCATCATCAACCCAAAAATGATTATTAACTGGATCTTTTTTAAACTCTTCATAGGAATTAACACATCTTTCCCCCAACTGCGCATAAATCTCAGGAAGACCTTCAGGACAACCATAACCCAAAGAGCAGGGACGTGGTTCAGTCAAAACTTGGGCTTTAACTGTAAGTTTTAAAAAAAATAAAAAGAAAAAAATAAAAGTTAAAAAAACAAGCTTTTTTTTATTCATTTTTTCTACCATTTTTAATTAACTAATTCTTTTAAGCCAAAAAAATAATAAGAAAAAAGAGATAAATATCAAACCCAAAAAACTATTCGTATAAACTCCTTTTACTTCGCCCGCAGTAGGAGGAGGCGAAGTTGGTTGAGAAGGAGACGCTGGCTGAGGAGAAGGAGACGTTGGCTGAGGAGAAGGAGTTGGTGAATTTTGAGGATTCCACAAAACACAAAGCTGTGTTTCCCCTGGTGCTTGGGCAATAATTTTAAGATTAACATAAGCAAATGTTCCTTGACCAGAAAAACCACTCTGATTTTCTCCACTAAAGATAAGTTTTCCCTCTCCTAAATTATTAGTAGAAACCGAAGTCATGGCATTGCCTGGAGTAGTAGAAACGTATTCTAAATACCGTGTATCATAAGTCATTCCAATCTGAGTTGAGTTAACGGTCTCTCCTTGGGTATCAATATTAATCGTAAATTGAACTGTTTGACCTCGTGTAAATCCACCAGCCGGCGGTTGGGGCGCTATTAAATCAAATTTAATCGCATAAGCAGTTGAAGGCAGAAAGAAAAAAAATGTTATAATCAAAAAAATAAAAAAAAGTTTCGTCTTGTTCATAATTTTTAATATATAACACTTTTATTCTCTTGACAAGAGGATGTTCTTTTGTTATGCTCATTTTATGAGAAAGTTTTTATTATCTATCATAGCTGCTTTTTTTTGTTATAATATTCTTTTATTTTCTGCCAAAGCTCAGGAAAATGTAGATATAACAGTCAATTATATTTGTCTAAAAAGAGCTTACTGTGATCCTGGAAAACCAGAAAGTTCAGTTTGTACTCTAAAAGATGGCCATCGTGTCCAATTAAGTACTGATCCTCAAAAGAAGTTTCCTTCAAATAAAGAAGTTTATATAGCCGAATGTGTCTATTATACTGAAAATAATCAAATAGTGGGAACCTGTACCACTGGTAGTGATAATCTTGATCAAAAAATTTTTAAAGCTAATAACTTTAGTGTTTTAAGTAATAAAATAAGCTATTCCCTATCAAGAAATGAGAATTATGGTATCTTTAAAATAGAAAACAATCAAGCAAAAAAAATCAACCCTCAGTCTTTTATCACTAACACCTCCGGCGAAACACCGGTTTTAGAATGGCAATCATATACTCCGCAAAGCCATGAACGTAAATGGTATGGTTTTTTTATTACCCAAACTCAAGAAGATCAACAAGTGGGTCAAGGTGGTTTACAACAAGGAAAAGCTAAGTTTCCTCCTTTTCAAGATAAAGATTGTGCCACAATCGCTTGGGATCCAGCGGGAAGGGTTTTTGATGCAAAAACTTTGGAACCAATTCCCAACGTTCAAGTAATGTTGTTGAAAAACTATAATGGCCAATTTGCTGATGCCCGAAGATCAGAACTTACCATTGTTAATCCCTATATAACCTTAGAAGATGGTGGGTTTAGTTTTTTTGTAAGTAACGGCGAATACAAACTTGCTCCTTTTCACCCAAATTACAGTTTTCCTATAAATTCTTTAAACGAAATTAGTAAAAATTATGACCAGATTTATCTTAACCCTCGCTACGGTAAACCAAAAGAACCAAAGACATTAATCTATTCAGCACAAACTGGAGAGATAATTAACGTCTCAAATAGAATGGAGTTTCGAGATATACCGTTAAAACCAAATAACAATGTTGGCCATACTTATCTGCTTAAGGTTTATAGTTTTACTCAGCAAATAAATAAACTCACCCAAAAAATTGTGTTTTCTGGAAGAGTTTCTCATCCCTTTACTAAAGTTACTTTATATAAAAAAAGCATTGACGAAAATGGCCAAGAAACAAGTGAAGTATTTGGTTCTTATCTCTCCAACCATCTTGGTCAATTTAATTTTTCTGTCCCTCTTTCCAGTTTAAAAGAAAATGAGTCAATAACTGATCCTCAATTTGAAAAAAGTGATTTAACAAATTTAAATTTCAATCAACAAAGCCTAATGAAAAAAATTAAATCTTTATTGACGAAAATCTTTAAAAAAGTTTCTGCTCAGCAAAGTAATGTTGTCACTCTTAAAATTAATCCCATTCTTCCACGCCTTGAAGGTTTTGCTTATGATGAAAACCAAAAGGTCCTTCCAAATACAAAAGTTGGTATTTATTTAAGTTTTTCCAATGTTCCATACTATACTACGACAACCGACGAAAAAGGCTATTTCCAAATCCCAAGCAGTAAATTACCCAATGAACCTTATGAGATTCGTTATCAAACAGAAGATAAAGAAACTATCAAACTTTCAACTTCTAAATTTTTAAGTCAAAATGCTTCTTATTTAACAAAAAACAAAATTAACCTTAATCAAGTTGTTGATGAAAAAGGAAAAGTAACTCCTCCAACTAAAATCTCGCCTACAAAAACAAAAACAGAAATAGAAAGAATAAGCATTTATCCTTCTTCCTATAATCCTCGTAGCCAATCGCCAGTTTCTTCAAACTCTCAAAATTCATCATCTTCACTTACCAACAATAATTACAATCTTGTTTTATTAACTGTTTTAATTCTTTTAATTCTAATTATTACCGTTTTTGCTCTTATTTTCTTTTACTATCACAAAAATAAATCTCAACCACAAATCTAAGAAAATCATTCTAATCAATTATTCTTCTATTTTTGTCGACGATCGGCTATAGACAAAAACTTTTTTAAAAAATAAAATGATTCTATTTTATGTTAGCCAGAGTCTTTTCAGGAACAACTATTGGTTTGGATGGAGTTTTGATTGAGGTTGAAGTTGATGTTGCCAATCGTGGTTTTCCAACTTTTACTATTGTTGGCCTTCCTGATAAAGCCGTTGATGAAGCCAAAGAAAGAGTAAGAGCGGCCATCATCAACGCTGGTTTTTCGATGCCTGATTCAAGAATTACGGTCAATTTAGCACCCGCTGATATCCCAAAAGTCGGTTCTGGTTTTGATCTGCCAATCGCCATTGGGATTTTGGCCGCATCAGTAAAAATTAAAACTGAGATTCTTTCCCAAAGTTTATTTTTAGGAGAATTATCTTTAAAAGGAGAAATTCGCAAAGTTCCTGGTGCTTTACCAATTGCTTTAATGGCCAAAGAAAAAAAGATAAAGAATCTTTTTCTTTCACCACAAAATTCTTTAGAAGCCTCAATTATTGAAAATCTCTTACTTTATCCGGCAAAAAATTTAACCGATATTATTCTTTATCTTAATCAAATAAAAGAACTTTCACCTCAACCTCATTTAAAAATTGAAGAAATTTCAAGCGAAGAAAAGTACGAATTTGATTTTGCTGATATTTACGGTCAAGAACATGCAAAAAGAGCTCTAACAATTGCCGCCGCGGGTTTTCACAACGTTCATCTTCGCGGAGTCCCCGGTGCTGGAAAAACAATGCTTTGTCGTGCTTTTTCCTCAATTCTTCCTCCAATGGAAAAAGAAGAAATTTTGGAAGTTTCAAAAATTTACTCAGTGGCTGGTCTTTTAAATAAAAAAGATTTTATTACCAGTCGACCTTTTCGTGCGCCTCACCATACCACTTCACGAATCGGTCTTATTGGCGGAGGAACTAATCCAGCCCCTGGAGAAATTTCTCTTGCTCATCGGGGAGTTTTATTTTTAGACGAGTTTGCCGAATTTCCTCGGTCTGTTTTGGAGGCTTTGCGTCAACCTTTGGAAGATGGTATCGTTACCATCTCCCGTGCCTCAGGTAGTATTACTTTTCCCAGTCGTTTTTTACTTTTGGCCGCATCTAACCCCTGTCCTTGTGGTTATTTAGGTCATCCAAAAAAAGCCTGCCGATGTTCTCCCTCTTCCATTATCAAATATAAAAAACGCCTTTCTGGGCCGATTCTTGATAGAATTGATATTCATGTAGAATTACCACCGGTTGATGAAGAAAAACTTGCCCATTACTCTGGTGGCGAAAAAAGCATTAAAATAAAAGAAAAAGTAATTTCTGCCTATGAGCGCCAAAAAAAACGTTTTAAAAATACTTCAATAAAAACTAACGGCGAAATGACTCCTAAAGAAATAAAAGCATTTTGTCATCTAACCACTGAGGCAGAGAATCTTTTAAAACAGGCCATCTCTCGTTTTTCTCTTTCGGCAAGATCATATTTTAAGATTATAAAAGTTTCCCAAACCATTGCCGATCTTGAAGGAAAGGAAAAAATTGAAAGTTATCATATTGCTGAAGCCCTTCAATTCCGTTTAAATGAAGAAAATTAATTTTAGTTTTCGATAACAAAATTCCCTACTTTTCCCACAACGTAAATAAACCGATACCTTTTTCCTTGAAGATATTTTTTAATTTTATCTTCACTTAAAGCCTTTTTTTCTACTTCTTGTTTCACGTTTAACGTTGAACGTTTAATTTTGATAACAACTCTTAACTTTCCATTAACCTGAATGGGAATTGCTAACTCCTCTTCTTCAAACACTTTAGCTTTTGGCCAAGAAGATAAGTGAATCGATGCTTTTTCTCCAAAAACCTCTCGCCAAATTTCCTCAGTCAAAAACGGCGCAAATGGGGCTAAAATCTTTAAAAATTTTTTCGCCTCATTAACGTTTAACGTTGAATTTTTAACGTTTAACACCTTTTCCCATTCGTTAACAAACTCCATCATTGCGGCAATTGCCGTATTAAACTTAATGTAAGAAACGTCATCGGTTACTTTTTTAATTGTTTTATTCAACTTGGAAACTAAACTCTTATCTTCTTGATACTTACTACTTGATAATTGATACTGACTTTGATAAATCCCCCAGACTCTTTTTAAAAATCGATAACAGCCTTGCAATGCTTTAGTTGACCAAGCAATCTCTTGACTAAATGGCGCCATAAACATCTCATACAAACGAAGTGCATCCGCCCCATACTCAGAAACAACATCATCAGGATTAATGACATTGCCAAAAGACTTACTCATCTTTCGATTATCTTCAGCCAAAACCATACCAACATTTCGAAGTCGCAAAAACGGTTCTTTGAAATTCAAAAGCCCCAAATCATACAAAGCCTTCACCCAAAAGCGCGAGTATAAAAGATGCAAAACCGCATGCTCCGCTCCTCCTAAATACCAATCAACCGGAAGCCAATCACCATAATTTTTAATTAAAAAGTCAAAATTTTCGCGTCTACTTAATGTTTGAGCTAAACTTCGACCTTCAACACCTTTATCCCATAATGGAAACGCCAAAAAATACCAACAACTGCCTGCCCAATTTGGCATGGTATCAGTTTCTCTTTTTGCGGGCCCGCCACAATTGGGACAAGTGGTTTTCACAAAACTTTCAATCTTTGAAAGCGGTGACTCCCCTGTCTCTGTTGGCTCATATGAGGAAACATAAGGAAGTTTTAAGGGTAAATCTTTCTCTTCCAACGGAAACCATCCGGCTAAATTTTTATCACTTGACAAAAAATCTTCTTTTCGATAAAATAACGATAGTAACAGTCCCCGGATTTTTTCATCCGGGGTTATTTTTTTAGCCTCAAAACTTAAATAATCTTTTAATCTATCAATTAAAAAATGTTTACTTTTTTTTACTTCATAAGAGGCTACTTTTTCGTAAGTTAAAAAAAATACTTTTTTCCCCTTTTTAACAAGATCATTTCTTAAAGCAATAAAATCACTATCACCTGAAACAATAACAGCAATATCATAATAGTCAATATTATTAATCGCGGCTAAACTAATTTCTAAATCAACATTTCCTTTTTTAACCACTTTTCCTTTACCTAAGAAAATATATTTCAAAGGTTTAGTGATTACTTCAGTGCTATTTTTAATTTTCTCTAAATACTTTTTAGTTGAAGAATAAGCTGGATCCTCTTTTTCTGGTATCGCTAAAAAATATTTTATAAAAACAACCGTCCCTAACTGAGAAAAAAATTTTTTCAAACGGTTTAAATCCACTCGCCAACCACTTTTTTTTCTTCCATAAAATAAATTAGCATCATCAATAAAAATTCCAATTCGTTTATTTTTTAATTCTTTATCCCAATAAGTAATCCCTTTTCTTGCGCAACTTTCACAATAAACCATCGGAATTGGCTCGCCCCAATACCTTTGTCTTGAAAAAATCCAATCACGAAGTTTATAAGCAACCGCTTTTTTTCCCAATCCTAACTTTTCTAATTTTTCAGTGATTTTTTTAATCGCTTCTTTCGATTCCAATCCAGAAAATTCACCGGAATTAACTAAATACCCATAGTCAACAAAAGCACCCTTTTTCCATTCATTTTGAATTTTGAATTTTGAATTTTCTTTTGGTAAAACTACTACTTTTATTGGTAGATTAAATTTTTTAGCAAATTGATAATCACGCTCATCATGGGCTGGCACCACCATCACCGCTCCCTCACCATACCAACCCAAAACATAATCCGCCACCCAAATTGGGATTTTTTCAG
>Ga0209691_1001374_pt1 | contig 14514 bp, 12 predicted proteins | sample YNPMSBMetaG_FD_187120 | JGI IMG/M metagenome (GOLD analysis project Ga0209691, IMG submission 187120) | Anoxygenic and chlorotrophic microbial mat microbial communities from Yellowstone National Park, USA - YNP MS-B MetaG (SPAdes) (version 2) ... | reverse complement strand
CCTTCTCTAACTCTACTCGCAAACGCGCCTCCGTCTCCCGCACTTCTGCATGAACCTTTTCTATTTCCACCCGTAGGCGGGATTCAGTTTCCCGCACATCTGCCCGTACTTTTTCTATTTCCACCCGCAAACGGGATTCAGTTTCCCGCACATCTGCCCGTACTTTTTCTATTTCCACCCGTAGCTTCGCCTCTACCTCCTGAAGCTCCACCCGTAGCTTCGCCTCTACCTCCTGAAGCTCCACCCGTAGCTTCGCCTCTACCTCCTGAAGCTCCGCCCGCAGCTTCGCCTCTACCTCCTGAAGCTCCGCCCGCAGCTTCGCCTCTACCTCCTGAAGCTCCACCCGAAGCTTCGCCTCTACCTCCTGAAGCTCCGCCCGTAGCTTCGCCTCTACCTCCTGAAGCTCCGCCCGTAGCTTCGCCTCTACCTCCTGAAGCTCCGCCCGAAGCTTCGCCTGCGTAAGAGCGATATCTTTCTTTACGAGAAAGCGCAATTTTATCACGTCTTTCTTCTTAGCCGTCTCCTGCAGGGCATACAGTTCGAGCAAAACCTCTACCTGAGCTTCGGCCTGCGCCGGCGAAAAGCCAGCCTCCTGAAGCCGCTTGATAAGATGGAACGTATCTATGGGCAGGCGAGGCATTTAGACAAATATAGCAAAACGCCTTCACGTACCGCCCGCATGCCCCCCTTAATCCGCCATAGGCCGGTGCTCTTTAAGCGGCATACTTTTGTGGTATGTTAGAAAGCTTCCTGAAGGTGCTGCGCTTGGAGGGGCTAAGTGAGCATACCTTAGCGGCGTATGAGCGAGACCTACGGGGATGGGGAGATTTCTGCCGGGCCCACTATGCCTGGGACCCCACTGCGACCGTAGAAGCCTGGCTGCGTGTAGAGCCTCCTATGGTCCGGGCTTGGCTCCGGACCTTCCGCCGGCCTATCACGCGTGCCCGCAAAGTCGCCGCCCTCCGCCGCTTCAATACCTACATCCATCGCCTGACTGGCGGGAAAAGCTGGGGCTTCCCAATCGACCCCATCAAGCTCCACCCTACCCTCCCCAAAGCCCTCCCCAAACAAAGCCTGCTCGCCGCTTATGAGACCTTGGACAGCCTCGGCCATACCTGGCCCATCCTTCGCGACCGCCTCGTTCTGGAACTTTTATACGGTTTAGGCCTACGGCGCAGCGAAGCCGCTACGCTTCGCCTGGATCAAATACACTTCTCCTTAGGACAGATCCACATCTTAGGCAAAGGCCAGCGCTGGCGCATCCTTCCCCTTTACCCCCGCTTAGAAAGCCTCTTGCAGACTTACCTCACGGCCCGCGCCCAGCTTGCCCCTTCTCACCCCTACCTCCTCTGCACCGATGACGGCAGCCCCATTTACCCTAAGCTCATCTACCGCATCGTCCGCCGCTACCTGGGTACGCATCCGCACGCCCTACGCCATAGCTTCGCCACCCACCTCCTCAGTGAAGGCGCCCACGTAGAAGCCGTCCGCGAACTCCTCGGCCACGCCTCCCTCACCACCACCCAAAAATACCTCGCCATCACTCCTACTCACCTTAAACAAGCCTACCGCCAATTCCACCCCCGCGCATGATGCGTTTCTGGTACCTCCTCAAACTCCTCCGCTACTGGCCCCGCCTCAAAACCATCACCCCACACCCCTTAAGACTACTCCGACACCTCATCCAGGGTAAGCCTGACCTACCCCTCCAAATAGACCCGGCACAGCCTGAAAAGTTTCTTCAGATTACACCGCCGAACCTGTATGGCCTCTTACTCCTCCTCAAAACTGGCCTCAAGCCCCATGTGGTAAAAACCGACGAGCTAAGCTGGGAGTTAGCCCCGGGGCGCTTCTTCCATACCCGCCTTAGCCCCGGTATGGACCTCATGACCCTTTACGAAATCTTCGTCCGCCAGGATTATGGCTCGGATTTTTCCGGAAAAGTCGTATTAGATGTCGGCGCCTACAACGGCGACTCGGCTGTCTTTTTCGCCCTGCGAGGCGCTAAAAAAGTCATAGCGCTGGAACCCTACCCGCCCAGCTATGCCCTCGCCCAGGCCAATATCGCCCGTATGGGCTTGGCGGATAAAATCACCCTCCTCCCTGCTGCTCTGGGACCAGAAGAAGGCCACGCCACCTTCCGCATCGCCTCTACCGAACCAGACGCCAACACCTTAGCACCTACGCCCCTCACCAAAAACCTGATCACCTTCGACCAGGAGATACAAGTCCCCGTGTACAGCCTGGAAAAGCTCCTCCAAACCTATGGCCCCTTCGACTTCGTCAAGCTGGACTGCGAAGGCTGCGAGTTTGCCATAGCAGAAAAAGCGCCTGAAGCTACCCTTCGCGCTATCCCCCTCTGGCACATAGAATACCACGCCGCGCCAAAGCCCTTAGAAAACCGATTCCGGGCACTCGGATTCCAAACCCGACGCTATCTCCACCGCTTCGGCCTGGGATACTTGTGGGCCTGGCAAAAATGAACGTCGCAATCCTTCCCGGCGGGCGAGGAGGGGGGCCAAGTAGGGGAAGCGTCGTATCTTTACCTTGTGGCCCCTACTATCACCAACCGAAAAGCCTTCCATGATTACGATATTTTGGAGCGCTACACGGCTGGCATTATCCTCACCGGCCCAGAAGTCAAATCGTTGCGCGCTGGCGCCGCTAACCTTCAGGACGCCTTCTGCGCTTTCAAAGGCCCCGAACTCTACGTTTATAACCTCTATATAGCCCCTTACGACAAGCGCGGTTATGTTTCCGTAGATGCCCGCCGCCCCAGAAAGCTCCTCCTCCACAGAGACGAACTCAACCGCCTCCGGGGCCGCCTCTCCCAGAAAGGCCTCACGCTCATCCCCCTCAAACTTTTCTTCTCCGAACGAGGTTACGCTAAACTGGAAATCGCCCTCGCCCAGGGTAAAAAACGTTATGATCGCCGCCGCGACATTCAGGAGCGCGAACAGCGCCGGGAAACCGAACGCCTCCTCAAACGCCATAGCTTTACAGACTAACTTTGCCCCATGCCTACCTACTCCCCCGACGAAGTTAAGGCCCGCCTTATCTTCTATCCGGAGTGGCGCTTGGAAAACGGCGCGCTCACCCGCCTTTTTGAGTTCGGCGACTTCTTAGAAGCGTGGGGCTTCCTCACACAGGTGGCCCTTCTGGCCGAACGCCATAACCACCACCCCGAAATCTGGAATACCTACAACAAAGTCCGCCTCGCTTGGACCACCCACGAGGCCGGCGGCATCACCGAAAAGGACTTCACCCTCTTAGAAGAGACCGACCGGGCCTATGCGGCTTATCGTACGCGTCCGTAATACCTCCCCCTACCCCATCCCCACCTACCAGACGCCCGGCGCCTCCGGTGTAGACCTTTACGCCAACCTGCCTACGCCTTACACCCTTCAGCCTGGCGAAAGGCTCCTCGTCCCTACCGGCCTTTATTTGGAGATTCCCCTCGGCTGGGAGGCCCAAATCCGCCCCCGCAGCGGCCTGGCCCTCCATCACGGCATCACCCTCCTCAACGCCCCCGGCACCATCGATGCCGACTACCGCGGCGAAATCCAGGTCCTCCTCATCAACCTCGGTCAGCAGCCCTTCCTTATCGAACCTGGCATGCGTATCGCCCAGATGGTCTTCTGCCCTATCGCCCAGGCCCAGTGGGAAGTCGTCCCCGCCCTCTCTCCCTCCGAGCGCGGCGAAGCGGGCTTCGGCCACACCGGCACATGAAAAAGGTTCTCCTCACCGCTCTCCACCTGCTCACGTACATCACTCGTTTCTATCCCCTCCAGCTACCAGTATTCCAAATCCGGCGGCACCCTTTCCTCATGGCTTTATGGGGCTTCTTGTGGGCTATGGCCCTCGGCTTTATCGGCCAGAGTGTAGGTGTGGAGATGATCTTCTACAGCCCCGGCGAAGGCCTCTCAAATCCTATCCAGGGCTGCTTTGCTTGGGGTATCGCTTTTGGCCTCTTCACCATTGCCTATCACCTGAGCACCTTCCTCCTGGATGCCCATCATGCGGGATTTCTCTTGCACAGCGGCCGAAACTTTGTCTTTCTCTACGCCCTCAATAACAGCCTCCTCCCTCTCGCCTTTCTTCTACTTTACATCGCCCGCTACAACCGCTTTCACTTAGAGAGTCCTACCCTCCGTACCGAAATCCTCGCCCTCCTTGCTGGCACTATCCTCGTGTGGACTCTCGCGCTCCTTTACTTTAGCCGATGGAAGCTTGCTCTTCGTTCCCTGCGCCCCCTTATCAAGCAAACGCTCTCCCCTTCACCCGATAGCCCCCCTCCTACCTCTGGCCTATGGCTCCTCGGTAGCAGCGAACGGGTACGTTACTACCTGACTATCCCAGGCGGTATCACCCCAGTACACCGTGCGCTCCCCCACCAGGCCACCCTCCGCCTCATGGAAAGCATCCTCACCCGGGGCCACCTATCCGCCCTCATCCTGGAAGTCATCATCATCGGCCTGACCTTTCTCTGGGGCTACATCCAGAGCGTAACCGACCTATACCTGCCCGCCTCCGTCGTGGTGCTGGTCTTCGGCGCGCTCCTGCTGATGACCCTCGGCGCCCTGGATTATTGGCTCAAGCGCAGCAGCCTGGGCCTCATCGTTATACTTGCCCTGCTTGGTCTCATTGGCTGGAAGCTCTCCCACGAAATCCACCATGCCAGCGCTGCCTTTGGCCTCCCCTATGACAAACCCCAGCCCTACCGTCTACCCCGCTGGGATAGCATCACCGCCCGCCAGGTCGCCGCCGACAGCCTTCGCTTCGCCCGCATCCTCCAAAAACGCCTCGCGAACCAGCACGCGCATAGGCCCACCTTCCTCTGGGTTACCGTCTCCGGCGGCGGCTGGCGCGCCGCTTACTGGACCTTCCTCAACCTCCACCTCTTAGATAGCCTCTCCAATGGACGCTTATACCGCACCCTCGCTGGTATCACCGGCGCCTCCGGCGGCCTCATTGGCGCTACCTTTTGGCGAGAACTCCACCTTTTCCACCCCGATCGCCCCACCACCATCCACGAAGCAAATCGCCTTACCCAGGACCTCCTCAACCCCCTTTTCTCCACCGGCATCCTCGGCCTCCTTAGTCCAACAGCCTACTGGCAAGATACCCTCACCCACACCACCTATCCCAAGGGCCGCGACTACGCCTTCGAAACCCGCCTGATAAAAAATACAAACGCCTTCCACCATCGCCTGAAAAGTTACGCCCCCTACGAAGAGTCCGGTCAAACGCCTATTATCCTTTTCACGCCCGCTTGCCTCACCAATAGCCTCCAGCTCCTCATTTCCCCCTTACCGATATCCTTTCTTTGCTGGGCGGATCAGACGCCTGTGGCCCTGGAACTGCGCCAGCTCCTGCCCAGCGATGGCCTTCGCATTACCTCCGCCCTTCGCATGAATGCTGCCTTTCCCTTGGTGCTGCCGACAGTCCGCCTTCCCACCAGCCCCCCGCTCGATATCATGGACGCCGGCGCTATTGACAACCTCGGCCAAAGCCTCTCCCTCCGCCTCCTATGGAAGCAGCGCTCCCTCCTCGCTACCACCGCTAAAATCATCTGGATTGAGATCCGAGACCTACCCCCGCAGAACACACCTGCACCCCAGCAACCCCTCCTCGGTGGCCTCTATACCGCCTTCGCCGAATCCCGTTACCACCCTAATCACCTCACCTTAGAAGTCCTCCGCGCCCTCTACCCCATCCCCATCGAAAAATATACCCTTCACTACACGCCCGACCCCAGCGGCTATACCCCACCCCTCGGTTTTACGCTCCTGCCACGCGACCGCCAGAGCCTCCTGCGCGCCGCCTACCACCCAGACCATTTAGCCTACTTGCGCCACATCCTGCAGCGCGCTAACCTGATAAATTAGCCCGAAAAACCTACCTTTGCCCCGATGCGAACCCCAAGGCTACCCTACCTCGTAGCCTTCCTCATCACCCTCTTCTTTTTAGGAGGGTGTCAAACCGCCTCGTCTGACTCCACCGGGAGTACCCAATCAAAAACTCGCCAGATGACCACCGCCACATCAAGCCTGTCCATCCCCCCGGAATCCCTCGCTGTCCCCTATTGCCCCGAGTGCGAAATGAAGTTCCCTCCCCATCTGATCATGGATACTGTAACTTATGCAGGAAAACTATATGGTTTTTGCAGTCCGGAATGTAAAGCTTCTTTTGCGAAGCGCATGGGCCTATCTACTCAGTAGTGTAGTCCTATGGCTCTCTGCCTGCGGTTCAGACGCTCAGCAGCAAATGCCTCAAACAGTCCCTGATACAATTTACGCTGTATCATGGGATGAAATTGAGAAGTACATGCGAGCTGCTCCTTCGCCAGCGCAAATTTCTTTATGGATGCGCCAGGAAAAAGTTCCCTTTTACAGGGAAGCTCTGCACGATCCGACCTTGGCTTCCCGGTACCGCAGCCTCAAAGGGGCCGCCAACCTCGGGATTTACCTCACCGATATGGCTTATGCCCACGCTACCAACAACTACCAAGTCGCTTATGAATACCTCACCAGCGCCAACCGGCTATCTCAACTCTACGGGCTGAGCGATATGCTTTCTATGGAGCGGATTCGAGAGTTAGACCGCCTACAGGATAAGCCCGACAGCTTGCAACGGCTTTTCTCCACTTATTATGCCGAGATTCAAGATCGCTTAGAGACCACCGGCCAGCAAGCCCTCCTGCGACACATGATCTTAGGCGGCTGGGTAGAAAGCCTGCACCTCACCCTCCACCTGCAAGAAAAAGCGCCCAACAAGCAAGGCTTGGCTGACCTCATCCGCCTTCAAAAGAGTCTCGTCCCTCTCATGAAAAAAATGTACGCCATAGACACTACCTACAGCGAAGATTCCAGGATTATTTTCTCCCATCTTAGCGCTATTGAGGCTGCCCTGTCTAAGATACCTGATCCTGCCACGGACGCCTCTGCTTCCACCGATCCGCAGAAAGGGCTTATCCGTTTAGACTTTGAGAAATCCGCTCCCCTTTCCCCACAAATCAGCACCCAACTGCGCGAAAAGCTCCAGCCACTTCGCCAATACCTCATTAGCGTATGAAGCAAACCTTAGTCCTGCTTCTCTTCACGATCAGTATCAGCGCCGCACACGCCCAGAGCTCCTGTGCTAAGCTCATCCCACTTTGCAAGGCCAGCTTCATAGAAGATTATAGCTGGGATGGACGCTACTGGCGAGCCGAACTCTACAACGGCGAAAAAACGGAGGTTTATTACACCTTTTTCAAAGGTCTTCGCTATCGCCTCATTCCCTGTGGAAGCTCTGACGAGAAAAGCCCCCTGCGCATGCGTATCTACAATGCCAATCATGTCCCGCTTCTGGACACGGGCACCCAGAATGCCCGCCCTTACTGGGACTTAGAGCTGAGCAGCACGCAGCTCCTTATCATTGAGCTTTATTATCCCGCTGGCAATGGGTGTGCCGCCCTGATCATCGGTCATAAAGCCAGTGACGCCATAGCGTCGAAAGAGTAAAGTACCTTTGCCGGCTGATGGTTGGGTGGTGGATACTGACTCCCTTGATAGGAGCGCTCTTAGTAGGCCTTTTGGGGGGGCTGCGACGGGAAGGCCTTCTTACCTGGGGATGGCGGCTTACAGCTCTTATCCAGCTCGCCGTAGCCGGCTGGCTCGCCCTTCTCTACCAGCAGAAGGCCCCTCTGGAGGTGACCTATCACCTCTTTACGCTCTCTTGGAAAATGCCCTGGTGGGGGTACCTCACGCCGCAGGGCTGGGTCTCCCGCTACGATGTGAGTTTCTTTTTGGCCACGGATGGCTTTGCGCTGCTTTTGGCGTTTTTGGTTACGCTGATCGGCCTCGTCCTGAGCTGGTGGCCCCACTGGAAGCTCACCCAACCCGCCCTTCAAATTCCCGCCTTACTCCTCGTACAGGGCTTTGCCCTCTGGGCTATCTTCTCGTATGACCTGATTAGCTTTTACATTGGGTTTGAAGCGACGCTCATCCCGATGGTGTATTTGATTTTCTCCCTTGTCCCCGATCGGGAAAAGGCTCGCAGTACTGGCCTTTCCTTTCTGCTTTACACGGTGGCGGGGTCTATTCCGTTTCTGGCGGCTATCCTCTACGGGGCAGCTCAGATAAGCGTTACCCACGGTATCCCCTTCTCCACAAGCTACGTCACCTGGCTAAAATATCCCCTTCCCCCTGAGACGCAGGCATGGGTTTATTTAGGCTTTTGTGTGGCTTTTTATGTCAAGCTCGGGCTCTTTCCTGGGCATGGCTGGGTCTTATCCCTATACCGGTATGCGCCGCTTCCTTTGGTAGTTCTCTCCTCCGCCCTGCTGACGAAGCTGGGGGCGATTGGGTGGCTGCGTTGGGCGCCGGCTTTTCCGGTGGGGCATTTGACGTTAGCGCCATATATCGGGGGGATTGCCGCCATGAGTTTGCTTTTTGCTGGCCTATCCGCCTACTTTCAGGCCAATCTTCGCAGCTGGCTGGCGTATGGGACTATTTCCCACCTGAGCTTTATTGCGATTGGGATTGCGGCGGCTTCGGGGGCGGGGTTCAGTGGGGCCGCCTGGTATGCCATAGGCCATGCGGCCGTGGCTGCAGCGCAGCTGCTTGTCGTAGGCTATCTCATTGAGCAGGCTGGGACGGATGAGATCAGCGCTATGGGGGGGATCGCTGCTGGTTACCCCCGACTGGCATTTTTCTGGGTACTGACGGCCATAGCCAGTATTGGGCTACCTGGTCTGAGCCAGTTTCCGGCTGAATTTCTGATTCTGGTGGGCAGCTACCAGAGTCTCATGGTTCAGCGGGGGGTTTTCATAGCTGCGCTGGCTGGCGTAGCCATAGCGGCTATCTATACCTTGCGGGTGCTACGGCAGGTCCTTTTTGGCGAGCCGAAGCCCCTATCGGCCCAGGACCTCGGCCCAATGGCCACCATAGGCCTTACCCTTCTGAGCATCTGGGTAGTTTTGAGTGGCTTCTGGGCTTCGCCCTTCCTTAGGGAGCTGGAGCGGACGCTGGTACCTTTTGCACAGGCTATCCTCTACCAGGCGTTGGGAACGGTGAGTAATCTGTAAAAGCAGGGGCGGCACGGTCCTGTACCGCCCCTTCTAACATGCCCCCTCTGAGATGGCTTTACATGCTAAGCCGCAGCCCAAAGTTCCACGTCCGCCCAAACCCATAAAAGAACCGCCCCGTGCGCTCATCATGCGTGGGCCCATCCTGAGCCGTGACGATGTAGCGGGTACCTAAGAGGTTGTGGATGTTGCCGAATACCAGGAGCCGAATATCCGTAGCGATGGGCACTTCGTAGCCGGCGGCCAGGTCGATGAGGGTATAGGCTGGCAGACGCCAAGGTTGGCTGCGGTCGTTGGGATTAGTCCGGGTGGCGGGGTCAAAGGTCGCCCAAAAGCGATCATAATACGCTACCATCGGCATAATGTATAGGTTGGGTACCGGGGAGAAGCGAAGGGTCCCCGTGATTTGGGTCTGGGGGGCACTGCCGACCCGCAGCCCCTTCGCATAAACCTCCACCGTATCCACGATTTGCTGGTTATTATCCCGGACGACAGCAAAAACGTCATTTTGCCACTTCCAGTCGCCGATGCTGGCGATTACGCCCAGCCGCAGGAAGGAGAGCGGCTGTATTCCCCCTTCCAGCTCGACCCCCTGATGACGCGCAGCGAGGCCATTGAGCCGTACCTGCGTGAAAGTTCCGTCTGGCAGGGAGATAGCGGGCGACATCAGCACCTTATCCCGCCACTCGATCCAATAGCCTGTCAGTTGGAGAGACCACAGGCGCTCTTGCCAGCGAATCCCCGCTTCGCTCTGGAAGACCTTTTCCACATCATAGTTTTGGGCCATTTCATTGCCAAACCTATCATTCACGAAGAGAAACTGAAAGAAGGGCGGCCGGGTGAAGTAGCCTCCATTGGCAAAGAGGAGCGCCTGGTCGGTGATGCGTAAGCCCACGCCCGCTTTCGCCACATAGGAGAAGATAGAGATGACAGGGGAACGGAGGGGGCGATCTTCGGGCCGATAGCGGAAGTTCTCCTGGCGCTGGAAGCGGTTTTGGGTGCCGGCCAATACCAGCACAGCCGTGAGCGGGCCCCGGTCGTACTTGATTTCCGAGAAGCCGCCAATGTACGTGATATACGAGTCGTAGTCGTAGTTAACCCGGTCGCCGACGCGGGTGAGGCGGGCGTTGCGGATGGTGCGGGCCTGATTATTTACGAGGATGGTCATGGTTTCGCCCCGCCGCACATCAAAGGTGTCAATCCAGAAGTCCGCCCCAAAAAGGTCTTTCACCACCCGATAGTGATAGCCCACATAGTAGCGCGCATCTATGCCGGCATTGATCTCAAAGGGGCCGGTGGTGAGGTTGACATTAGAGAGAAGACCATACCAGTTGTGGGAATTGACGCTATTGCGGTGGATGAGGTTGGCCGCATAACCGATGAGGGTATCGCCGCTGGCCCGGATAAGGGTGTCGGGTTTAGCTTGGTTGTTGTCCGCACGCACTCGTTCCCAGTTAATCAGCCCATCCCATCGGGTAGGGAGGGAATAGGTGCGCTGGGTGGGATCCCATTCCCTGCGTACGTTGAGAATACCCGAACCGCCTCCCCGGCCAAACGATGTATAGGCACTCGTGAGTAGCCGGACTTTTTCGGAAATCTGCCAGTAGTGGTTCAAACTGATGAGGGGTTTGTGATAGTAGTTTCGGAAGTTGCCGTAAATCTGCCCATCGAGGTAGCCATAGTCGTAGTTGTGTTGGATGTCTCGGTAGAGGGTATCTATGTCACGCTTGCGCAGGTAGGTGAAACGTTGGTAGTGCCACTGGGGTGCGCCGAGGGCTTGAAGCATGAGCCGGTGCCGACCAAGGTCCTTAGAGATAGCGAGATAATACTGCCACGACTCAAAGTCCGTTCCCCGTATATACCCTGGGCCAGCAGCCCGCCCCCCAGCCATCGTCACAGCCCAGCCTTTGGGACTTTGCCCCGTGTGCAGGACGAAACCCGTCCGCAGGGTATAGACATTTGATACCTCGCTCGTAAAGCGAAACTGCCGCTCACTCTGCGGGGAGAGCGTACGCAGGTTTAGTGTACCGCCAATCGTGGGCAGGACAATGCGCGCATTACCTACCCCTTTCTGAACCTGGATCTCGTCCGCCACATCCAGGATACCCACCCAGTTAGACCAGTAAACCCGGGAGTTTTCCATGTCGTTGACGGGGATGCCGTTGATAAGGACGGCGATGTTTTCCTGCTCAAAGCCCCGGAGGTTGATCCGGGAGTCCCCCCAACCGCCTCCTTCCCGGGAGGCATAGGTGGAGGGCGAGAGGCGAAAGGCTTCCGTTACATCCTGGGAGCCCCGCACCTCCATAATCGTCCGGCTCTCCAGTCGGGTGAAGTTAACAGGGGTGATCAGCACATTAGCCGTAGAGGCGATAATCTGGATTTCTTTCATGGTGATGCCCCCGGGCGTAAGCGCAATCAGGGTACCAGACTTTTCAAACTCGGCGAGGGGAATTTCTTTTGCTTGATACCCCACATAGCTTATGACGACGATTTCGTCAGGCGGGAGGCCATCTGCCGGCACGGACAAAGCGAAGCTCCCATCTAAGCGACTGAGGATGCCCTGGCCGCTTTTGAGTAGACGGATAGAGGCACCAGGGAGAGGCTCTTTCGTCTCGGCATCCTGAATGAGGCCCTGGATCGTTATCAGCGCTTCCTGTCGCGTGACGGCTTGAGGGAGGGTCCGAGGAATAAACGAGCGCTTGCGCGCTTCTTCCTGGCCCCACAAAAGGCCGATAATGGCCCCCATAATAGGTAGCAAGGTCGCATGGGGTAAATATACAACGGCGCAGGTGAAAGAAAAGTCAGACACAAACAAACCCTGTGCAAAAAAGCGGGGAGGGCTATGTAGCTGAGTGGAGGGGGGCCAGGCCTTTGAGGGTTTCCTGGTAAAGGGTGTCGCAGCGCTGGCAGTGCCACAGGCCCTCGTGGCGCTGGCTGAGCGTTTCGCCGCACGTGCATACCCAGCCCACCTGCCGAGCGGGATTCCCCACGACGAGCGCATAGTCGGGCACATCTTGGGTAACCACGGCCCCGGCCCCCACCATCGCAAACTGCCCGATCGTCACCCCGCACATGATCGTCGCATTGGCCCCAAGCGTAGCCCCCCGCCGCACCCGGGTCTGCAAAAACTCATTCCGCCGCTCAATAAACGCCCGGGGATACTTGTCATTCGTGAAAACGCATGATGGCCCGCATAGCACGCCATCTTCCAGCTCTACACCGTAGTAAAGCGAGACATTGTTTTGGATTTTGCAGTTATTGCCGACTTTGACGAAGGGGCCGACGACGACATTCTGGCCTAAGACGCAGTTTTTTCCGATGCGGCTGCCCCGTAAAATGTGCGAAAAGTGCCAGATTTTCGTCCCTTCCCCAATCTCTACCTCTTCGTCTATGAGGGCGGTAGGGTGGACGAAATAAGGCAAAGCTGGGGCGGCTTCGGGACGAACCTGACGATAGAGCCTTTCTGCCAGGGCGATAGCTGGCAAAATAGCCTCCGCTGGCGTCTGAGGCGTAGCTTGGCCCTCTATGCAGGACAGAAAGTGCTGAAGCTCCGCCGTGAGCGGCTCCACGTCCTCAAAAGGCACGGCTTCGGGCACCTTATCCAGGGAAAGGTGGGGGACTTTTCCGTGAAGCCAACGCGTGGTGGTAGAGTAATAGAAAAGCCTCGGCGTGGGATGAAGGTCTTCTAAGACCAGCATGCCGGCGGTTCCACTAATGGTAAGGGTACGCGTCCGCTGAGAAGAAGTCCAGGAAGCCTGAATATGCGCCAATCGCCCTCCCGGAAAGCGCAGAGAAATATGCACAGTGTCCAAAAGCTGCCCTGCCAGCGGGGCTGGGGCGTCTATGTGGAGTTTTTCGGGCTTTTCGTCCAGCAGCCAGGGGATAATGTCCAGGTCATGGATAGCCAGTCCCCATAACACATCTTCGGTGAGGGGGTACCGGCCAAAGCCTAAACGCTGCGAGGTAATATACCGAATCTCGCCCACCAGGCCCTGCGCTATGAGCTCACGTACTTTCTGGATAGCGGGATGATAGCGGAGGATGTGCCCGACTAAGAGGTGGCGATGGTACTTTGTAGCCAGGTCGGCGAGCCAGCGGGCGGTAGAAAGGTCCAGCGCAAGGGGCTTCTCGCACAGGACATGCTTGTTGGCTTGAAGGGCGGCTTCCACCAGAGACGGATGCGTAGGAGCCGGCGTGGCAATGATAACCCCCTGGATAGCGGAGTCGGCCCAAACCTCCTCTACTGCAGTAGTCCAGCGCAGGTCGGGGTACTGGCTCATAAGGCCCTGATACTTCTCCAGGTTCTGGACAGCTACGGTACGAAGTACGCCGAGCGGGTGCAGACGACTGAGAATCTTTTGGCCCCAGTAGCCGGCGCCAATGAGCGCAATAGCCGGCCTCATAGGCCCAGGATAGCTTTACCTTTGGGGGCCCGCACGGTGAAGCGAAAGGTCGTTTCCCAGCGCTGGCCCGGTTCGAGCGTAATAGTCCAGCTCAGGCGGCCGGTTTCTGCGTCCAAGGTGCCTTTCCCGCTGTCGGTGAGGTCCACCTTGATGTCGCTGTGGCGGCTGACAGGGATGCGCTCCCAGACGACAACCCTAACAGGCCGCTCATAAGTAGAGGCGACAGAAAGCCGGTAGGTAAAGAGGTAACGTACCATCCCGCCGGCTAAGGTAGTTTCTCGACGGCGCTCTACCTCTTCCCGGCTGACGACCAGGCGCTCAGTGGGCCCCAGGTCCAGCCAGACGGTATCTTCTTCGGTGCGGGGTGGCCACCGCAAGCGACCCACGAGCTGCCCTTCTACTTCTATCCGCGCTTCGCCTTCGTCGGAGAGCCGCATCACCGAAAGCGGCAGCGCCGCCCGCATATAAGCTTTCGGCGTGGCTGGCCCATTTACGAGAAAGAACGGCTGCACGCTAAAGGTGTCTTCTTTGAGTAGGAGCCGGACGGTGTTTTCCCCAGTAGGGATAGTATGCGTGCCAAGCGTGTAGGTACGAGCGAGCAGAACATTACTCTCCACAGGAAGGGGGTGATTTTCCTTCTCAGCGCCCTCGTCTGGCTCAGCGCCCCCTTCTGGCGAACCATCGGTGTCCTCATCCTTTGCCTTCGCAGCCCCAGATGCTCGTGTAAAGGCTCTTATCTCACCATACAGGTCCACATACCAGGGCTGGAAGGGAGGTGCCTCCGCTGCCTGGCTCGGCAAGGCCGTAGATAAGGTCAGCTGCACGTTTTTCCAGTCTATGCCGGTTTTGTTTTGGATTTCGGCCCAGCGCTGAACATAAAGAAGACCTTCCGTCACATTAGGTAGGCGAAGGAAGTAGGCTGTTCGCCAGCGAGCATTGGGGACTTGCACTTCTACCCGCAGGGGGATAAACTCATTCTGGGGGCTCCAGAGGCGCAGATAAAGGGCGGAGCGGCGCTGGGCATAGTGCTGTTTGCGACTC
>Ga0209691_1001371_pt1 | contig 14518 bp, 6 predicted proteins | sample YNPMSBMetaG_FD_187120 | JGI IMG/M metagenome (GOLD analysis project Ga0209691, IMG submission 187120) | Anoxygenic and chlorotrophic microbial mat microbial communities from Yellowstone National Park, USA - YNP MS-B MetaG (SPAdes) (version 2) ... | reverse complement strand
AAGGTGAGAGCATCGGTAAGTTTGACCGTTTCCAGGTCTTCGTAGATGGGTTCGTCGGAGAAGAGCTGGAACTTGAGGCTGGGCAAGCGGGCATCTGCGAATTCGCGGAGGCGTTCTCCACTGGGTTTAGGCAACTCTTCGGCAGCACGGACAAGGGTGCGGGCGATGCTAAAGGAAGCACTGTAAAAGCCCGCGGCATTTTCCAGCAAGGTAACATCGCGAATCAGTTCGGCCCGCACTTTTTCGGCTTTGGCGATGACGTCGAAGGCTTGTTTCGCCTCGGCATACCAGGGAGGCAGCGGCTCCATGCGCACCTGCAGGTGGGTCAGGTAATCCCGCAAGCGTTTTTCCTGGGCTTCTTTGCGGGCCATCAGCTTCGGGTCGAGCAGACCAGCCAGACCCCCGATGCGGGCTTTGCGGCTGTTTTGAATGCTGAACAACTCATCCTCGGCCCGTTGGGCATTCCGTTCGCTGCGGGCACTCCAGGCACTCAAGAGCACTTCCAGCCGGTTGAGCCGTTGCAGCAGATAGGGGTAACCGGTGTCCCGGAGGTACTTCAACTCGGCCAGGGTGTTGCCACGGTTGGTCCGTCCGGGGTGTCCAGAAACGAACACCAACTCCCCTTCCCGACAGCCGTCGGAACTCCATTTCAGATAATGCCGGCTGTCGATCGGCTTGCCGTTTTCGTAAACGCGCACAAAAGCGACATCAAGGCAATAGCGGGGGTATTCGAAATTGTCCGGGTCGCCGCCGAAGAAGGCCGCATCTTTCTCGGGAGCAAACACCAGGCGGATATCGGTATATTTCTTGAACTTGTAGAGGTGATACTGGCCGCCGGCATACAGGGTGACGACATCGGCGCGGATATTGTTTTTGGGATCGGAAGCGGCTTTTTCCAGTTCGGCGATTTTGGCCAGGCGTCGCTGGAACGCTTCGGCCGGCGGTGTGCCCGGCGGCACCGCCTTTTCCACCTCGGCGGTCACATCCTGGATGTCAATGAGAACGTTCAACTCCAGGCCTTTGCAGGGTAGTTCCTGGTCATGGGTGCGGGCGTGGAAGCCGTCGCGTAAATAGTTTTTCTCGTCGGTGGACAGCTTGGCCAGGTCGTCCGAGGCGACGTGGTGGTTCGTCATGACCAAACCGTGGGGGCTGACGAAGCTGCCGGAGCCGCCGGAGTTGAAGCGGACAGAGGCCAGCCGGACATGGTCCAGCCAGGCTTGATCCGGAGCAAAGCCATAGCGCTTCTGCAGATACTCGGTCGGGGGACGATTGAACAGCCACATCCCCTCATCGCCATAGATGGGTTGGTCCATCATCAACCATCCTACCGCCACGACGGCGGCCAGTTGGAACAGCACAGACCGGGAGCACATAACAAGCTCCTCCTCCTGGAATAGAGTTTTTCCCCGCCACGGTGACTCCACACCCCCCACTCCCCGAGCGTGTTGTCACAATCGCTTGTGACAACGTTATAGCTAGAACGGGCGTTTTGTCCGCCCCTGACCCCCGATCTGCCTCTATTCTTTCATCCGTCTCTACACCCTGTGTCTGTTCCTTGTACCATGTCCGCCCCTTATTATGTTCAGACCTTATTTTGGCTTATTGTGTTCACTCCCTATTTTGGGAGAGGTTATCCGCCCCTTATTCTCGAATTTTCGGACATATTTCCGGATATCGGGTCGCGCCGAACGGTCGATCAACGATGGGCCATCAGGTGGGAGAGTTCCTTCGGTTCGTCCGAACTAACTCGGGGGTGTCCGAATGAATTCGGGATCGTCCGAATTAGCGGTGTAGATGGTGGAGATACGGCTCGCCCAGTTCCATGGCGTTGACAGGCAACCGCAATGGAGTTATCGGCTCCGATGTATACAAGTGAGGGCAGGGAGAGTACAGTTAACAAAGAGGGTGCCTGGCGTCGGTGCATGCAGGGAGACTCCCGCCTGATGAGACAGGCCGGGTATAAATCGACCAGACGATACCGAGAGGACATAAGGACCCACATTCCTCAGACCACGAGGTGTGTCTGTGATCAGCGACGCACGGTGGACGTCATCGTCAGCCCCGGACATCGAGGCATTGCAGATCCTGGAGTACATCACCCAGGTTTGCGATTTGCCGTTTGATGCTGAGCGGGCCACCCAGTTGTATCGCGGAGCGATCGAAAGGATCGAGCCAACTCTGCCGCGGGCCTCACGTCTGCGGTTGGCCCAGGCGGCCGAGGGATTCGGCATCCGCTTGCAACCGCACCACCTTTCCGTACAGGAAGCGTTAGATTACATCCGGCGGCAGGAGGTACCCCTCCTCATCTTCACCACCACCGCCAGCGGTAGCGGTCGCTGGTTCATCATTGAGGAAGCGGATGGACACCGCGGTTTGCTGCTGAATGCCGGCGACACAGGTGTCTGGTATAGTGCCGAAGAACTGGCTCGTCTGTTCGGAGCCTGCGATGCCAGTGTGGTGATGGAGTGGTTGGAGCCGGTTCCCATTGCCCTGGCCTCACAGGTGACCGCAGCCGAGGCCGAAGTGGAACATGTCAGCTACCATGGTCGGCTCCACCCCTGGAAACGCTTACTCGTACTGTTACGCCCCGACACCGCCGACATCCGCCTGGTCATCGCCTTCGCGCTGGCTATCGGCATCCTCAATCTGACAGTCCCTCTGGTCACCATGGCGGTGGTCAACACCGTTGCCTTCGGAACCCTCATCCAACAGTTGATCGTACTTTGTGTGGCGTTGATGGTGGCCCTGTTGATTGCTGGTGCTCTCATCGCCTTGCAATATCTCCTTGTAGAATACATCCAGCGTCGCATCTTCATCCGTGTTGCCACTGAGCTTTCCTACAAACTCCCCCGTGTGGATGTCAAAGCTTTTGATCAGCGTTATGGCCCTGAGTTGGTCAACCGATTTTTCGATGTATTGACGGTGCAAAAATCTTCCGCCACATTATTGCTGGATGGTGTATCACTGTTGTTACAAATGACCATAGGGATGGTATTGCTGGCATTTTACCATCCTCTACTATTGGGGTTCGATCTGCTGTTGATCGGCTCATTAGTAGTGTGGGTGGTGCTGTTGGGTCGAGGGGGAATGCGAACTGCCATTGGGGAGTCGATTGCCAAATATCGCGTCGCCGGCTGGATGGAAGAAATAGCCCGGCATCCAGTGGCCTTCAAACTCGCCGGGGGACCTCGGCTGGCCTGGGAACGGGCCGAACAACTGACCCGGCAATATCTGGAGGCCCGCCAGCGACACTTCCGCGTTTTGCTGCGACAATACGGCTTCATGATTTTCCTGTATATATTCTTCAATACCCTTCTCCTAGCTCTGGGCGGCAGCCTTGTTATCCAGGGACAATTGACATTGGGTCAACTGGTAGCCACGGAGATCGTCGTTAATCTGATTCTGGCTACATTCCTCAAAATGATCAAATACTTGGAAGCGTTCTATGATTTACTTGCTGGTACAGATAAATTAGGCCAGTTGCTGGACCTGCCCTCAGAAAGTTTACTGGGGGAGCATCATATAGCTCACAGTAGGGGAGCGACGGTGCATTTACACAACGTCACCTTTACCTACCGAGGACAGAAATGGCCCGCATTGCGTGAGTTGAACCTGTCGATTGAACCGGGGGAACGGATAGCCCTGACCGGTCCGAATGGAGCAGGCAAAAGCACGCTGGCCGATGTGCTCTTTGGCTTGCGCGTGCCGGAAAGCGGGTGGGTGGAAATCGATGGCATCGACATCCGCAGTTTGCGCCTGGATTCGCTCCGGGAGTATGTGGCTTTAGTCAAGGGGGTCGAAATCATCGAAGGGACAGTGCTGGACAACTTGCGTATGGGACGGGATGAAATCAGTTTGATCCAAATCCGCAAGGTTCTGGAAAAGGTCGGTTTACTGGAAACGATTCTGGCTTTTCCTGAGGGTTTGAACACTCCGTTGTGGGGCGATGGCAAACCACTGTCACTGGGCCAGGCCAGCCGGTTGATGATAGCCCGAGCCATTCTGGGAGAACCCCGCTTGCTGATTGTGGATGAGGCTCTCGACCATATCGACGAGCAGGGCCGGCCGCAAGTCCTGGCCACCCTGCTGGATCGGACCCAACCCTGGACTTTGATCCTCATCACCCATGCCCTGGATCTGGCCCAGCAGTGTGACCGGGTCATTACGTTGCACTCCCCCAAGCCTGGTAGCGGGCGGGAATCGACGGACCGCAAAGCTTTCGGAAGTCCGCAGATTGTGAGTCCACAGGACGGTACCCTCTTCTCATAAGCAGGTGTTCCCGCCACGACTCAGGAGCCACCAGCTTTGGGATCTTGACAGTCCAAGTGAATATCATCGGGCCGACGACGAAAGGTCATTACTGGTCCTGAGAGCCAACCGAGCCTTCACGGTTAGCAACATACAAACGGTTCGCAACATACCATACGCAAGTCATGGAGCGGCGACACACACTAGGTCAAGCCACGGATGGGGGACGTACTCCACGCAGGCAGGACCCAACCGAAGCCGATCGATGCCCATGGTCCGCAATACACCCCGATTGGGTCAACGCACTCGGTCGGGCTGGGTTCACCCCAGGGCGTGTCGATGCTCGATGATAAAGGAGGCTTTATGAGTGGGATGATGCGTAGTCCGCATCAACCGGATCTGACCTTACCCGCCATTCGGCTGAGTAGCACACCCCGACTGATCCGCGGACTGGCCCTCAGCGTGCTGATCACTTTGTTGGTCATCGTACCGGCCAGTGCCCTGGTTCCCTGGACTCAGACGGTTCATGGCCAGGGTCAGACAATCGCTTTCCACCCGACCCGTCGGCCGCAGTTTATCGTTTCCCCGATCGAGGGACGGGTGAAAAAATGGCACGTGGTGGAGGGGGACCGCGTTCGGGCTGGTCAGTTGCTGGTCGATCTGGTGGATAACGACCCACTGATCCTGGAACGGTTGCGAGAACAGGAGTTGCTGGCGTTGCAGCGTCTGACCTTGGCCGATGGCCGGGTCCAGGATCAGGAATCGCGTTTGCAATATGTACGGCAGGAGCGGGAAGTGCTGCTGGCGGAGGCCCGTTACCGCGTCGAGCAAGCCGAGGCCGAGGTGTTGGTGGCCCAGCAAGAGTTAGAGCGGGCCCGTTTTGATCTGCAACGGGAGGAGTTGAATTACCAGCGAACACTGCGGCTGTACCAGAGTCCCTTAGGAGCGGGCAAAGCGGCATCCAAGGACGAACTGGAAGAAGCGGAGCGGCGGCGGAACCTGGCCAAGGCGCAGGTGCCCCTGGTCGAAGCTCGGGTGAAGCTGGCGGAGAAACGGCTGGCAGCGGCGATCGCCCAGCAGGAAGCGACGGACAAGCGGACGGCGGCCTTGGTCCAGACCGAAGAAGCTGCCCTGAAAGCGGCCCAAAGCGAACAGGCAGCTGTGCGGCAGCAGTATCTGGCCATACGTACCCAAGTGCAACGGCAGGAAAACCAGCGGATTTATGCACCCGCCACCGGGGTCATCTTCCGGATTCTGGCCAATGCCGAAGCAGGGGGGCAACTGGTGCGTCCGGGAGAACGATTGGCCGTATTGGTCCCTGACTTAGAGGACCCGCAACTGCAGGCGCAACGCCGACGGACCGAGATGGCCCTGTTGGGAGGAGCAGCCTTGGGGTTCTATGATCCCTTGACGTGGGGGGATTATCCGGCTATCGTGGCCGAGCTGTTTATCGACGGCAACGACCTGCCGTTGGTCCAACGGGGGGACACGGTCTTACTGCAGTTTGAAGGGTGGCCAGCCGTCCAGTTTGCCGCTTACCCGCGGGTGGCAGCCGGGACGTTTCGGGGGGAGGTCTACCTGATTGATCCGACTTCGGATGGAAACGGTCGCTTCCGGATTCTGGTGGCGCCAGCGCCGGGAGAAGAATGGCCTTCCTATGAGTACCTCCGTCAAGGGGTGCGTGCTCAGGGGTGGGTACTGGTGCAGCAGGTGCCCTTGGGATACGAAGTGTGGCGCATCCTCAACGGTTTCCCCATCAGCCGCGAACTCAAGCCTGCCCAGGAATCATCCGGGTCCTTCATTGGACCGGTGCAGCGGCCCAAAAAGTAATCGATCCGCAGACTCCCATCGAGTGGAACAAGTCGTTGAACTGCGGAAAAGTGCTGATCAGTGGAGTCGTTACCTGAGCGAACGAAGCTGGTCTGGAACGGTCAACCGGGCTTGGATTGTCGGGATCACCCTTGTTGGGATAGCCTACTTGAACATGGGCTGTGCTTTGCAATCCCCGTTGCCCGAAGGGGCTTATATCCGCCGTCCTCTGCCGCCACCAACTTTGTCTCCGCCTGCTCCGACCGCTCCCTTACCTGCTCCGCCGTCGCTCCCGGCAGGGATGCGCCAACCGGAAGAAGCCCCGCCCCCTCGGCCTGCGGAACCCGGGAAGGCGGCAGCCGACGGGAACCAGCCGCCAGCTCAACCTTCCCCCCATCGCCCCAAGGGGGATGCTCCTGCCAGCCTGTTGCCCCCGCCTCGGCTTCTCGAACAGACGCCCTTACGCCTGGAGGAAGTACTGGAAAGCGTAGCAGCCGCCTTTCCGTTGCTCTATGCAGTGGAGATGGAACGCATCATTGCGGCGGGGCAACGCCTGGCTGCTGAAGGTCAATTCGATCCGCTGCTAAGGTTGCAATCTATGGAGCAGACTGGGACATTTGCTAGTAGCCGCTTGCGGGCCGGCTTGGAACAAACCACACCTTTTGGTGGTATCACCACCTTCGCCGGTTGGCGATGGGGGCAGGGGAATTTTCCCGTTTACTATGGGGATCGCAAAACCGGTGATGGGGGTGAACTGCAAGCGGGTGTCATTGTACCGCTGTTGCAGAACCGTCAGATTGACCCCCGCCGGGCCCGCTTGCGGATTGCTCAGATCACCGAGAATCTGGCCGAACCGACGATTCGACGCGCGCGGCTCGACTTTTTCCGCCTGGCCGCACAGGCCTACTGGAGTTGGCAGGTAGCCGGCGCCCAGTATCGCATCGCCGCGGAACTCCTGCAATTAGCCGTCGATCGGCAGCAACTCTTCGACGTGCAATTCGCAGAGGGGAAAATTCCGGAATCCCCCGTAGCCCTCAACCTTCGCCTGGTAGCCTCTCGTCGGGAAGCCCTGCAAGCTGCCGAGCGACTGCTGCAACAGAATGCGCTGCGTCTATCCCTGTTTTTGCGTGACGAAAATGGTAATCCGGTAGTACCTCCTTCCGATTGGCTCGACCCGAACTTTTTGCAAATCCGCCCCCTTCCTCCACGACCGGAAGGACTGGCGGACGATGCCCAGTTGGCCCTCCGCTTCCGACCAGAATTGGTCCGCTTCCAACTCGAAAAGCAGCGGCGAGCGGTGGAATGGCAACTGGCCGATAACCAACTGCTCCCCACCCTCAACCTGACCCTCCAAGGGGCACAGGACCTGGGAGCAGCCAAGAAAACTTTGACGGGAACCGGTGTGTTCGCCACCGACCGGACCACGGGAGAAATCGGGGCGTTGTTCGAGTTGCCGCTGCCCCTGCGCAATGCCCGCGGTCAACGTCTGACCGCTCAGGCCCAACTCGCCCAACTGCTCGCTCAGGAGCGCTTCACCCGTGACGAGATCATCGCTCAGGTGCAGGATGCGGTGTCGGAATTATACCTGACTTACCAGCGTTTGCAGCAAGCCCAGGAAGAGCTACGGCAGGCGGAACGGGTGCTGCAGATTGAAACCCTGCGTTTCCGCGAGGGCCGGATTAGCCTGGTAGAACTCAACCTGCAGGAAATCGCCGCCGCCGAGGCCAAGACCAAAGTGGCCACGATCCTCGGCGGTTACTTCATTGCCATTGCTAATTATCTGGCCGTACTGGGGGTGGATCAGCCCCGTGCTCCTGTCCCCAGCAACGTCCTTCCTGTTCCGCCGTGAGAAAGAAATGCCTTTCTCCGAGAAAGCCGAGGCTCAAAGCTGAGAAGGCGGCCAATCCCTCCACCAACCGATCGGCTACCAATCATTGCCGAGAATATCTCCCGAAGATGGGGTGCACGCCACCGCCCAGGTGGTAGCACTGACCATCGGCCCCACATTGCGGACGGACCCATCCCCCATCGCCACCAGGCACCCCCCTGCGCTGAGCATATGAGCCTGACGAGGATTGCAAGCCGTGGCTGGAGCGGTCATCCCCTGCGGGCCAGGGATAGGGCCGGTGCTGTAATTGAACGCGGGCAGATACAAGTCGGTCGGGGGGTTGTTGATCCACAGAGGCGGACCAGCAGCTGGCCCACTGCCCGCCCAGGCACTTCCCCCCGTGGGAGCAGTGCAGGTTCCCTTCTTCTCGGCGAAGAAAATAGTGTTCGAGGTGCCATCGCTGATCCCCGCGGGGAAGCCGGTGCGACCCGCCAGAATGACGGAGGTGATGGTATTGCCAGTGACGGTCACACGGCCAAATACCAAGGCATTGGCCGCATAGTTGCCCACGGGTAGGTTGTTCCCGGCCAGTTGGTTGGAGGCCGTCGTATCCAACGGTGACTGATAAGTTTTGACCTGCTGCGTGGAGGCCGCACCGAATCCCAAATTGTAGAGATTCTCCTGTTCGATGTAGGGGAGCAGATAAAAATGAAGAGTGGCATTTTGGGTGTAACCCCCAACATTCCCGGCCACCGGTGGCAGCACTTGCCCCCGAGCATCCGCCAGATTGTGACAGGCCAATGCCAGTTGCTTGAGATTGTTGCTGCTGGTGGTCCGCGCTGCTGCTTCCCGGACCTTCTGGACCGCCGGCAACAGCAGACCGATCAGAATTGCGATGATCGCAATGACCACCAGCAATTCGATCAACGTAAAGCCACGTGAGCACGCCTTTCGCATAATCATGTGAGACACTCCTGGAACATAAGGTGAACAAAGTCATCCGAGGGACACCCTATCCCCCGGTTGCTTCCTCCTGGGATCACGACCCCCATCGGGTACCGGCCCATCGGGCACCGACAATTTCCGCCGCGGGGGAAGGAGAAGGAGTACCGAATCCACCCCACCCGCTGGCACAAACCTGCCGGTAGGCGCCAACGTAGATTTGCACTTGCCGATCTTGAATTCTGGCTCATAACCGATGTTTTTTTGCTTTGCTCATTTTGTTCTGCGTGATACATTGGGAGGATGTACGCCTCGGCCTTGCCGCCTTCCGGACAGTCGCTGCTGCGACCTCGGGAGGCAGATTTTCGAGCGGTTTGCACAGAGTCAGATCTGCCTCCAACCGGACGGTCACTGCTGCGACCCTAGGCACTCCATGGTGGCAACGGCAGCATTCGGCAGATTGTCATTCTCCGGGGTGTATCCGCGTAATAATCCTTGGCAGCAGCAGTTCTGGGGGGAAAGGCACACCGGAGTCACCCCGGGCCAAACTGCAACCAGGAGAGAGGTAGCAATGGACAGTGCAAAAACGATACCAGATGTGCCGAGCGGATGGATAGGACCCCAAGCCCACCGCCCCCTCCCACCCCCGCTCCCGCGTGACCATAAATCGAGTTGCAGTTCTGTCCCCACCCAGTGCCGCTTGGCGTGGGAACATGGATAGCTTTTGGTTGGCGGAAGTCCCAGAATTTCTTGGCGAAAGTTTTCCCCCCATTGGAAACAATCAACAGTTCTGCCCACACCGAATGACCGCTCTGAAATGAGAATGCTTACTGCAGTTCTACCCACACGGAAAATGTCGAGTCGCTTTTGCCGCCCTGGAGTTATGGCTGACGGCATGGAGATGGTTGATGGTACGGCGGTGGGTTTCTTTTTTCTCAGGGGCAGAACCGCTACACTGGTGTAGTAGACCTGGCACAAAAGGGACGGAAGCTGGGGTACACGACGTTTGTCGAATCGGATTCTGCCAAGACACAGAGAGACAGGATACAGAAGGGACAGCTACGGGTAGCAGTCATGGCCAGTGAAGCGGAATTGAAAGCGGCGGCAGAACGTTACATTCCCAAAGATTACGATCCGCAACTGTATAAGGTGCGGCACTCCTTTGCCCATGTGCTAGCCCAAGCGGTGGTCGAACGCTTTCCTCAAGCTCGACCAACCATCGGTCCCCCCATCGAGTACGGCTTCTACTACGACTTCGACCTGGAGGAAACGCCCACCGAAGAAGATCTGCACTGGATCACCCAGCGGATGCAGCAGATCATCCGAGAGAATCATCCATTTCATGTCCGGGAAGTGACGGCGGAAGAAGCCCGGCAACTGTTCCGGGACAATCCGTACAAGCTGGAATTGATCGAGGGATTGACACGGGGTCAGGATGAGTACGGCAATGCCTCGAGTGAGCCGGCGGTGATCACGGTCTATCAGCACGATCGTTTCGTGGATCTATGTCGGGGTCCGCATGTGGAATCGACGGGGCAACTCGACCCGGAGGCGTTCCGCATTTTGCAGGTGACCGGGTCGTACTGGCGGGGGGACAGCCGCAACAAGATGCTCAAACGCTTCCACGGAACGGCTTGGACCACGGCGGCGGAGTTGCAAGCCCATCTGGCCCGGTTGGAAGAGGCGGCCCGCCGCGATCACCGCAAACTCGGACGCGAACTGGAACTGTTTGCCAACGAGCCGATCTTCGGCTCCGGCTTCCCGATGTTATTGCCCAAGGGTGCCACGGTCCGCCGCATTCTGGAAACGTTCATCACCGAGTACGAACGCAAGGCCGGCTACGAACATGTTTACACGCCGGACATCGCCAAAAAGGAGCTGTACATTCAGTCGGGGCACTGGGCGCATTATAAGGAGAATATGTTTCCCCCTATGCCCGTGGGAGAAGGGGAGGAACTGGTATTGCGTCCGATGTGCTGCCCGCATCACATTCAGGTGTACAAGAGCAAGCCGCGCAGTTATCGCGACCTGCCCGTGCGGATCGCCGAGTTGGGAACGATGTACCGATATGAACGCTCCGGCGTGGTAGGGGGGTTGTCCCGTGTGCGGTGCATGACGCTCAACGATGCCCACTTGTTCGTCCGTCCTGATCAGATCAAGCAAGAGATCGCCGGTGTGCTCGAATTGATGCGGAAAGCTTACCGCGACCTGGGGATCACTGATTACCGCTTCCGTCTGTCCAAGCATGATCCCCAGGACAAGGAAAAATATGTGGACAAACCGGAGATGTGGGCCAAAGGGGAAGCCATGCTGCGGGAAGCTCTGCAGGAGCACGGTCTGCCCTTTTACGAAGCGGAAGGGGAAGCGGCCTTCTACGGCCCCAAGATCGACGTGCAGGTCAAGGATGTCATGGGCCGCGAAGAAACGCTCTCCACCATCCAGCTCGACTTCCACCTGCCAGACCAGTTTGAACTGGAATACAAGGATAGCGACGACCGGCCGAAGCGACCGGTGATGATCCACCGCGGCGTCATCAGCACGATGGAGCGGATGCTAGCCTACCTGATCGAACTGTACGCCGGGGCGTTCCCGGTCTGGTTGGCTCCAGTCCAGGCGGTGTTGGTGCCGATTGCTGACCGGCATCATGAGTACGTCCAGCAACTGGTGCGGCGGTGGATCGACAAGGATTTCCGCGTCCAGGCCGACCTGAGCAGTGCCCGCATGAACGCCAAAATCCGGGAAGCCCAACTCCAGAAGGTGCCCTACATTCTGGTGGTGGGGGACAAAGAGGTGGCCAGCAACAGCGTAGCCGTCCGTTTGCGCACCGGCGAAGACCTCGGACCCAAGCCTGTCGCCGAATTTGAAGCCTGGCTCGACCAGATCAACCGCAGCCGCTCCCTCCAATTACTTCCCGAGTAAAGCGCCCGACACCGGACACCGGACAGCACGACCAGACGATCCGTACCTGGGAACCCATAACTATCGCCCGTAACCATCCGTGGAGTAGCGGCGGTCCAGGGGCTGGACGCTCACCGAATAGCCGGTAGCAGCCGGGCATGACCCATCCCGTTCCCGCCGGCTTTTTGTAGCTTTCGAGGTTCAGCACAATTCACTCCTCGGATTGGGCGTGCCCCACCCACACGCATCGGCCGCTTCCTTTACCTGCCCTCAGGGATCAGCACCTCATTCTCTCATCCTCATCGCTCACCAGAGTCGTCGCACCGAGCGCAGGGGAATCTCGTGAAGTACAGGGGAATCCCGCGCAGTTTGGCCGGGCGGATCGGGGTAAACGGGTGGTGATGTAACTTGTTGACTCCGCATAGCTTACCGGTGTGAGGTTGGTTTGTAACGTTGGTGGATTCTGTGCAATTTCACCAGTTGCCGCAATTTGGCTTTGACCCGCCGGTTGCTCATATTTACCCTAATTAAGAGGGCCCCTTCTCGATCAGGTGTGCCATGATCGAGGAGGGAGGACCGGATGATTTCTGGGAGGAGCTTCTATGTATGGGATGGTTCTACTGGCTGCGTTGACACCGACGGCGGATCCCGCTCCGGCGACGGCCGAGGCACCCATGGTGACCAATGGTTGCGTGGGGTGCTATGGTTGCGGCATGGTGATTACCAACGGCTGCGTGGGGTGCGTCGGTTGTTATGGCTGTGCCGGCTGCGTCGGTTGCTACGGCTGCCATGGCGGTTTGCTCGACAGGCTGCATGCTAAGAAAGCGTTGAAGCGGGGTTATCGGGCTTACTATGTGCTGGACGGTGGGTTCGGATGCAGTTGCCTGGGCGGCTGTGTGGGGACGTTGGCCTGCCACGGATGTTACGGCACGGCTTTGCTGGCCACTCCATACGCCTGCCACGGCGGTTGCTATGGCGGCTACTACGGCATGGGGTCGGCCTACGGCCCATCGGTGATCATGGTGCCCACGGTTTGGGGATATCGTACCAGTGGCGGCTGGGGTTACGCTCCGCCTGGGATTTACGGGGCACCGTATGCCATGTACGGTCAGGTCACAGTCCCTGAAGCCCCGGCACCGAGCAAACCCGAACAACCCAAGCCCGTAGAGCCAAAACCCGACGACAAGAAAGACGGAAGTAAAGAGGATGGGAAAAAGGTAGGCGCCCACCTGAAGTTCGTCTTGCCCGCGGAGGCGAAATTGTATGTGGATGGCCTGCTGACCACCCAGGAAGGAACAGAACGTACTTTCACCACGCCCCCCTTGCAACCGGGGCAGCTTTATTACTACGACGTCACAGCAGAACTGACGGTGGCGGGACGGACCATTCAGGAACGCAAACGGGTAATCGTCCAGGCGGGGGCTGAGATCACCGAAACCTTCGGTACGCTGCTCGCCGCGATTGAGGGACGAGCCGTTCCTGTCGCTGGGAAGTGACGAGATTGACTACAACAATCACATTCACCAAGCGGTGAGGCGTTCGGCTCGAAGGTGCCAAGCGCTGTCTCCAACGACACACTCCTACTTTCTCCTGGTGAGAGGGTGGGAGTGCGATTTTTTCCAGAAGACTTCCTTCCCTCTTTGATGAGAAGAAACACCCATCTTTCTCCGGGTCACGGGCTTCCGGTTCCGAGGAGATGGAATCCCCTAGCGGCAAAAGCCCACAGGTGGGGAGGACGGATAACAGTCGGGGGGAATCCTTTGCCCTTGGCGAAGGGTTTGTGTATAACGAGCGTACCATGGGTGGGGTTCGCAGACAATTCATAAGCAATTCATGAGGGTTGCCATCGTGTCGGATGAGCGTTTTCTGTTTACCAGCGAATCGGTCTCAATGGGACATCCCGACAAGGTAGCCGATCAGATCTCCGACGCCGTGCTGGACTACTGCCTGCAGCATGATCCGAACAGTCGCGTCGCCTGTGAAACACTGGTGACGACCAATCTGGTGGTGGTAGCCGGCGAGATCACCACGCAAGCGCCCCTGACACGGGAGAGCATCGATCGGCTGGTGCGGGAAGTGATCCGGGAGATCGGCTATGTGGCCCGCAATGCCGAGGAACAGGCCGAGATCGGCTTCACGGCGGAGTCGTGCCAGATCGATTGCCACATTCACGCCCAAAGTCCGCACATCAGTCAAGGGGTGGATTGTGGCGGGGCCGGGGATCAAGGCATGATGTTCGGCTTTGCTTGCAACGAGACGAAAAGCCTCATGCCGCTACCGATTCATCTGGCCCACCGTCTGGTGGAGTATCATGCAGAGTTGCGTCGCAGTGGCCGGCTGCCGTGGTTGCGACCGGACGCGAAAAGCCAGGTGACCGTGGAATATAATGCGGATGGAACGCCGCATCGGATCCATACGGTGGTGCTGAGCACCCAGCATACGCGTGAGGTGATGACCTGCCGACAGAACAAGGATTATTTCACCGATGAGGCCCGCGAGTGCATCATCCGGGAGTTGATCGAACCGGTCTTACGCCGGGAACGGGAAGACCTGATCCGCGGCCGCTTCGTCATGATCCCGCCCGGCGAGAAGCCTCCCAAGCTAGAAGCGGGAGACATCGCTTGCCATATCAATCCGACCGGGTGCTTCCTGACCGGTGGCCCGCACGGGGACAGCGGCCTGACCGGTCGCAAGATCATTGTGGACACCTACGGGGGACGTGGCCGACACGGCGGCGGGGCCTTCAGTGGCAAAGACCCCACCAAAGTGGATCGCAGTGCCGCCTACATGGCC
>Ga0209691_1001367_pt1 | contig 14537 bp, 14 predicted proteins | sample YNPMSBMetaG_FD_187120 | JGI IMG/M metagenome (GOLD analysis project Ga0209691, IMG submission 187120) | Anoxygenic and chlorotrophic microbial mat microbial communities from Yellowstone National Park, USA - YNP MS-B MetaG (SPAdes) (version 2) ... | reverse complement strand
TCGTTTCGGTTGAAGCCCGTGTGGTTGTGGCTTCGGTTGAAACCTATCTCAAATATGCAGAAGCCATCGGCTTGACCGCCACGGCAGCGTAAGGCTCTTTCGCTTTGCGCGTTGCTTGTTCGTCCATGAGGCTCAACGCCATGCACGCACAACCAAGCGCATAGCGACCACTATTCACGACCATTAGTTTTAGAGCTATGAATCAAGAAACCATAACAACACTCTCATTCGCATCGGCATTGCATTTGCCAGAGAACGAAGCCCTTTACCGTTCCGCACTCACGGAACTTCAAGGGGTGATTCATTCAGTCTATACGATTCTCTCCGATTTTCATGAAGTCTCGCTTGTCTCGCGCAAAGCGTTTAGCGATTGTGATACACAGTTACGTGAGACGCTGTCGCACACACGTTCGCTTCGCCGTAAAGATTTTGACCAGTGGTTTGAGCAAGTCAAACGTATGCACGATGCGACCGAAACCGATTTGCGCACATCTGTTCAAGAGTTTCTTGCCGAACAAACTGAACTTTCCGATAAACTTCTTCGTGAAGTCTCATCGCTTCATTCGGGGCGAGCGGAACGGCTTGCCGAGGTGAATGCGCTGCTTGCGGATTTTTCACGCATTCATGCGGCTCGCCGTGATGCCCTTCGCACCATGCTTGCCGACTTCAAAGCGGCGCAAGTTCAGTGGCAATCCGAATTGAAAACCATGCTTGCCAAAGCCAAAGTTATTCGCATGCAAGATGTGAAATTATTGTTTGAGAAATTCCACCGTGATGCTGAACAGCGTCGCCTTGCGATGAAGGCAAGACGCGCCGAAGTTGCCGCTATGCTTGAGACCTTTCGCAACGAGCGGCTCAATAAACTTTCAAAATCATAATCAACTTGACTATGTCCGACCTACGTGCTATTGCCGAACGCATTAAAATCTTGCGCGACCAACGCCGAAGACTCACAACAGAACGCGCTCAACTTGTCGCTAAACAACGCGGCGATACAAGAAAACTGCTGGCAGAATTTGCCGAAGCACATCAACGGCTATCTAAGCAATCGGCACAAGCCCGCGCCGCTGAGCTGAACGCAATTCGCGCCCGTGCCAACGCCGTTCAAGCCGAAGCCAAAGGCTTACTCAAAACCTTCGAGCGCGAGCGTCAAGTCATGGCTCAAACACTTTTATCAGAAGCCAAAGCCCTTCATCAAAAACTGGCTTCCGACAATCAAGTTCGATTAGCCGAACATAAATCTTTAATGACTCGGATTGCAGGCAAACACAAAGCCATTTGCGACACAGTTCGCTCCATTGCAACCGATGTTCAACGCCGACTCAAAGTCTATGAACAAACACGTCGCGACAGTCGCAACGCTTGGCATCAGATTCTATGCAGTGGAACGGCACAAGCCACGCGCCTCACTGAACCCGCCGTTGATTCACCGTTTGCGATTAACATTCCTTTCACGCCGCCCAAACAAACGAAACAAAAATAAAGGACAAGTATGGACGACATTCGCACGGTCATTGAAGCCAAGCCAATGGCAGATTTTGTTGAAACATCCTACGTCAAGGAATTGACTTATCGCGCTATGACCTACATTGAGGCAGGATTTCCTGTTCATCTTCGCGGTGCTAGTGGCACAGGTAAAACCACACTTGCTATGCACATTGCCAGTCGCATTGGGCGTCCAATCGTTATGCTTCACGGCGATTCGGAATACAAAACAAGCGACCTTGTTGGCGGCGAATATGGCTTTCATAGTCGTAAAGTTGTCGACCGTTTCCAAAGTCGTGTGCTGAAAGTTGAAGAAGATTTTGCTAAGCGTTGGGTCGACAATCGCCTCACGATTGCATGCAAATATGGCTTCACGCTGATTTATGATGAGTTCACGCGCTCTCGCCCCGAAGCCAATAATGTGCTGCTTTCTGTGTTGCAAGAAAAAGTGTTGGATATTGGCAATGCGCCTGCAGGCGAAGAAAGTTACTTGAAAGTTCACCCACTTTTCACTGCGCTGTTCACCAGCAATCCCGAAGAATATGCTGGGGTGCATAAAGCTGCTGACGCCTTGCGCGACCGCATGGTTACGATTGATTTAGACCATTTTGACTTTGAAACCGAAGTTGCTATCACGGTTGCGAAATCCAAGTTGCCACAAGCCGATGCCGAAGAAATTGTTGGTATTGTTCGTACGTTGCGTGAAAGCGGTCGATGTGAATTTGCACCGACAGTTCGCGCCTGCATTATGATTGCTCGCACGCTCACGGTTCAACGCGCCAAAGGCACATATTTCCCAAACTTTTTTGTTACGATTTGTCAAGATGTTTTAACCTCTGAAACCAGTCGACTCGGCTCGCGCACGAATCAAGCGGAAGTTCGGCAGATTGTCAAAAAACTTGCTGAACGCACCCGCATTCATCATGAAGAATCTCGCGGCGTTTCTCATGCGCGACACAACACGGAATCACTCCAAAAAAACTTGACACTCATTCGACAGCAAGTTGGGCGATAACTCACTTTTCAATTTATGACCTTTGAACAAGCGGCAAAAAAAGTTGTAGAGTTTGTCAGTTCTATGACCGATTCAAAAGCCAAACTCGTGAAGCTCGAGAAAACCTCGCAAGATGGCGGCGGGTGGATTGGCTACGCCGAAGTCTTTGAAGAAAGTGCGTTCATTAAATCGTTGGGCTTGCCAAGCCGTGTGATGGATAGAAACCTTTATGAAGTGCGCCTCAACCACGCACTCGAAGTTATCGGCTACGCCAAGAAAAATCAGATTGAAGCATGAGCCAAATTACGCATACGACAAACTCCGCTACACTTGCCGATATTTTGGAACGCGTCATTGACAAAGGCGTAGTCGTTGCAGGCGATATTAAAATCAATCTGGCTGATGTTGAACTCTTAAACATCAAAATTCGTCTGCTGATTTGCTCTGTTGATAAAGCCGTTGAACTCGGCATTAATTGGTGGCAAAACGATGCTTATCTTTCATCAAACGCTGAAGTCCAAATGCTTCGCAAAGAAAATCAAGAACTCAAAGATAAACTTACGGAACTTGAGAAAGCCGTCGCCGCACTTCAATCACCGCGCCAACACTAAACAGGAGAGAATTATGAAAACACTTAACGAAATCCGAACTGCGCGCAATGCCAAACGCCTGCCTCGCACCAAATCGGCAAAGCCTAAAAAGCCAAGCCAGAACTACCTGAATATGTATGTGCTGACCACCGAAAAAGAACGACTCGAGAAAGAACTACGCATTGTCGACCGCCGCCGCATCGAACTTCTTATGCGCATCAACGACATTAGCAAAGAACTCAAAGAGATAGAAGCCAAAATTAGCGCACTCAAAAAAAACGGCGACCTGAAAACCGACGCGCCTGAACTCCCGATAGATTCAAAACAGTGGAAAAAATTTTCAATGAACTACTAACCCTTTGAGCGATGAACAAGCCACACCGAGATGACTCCGAGGCAGGATTGAGCGGCGTTTTAGGCGTGATTGAAAAACTTGCTAAACTCGCTGACGACCTCCAAAACGCAACAGGCGAAATCAGTCGCGAAGGCGAAGTCGATTTAGGGAAAAACACCAAAGCCTCTTATCACTTCCGCGTGCGCACGCTTGGCGACCTTAAACGCAACGCGCAACACTCCGATTTTAAGCCGTTTTCAAAATCGGCATCACCGAAACCGAAATTAACTGACGCTCCCCGAATCACGCTTGCCGAACCTGAAACCGATGTTTTCATCGAAGGCAATGTTGTGGTGATTTATGCGCAACTTCCAGGTGTCTCTGAATCTGATGTGCTGATTGACCTACATGTCGATTGTCTCACGTTTCGTGCAAAAAGTGCGACAATGCGTTACGAAAAAACCATCACGCTTCCTGCATCTGTTCAGCCCGAAACCCTTGTCAAATCATATAAAAATGGGATTCTTGAAGTTCGACTCACGCGCACTGACAAATTGCACACGGAACACACGGCTTGAACGGAGTTGCACAGATTGTTTTAGAGTTGAAAGTTAAAAGTTGAGAGTTAAGAGTTCTTTCCGTGTTTATCGGTTGAATCCGTCTCATCAGTGTTTGATTTTTACTTTGCGAACTTCGTGCCGTTCTTCGTGTCCTTCGTGGTTTTTCTTTCTCTTTTAACTTTTCTCACTTTTTTCTTTCCCCTGAAACTTTTGTGCCGTGTGATGCGTTTGGCGCGCTACCTTTTTAATCTTAAATTTCTTAACAATGCCAAATGCCCCGAAGCACACACGGTTCCAGTTTCACACCAACCGTTACTAACTGCTGTGCTGCCGTTTCAATTTGGCAGAGCTTCATTTCCTTGCCTCTGCTTGTATGGAGAGGTGCGCGTCTTTCTTAACTCTCTAACTTCTCTAACTTAAACGCTCAATCACATGGCTCGAGGAAACAACGATGAAATTATTGTCAACATGTCTTCTGACGTGTATAAAGAAAGCGACTTTCACCCGATGTCGCACTTTTTTGGCAAGCCTGATTTACCAAAGCCCGATGAAGTGCGTCTGCAAAAGAACACTTACACTTGGACGAGCGTCTCGACTTATTCGCACTTTGTAACGGCGTTTGTCATTCAACGCTTTATCCGCAAAATTCAGAACGATATGCTTGTGTTACGGCGAGAAAACTCGGCAGAGTTCACTTACGACTACAACAAGCGCACCTCGATTCTCGCCGATGGCTCAATTGGCTTCTCGTATCAAAACAAGATTTTCGTTTATACCATTGCTTCGGAAATGCAAACGCCTTCAAACACCTTGACGGGAAGCGGGGACATCTCCGAACTCGTGGCGCAAATCAACGATGAAATCAAGTGGCGTAATCCTCTTCGCAACAAGCATCTGCAAATTGTCCAGTCAGGTCGGCGCGAGTATGAATGTTTGTTCAAAAAGCCGCCAGAAATTTCCTTTAATGATGTCATTTGTGACGAAGCCATGAAGGAAGACATTTTCGACCAAACCATTCTGCACTTCGAGAAAATCGGCGGCAACAATGGCATCATTCTGCACGGCAAACCAGGCACCGGCAAGTCGCTGTGCTGTCAAGCCATCATCTCCGAAGCCCTCAAACGCGGTTTTTCAACCTGCTTTTTGACCTCGCAAGTCGACTACGCTATCTTGAATGAATTTCTGGTAAAGTTCCTTTCGCCGTGTATTGTGGTGATGGAAGACATTGATTCTTTCGGTGAGAGCCGCGAGTATCGCCCGAATTATGATTTATCTGACTTCTTGCAGTTCCTTTCGGGGCTTTATGAAAACGAGGAGAAAATCGTCTTCGTGGCAACCACCAACTACGTTGAACATTTGGACGCGGCGATTGCTGACCGCCCGATGCGCTTCAACCGAAAGTATAAATTCGAACTGCCATCGCCACGCGAAATCGATATGCTCGTTGACCTTTACTTCAAAGAGGATACGATTAGCCCTGAGCAAAAATCGCTTTGCTACAACAAGCGATTTACTGGCTCGCACATCAAAGAAGTTCAGCGCACGGCAAAATTGCTCTCGCACAAACGCCAAAAGCCTATCTCTGAAGTCTTTGCAGAGGCTGTTCAGATTGTCTCGCAAAACTTCCACATTCCTGAACGCAAGACGGGCTTTCGGGGTGATGACGACGAGATGAATTGGTGAGGATAAATTCACGACAAAGAGCGGCAATCCAATGCCGCTCTTTATTTTTCACACTTTCAGCACGAACTTCCTATCTTTGCACCACATCAATCAACCGCAGTTTCGACATGCTCAAAAAACTTTTCTTTTCACTTTTCATACTTGCTTTGCTCACCATTGCTAATTGCTCTCCAAATACTGATATGAAACGCCTTGCCTCTTTGGATTCGCTTTATTCCGATAAACCGCTCGGCTCTATTGTGGAAAACGGCAAAACGACCTTCCGCGTCTTTGCGCCGCGTGCCACCGAAGTCAAACTCGTGCTTTTCGACAAAGCCGAAGATGAAACAGGCAAAGAAATTCCCATGAAACGCGATGCCAACGGCGTTTGGGAACACACCGAACAAGGCGAACTCTACGGCAAATTCTACGGCTACAAAGCCAACGGCGCACCGGGCAAAGGCGAACTGTGGAATCCAACGGTGATTGTCGCTGACCCCTATTCCAAAGCCGTTGCCACTAAAAACACCTATCGCCACGAAGCCAAAACGCTCATTCTCGACACGCGCTACGACTGGGAAGGCGATACTTGGGTGATTCCGAAAAATCATAACGAACTCATCATCTACGAAGCCCATGTGCGCGACCTTACCGCACACGCCTCTTCCGAAGTCGAGAAAAAAGGCACTTATTTAGGGCTTGTCGAGAAAGGCAAAACAGGCGGATTGGATTACCTCAAATCGCTTGGCATTAACGCGATTGAACTGCTCCCGATTCATAAATTCGGCACGATTGAAATTCCGTATTGCGATAGTTCCGTGTTGCGCGAAGGGTATCCCATCAATACTTGGAATCCATATGCACGCAATCACTGGGGCTATATGACAAGTTATTTTTTCGCGCCTGAAACTTATTACGCCACTGACGGCACGCTCGACCCCAATAAAATGAACGGCACCGATGGTAGAGCCGTGCGCGAATTCAAGGATATGGTGAAAGCCTTACATAAAGAAAATATCGCGGTGATTCTTGATGTCGTCTATAATCACGTTTCGCAATACGACTATAATTGCTTTAAGTATCTCGATAAATTCTACTATTTCCGCACGGATTCGGCAGGCAATTTTTTAAGCCTTTCAGGCTGCGGCAATGATTTCAAAACCGAACGCCCAATGGCGCGCCGCTTAATTGTAGAAAGTATAAAATATTGGATGACTGAATACCACATCGACGGCTTTCGCTTCGACCTTGCCGCAATGATTGACTTCGAAACGGCCAAAGCCATTTATCAAGAAGCCAAAAAAATTAACCCGAACGTCATTCTAATTGCAGAAGCGTGGGGTGGCGGCGAATATGAACCGCACCTTTTTAGCGACATCGGTTGGGCAAGTTGGAACGACCAAATCCGCAACGGTGTCAAAGGACAAAATCCCGATAATGGACTTGGCTTTATCTTCGGAAAATTTCAAGGCAATAATAATGTGCGCTCGCTTCGCTCATTTGTAACAGGCACACTCCGCGAAGATGGCGGCTTATTTCTACAAAAAGAACATTCTATTAACTATCTTGAATCGCACGACGACTACACACTCGGCGATTTTATTCGCTTGGGTTTGCACGAAGTCAAACACGATACTGTGATTACTGACCTTGATAAACACGCACAACTTTCACCCAAACAACTCGCTCTTAATAAACTTGCCGCACTCTTTCTTTTCACCGCACAAGGACCTGTGATGATTCACGAAGGACAAGAATTTGCACGCAGTAAAGTCATTGCCGAAACTGATGCGCCCGATAAACATGTCGGCAGAATTGACCATAATAGTTACGAAAAAGATAATGCCACGAATTATATTAACTATGCTCATGCGAAACTTAATTCTGAATTAGTGGATTACTACAAAGGCTTAATTGCGCTTCGCAAAGCCAATCCGATTTTTAGTTCCGCCCCGAAATCCGCCGTGAAATTTATTGATGCGAAGGATACGCTTGTTGTGGCGTTTAAGTTGGATAAAGACGAATATAATAAAGTCGCTGAAAAAAAATCTGACCACTCTTTTCTTGTGGTGATGAACGGACACATGCGCAAATCGGTCGATTTTCTCTTGCCCGAAGGCGACTGGCAAGTCATTGCAAACGATAAAGGCGTTTCGCCGTTTCAACCGATGGGTTCGGTGGGGGGGCGCATCTCTGTTCCTGCCAGTTCAGGGTTGATTTTGAGGCAATAATTCTATTAACCCTTTTTTCTATTAACCCTTTAACCGTTACAAAAATGGCAGAAGAAACCAAACAATCGTTTTTGCTCCGTCTTGCTGATGAGCTCAAAAAAACTTGATGCGGAAATCGCGGAATTGAAGCCTAAACTTCAAGCGAAGGCAACCGAACTTCAAGATGATGCCAAAGAGAAAATTGCCGAACTTGAAAAAGAGCGCGATGCCCTCAAACAAAAGGCAGAAGAGTTGAAGAACACGAGCGAAGAAGCATGGGAGGAATTGAAGGTCGGACTTGAAAAGAGTTGGACGGAACTTCGAACCGGCTTTGATAATGCCCTCGCCAAGTTTAAGAAGTCAGACCCAAAACTCTTGGGCGAAGACAAATCTAACCCACCTGCCTAACTGCACAGCACTTTTGAAGAGAACGCCCACTGCGGCGTTCTTTTTTTGTTTCACAATCCCTAATCACAGCGGCTTAATCACTTTCGTTTGTGGTGTTTTCGGAAAAAGTGGCAATACACACGCTTCAATCATCTGTTGCAACTGTTGCACTAATTTTTTCTTCACAAAGTATTGATGCGTTACAAGGCTAATGCGCCGTGTCGGCACAGGACTTGCGAACTGAATCAGCCGTTCTTGGTCTTCTCTGGTGAGCGTGAGCGAGGCTAAATATGGGATAATCGTCAATCCCGCATTGGCTTTGGTGAAATGAAGCAGACTTTCCACCGAAGCGGCTTTGAACTCAATGTTCAATGTTCGGTTGGTTTTTTGATGTGAAAGGTCGCAGATGCGCTTTACTTGTGTGCTCAAACAGTGTCCTTCTTCCATCAGCCATAATTTTTTGTAATCTAATTCTTCAGGGGTCAAGGCTTTTTTTCGTTTGTGGGTGCTCCAATCATAGATTAAAAAGGGTTCGTCAAAGAGTTTGTGTTCAAGCAGGTCGACTTCGCCAAGTGGTGTGGCAAGTATGCCGATGTCCAGCGTCCGAGTTTTCAAACCTGCAACGATTTCACTCGTGGTGATTTCCGACAAGATGATTTTCAGTTTTGGAAACGCACTTGTGAACCTTGCCAAAAATAGCGGCAGAAGATACGGTGCTAAGGTTGGTATGACGGCGATTCTTAACTCTCCCTCCGCTTCATTTTTGAGTTCTTGAATGAGCGATTTGAGCGTATCGATTTCCTTGACAAGAATGCGAAGTCGCTCGACAATTTGCCTGCCTTCATCGGTAAGCGAGACGGGCTTCGTTTTCCGATTAAAAATCTGAATCCCGATTTCTTCTTCAAACTTTCCGACCATGGTGCTGAGCGTTGACTGCGTTACAAAGCACTTTTCCGCCGCCGCCTCAAAATTCTTCAAATCAACAACCGCCAAGATGTATTGAAATTGGTGAATGTTCATCGGAGTTATTTATTGATGTTATCAATATCAATATCAAAAATATCGTTTTTGTGAATATAAATTTTTTCTCACATTTGAACCGTTCAATGTTTCATTAAACTTTTCAATAACCTTAACCTTAACAAACTATGACACACAAATCAGTAATTGTATTGGCTCTCTTGTGTGCTGTTCTTGCACAACGCACACTGTTTGGTCAAGCGGTCGCCGATGCTGGCAAACACGCTTCCTATCAAGCAACAGTTGCAAATTCCAATGATGTTTATTTCGACGAAAGCAGAACGGACGAGCCTTCCGCTTCAATGGGGCTTTGCCCGTTTGGTTTTGACACGGTTAAGACCTCTGTTCCAATGTTTGGACAACGCGGCTACACGAATCGCGACTGGTGGCCTAATCAGTTGGATTTAAGTCCGCTTCGTCAGCATGCGCCGCAATCTAATCCGATGGGCGAATCGTTTGATTACCGCAAAGCCTTCAACTCGCTGGATTATCAAGCCTTGAAAAATGATTTGCGCGCCGTTTTGAGAAATTCACAAGACTGGTGGCCTGCAGACTACGGACACTACGGCGGCTTGTTCATTCGCATGGCGTGGCATAGCGCAGGCACTTATCGCGTGGGTGATGGACGCGGCGGCACACGTGCAGGGTTGCAACGCTTCGCACCACAAAATAGCTGGCCTGATAATGCCAACCTCGACAAAGCTCGCCGATTGCTCTGGCCTGTAAAACAAAAATATGGCAACAAAATCTCGTGGGCAGATTTGATGATTCTTGCAGGCAACGTCGCACTTGAAGATATGGGTTTCAAAACCATTGGCTTCGCAGGCGGTCGCGAAGATGTTTGGGAGCCTGAACATATCTATTGGGGTCCCGAAAAGAAATGGCTTGATGATGAACGCTACGCCGAAGGACGCAAACTTCAAAACCCACTTGCCGCCGTGCAAATGGGACTGATTTATGTCAATCCCGAAGGACCGAACGGCAATCCTGACCCTGTTGCCGCCGCCAAAGATATTCGCGAAACCTTCGGACGCATGGGCATGAACGATGAAGAAACCGTCGCGCTCATTGCAGGCGGACACACCCTCGGCAAAACGCACGGCGCAGGCGATGCCAAATACGTCGGTCCTGAACCCGAAGCCGCTTCGATTGAAGAGCAAGGCTTGGGCTGGAAGAGCTCCTACAAATCAGGCAAAGGCGCAGACGCAATTACCTCTGGACTCGAAGTCATTTGGACACCCACACCTACTCGTTGGAACCATGATTACTTCAAAATCCTTTTCGGAAATCAGTGGGAACTAACCACTAGCCCTGCTGGCGCAAAACAATGGGTCGCCAAAGGCGCACCAAACATGATGCCTGACCCCTTCGACCCGAAGAAAAAGCATAAGCCCACGATGCTCACAACCGACCTTTCGCTTCGCTATGACCCGGTTTATGAAAAAATCTCGCGCAAATTCATGAACGACCCCAAAGCATTTGAAGAAGCCTTTGCACGCGCTTGGTTCAAACTCACACACCGCGATATGGGACCAAAGACCACTTACTTAGGTCCTGAAGTACCCAAAGAAGAGTTCCTGTGGCAAGACCCCATTCCCGCGCTCAATCACGCGCTTGTTGATGCAAACGACATTCGAACCTTGAAGGCAAAAATTCTTGCTTCGGGATTATCAACCAGTGAACTGGTCTCAACGGCGTGGGCATCGGCTTCAACGTATCGCCATTCGGATAGACGCGGCGGCGCAAACGGCGCACGCATTCGCCTTGAACCGCAACGCAACTGGGAAGTCAACAATCCCGCCCAACTCAAAAGGGTCTTGGCAGTTTATGAGAAAATTCAATCCGAGTTTAATGCCACATCGGGCAATAAGAAAATCTCAATGGCAGATTTAATTGTCTTGGGTGGGAATGCCGCAATTGAAGATGCCGCGAAAAAAGCAGGCATTACCATCGAAGTGCCTTTCACCCCTGGTCGAATGGACGCTTCACAAGCGCAAACCGATGTTGCCTCATTTGCGCATCTCGAACCGATGGCAGATGGTTTCCGCAACTACTACGGAAACAATGCAATCGCTTCGCCCGAATATCTTTTAGTCGATAAAGCCCAACTGTTGCGCTTGTCTGTGCCTGAAATGACCGTGCTTGTTGGCGGTATGCGCATGCTTGGAGCAAATTATGATGGTTCGAAACATGGTGTCTTTACGTCTCAACCTGGCGTGCTTACAAACGACTTTTTTGTCAATCTCTTGGATATGAGTTACGTTTGGAAGCCCGTTGATGACAAAAAGATGCTCTTTGAAATTCGCGACCGCAAGACTGACCAACTCAAATGGACAGCCACGCGTGTGGATTTAATCTTCGGCTCTAATTCCGAATTGCGTGCGATTGCAGAAGTCTATGGCGCAAGCGATGCAAAGGAAAAATTCGTCAAGGATTTCGTCGCCGCTTGGACCAAGGTGATGAACTTGGATCGATTTGACCTTATCGCCAATAAGTAACCACGGCGAGTGTGTGAGGATTTTAGAAACGGTATGGGTGCCCAAAGGCATTCATACCGTTTTTCTATTATGGCTCGGCAAGGAGAGGTTTGAAAAAGTATCGTTATAGCACAGAGATTGGAGCATTTTTGCATTGCCTTTTGGAAATCACGCCTCTTTTTTTAAACTTTCGTTGTCATAATTTTTCGCCTATTTGCTGCTCACAACTATCAACTGTCACAATGAATATGTGTAACGTCATCGTGCCTGCAATCGCACTTCAAAGGCAAAGCAGTTGTTTTTCCTGGTTTTCTATATCCACAAAAAAGTCAGAAGAATCAGTTTGAAATCAAATTCGAACACTAATGAATATTTTTCAAAGAATCGAGGCTTTTGTAACAAAAACATTTAAAACAACCTTAGAAGTTTTCTTAGAAGCATTAAAACTAAGCCCAAACGCACAAGGATATGTAAGTGGCTCAATTACTGAATTACTTTTAAAGAAAAAACTTGAAGAACTCGGATATGAAGTAAAAAGGATAAGGGAAAAGTGGGAAGGTAAAAAGCACCCAAGGCACCACGGCGACTTCTATTTTCGCAAAAATACTCAAAGCCCTTGGTATGTTTTGGAATCGAAGGGCGTTAAATCAAATACAGAAGATTGGAACAAACTCTATAATTATCCAAGACTAATGAAAATGTTATTTGATTATCATGAAATAATACATTGGATTAATCAAAATGAAAAAATCGAGCCACAAATAGAGAAATGGATAAATGAAAATTTACCTGGATTAAAAGATGCTCCAATACTATATTCATATGAGGAAATTCAAGGCTACCTAAAAAACCTACCAAAACGGCAAACAGACAAACTTTTTGCAATGAAATTGCTTGCCAGTAAATCAAGAGAAGAAATTGATAAAATGATAGATGATCGGTTAGCATTTGTAATGAGTAAAGTGATGGTGCTTGACACTCACTTTGTGTCTGGGACATCTAACACAAACGACAGAACACAAGCCACTCCAAGAAAAGACGAGTTTAATTTGATTTCAGTTGATATTGTTCTACGATACAATGAACACAAATTTCTTTTCGCAAACCCCAAACATTTAGAATCTTCGGGCAAGGATCCTAATCACTTACAGCAAAACTATATTATGGGTTTTGTATTTCCACAGGCAGATGGTTCATTGAAACTTGACCTGACTGATGAATGGTATGAAGACTTCAATGAAGTTTATGAAACACTTGACCCTAATGATGCAGTAAATGAAGAAGATATGCAAATCGACAACAGAAATATCATCATTGACAATTAAATTTTAATTTTACAAAAAATGCGTTAAATTTTTCAATTTTTCAAGAATTGTGAATATGGATACTCTGTTTGAAATACAACTCTCAAAAGAAGATAATCTCCTAAAAAAATTTGAGGAAATTCACGACTATATTTATGCAAATGATGGATTATCTCCACAGCAAACATTAGAAGAGTTTGTAAAGATTTTGTTCATTAAAATTTTTGATGAAAGTCAGCACCAAAAGAAATTCTCAATTTCTTCTAATGAATGGAATGAAATAAAATCAGGAAAATCTCCTTTATCTTTTAGAGATAGAATTACAAGTCTTTTTGAAAAGACACAAAAAGAATACCATAATATATTCGACAAAGATGACCGTATTAGATTAAGTATAAATTCTCTTGGTTTTACAGTTAATCAATTGCAAGGAATTTCACTCCTTGATTCTTCACAAGATGCAAAAGGCTTAGCATTTCAAAAATTCTTGTCACACCATGAAAAAGATGGACTTGGACAATTTTTCACCCCTGAATCTGTTATCGATTTTTGTGTAGCCTTTATGCAACCAAAGCCGAATGAGACAATTTTAGACCCTGCTTGTGGCAGTGGCGGTTTTTTGATGTCAGCATTAAAATATCTTAAATCCGACAATAATAACCTTGATACTCCAAAAACTATTTCACAGAACATCTTTGGGCTTGACATCAATAAGAGCATAGCACGAATTGCAAAAATGCAGTTACTTTTAGAAGCAAATGGGAAAACTAATATCTTTTGCACTAACTCATTAGAAGACTTGGAAAGTGTAAAACTTCTTACAGGACAAAAAGACGGCTTTGATTTAATACTTACTAATCCTCCTTTCGGAGCAAAGATTAAAAAATCATCTATATTATCTAAATATGATTTAGGTTACAAATGGTCAAAACTTGGGGACAAATACCATAAAACAAAAACTCTATACACTAATCAAAATGCCGAAATTTTATTTACCGAACTCTGCTTAAAGTTGCTAAAAGAAGGTGGCAGAATGGGAATTGTATTACCAAACGGAAATTTTGAAAACCCTTCATTAGAATACTTACGATACTACATTAAGCAAAAAGCAAAGGTATTAGCCGTTGTTAACTTACCTCCTGAAACATTTATTCCTTACGGCACTGGCGTTAAAACATCTCTATTATTCTTAGAAAAAGATAGTAAAAATGAAAGCGAACAATATCATATTTTCTTTGGTAGAGTCACAAAACTGGGGTATCAAGGAAATAAAAATGGAACTCCTATCTATGTTAAAGACAAATACGGGCAAATAGTGAAAGATAAAAATGGGAAGCCGATTTTAGACGAAGATTTTTCTACTATTATAAATGCATATAAAAAGTTTTTAACAGACAAAAATATAGAAACTGAAAATGCCTTTTCCATACTTTACAATGAAATCAATGGAAGATTTGACTTTGATTTTTACTCTCCTCAAAACAGAAAATTCTTAAAAATCTTAACAAACCTTG
>Ga0209691_1001360_pt1 | contig 14584 bp, 14 predicted proteins | sample YNPMSBMetaG_FD_187120 | JGI IMG/M metagenome (GOLD analysis project Ga0209691, IMG submission 187120) | Anoxygenic and chlorotrophic microbial mat microbial communities from Yellowstone National Park, USA - YNP MS-B MetaG (SPAdes) (version 2) ... | reverse complement strand
GCTCATAGACCTCCCGGTTGTAAACGGATGCCGCGAACGGCGCCGGGGTGCCGCCACGGCCAAGGGTCGGCGCCAGCGGCCGCAGGTGGCGGGCGCGCCACCACGCCCTGAGCCTGCCCGGAAGCTCGCCCGTCGCCGCCCACCAGCCGAGCTTCGCGGCGCGCCGGAACAGGCGTTTCACCGGGACGGGCAGGCGTCGCCCGAGGGCCCGCACCGGCGCGGTCAGCCGCCAGGAGGTGGAAGCGCGCAGGGCTTCGATCTCCTGCCGCAAGGATGCACTCAGAACCTGCAACGAGTCCCTCTCCCGGCTCACCTCAGCTGCCCGCTCCCTCTCCGACGCCAAACCCGCCGCCGCTGCCTCCCTCTCCGACGCCAAAGCCGCCAAACGAGCCTCGAGCGCTTCAAGACGCGCGCTTGCTTCGGCCAGGCGCCCGATCTCCTCAGCAAGCCGCGCGCGCGTCTCCCCCAACTCCCGCTCGGCGGTTCGATCGGCGATCCTCAGACGCATGAGAGCGGCGAAGGCGTCGAGCACCGCCGAGGCGACCGGCCCCTCGGACCGCCGGAACAGCATGGCGTGCGGGGTCAGGAACCCGGCGTCGAACTCCGGCACGGGCGCAAGCCCCGCCTCGGCGAAGCGATCAAGCCACCAGCGCACCGGCCGTACGCAGAGATGCGTCGGCTCCTCCGTGTCGGACGGCGTCGAGGAGAACAGCACCAGCGGCGCCGCCTCGGCCATCCTGCCAATGGCAACGATCGCCTCCGCCTCCGGCAAATGCTCCAGCACCTCGATGCAGGTCACCAGGTCATAAGGCCCGCCGAGCGGTTCGGTGATCGAGCCGACCGAGACGAAGGGACGGATGTCGGGGCGCGCCTGCGCGATCGCGTAGTCCGAGATGTCCCGCCCCCAGGCCTCTACCCCCCGGTCCCAAAGCGCCTCCACCAAGAACCCATGGGCGCAGCCGGCATCGAAGACCCGCTTGGGCCGCAAACGCGCGACAATTTCATCCGCCACCCCGCCGAAGAAGCGAGTCCAGTGCGGAACCTCCCGCGCATAGGGGAAGGGGCCGCAATGCGAGGCGAAATACGCCGCGCCATAGGCCTCGCCCTGCTCGCCGCCGTCATCGACCATCCCCGCCCCGCCCTCCCGCCCCGCTTCGCCCCGCCGCCAACCGACCACACTGGGCGTCCGCGGCAAGAGCAGATCGCACACGGCTGGCATAAGCCGTGTGCGTGAAGATGCTCGCATCGAATGCCCTGAGCGGTTTCCACCAGCGTGGAAATCGCTCTAGGCCCGGCCATGCCAGATGCGCGCCTGTGGCCTCTTCGCGCCGGCCGGTATTGTGCTCAACGGGCGCTCCCTCTATGACGACTACAGCATTCGCGCAACACCCCTGAACGTCGGATTCGGAATGACCATCCTCGTCACCGGCGGCCTCGGCTTCATCGGATCGGCCGTCGTCCGCAGGCTGCTGGCCACCACCGACGAGGTGGTGGTGAACCTGGATGCCGAGACCTACGCCGCCTCGCGCGAGGCGCTTGGCGGCCGCTACGGCGATCCGCGGCATGTGCATGTGAAGGCCGACGTGGCGGATGCGGAGGCGGTGGCGGCCGTCTTCGCCCGCTTCCGGCCGCGCGCGGTGATGCACCTTGCCGCCGAATCCCATGTCGACCGCTCGATCGACGGGCCGGCCGCCTTCATCCGCACGAATGTCGTCGGCACGCAGATCCTGCTCGAAGCGGCGCGCGCCCATTGGCAGCGGCTGCCGCCCGCCGAGCGCGCGGCCTTCCGCTTCCACCACGTCTCCACCGACGAGGTGTTCGGCGCGCTCGGCCCCTCCGACCCGCCCTTCCACTCAGGCTCGCGCTACGACCCGAGGAGCCCCTACGCGGCGTCCAAGGCGGCCTCCGACCACCTGGTGCGGGCCTGGCAGCACACCTATGGGTTGCCGGCCTTTGTCTCCAACACCACCAACAATTACGGGCCGTGGCAGTTCCCGGAGAAGCTGATCCCGCTCGTTGCGCTCAACGCGCTTGAGGGCAAGCCGCTGCCCGTCTACGGCAAGGGCGAGAACATCCGCGACTGGATCCATGTCGAGGACCATGCGGAAGCCCTAGTGGCGGCGCTGTTCCGGGGTGTTCCGGGCGAGACCTACTGCTTCGGCGCGCGCCAGGAACGGACGAACCTCGAGGTGGTGCGCGCGATCTGCCGCATCCTCGACCGCTTGCGCCCCGACCCCGAGGGACCGCGCGAGCGGCTGATCACCTTCGTCGCCGACCGCCCGGGGCATGACTTCCGCTACGCCATGGACCCTGGGCGGAGCGAGGCGGCGCTTGGCTGGCGGGCGCGCCTCGGCTTCGAGGAAGGGCTGGAAGGCACGCTGCGCTGGTATCTCGACAACGAGGCCTGGTGGGGCCCGATCCGCGCCCGCCCCTACGCGGGCGAGCGGCTTGGCCGCGCCGCGGAGTAGCGCGATGAAGGGCATCCTGCTCGCCGGCGGCTCGGGCACGCGGCTCCATCCGATGACGCTCGCTGCGTCGAAGCAGCTTTTGCCGGTCTACGACAAGCCGATGGTGTACTACCCGCTGGGGACGCTGATGCTGGCCGGCATCCGCGACATCCTGGTGATCTCGACGCCGCAGGACCTGCCGCAGTTCCAGCGGCTGCTCGGCGATGGGTCCCGCCTCGGCCTGCGGCTGGCCTACGCCGAACAGCCACGCCCCGAAGGCATCGCCCAGGCGCTGCTGATCGCCGAGTCCTGGCTCGGCGGCCAGCCCTGCGCGCTCGTGCTCGGCGACAACATCATCCATGGCGATGGGCTGACGGACCTGCTCGCCGCGGCCAAGGCCCGCGCCACCGCCGGCGAGTCGACGATCTTCGCCTATCGGGTCGCCGATCCGGCACGCTATGGCGTCGCGGAGTTCGACGCTGACGGACGGGTGCGCGATCTCGTCGAGAAGCCGCAACAGCCGCGCTCCGACTGGGCAGTGATCGGACTTTATGTCTACGACGGCAGAGCGGCCGCCTTCGCCCGCCGCCTCGCCCCCTCGGCCCGCGGCGAACTCGAAATCACCGACCTGAACCGCCTCTACCTGCAGGCGGGAGCGCTCCACGCCGAGCGCCTGGGCCGCGGCTACGCCTGGCTGGATGCCGGCACTCCTGCCTCGCTGCTGCAGGCAGCGACCTTCGTGCAGACGGTGCAGGAGCGCCAGGGGCTCGCCATCGGCTGCCCGGAGGAGATCGCTTTCCGCATGGGCTTCATCGACGCGGGGGCTCTCGAGAGCCTAGCCCGCGGCCTGGGGCGCACCGACTACGGCCGCTATCTGCTCGACCTCTCAGAAGGAAGGCATCTATGACCGTCAGGGTGGAACGCTTCCCGATCCCTGATCTCCTGCTGATCGAACCGCGCCGCTTCGTCGACTCCCGCGGCTTCTTCAGCGAAACCTGGTCGCGCCGAAGCCTCGCCGCCATCGGGCTCGACATCGACTTCGTGCAGGACAACCACTCCCTGTCGATCGAGCGGGGCGTGCTGCGCGGCCTGCACTTTCAGCGCCCGCCCCATGCCCAAGGCAAGCTCGTCCGCGTCACCCGAGGCGCCATCCTGGACGTGGCGGTCGACATCCGCGAGGGATCGCCGACCTACGGCTGCCACGTGGCGGTGGAACTGTCATCGGAGAATTGGCGCCAGCTCTGGATTCCGCGCGGCTTCGCGCACGGCTACCTGACGCTCGTGCCGAACACCGAAGTCGTCTACAAGGTCGATGCCTATTACGAACCGATGGCGGAGGGGGCGATCGCCTGGGACGATCCGGACATCGCCATCGATTGGCCGATCGCCCGGCCGGTCCTCTCCGACAAGGACCGCCGGGCGCCCAGGCTCCGAGACATTCCCGCCCCCTTCCCGGCGGAGCCCGTCCGTTGAGACGAATCCTCGTCCTCGGGGCCTCAGGCCAGGTCGGACGCGAGCTCCTGGCGGCGCTGCCGCGGTTCAACTTCCTTGCCTCCTCCGCCTCCCGGCCGGGCTTCGACCTGACCTCGGCGGAGAGCATCGCGAAGACGCTCGCCTCCCGCCCCGACGCCGTCGTCAACTGCGCCGCCTGGACCGCGGTGGACGCCGCCGAGGACGACGAGGCCGGGGCGTTCCGCGCCAACGCGCTCGCCCCCGGACTGATCGCGCGCCATTGCGCGAACGTCGGCATCCCCCTGATCCACCTGTCGACCGACTACGTCTTCGACGGCGCCAAGGGCGAACCGTACACCGAGGAGGATCTCCCGAATCCGCTCGGCGCCTACGGCCGGACAAAACTGGCGGGCGAATGGGCGGCGCTCGCCGCCAATCCGATGACGATGGTGATCAGGACCTCCTGGGTCTATGCGGCACACGGGCGCAACTTCCTGCTCACCATGCTGCGCCTCGCCTCGGAGCGGCCGGAACTCAGGGTGGTCGCCGACCAACGCGGCAGCCCAACAGCGGCGAGCCACTTGGCGCGTGCGATCGTCGCCATTCTGGCCCGTATCAGGTCAACGGGCTGGAAGCCCTCCTATCATGGGGTCTTTCACGCCACCGCTGCCGGAGACACGACTTGGCACGGCTTTGCCGAGGCGATCTTCACCCACAGCCCATCTTGCGGAGGTCCCGTCGCGAGAGTCGCTCCGATCACGTCTGCCGAGTATCCAACAAAGGCGTCACGTCCCGCCGACAGTCGTCTCGACTGTTCCCGCCTGGCGGAAACCTTCGATGTGGCCATTCCCCCTTGGCAGGAGGGGCTTGCTGAAACGATAAGGGAACTTCGAAGCGGCCAATCGATCTGGCGCGTCAGCGATGTGGCATCACACGGGTGAGTGGTCGTCGCTGTCAGTTCGCGATTGTGTCGCGATTGTGTAAGGTGTCGTCATCTGCCGCTCGGGGTTTAAGGTTGTTTCGAAAGACGCCTCTCCGGCTGGTTCGTCCTCACGTGGAAACCATGCCATGATGCCACCCATAGCCCCACGACTTGTGGTCAAGCAGGGGCCAAGCCCCCTGCTGGACGTGCTGCGTGGCGTTCGGGGGCCGATTCTTGCCGCAGCCCTGTTCAGCGCGGCAAGCAACCTGCTTCTGCTGCTCCCTGCCCTCTACATGCTGCAGGTCTACGACCGGGTCCTGCAGAGCCGCAGCGAAAGCACCCTGCTCGCACTGACCCTCATTATCGGCGCGGGGCTGCTGGTGATGGCCCTGCTCGAGACGGTGCGCTCACGCATCCTCGTCCGGGTCGGCGCCCGAATGGACCGCGCGCTTTCCGCCCGAGTGTTCGATCGGATCTTTGCCCCCGACGTGCGCCTTGCCGGCACGACACGCTCCCGCCCCCTCGCCGACCTGAACCAGGTGCGCCAGTTCCTGACCGGCCCCGCGTTCTTTGCCATCTTCGACAGTATTTGGATTCCGATTTACATCTTCATCCTGTTCCTTATTCATCCGCTGCTCGGCTGGCTCGCGGTGGCGACGACGCTTTTGCTATTCGTCCTCGCGGTCGCAACCGAGTTCGCCACCCGCAAGCGCCTGGCCCAGGCCTCGGACGCCCAGGGCAAGGGGATCAACTTCGTCGAAAGCAGCCTGCGCAACGCCGATGTGCTTGATGCCATGGGCATGCTCGACCAGGTCCGCGCCCGCTGGCGAAGGTTCCATCAGAGGATGCTGGGCGAACAGGCCTTGGCGAGCGATCGCGCCGGAATGCTCGCGGGAGCATCGAAATTCGTGATGATCTTCACCCAAAGCCTTCTGCTCGGCGGCGGCGCTTGGCTCGCCATCCGGGGCACAATCTCGCCTGGTCTGATGATCGCAGGCGCGATCATCGGCGGCAAGGCGCTGCAACCGGTGCAGCTTCTGGTCGGGCAATGGCAGAGCTTCGTGCAAACCCGTCTCGCTTGGAAGCGGCTCTCCAACCTTCTGGCGGGTGAATGGCGCGACACGACGCGCATGCCGCTGCCCGCGCCGAAGGGCCAGGTCACGGCGCTGAATGTCATCGCTGCTCCGCCGAACACACAGACACCGGTCCTGCGCGGGGTCTCCCTTGACTTATCTCCCGGCGAGATCGTCGCCGTGATCGGGCCGAGCGGCTCAGGCAAATCGACCTTCGCCCGCACTCTGACAGGGGTTTGGCCGATCGCTGGAGGCGAAATACGCTTAGACGGCGCGCCTCTGAGCCAATGGCCGCGCTCTCAGCTCGGCGAGGCGATCGGCTATTTGCCGCAGGACGTCGAGCTGTTCGAGGGCACCGTCGCTGAGAACATCGCCCGCCTCGCAACGCCTGATCCAGAGCGCGTGGTCGAAGCGGCAAAGCTCATGGAAGCGCATGAGATGATCCTGCGCCTGCCCCAGGGCTACAATACCCAGGTCGGCGAAGGCGGCAGGTTGCTATCAGGCGGGCAGCGTCAGCGCATTGGGCTTGCCCGCGCGGTCTATGGCAACCCGGCCTTTTGCGTGTTCGACGAGCCCAACTCAAACCTCGACGACCAGGGCGAGCAGCTGCTCGGACTGGCGCTGCGCCGCCTCAAGGAGGCCGGCAAATCCGTGCTCGTGATCTCGCACCGCCCCTCGACCCTCAACTATGTCGACAAGGTGCTGGTGCTGCAAGCCGGCCAGGTCGCCTTCTTCGGCACGCGGCAGGAAGCGCTCGCCCGCTTTACCCGCATCCAGCCCTCGCAAGCCGCGAACAGCTGAGAGGTCCTGATGAGTGCGACGCCGTCCTCCTCCCGCGCCCTCGCCGCGCCGATTGAGGGCACTGCGATCGATCTTGGCATCCGTCCGGAACCCGTCGAGGCCGATATTCCGATGTCCACACGGAGGCCGATCCTAGCCGGGCTGTTCCTGATCTTCGGCTTGCTTGGCGGCGCAACGGCCTGGGCCATTGTGACGCCGATCGCCTCGGCCGTTATCGCCCATGGCACGGTGGTGGTGGAATCCCATCGCCGCGACATCCAACACCTGGACGGCGGCCTGGTCGCCGCTGTGTACGTCCGGGAGGGCGACGCCGTCACCGCCGGACAGACCCTGATTTCGCTCGACCCGACGCGCGTACGCGCCAATCTGGAAGTTCTTCGCAACCAGGAACTCGCACTGCTTGCGTCGCTCGCTCGGCTGCGCGCCGAACAGTTCGGGCGCGATGAACTCGCGCTGAGCGAGCCAGCCGCCGAACGCTTGACGTTGGATCCGCGCGGTCGCGATGTGTTGGAAGGCCAGCGGGCGCTGTTCCAGGCCCGGCGAGACGCTCATGAGGGCCAGATCGCCATCTTGCGCCAGCGCATCGCCCAGCTGCGCGCCCAGATCCACGGCTTCACCCTACAACGCGAGGCCGCCGCCCGCCAGGCGGCCCTGATCGAGGAAGAGATTGCCGGGATCAGCCGCCTTGAACGGCAGGGTTTCGCACCGCGCAACCGGATTCTCGCCATGGAGCGGGAACTTGCGCGGCTTCGCGGCGAGGAGGCCGAGCATATCGGCAACATCGCCCGCGCCGAGCAGGCAATCGGCGAGGCCGAGCTGCAGATCATCCAGGCCACCCGCATCCGTGTTGAGGAAGCCTCGCGGCAACTCCTCGAGACCGAGAACCAGATCCGCGAGACGCGCGAGCGCCTGGTCGCTTTGGAGGACCAGATCTCTCGCCTCGAGATCGTCGCACCAATATCCGGCCGCATCGTAGGGCTGCAGGTGACCAATGCCGGCGCCGTTATCCAGCCAGGTCGTACAATCATGTCGATCGTCCCAGAGGACGATGAGCTTGTGATCGAAGCGGCGGTTGAAACTCACCAGATCGAGAGCGTGATCGAGGGCGCGGAAGTGGTGATCCACTTCACCGCCCTGCCGCAGCGCACCCTTCCGATGCTGACCGGACGGGTGCGTATGGTCGGCGCTGACCAGATCGTCCACGAACGCACTGGCATGCCTTTTTATCGGGTACTGATCACGGTCGACGAGGCGTCACGCGCCAAGATTGCAGATCGCAGGCTGCTGCCGGGAATGCCTGCAGACGTTGTGATCGCTACCGGCGGCAGGACTGTCATGTCCTACCTGCTCGACCCCCTGGCCCCGTTGTGGATGAGGATGTTCCGTGAGCGCTGAGTGTCTCTCGGCTCGGCCTCCCAAATCGGCCTTCCCCGCCGCCGGTCTAACCCGCCCAGCTTTGCCTCATCCCGATGGGCACTATCGCTTTAACTCAGGCAGCGACAAGGGCTTGAGTCTTGGGCGATTTCACGGACGCCTCGCGGCGTTCGGATGACCTCACCACGGCCAACGGCATCCCACCGAAGTAGGGATTTGTCAGACGTGGGTCGGCGGGGGCACCCCGGCTCCCGGTTCTGCCCAGGCGCAACGCCCGGACACGTCGCTCACCGAACTCGCGCACAAGTTCGGCAAGGACCGCAGCCTTCCCCTGGAACAGCCAACCATTGGGGCGCGCACGGCGCGCTTCGATGTTGGCCGCCGCATTGAGGTCGGCGTGCATTCTGTGACCGCACCAGAGGCACACGAAGGTCTTCTGGTCGCGGCGATTCCGATTGTCCACGTAGCCGCAACACGAGCAGGTCTGGCTCGTGTAGGCGGCGTTCACCTCGGTGGAGGTGATCCCGAACCGCTTCTCCAGGTCGCGCAACTTGTCCTGGATGATCGAGCGTCCGCAGTTGCGCAGGATCGCGTTGAGGCGCTTCGACAGGTCGGAGTGGCGGAAGTCCAGCCGCTCCAGCGCCAGTTCCCGAGGCTTGCCTTGTTCGACGAGCCGGTTCAGCACCCGCCCGACCTCGGTGCGCAGGAACCCACGCACGTCCTCCACCAGCGCCCGGTAGCGACGGCTGTCGCGCGGCTTGCGCCCGGCGCGCTGCTGGCGGGCGGCGATCATCGAGATCAAAGCGTCGTACCGTTTCAGCCGCTTGAGCCAGGCCTGGCCGAGCAACTGGCCCTCGCTGGTGGCGAACAAGGTGGAGAGGCCGAAATCCAAGGCCAGCACGCCATGGCCGTCGTAGTCGGCGCGGCTCTTGGCGAACGCCTCGCCCATGTCGGTGACGATGCCGAAGGTCAGCTTGCCCTCGCGGTTCAGGTTGACCTGCACACCGTTCGTCACCCGGCCCGGCCTGCGGGCGTGGTAGTCATAGGTCAGCAGCGGGACGGCGATTTTCCGGCCCTTCTCCATGGTCGCCAGGTTGACCCACCAGCCAACCTTCCCGCCCTGCGTGGCCTTGGTCGGTGCGGCGAGGCTGGCTGCCCGGTAGTCGAGACGCATCGAGATGCGCGACAGGTCCGGTCGGCGGTGACGCGACATGACGTGGCGCATGATCGCGCGCGCGAGCCTGCGCACCTCGGGCGGGATCGTCTCGCCGGTGTCGCGCATGACCACATCCCCGCGGGCGAACCACGCTCCCCGGAGATTGACGACGTGGAGCATGCGCTTCACGTCGGGCGGGAGGGTGCTGCGGGTCACCGTGTCGCGGAACTCATTGGCCCGGTTGCTGAGCCAACCCTGCAACTGGCCGACGACCTGCCAGCGGCACATCTGCACCCGGCTGGCGGCACCGATCACCGAGGCGAAGGTGATCTTGTCCACATCGTGGTTCTTGTCGAACCGGCCCGTTTCGTGGAACAGTCGCCATTGCTCGCGGCCCAGCAGAACGGCACCCTTGCGCTAGGCCCTGAGAAGTTCACGCACCCGTGCCTCCTTGCTTGCCGTCAGATTGGACGGCAACAGGTCGGTACGGTATACGGGCGGGTACTCGCGCTTCTTCCTCGCCATCAGGCTGGTTTCTTTGTCATGAGCCGTTGTTCATGATTTATATCTAGATTTTGTAGCCGATTTAGGCAAGGCGATAGGTCCGGGCCAAAATATGGGTGCCACGTGAGTCAAGCCAATAATCGGGTCTCTGAAAACAAGGTTCCGGACCTGCGGCGAGGATTTATCCGGCCGAGGAACAGGATGGCGGCTGGTGTTCCGTCGAACGGTTGGCGACGCCAGTCGGACTTGGAACCGGGCCGGAAAGATCGCACCTTGAAGCCATGAAGCTCCTCGACAGGATCATTCGCGATCGGATCGCCACGAGACGCCGACGCGCGATCGACATCGCGCGGGCGGCGACCAGGGAGCTGGAGGAGAAGGGGCATGGCGTCCTCGTCTTCGGTTCCCTGGCACGCGGCAACTTTGGAAACCGCTCCGACCTGGACTTGCTGCTGGACTCGCCGAAGGGGCGGGAACTCGAAGCCGTCGCTATCATCCTTCGCCACGCCCGGGATTTCCCATTCGATGTGGCGTTCCTGTCCGACCTGACTGAGGATCTCCAAACGGAATTCAAGAAGGAGGCCCGCCATGCATCCAGCTTTGGCCCTGATTGAACGACGGCTTTCCGACCTGGGGAAGGAAGTCGAGCGGTTCGAACAGGCGCTCCAGATGGTCTCGGAACACCGCCTGTTCGAGGGAAAACTGTCCTGGCTCGCGCTCTCCGGCCTCTCCGCCGGAACCTCCGCAGTCCATTCAGGCATGGAAAGAATCCTCGCAGGGATCATGGAGACGATCGACGGCTGGGCGCCATCAGGCGGTCGCTCACATCAGGACATCCTGGACGCCGCATCGATCCGAACCGAAAATCGTCCGCCGATCGTTTCAGAAGAGCTGTACACGAAACTCGTCGAGACGAAGTCATTCCGTCATTTCGACAGGCACAACTATCGGTTTGTTCTGGACGCAGAAAAAACCCTCGCTGCGGCAAGGCTGGCTACGGAAACCGCCAGAAGCTTCATTATTGATATTCGAAAGTTCCTGAAGGAATTTGATGAGGTAAATGTCCATGAAAATAGGGGAAGCGATCCAAAAATCTGAACCATGCTCGAACAATCGAAATTATGGAATGCAGGGTTTCTTGTACGAAATCGCGGGAGCCGATCCTGTTGTTCGAGTTTTCCGCGCCCAGCCCGCCTTAGCGATGGGACATGGCTGCTCCGGGACCCGCGAATCACGGGTCAAGCGATGGCAATGCGTTGTCCGTATCGGGGTCCTGAGTCGATTTGCCGTCCCGAGATACGTCGGCCACCCCCGGATCATGCGCTCGCGCTGTATCGGCGAGCCTGTACTTCAATAGGCCAGCCAGATGCGCTCGCGTGCACGCGTGCCGCAAGGTCATGTAGAGGGCGGGGTCGGTCAAGGCGAGATCAGGATCGGGGCCTCCCCGCACCATGTTCAGGAATTCCCGAAGCCGTCCATACTCTCGGCGCTTCAGGAGTTGGCCGACGACGGGTTCGCCCTGCGCATACCGCTTCATGTCCCCAACCAGGGTTACCCACCGCTCGCGCGATGCGCGCTGCGGGGCCTGCAGGGGGCTGAGGCCGTTCTCCAACGCGCGGGCGGCCAGCATGATGGGCATTGGGACCGCGCTCTCGCCGCTCTCGTAGTAGCCGAGCATCCGGCGGCTCACGCCCAGGTCGCGGGCCGCTTCCTCCAGCGTCCTCCCCGTCCTGTGCCGCCATGCCCTGAGCAACGCGCCATCGAGACTCGCCATCGAAACCTCCCATCAGGCAGCCGAGCCCTTGAAGATCACATAAGACCCACCCTATCATTGTGCAATGGTTGCACAGAATGCCGGGAGACAGGGATGCTCGATCGAGACGGGGTGCTGCGGGTGCTGGAGCGGATCGACGCGAACCTGGACGATGATGTGCGGCTGTGCCTGATCGGGAGCGGGGCGACAATCCTGCTTGGCCAACCCGCGCGCGGCACGGAGGATCTCGATGTATGGGCGCGGGCGAGCCGCTTCCGCGAGGAGGCGCTGCGTCGTGCCGTCAGAAGCGCGGGCTTGGACTACGACCCCCGCGGGGAGTTCCCCAACACGCCGTATTTCCGGGTCGTGCATCCGGGCATCGTGCAGGTTCCGGGCTACGACCCGGCCACGGGAAGGTGGATGGGACAGGACGAGGAGGTGGTGTGGCGCGGCGAGCGGCTCGTGGTCACGGTGCCCCCGCCTGAGGTCATCGTCGCATCGAAGCTGGTCCGCGGTGACGACCGCGACCTGGAGGATTGCCTGTGGCTGATGGCGGCCAGGGGCGTGGACGCGGTGGCGGTCGCCCGAGCCGTCCGAGGTCTGCCCCGCCCGGCCAGGGACAAGGCGAAAGCCAACCTCGACATCCTCAACCTGCTGAAAGGGCCGCGACCAGGGAGCGCCGGACGGAAGCGAGCGGTGAGGCTGGCTGGAGAACCGGCCACAACTTCGCGCCCGCGAGGCCACCCCTTCGTTCTCCGGTGGCCCCCGTCGACGCAGGTGCCGCCATGAGCGGCTAATCGGCCCTGGTCGGAACCCTTCTGCAACAGCTGAGGGTCGATAGGCAGCTGCGTAGCATGGATCCCGAGGCACTTGAGGCGAGTAGACTCCGCCTTGGGAAGTAGACATGAAGCGGACAATAAAATTACTTTGCCTCGGCGCTAACCGGTGCCTGATGGGGCAGGAGCCGGTGCGCGCTCCCGCCCAAAGGAGAGCCCCAGTGGATTGGCTCCAATTCGACCGGGCACTCGGCGTAGCCCGGAGGACGTAGACGCAAGCCCAGGCGTACGCCTATGTCGAAACCCATCGAACGCGTCGAGATCATCAGCGGCCGCGAGCGCCGGAAAGACCTTCAAGTGCGACTATGTCCGCGTGAACCCAAGGCCAGACGCCATCTCCGTCCTGCAGCGCTTGGCCGAATGGTTCGAGGACTACAACACCACCCACCCTCACAGCGGCTTGCAAATGCGCTCGCCACGTGAGTTCATCTCACAGCAGTCACCAACCCATGCCGGCTGTCCGGTTTGATGGGGGCAACTCCATTTGCGGTCATCAGAACTTTCATCTTCCCGGGAATTCTCAAACCGAAGTACTATGCCACAAGGGGCCGTTGCGATCGCCTACAATCTGGTTGATGCCTTCACGTCATCCGAGTGACAGGACACCTGCTGTCGTAACCATGCCAGGAGATCCTCCCCAGTACGTTTGTCCGCAGCCATATCGGTGAATATTTCAGCAGCTGCCGCGACGTCCGGATCGATGATGATCCCATTTTTCTCGAGCATTCTCAACGAGACAAGATACGCAGCCCTTTTATTGCCATCGAGGAAGGGGCGGTTTGTGACGATGGCGCTGGCGACGGACGCGGACAGGACGAACGGATCCCTTTCGTCCCTCTCGATTGCGAGCATCATAGGCCGGTGCAAAGCCGATTCCAGTAATCCGACATCCCTGACTCCGGGAGTCCCTCCAAATTCCTGAATTGTTTTGGCGTGCAAATCTACCGCTTCCCTGATGGAGACAAAATAAAGGCCGATCTCTTTTGCAAGAAGCGCCTGAGTGAGCGATTTCCTGTCCATGGCCTATTTTATTCCTTACCATTACCTTTTTCACGTTCTAACAAGAAGAGGAATATACTTACAAAGTGAATGTTCGACAATGCGTCTCAGCCCTTGCGCCGCCCTGTTAAGCCAGATTATCAAAACGGCCGTTTCGTGATATCTTAGCGCAGAGAAATAGGAGCGGCCGTCTTTCGATGGAGCGCTGGCAGGGATTCCTTGGGGCTGCGAAACTCGACCTTGCGGCAGCGGCGTCCTGCGAACGCGATGAATTGTGGGCTCCTGCCGCATTCCACTGGCAACAGGCGGCTGAGAAATCGCTGAAGGCACTGTTATCACGAGCCGGGATAAAGTTTCCTTCAACCCACGATTTGCGGACGCTGACGAAGTTGACAGAAAAAATGATCGAGATCGATTGGCCAAGTGAGCATGAGCTGTTTTTTCTGACAAGTATTTATACAATTTCGCGCTACCCGATTGATCTATTTGATAACAAAACACCTTCGCAGGTTGTATCCAAGGAGTTACTCCAGAAAGTTTCCGCAACCGCAAAAATGATTTGCGAAAGAGCAATGGACTTATTGAAGGATCCATCCCATGACACAAACGAAAAAGTTTCTTGGAAGCCATAGCTTCCCAGTCTTTGAGCGTGACGTCGATGCCGATCCGATCGCGAGATGGCGATTGCGTTATAAATATGGCCTCCTTTCTGAAGTCCTCCGCCACGCGCAAAGCGGGGACACACTTTTGCCGCCTCGAATTTTTTTGTTTGGCAGCTTCGCGTCAGGCCGCTGGAACGATCTCTCGGATGTGGACTTGATCTATGTCTGGCGAAACGCCCTTGCTCGCGACCGTTTCTGGGATAGACGCCTTCCGCTCGAACTCTGGCTTGTCAGACATGGTTTCGATCGACGGGTCGACGTAATTGACAGCATTCTTACGAACAGCAGGTCGAGAGCTGTCGCCAGCCTGCGCGCGCACGGCGATGCGATCGTCTACCTCCCCGCCGCTCTGGCGGAAGCGAGAAGACGTCTTGCAGCGAACTGAAAAGGGCATTCTCCGAAAGGGCGTTGGCGAAGCTGAACCGGACCCGGTTCCTTGGACACTCGGTTGAGTTACGCGGCCATGGGCATGGCCGCAAGCTCGTGTTGGCGGCGTCGTGCGTGTGGGCTGAGGTGGCCGTTTTTCTCGATCAGCCATTGGGCGTTGTAGCGGGCGATGAAGGCTCGGACGGCGTCGCGGAGGTCTTCGAGGGTCTCGAAGACGC
>Ga0209691_1001358_pt1 | contig 14626 bp, 11 predicted proteins | sample YNPMSBMetaG_FD_187120 | JGI IMG/M metagenome (GOLD analysis project Ga0209691, IMG submission 187120) | Anoxygenic and chlorotrophic microbial mat microbial communities from Yellowstone National Park, USA - YNP MS-B MetaG (SPAdes) (version 2) ... | reverse complement strand
ACGACATCGTGCAGGGGTATGGGTGCGGGCAGTTGACGAAGGAGGCGAAAAAGAAGATCCTCGGACTGAATCTGGCGCGTCTCCACGGGATCGATGTCGAGGAGAAGAAACGCAGCCTGGGGCTGGCAGCGTAGATTTCGGTTGGGATGTGTGGTGGGGTCTGGCTTTTTTATTCTACTCAAAACGAAGCCGTCTCCTATTCGGAGATGGCTTCGACATTTTCGGCGTCTTGCAATGACTCCTCCTCTGGATATAAACCGGTATTCGCCCGGCAGCCCGACGACTTATTTCTGGTATGCCAAACGTTCTGTCCGCGAGGCTGATAACTAATCCGGTATGCCGAACTGACCGTGGGGCTAATGAAGATCGAGAACATAAACCGCTGTTTACCTCGTGCCATGGGACCGAAGCCCGCCTGCGCGGGCGAGAGCGGAGTAATTACTCAACAACCATATGTTGAGAGTTATCGGCACCCCGATGTACACTCACTTTTGAAGCGAACGATGCAGAGACGGATGTCCGATTGTCCAGCCGCCATCAACCGCCAGGTTCTGCCCGGTAATGTACGATGCCTCGTCAGACGCAAGAAAGAGAACAGCGGCAGCAACTTCGTCGGGGCGACCCATGCGACCGAGCACTGTCATATCGCGCCAGAAGCGCATTACTGATGGGTCCTGTTTGAGGCGCTCGATATCAGGACGTTTCGAGTCGATAATGCCAGGACTTACGGTATTCACCCGAACGCCCTGGGCGCCAAAGTCAATCGCCATTGAACGTGTGAGTCCGAACAGAGCGCTTTTTCCTGTAACATAGGCGACATGATCGGCGGCGCCGATCATGCCCTCAACCGAAGCAATTGTGACGATCGAGCCGCCGCCAGTCTTCAGCATCTCCTGCACAGCATACTTTGAGCAGTAGAAGACTCCGTCGAGCGTGACTGCCAGATGGTTTCTCCATTCCATTTCTGTCATTTCAACCGCATTGAAATGACCATCAAGTCTGGCAGCCGCATTGACCAGAATATCCAGACGTCCATAGTGCGCTACGGTCTCTGTCACCGCTCGTCGGCAGTGATCGGCCTTGCCGACGTCGCAAAAGATGAAGCGCCCTCTAATGGACGCAGCAGTGTGCATGCCATCTTCGCAGTTGATATCCGCAACAACCACGTGCGCCCCTTCCTGGGCAAAACGATATGCACATGCTGCTCCTATTCCAGTCGCTCCTCCTGTGATCAGGGCAGTCTTATCCTTCAAGCGCATAGGCACAATATCCTCTGCATGGGTTAAGCTGACCGGTTACCAGTCAGCAACGGAACCATCCGGGTGAAAATAGCGCTGAACCAGTTCGGGTTGCCACGGATGGCGCGCCGCCTCACGCTCGTTCACATCAATTCCCAATCCTGGACGTGATGGGATCGCAATATACCCGTCTTTGACAGCGTGCTCCGAATCAACCACGTCATATCGCCAGGGCACGTCGTTGCTGATGGCTTCCTGGATGATCCAGTTTGGTGTAACGGCAGCAAAATGAACGGCAGCGGCAGTCGCAATAGGACCATTCGGATTGTGCGGCGCAACCGCGATTGAGTACGATTCGGCGATAGCAGCGATTTTACGCCCTTCCCACAATCCGCCGCAGTGCGATAGGTCAGGCTGAATAATATGGCAGGCGCGGCGTTCAAAGACTTCACGGAACTGGTGGCGTCCGATCAGCCGTTCGCCTGTGGCAATCGGGATATTGGAAGCGCGGGTAACCTGAGCCGTTGCTTCAACATCCTCGGTCGGACATGGTTCTTCAAAGAAAAGCAGACCATACGGCTCAAATGCCCGACAGTATCGCAATGCCATCGCCGGAGAGGAACAGCGTGCGTGGAGATCAACCATGAGATCGACATCGTCGCCGACCGCATCACGGACGGCGCGTACCAGACTTTCAGCGTAGCGCACCGATCGCATTCCCTCAATTGGCTCAGTGCGCGGCACGGCCATGAACTTGAGCGCCGTGTAACCGCGCTCCTTGACTGCAAGCGCACGCTCTGCAAACGCCTGAGGTTCGGTCGTCTCATACATCTGCTCCATCTCACCCCCGCCAAGATGGTTGTAGACCCGTATCCGATCACGGACGCGACCGCCGAGCAACTCGTAGACCGGGACGTTTAACCATTTGCCTTTGATGTCCCACAGCGCCTGTTCAATACCGCTGATAGCAGTCATCCCCTCGATGCCTGGGCGCCAGAAATGCTGGCGGAACATGATCTGGCAGAGATGTTCGATACGTCGGGGATCTTCACCGATGATGAGCCGGCTGATATCTTCGACAGCCCCGACGACGCCTTTTGTTTTCCATTCAAGCGTGGCCTCACCCCAACCATAGAGGCCGTCCTGATCAGTTTCGACCTTGACGAAGATCCAGTTGCGCATGCGCGCGTGAACGACACGTGTTGAGACACTGGTGATTTTCACGACGTTGCTCCGTTGTTCGACCGTGATCATGTGCCGGGACACGAATCACAGTTAGAGTTTCATACGAGGATCAAGCCAGTCACGCAGCCCATCGCCAATCAGATTGGCGCCGAGAACGGTCAGGGCGATCGCTGTGCCTGGAAAAAAACCGATCCACCATGCCATGCGAATGAACTGTCGTCCATCGGCAAGGATTAAGCCCCATTCAGGTGTCGGCGCCTGTGGTCCCATACCAATGAAGCTCAGGGACGCACCGGTGAGAATAGCACCGGCAACACCCATAGAAGACATCACAATCAGCGGTACGATGATGTTTGGCAGAATATGCCGTAGCAGGATTCGTCCGTCACTCAATCCAAGCACACGCGCCGCTTCGACAAAACTATACTCCCGTACTGACAGGACTGCACCGCGCACCATGCGTGTGTAGTAGGGGATCCATGCAATACCGATAGCGATCATGATATTGACCAATCCGGGTCCGAGCGCAGTCACAATTGCCAGCGCCAGCAGAATAATCGGCAGTGCAATCCAGACATCCATCACGCGCATGATAAGCGCATCGAGCCAGCGACCATAATAGCCGGACAGAAGCCCCAGCACGCAGCCCGTACTGGCTGCTATCAGGATCGGTACAACCCCCATGACCAGTGAGGTGCGTCCTCCATAGAGCACACGCGCCAGCAGATCACGACCGTACTGATCCGTGCCGAAGGGATATACCGGGTTCGGCGGTTGTAACCGGTCCCGAATATTCATAACGACAGGATTTCGGTCTGTGAAAAGCGAAGGGAACGCGACGCCAATGAGAATGATCGACAAGATGATTGACCCAACCAGGAGTGACCGATGACGCCAGAAGGCGGTATACCAGCGCTTCGCTCCTGGACGAAGAGCAATCGGAGCATTGCCTGCACGCAATGGTTGTTGGGCTGTCTGACTCATGGCATCGGTCACCTGCGCCGGTTCGCGGCTCAGGAATAACGAATCCGTGGATCGATGACCACATACATGATATCAACAAGGAGATTCACCAGAACATACATTGTCGCAGCTACGAGAACGCATCCCTGCACAACAGGAAAGTCGCGATTGATGACCGCCTGTGTCACCAGCGTTCCCAATCCCTGTCTGGCGAAGACATTTTCGATGACAACAGCGCCGCCTAACAAGGTTCCGAATTGCATGCCGATCATGGTGATAAGGGGGAGTAAGCCATTGCGAAGCGCGTGACGCCAGAGCACGATATGGTCGAGCAACCCCTTTGCGCGTGCTGTGCGGACATAGTCGGCATTCAATATCTCAACCATCGTTGCGCGTGTCAGGCGCACAATAATTGCTGCTTCCGCCAGCCCCAATGCTGCTGCTGGCATGATCAATCCGCGTGCACTGCGGTTCTCGGTAATGGGCAACCAGCCAAGCGTGACCGCGAAGAGCTGGATCATCATCAGGCCAAGCCAGAATGATGGGATCGAAACGCCGATCATTGCGATAATGACCGACGCAGCATCCCAGAGCGTTCCACGCTTGATGGCTGCAAGGATGCCGAGAGGTACGCCGATGACGATTGCCACGACCATTGCCGCCACGGTCAACTGGACGGTTGCCCCAATATTCGATGCGATCAGGAGCGCAACCGGTTGACCCCCAAAGAGTGATCGCCCCAGATCGCCCTGAATAAGTTTCGTCAGATAGCGTCCCAGTTGAATATGAAGTGGATCGTTCAGTCCAAGCGCTTCCCGCAATTGTTCCATCTGCTGGGCGCTCATCTTCATCTGACCCTGCATCGCCGAAACTGCATCTCCCGGTGTCAGATGCACCATGAAAAAAGTGAGGATGACGATTCCGAGAAGGATCGGAATCGTCAGGAGCAGGCGCTGTAGCAGATATGCGCTCATTGAACTCACCAACTGCACCTACTCGAAGTACGCTGATGCGAAATATTTATAGAAGCCAGTGCCATCGACAATGAATCCCTTCAAGTCGTTCGCGTGGGCGACGTAGAAGTAGAGTTCGAAGATTGGCACCATCAGTGCGTTCTCCATGATGAATCTCTGGATGTCGCGATACTTTTGTTTGCGCTGTTCTGGATCGATTTCACTTTCTGCATCCTTCAGCATCGCATCAAGCCTGGCGCCTTCTTCACCCTTCAGAAAATGTCCCGAAGGGAACGTTCCGTATCCTTCGGAGTGCCAGTCGCGCGTCATCTGGCTGGCGGAAGCGAACACGTCCCCCATAGCTGGCACGTGGTACTTTCCGCTGGCAATCGCCTCGGTGTTGGATGGTCCTTGAGTAGTCAAAACTTTTGCGTCGAAACCGACTGCCTGAAGATTCGCCTGGAGCACGTAGACCCAGTCGTTCCAACCCTTATTCTCGACGATAACCACTTCGAGGCGCCTGCCATCCTTGACGCGGACGCCATCAGGTCCAGGTCGCCAGCCAGCTTCTTCGAGCAGTTGCATTGCCTTTTCAGGGTTGTACTCATACATCTGCTCCAGCGCTGGCTCATACTCGGGAAAGACACGCGACAGAGGTCCGTATGCCGGTTCCACCATGTTGAAATAGACGCTCTCGATGATGCCTTCCTTGTCGGTAGCATAGATGATTGCTTTTCGTACATTCAATTCGTTCGTCGGCGGCAGACCGGTATGCATATAGTTCATCTGTGGCATGCCGGGCAGCAGGACACCGGTCACGGTAAAGCGAGGATCGGCGCGCACGCGCACAACATCCTGGAATGGCAGCAGGTCGACAAAATCGACTTCACCTGCTTCCAGCGCTGCCAGCCGGGTCTGTGCTTCGGAGGTAAAGCGAAAGACGATCTCTTCGAGCAGAGGGGGACTGGTCATTCGAAACATTGGTGATCCCCATGTCCAGTCAGGATTACGCACCAGAACGATTTGACTGCCGCGCACCCACTCTTTGAATTTGAAAGGTCCCGTGCCTATCGGGTTAAATCCGGCGTCTGCACCGACGCGCTTCAGGTAGCTCGCATTACCGATACCCATGCCTGGATCGGCAAGTTCGATGAGCAGGTCGGGACGAGGTGCAGTCAGTGTGAGTTCAACGGTGGTTTCATCAATGACCCTGGCGCTGTTGATGACCGCTTTGAGCGTTCCTGGTCCGCTTCCGACCGGATTGTCACGGACATACTCGAAGTAATCCACAACCGACTGAGCAGTAAAAGGGGTTCCATCGTGCCACATCACCCCGGGGGCGATAGTGAATGTCCAGACAGTTGCATCTTCCGAGCGTTTCCATGCTCGCGCCAGACCGGGATAGATCTGCTGACTCTGGTCCATGTAGACCAGGGTTTCAAAAATCTGTGCTGCGACCTGACGCTCATTCACATTGCCCGACATCGTGATGACGTCGATGCTTGCCGGCTCCAGATTGCCGAAAAAGATCAGGCGCGCACGCTTCGTTGCCTGTGGTGCAGCGTCGGCAGCGGTGGCTGGAACAGAGGTTGGCGGTGGAGCGACGTTGCCACCCTGAGTTGGGGCAGGCGCGCTTTGTTGCGGTGAAGCGCCGCATGCCGACAGCGCCAGCGAACAGGTCATGATCAGAACAGTGAGGATCGACCAGAATCGGGGAGATGGAGCACGCGGTGTCATGGAAACCTCCTTGCGAAGATCCGGAAATGCACCTCTGGGTTCCAGATGTATACTTGTATACAAGTATACGGCACTGGCTATTATAGGCAAGAGTGAAAATAATGTCAACGTCGATATCCATCTGTCAGGAGCGTCATACCGGATAAGGCGCCATTTCTTGACGGGATTCGGTTATCCTTCTATTGAAACAGAGCAGGTTCGGCTATGTTGCCGACTTGACATCCTGCTCGATTGGGGTATGATTGTATACGAGCAATGCAGTAGATGCCAGACTTATGGCGTCTGTGCTTTCAAAGGTATGCGTGTATGCTTACGCCTGTCAACCATCGACTTTTTGAGAAGACGCCCACATTCCGTGAAGCGGCATATCAGGCGATCAAGCAGGCGATCCTCGATGGCTTGCTCGAACCAGGGCAACCGCTGATCGAAGAGCGTCTGGCGGAGATGCTCCAGATCAGTCGCACACCGGTGCGAGAAGCGCTCGCAATCCTGGAGCACGAAGGACTGATAGCGCCAGTGTATCGGCGAGGATTGTTTGTATGCAAACTGACGCGCGAGCAGGTTGTTGAACTTTTTACTGCGAATGAGGCAGTCGAGCCGTTCCTGGCTCGTCGTGCCGCATACTATGCTTCTCCCGAACACATCGCAGCGCTGGACGCTACGCTTCACGAGGGCGAAGCATGCACAGCGCGTCACGATATCGCCGGGTTTCTGCGCGCCGGACGACGCTTCCATGCCGGTGTCGGTCTTGCTGCTGGCAATGGAACGCTTGCACAGTTCGTCGAGCGGAACGAAGAGCGCGTTGATCTCTTTCTCATGGGCTATCGTAAAGCGGTTGATGCAGAAATGATGAATACGTCGAATCGGGAGCATCGCGCCATTTATCGTGCAATCATGCAGCGCGACCCCGATGCTGCTGCTCGTCTGGCGATCTACCACCTGCAATCGGTGCGTGAGCGCTTTGCGGCGCTCGTCGGCGATGATGACGATGATAACGATGGCGTGATATCCTCTGAACAACCGATGAAGGAGTAAGTTCGGATGACAGCGACAATGGCAAATACGGCGCTTGTGGAACGCGCCCGGCAGGTGATTCCAGGCGGGGTGAACTCCGGTAATCGTTCGCTGCCCTGGCCGATTGCGTTTGTGCGTGCTGAAGGGGCGTATCTGTTCGATGCTGATGATCGGCAGTATCTTGATTATCACGCCGCTTTTGGTCCGATTATTCTGGGGCACAATCATCCACGGGTGAATGCTGCTGTTATTGAGGCGCTGAACCGCATCGACATCACTGGCGCTGGCGTTACCGACCTGGAAGTGGAACTTGCTGTTCGCCTCAATCGCCATATTCCCTGCGCTGAGCGCGTCTTGCTGGCGAATTCCGGCTCAGAGGCGACGTATGCGGCGCTGCGCCTCGCCCGCGCTGTCACCGGGCGTCACAAGATCATCAAGTTTCAAGGAACCTACCATGGCTGGCATGATGCTGTGCTCATGAATGTCATTAGCCCGCCCGAGAAAATAGGGCAATGCGACCCCCTCTCGCTCGGAATGCTGCCGGATGTTATTCGTCAAACAATCGTGCTGCCGTTCAACGATACGGAGGCGGTCGCTGAAACGCTCCAACGTCAGGGCGAGGAGATCGCTGCAATCATCGTCGAGGTGATCCCGCACAACATCGGGTGCGTGCTGCCGCGACCTGACTTCCTCCAGGCGCTTCGCGATCTGACCCGTGAGCATGGCGTGGTGCTGATCTTCGATGAAGTTGTTACCGGATTTCGCCACGCAATCGGCGGGTATCAATCGATCGTCGGGGTAACGCCTGATCTGGCGACCTTTGCCAAAGCGATGGCGAATGGCTTCCCGATCGCAGCGCTTGTCGGGCGCGCGGAATTAATGGACCGCTTTGCGCCAGGAGAAGGCGTGTTCTTCGCCGGGACATACAATGGTCACAGTGCTGGAGTGGCAGCGGCTCTGGCGACGATTGCGGAACTGGAGAGCGGAGAGGTTCATCGTCACTGCTTTGCGCTGGCGCAGAGCGCAGCCGATGGGTTGACCCGGATCGCGGCGGAACTGGGTATTCCAATGACCGTGGCGCGTTTTGGCTCGGTGTTCGTCCCGTACTTCATGGAACCCGGTCCTATCGAGAACTATACCGATCTGCTGCGTAACAGTACGGCGCGCGATATCTGGTTTCGCAAAAAGATGTGTGAACACGGCATCTTCATGATACCGACGGCGCTCAAGCGCAACCACGTCAGTGCGGCGCATACCCGCACCGATATTGATCGCACGCTTGATATCGCCCGTCAGGTGCTGTCCGCTATGCCAGCGCATATCTGACGCGATAAACGCTGAAACCATCATGCCTGCCGGTTCATGTTTGATGCAAACTGGCGCCATCAGTGTACACCTTCAGGATCAAATCTGGCGTTTGTCCGCGCGTAGAACCGCTCAACGCCCATCTTCATGGCACACCGACCCGGTCAAAAGAAAAGAGCATACTGGCGATGGAGCCTTCCGGTACCGCGTCTGGCCCGAACAAGCGATTATAAAGGAGTTGCACCGATGAAAGACAAACGTACTGAACAATCTGTCCGGATCGCGCATGGGATGGGGCGGCGCGAGTTTTTGCGGCTCGTTGCTGCAGGTGGCGGCATGCTGGTCCTCCAGGCCTGTGGCGGCGGCGGCGCGCCGACTGCCGTCCCGGCTGCTCCGACCGCCGTCCCGGCTGCCCCAGCCGCGCCGACTGCCGATCCGGCCGCGCCGACTGCCGTCCCGGCCGCGCCAACCGCCGCTCCGGCTGTCACTGCGCCCGGTGGCACAGCGACATGGGCTATGCTGAGCGATCCCGTCTCGCTTGAGCCCTTTGGTATTAACATGACCCCTCAACAAAACTATGAAGCGCGTGAACCGGCTTACGATTCGCTGCTGGCCTGGGATCGAGATTTGAAGGTGCAACCATCGCTGGCTGTATCATTCGAGACCCCTGATGATACAACATACATTTTCAATCTGCGATCCGGGGTGAAGTTTCATAACGGCAAAGAACTGACCGCAGAGGATGTCAAGTTCTCGCTTGATACGATCATCAACCCGCCTGGCGGGAACAATCCGGCTGCTGCGTTCTTCGCCAACTTTGACACAGTTGAGATCGTTGATCCGCTTACCATTCGGATCAACTTGAAGAAACTCGATCCAACGATCCCCGGATTGTTCGCCTGGTCGCGTTATACAAGCATCTTTCCTGCCGATATGCCCTCCCAGATCAATCCGGTGATCCAGGCGATAGGAACCGGTCCCTTCCGTGTCATCAGTTACACACCCAATGCAGAAATTGTGTATGAACGCTTTCCAGATCACTGGAACCCCGAACAACCGAAAATTGATCGCCTGATCTACCGGATTATTCCGGAAGAAGATGCGCGTATTGCAGCGCTGCGCTCCGGTGATATCGACGGAACCGATATTTCGCCGCTCGGAGCGCGTCGGCTCCAGAATGACGCCGACATTACTGTTCTGAAAGGGCTGTATTCGCAGCCCAAGGTTCTGCAGTTTACCCTGAAAGGCGGCAAACCGTGGGACATCAAGGAGGTGCGACAGGCTATCAGTCTGACTGTTGATCGCCAGGAATTGATCGACAAGGTGATGGAAGGCGAAGCAGTGCTGACGGGACCGGTCGTTCCGGGATATGGCGACTGGCCGCTCAGCGAAGACGAACTTCGCACCCTCTATCAGGTTAACATCGAGAAAGCGCGCCAGCTTATGGCGCAAGCCGGGTATGCCGATGGTTTCAAAGTAACTGCAATGACCACTGCAGGTGCTTCGAACGATAACGCCATCGTCGTTCAGGAGCAACTGCGTCAGTTGAACATCGATATGCAGATCGAGCAGATCGAGTTTGGCACGTTTGCCCAGCGTGTAACAAAGGGAGAGTTCGACTGGTGCTTCACGGCGCGCGGGATGCGCGCCGACGTAAGCGGCTATCTGAACGATTTCCGTCGCCTTGGCATCGCCGAGCAGAACTGGTTCCCCGCGTGGCAGAATACGGAACTCAATGAGGCGTATGACGCTGCCATGGCAACCTTCGACCAGACAAAGCGGCGTGAGTTGATGCAAAAAGTTCAGCGCATCGTCATCGATGAGGCGCCACACCTGTATCTCTACCAGGATTACCGATTCTCAGCCGTGCGAAAACGGGTGCAGAATTACTATGTCGCCTTTACGACATTCCGTCCTGCGCTGCGCGAAATATTCGTAACGGCGTGAAACCTATCGGACCGGATCATGAACCGCTACGTGCTGCAACGCCTTGCGCTGGTCATTCCAACCGTAACGGGAGTATCACTCATCATTTTCGCCCTTATGCGACTGTTGCCGGGGGATGTCGTCGATATTCTCTTTGGCGGCGATACGCAGGCTGATCAGCGGACTCTCGATCAGATTCGTGAGAATCTGGGTCTCAATCGTCCTTTGGTGCTCCAGTATCTGGAGTGGATCGGCGGATTTCTGCGAGGCAATTTTGGTGTGTCGATGCGAACCGGCATTCCAGTGGCGGAAAGTATCGCCCAGGGAATGCCGGTCACACTGCAACTGGCTGTGATGGCGATCTTTTTTGCGTGCCTGTTTGCGCTTCCACTGGGGATCATCGCAGCCGTGCGTCGTAATGGATTCATCGATATGCTGACACGCATTGTCGGGTTGATCGGTCTCTCGTTTCCGGCTTTCTGGCTGGCGACCATGTTTCTGCTCATCAGTTCGACTATGTTTCGCTGGACGCCGCCCCTCGGATGGGTATCGCCTTTTGTGGATTTTGGGCGCAATATGCAGATTATGCTGGCGCCTTCGCTGCTGCTGGCGCTTCAGCCAATGGCGATTATCATGCGCATGACACGTGCATCTCTTCTGGAGGTTTTGCGCCAGGATTATATTCGCACTGCATATGCGAAAGGATTGCACGATCGTCTTGTGCTCTTGCGGCATGCACTGCAAAACGCATTCATTCCGGTGCTGACGGTGATCGGGGTGCAGTTCGGTGTGCTGATGGGCGGTTCGGTCATTATCGAGCAGATTTTTTCACTGCCCGGCATTGCGTTTCTGCTTATCAACGGCATTTACAATCGCGATTATCCGCTCGTTCAGAGCACCGTGCTACTCCTTTCACTCATTTTTGTTCTTGTCAATCTGGCAGTCGATCTCCTCTACAGCGCCGTTGACCCGCGGATTCGCTATGACTAGCCCATCAGCCCTGACCGATGCGCATACCCGAAATCCGGCAATTCGTCGCCGCCGGACTCTGCCGTTTATTGCTGCGTTGAGCCGCAATATACCTGGTTTTGTGGGACTGGTCATTATTGCGTTTGTTGTACTGACTGCGATCCTGGCGTCGATCATCAGCCCGTACAGTCCGACAGCGCAAGTGTCACGGCGCCTGCTCGAGCCGGGTGCGCAGTACCTGCTCGGCACGGACGAGTTCGGACGCGATATCCTGTCACGAGTGATCTATGGCTCGCGCATTTCGCTGTACGTCGGGGCGGTGTCGGTTGGACTGGCGCTTGTGTCTGGCGGCATCATGGGATTGATTGCCGGGTATGTCGGCGGTCGGGTCGATACCCTGCTGATGCGCCTGATCGACATGCTCTTTGCCATTCCAAGCCTGGTGCTGGCGATTGTCATCGCCGGTCTGCTGGGTCCAAGCCTGACGAACGCGATGATTGCGATTGGGATTGTCTATGCGCCTATCTATACGCGTCTGGTGCGAGGCGAAATGCTTGTAGTACGCAATTATGCTTATATCGAAGCTGCCCGTGCTATCGGGGTCGGTCACATTGGGCTGATCCTCCGTCACTTCCTGCCCAACATTGCAGCACCGTTGATCATCCAGACATCACTGCTCCTTTCGACGGCCATTCTGGCGGAAGCGGCGCTCAGTTTCCTGGGGCTTGGCGCACAACCTCCTGATCCGTCGTGGGGTGCAATGCTGGGAAGCGGACGTCGCTTTATGGAACTGGCTCCATGGGTGGCAATTGCTCCAGGCATCGCCATCGTTATCACGGTGCTTGGTTTCAATCTGCTCGGCGATGGACTGCGTGACGCGCTTGATCCCCGCCTGCGCGGTAATACATAATCAATCGATTTCCTGCGGCGACGGCTTCAAGAAGTTGCGCATATGGGCATGACATAAACGTTGTCTGTCCCTGATACCCCGAATATTTCAGGTGGCTGTTTTTTTTAATACTGTGGATGAAAACAGAGGGAGAGGTTCTGATGCAAATCTATGGGTTCACACACTGCTCCTTTGGCGTTGCCCGTCGCGATGTGACGCCGCCTGTCGGCATCTATGCGCGATCCTGGGCAGCAGCGCGGCACGAGACGGCAGAGGGCGTTCACCGACCGCTAACAGCAACAGCCGCTGTGTTCCGTTCGCTTCAAAACCTCCATCAAACGCTGGCGCTGGTGGCACTCGACATTGGGTGGTTTCCATATCTCCCTGATGAGCGCCGCATTCGCAGTGCGGTGCTTCAAGCAACAGGTTTGGAAGAGGACGCATTACTGATCAATTTCTCGCATACTCACGCCGGTCCGTGCATCAGTAGCCAGATTACCGATAAGCCTGGCGCCGATCTGATCGCACCCTATATCGAACATCTGATCGAGGCGATGACCTCAGCAATCATTGAAGCCAGAGACAGCACTGCTCCTGCGTGGATCACCTATGGGTATGGACGTTGTTCGCTGGCTGCGAATCGCGATGTCTGGGCGCCGGATATTGGGAGATATGCATGCGGCTACAATCCCTCAGCGCCTGCCGATGACACGGTGCTGGTTGCGCGCGTAACCGGAGATGATAACAGGATCATCGCCACCTTCGTCAACTATGCCTGCCATCCAACCACGCTTGCCTGGCAGAACCGCCTCCTCTCACCCGATTATGTCGGTGCAATGCGTGAAACGCTCGAGTCGATCTATGGCGCACCCTGCCTGTTTCTCTATGGCGCCGCAGGCGACCTCGGTCCACGCGAAGGGTTTGTAGGCGATCCTGCGATTGCTGATCGAAACGGGCGTCAACTGGCGTATGCCGCCGCTGCCGCTTTTGAGGCGCTGCCGCCGCCAGCTTCACGCTTTGTCTACACCGGCGTCGTGGCTTCAGGCGCCAACCTGGCGACATGGGATTATCGCCCAATCGATGATGCTGAACGGACGCGCTGCGCCACGTTGCTGTATCGTAGCATCTTCGTGCCATTGCAACGTAAACCCAGGCTTGCCCCGATCGATCCGCCAGGCGTTGATCGCAGCGACCCGATTGCAGAAGCAGAAAAAGCCTTGCGGCGACGGTTGCTCCAGGCGGCGCTCGGCGATGAGCCGATCTATTCGATGCCCCTCTGGTTCTGGCGCCTGGGCGATGCTCTCCTCGTCGCCTGCCCCAATGAAGCCTACGCTCAGATGCAGGTCGAACTCCGCACCCGATTTCACCGCCAGCCGGTGCTTGTGCTTGGATGCACAAATGGTACGCTCGGCTATCTGCCGCCGCGCGATGTGTACGGTAGCGGTCTCTACCAGGAACAGCAATCTCCTTTCCTTCCCGGATGCCTGGAACAAACAATCACAGCGGCGATCACCGGATTGGAGTCTCTATGAGTGCCACACAAATTATCACGACCGTCGATTTTGAGCGACCTGGAAAGCAAACCGGTGTACTGGCCGTTCCGCAGTCGACCAACACCTCCGGGTGGGCGACCGAATACATCCCAATTGGGGTGATCAATGGCGCTCCTGGTCCGACAGCGTTGATCTTCGGCGGCAATCACGGCGATGAGTATGAAGGACCGGTCGTGCTCATGAAGCTGGTACGCATGCTCAAGTCGGAGGATGTCTGTGGTCGGATTATCATCATGCCAATGCTCAATCGCCCCGCGATAGCTGCCGGTACGCGCCTATCGCCCCTGGACGGCAAAAATATGAACCGGGTCTTTCCAGGACGTGCCGATGGGACGATTACCGAGATGATCGCCCATTACGTCAGCAATGTCCTCTTTCCCCTGGCGGATCTGGTGATCGATATTCATTCCGGCGGTCGCTCAGCCCATTTTCTTCCGCTGGTCAGCATGCATCATGTGCCCGATCGCGAGCAGTTGCGTAGCATGATCGATGCGGCTCTGGCGTGGGGAGCGCCGTATATTCTGCTCTACCGGGATGTTGGCGGTACTGGATTGCTTCCCGGAGAAGCCGAACGCATGGGGAAACTGACCCTTGGTACGGAGATGGGCAGCGCTGCCCAGTTCGGAGTTGACATGCTTACACTGACAGAACGAGGCGTTTGCAATGTTCTTCGACAGGCTGGCATCCTTGTGGATCATGCACCGGATCAGGCAGGCGCCCGGTCGCAAATCATGATCGCTGACCAGTATGATGATTACATCATGGCACCGGTAAGCGGCATCTTTGAACCGTTCTTCGAAATGGGTGCATGGATTGATGCAGGACAGACTATTGGACAGGTTCATTCAGTTGAACAGCCATTCTACGATCCTGTGCCAGTATCTGCCCAGACCG
>Ga0209691_1001356_pt1 | contig 14636 bp, 13 predicted proteins | sample YNPMSBMetaG_FD_187120 | JGI IMG/M metagenome (GOLD analysis project Ga0209691, IMG submission 187120) | Anoxygenic and chlorotrophic microbial mat microbial communities from Yellowstone National Park, USA - YNP MS-B MetaG (SPAdes) (version 2) ... | reverse complement strand
CACCGGATGCTGGATCCGTTCGCGCCCGATCACAAGGTTTCAAGCCTCGAGCGCATCGCTCAGGCGGTGGGCAAGCGGATGGAAATCCACTTTACCTGAAGCACCTCAGAACGGAACCCAGGACTCCTCCCAGGTCTCCAGAAACGCCAGGAAGGCCTCATCGGCGGCCTCGCTGGCCGCATGGTGGGCCTCCTCAAAGGTCGGGTAGCGGCCCAGCACCTCCTCCCGCTCGTCGTCCTCGTACACCGCCACGAACCCCTCTCGATCCTGCCGCACCAGCCACACCCCGCTGCCCTGGGCGGCCCGGGCCACATCGAGCTCCACCAAACTTCCATCGAGACGTAGAATCATCGTTCACCTCCGTTGTTTGACGCTCCCACGACTAAAGCCGGTGGGATTCCTGGTTCAACGAGGACTGCCCACAATGCGTAGGTCTTACGCCCTCTCCCCAAGCGTGACTTCCCGTGTGCCCCACGGCAGTTTGGACGTTGATGCACGGCTTGGTTTTCGCCGCACACGTCCGAGGTCTACGCTGCAGGTTTTACCCGCCCAGCGCTTCGCGGGCGGAACCCCATACCCCCGCCCCGCCTTGGCGGGGCGGCAAGAACCCCGGAAACTTTTGTTTCCAGGCGCAATTTTAGCACATCTGCCGTATCCGCCGGGGGCAGACGTGGGGGAGTCCTCGCCTCGCCACTGAAGGGGATGGGTTTTATAGCTCCCCCACGCCCCCTCTTTTCTATAAAAACCCCCCGGGTAGAACCCGATGCCGGGATATCTCCCAGTAAAACCTGCGCCGGTGGGCTTTTATTAACTTCCAATTCCTTGTGTCAAGGGCTATAATCCCGGCATGGCATGAACCGTGCCGGGAGGGGCATCCCGGCCCAAGGCGGCAGCGCCGCGTCGGCACCAAAAAAGAAGCCTTAGGGGGGGCACCCTAAGACCCCAAAGAACAGCTTTGTGGTCTCAGGTTAACCCCCCAAAGGCAAAAACGCAAGTTACCCAGATCGGGTAGGTCGTGGAGCTTCGTTTCCATCTAGCCCTTGGGAGAGGTGAGACCATATGACATCACACATTTTTGCTGTTTCAAACGTCCGTGCGGGGGGTATTCATGGATGCCCCCGCTAGACCCGAGAACCTGACCCTGGACAACCTCGAGGCCGTCCTGCGCTCGCTACCGCCTTTTACGGCGCGGGTGGTGGAGCAGATGGTGCGCCGGGGTCGGTTGGCCGAGGCCCTCAAGCTGGTGCAAAACCAGGCAGAGCGCCAGGAGGAAGCCCCGCCCGCCGTGAAGCCACCGGAACCTCCAGCGGAGGATCGCCCCCCGCCCAAGTCAGCGGGTTTGCTCATCGCGGAAGCGCTGCGCTATAGCCCCGACGACCACCCCCTGCCCTGCCCCAGCGACGAAGACCCCCGCTGGCTGGCCTGTAAGGCCAAAGCCGTACGGCGCATCAAGCTCAAGAGCGGCAGCCGCCTGCCCTTCAAGACCTATAACCCCCGCCACGGGGAACGCCCGGGCCCTGGGGCCTTCGTAGCCCTGTTGCTGGCCCTGATGCTCTATTACCGCGACTCCGAGGCCGTGTTGCGCTTTCCCATCTTCGCAGTCCAGTGGGCCATCGCTGATCTGCTGGGGGTCTCTGCCGACACCCTCCAGCGCTGGCAGCAGCTCCCCGAAGTGCAGCGCTGGGTGCATTCCTGGCGCTACCTGGACGCTGGGGCCGAGTTCAAGCGGGCAGGCATGCTCTATACGGTGCTCTATAACCCCGATCACCAGCACAAGAAGGCGCGGGGGGACCTGCTCCGGCTGCCCCTGCGTTCACTCAAGGCGGCGGTGGATCGGGGCCTGACCCGGAAGCAGTTTGAGCCTGAGCGGTCACATATAAAAGGTTCACTCAAGGCAGTATGGCCTTTTCTTTTGCCCCTTAACAAAGACTCGTTAACCCGCTTCGGTGATCTTAAAGACCTCGTTGATTATGTGGCCGCTCAGGCCACCGTCCCCACCCGCACCCGGCGTCGGGCCTGGGCCGAGGCCCTGGTGCAGGCGCTGGAGCGGCACCTGGGGGTGGGCGACAATGCCCAGGCCCGGCGAAAGCTCTACTGGAAGATCGCCTTTACCTGCTTGCGGGGCCTGCTCTATGGCGGCGATGAAGAGCGCTATACCCCCTTACACCAGCTCAAGCGCGCTTTACACCTCAGCATGGAGGCCCACCGTGAGGGCAAGCTCTACAACGTGGGCGCCTTCTTCAGCAAGAAACTACGGGAGCTGGGCTTCTTCGACCTGGCCTGTTTTTATGCCCAGCGGAAGGTGGCCTGAGCAAAGGGCCAGCGCTCAGGGCTGGCCCAGCTTCAACCCAAAGCGCTCAAGCACACCCCCCCAGCCCTTTCTTTGATTCGTTGCGGGCTGCTTCAGGCTTTCCCGTGTGATCCGGGGCGAGGCCTTGCCGATGTAAACCCGTTGAATCCGCCTTGATGGTGCAGAGTGGTTGCTCCAACTTTGCTTCAGGCAACAGCCAACGCCATTTTACTGATTTACTGCAACACGGCGTTCCGCATTTGAGGGTTTCATGCTATTATTTGACGAACCTATGCAATCTTTGACGAATAAAATCCCTGCCGCTCCTTCGCCCCCGGAAGCCACAGGAAGCCCAGAAAGCCCCTTGTGGACGGCGTCTGCCCTGGATTCGGTGGGGCGCGGAACATACTCGCCAAATTAGTATTTGCCGAACAGGAGGCCGCCATGCCAGCGGATCTGATCACCGCCTTCGCCCACTACCTGGAGGTCGAAGCCCGCCTCTCCCCCCACACCGTGCGGGAGTACAGCGCCGATGTGCGCCAGTTCCGCCGCTGGCTGGAGGCCACCCACCCCCTGACCCCCTGGGCGGAGGTGGCCCCCGCCCACCTGCGGGGCTTCCTGGCCTCGCGCAGGTTCGGCCCGCACCGGCAGGCCCGGGTGCTCTCGGCCCTGCACAGGTTCTTCTGGTACCTCTTGAACGTCGAGCGGCTCCAGGGTCTCGCCGGCAACCCCGTGGCGGCCCTCACCCGGCCCAGGCTGCCCGAGCGCCTGCCCAAATACCGCGAGGTCCACGAGGTGCAGGCCTTCCTCGAGGCCGCCCTCAGGAACCGCAGCCCCAGCCTGGGCCTGCGCGACTACTGCCTGGCCCGCTTCCTGGTCTCCTCGGGGCTGCGCCTCTCGGCCTGCTTAGGCCTCACCCTGGAGGACGTGCGCTACCGCGACGGCTTCCCCCACGCGGTGCGCTACGTGGGCAAGGGCAACAAGGAGCGCGAGAAGCTGCTCACCGAGGGGGCGGCGCAGGCCTTGGCCCAGTGGCTCAAGCACCGCAAGGGCTACCCCGCCAGAAGCCGGCACCTCTGGATTCACCTGCAGGGCCGGGCGGCGGGCCGGGTGCTGACCCCCCGGGCGGTGCAGCTCATGTTCAAGCGGGTGGCCCGGCGGGCCGGCCTGGACCCCAAGGGCTTCAGCCCCCACACGCTGCGCCACAGCTTCGCCACCTGGCTGCGGCGCAAGGGCGTGGCGCTGGACGTGGTGCGGGAGGCCCTGGACCACGCCAGCATCCAGACCACCCAGATCTACGCCCGGGTGGCCAATGCGGAGCTCGAGGCGGCGCTAAGGGAGTTTCCTAATGTGATGTGAGTCTCAACCCGCTTCCTTCGCTGTTTACCTGCGGTTTTTGCTCATCTGCGTGATCACGTAGGCTTTTGGAATAGTCCAAATCCCGTCGTCCAAATCCTTTGGCTCGCAATTCCCATCACTCGGCTTCAATAGTTTCAGCTCAAGGGTGGTTGCTGTTTCCTGCAGAAGATTGCCGTCTACCGAAAACACACTTCCATTTTCGCTAGCAACGTAGCACGCAGGTATTGCGTGTCTGAGCTCCTTCTGCACCGTAACCCTCACCTCCACTGGCCGTGTTCCACCAATGCTACGGGGCATAGCCACCGGGAAAGCATCGCGTGTTACATTAAACAGAGTGCCTACAAATGAAAAAGCAAATATAAATACAGTGAGACTCAAACTTGTTTGTTCTAACCAAAAGGCCTCCCAATTTCGAAGTAAATAGCTCACCACTACCGCCGCTATCACCGCTACGACCCAACTACTCCACGAGACCTTTTGTTCAATGCTCGCCTTAGTACACGACAAAACTTTGAAAAAGTCTAAGAATAAGGGCCAACCCCCGCCAGGAGGTGGCCCATGGAAGAACATAAACGATTGGTTGAGCTGATACGACCCCAGCTTGGATATCACCTGGCCCGAGTCAACCTGATTGCGGCCTTTGTGTTGGCCCTGGTGAGGGTCAGAACGGTGAACCTGACCCAAGTTGCTGCGGGCCTGAATCCCAATGTTGCCCCAAGCTCCAACTATCGTCGCCTACAACGCTTCTTTGAGGGCTTTGAGGTGTGCCAGTTGAAGCTGGCCAAGTGGGTGTTGAGCTTGCTCGAAGCCGACGAGAGCGGTTGGATAGTGGCGCTGGATCGTACCGAGTGGGAGTTTGGCAGACAGAAGTTGAATGTGATGATGCTGGGGGTGGTGTACCAGGGGTTGACCGTACCTCTGGTGTGGAGGGTGCTGGATAAGGACGGTCATAGCCATACCGACGAACGCCAAGCCTTGATGAAACAACTCCTGCTGGTTCTCCCAGCCGTACACATCCGGTGTCTGGTGGCGGATCGGGAGTTTATCGGTCAGCGGTGGTGGCGATGGCTCAAACTAAGGGAGGTCAAGTTCTGTATCCGCATCAAGGACAATGCCCGCTATACCCAAGGTCACTCAGGTAAGGTCAAACACCTCTTTGCCCATCTCTCCATGGGCCAGTACGAGCAAGCACAGAAGACCTACACCATCTATGGCCATAGAGTGCAACTGGTGGGGATGCGGCTCAAGGATGAGTGGCTGATTCTAGCCACCAACACCGACCCTTCCCAGGCTCTAGCAGCATACAAACAGCGGTGGTGTATCGAATGCCTTTTTGCGGCCATGAAAACCCGTGGCTTCAACTTTGAGGATACCCACCTGACCCACCCTGAACGTATCGAGAAGCTGATAGCGCTGATCAGTCTGGCTCTGGTCTGGTGTGTGCTGATTGGTGAATGGCTGGCCGAGCAAAAAGAACTCAAAATCAAAAAGCATGGCCGTAAACCGATCAGCCATTTTCGCAGAGGCCTGGACTTCTTACGCCAGGTCTTATTCTTCCTGCCAGATAAAAGACGCGACCTGGACAACTGTTTCAGCCTTTTGTCGTGTACCTAGATGCTCGCTAAAAAAAACATTGCAAATAAAGAAAATGAAAGGGTGCGTTTGAAAAAACGGTTTAATCTGGGCAGGGCTCTCTCCAATATCGGTTGATTGTTCATGAAAAATACTACACTTACGCTGTTGCTTATCCCTGCTAGTACCGACAGAGTTAGAAATGCCGCTGCAATAGCTACAAAGTTTACTAGAAAACCCATGGAAGTAATGTTGTTGATGTTGACGATTAGGAAAATAGCTAGTATGAAGGAAAGGATAAAGTAGACATAAAAGCCGACAGCCGCCTCAGCTAAAAATTCTTTTTGCTGAGTGTTATCTTTTTTTCTTATTTTTATCCCCAGATGAAGCCCTAATATACAGATGGCCAGCGCTAGAGATGGCAAAGCTCCTAGCGCCACGTATTCCCACGGTTCTCTGACGGCTTTGTATATACCGTTTCTATCTGCCCAATCAGCATAAATCAGTCGCCCAACAACTAAGCTGAGACCTGATAACAGCGCAAAAAAAGCTAAAGTCAGCGGTGCTGATTTCAGGTAACCATCGAGAATGCCTTTAACTTCTTTCAACATGTTCTCTCCTGCCGTTCGAGCAGACACCAGAACGTTTGGCTTAAAGAATCTTTATCAGCGCAATCGCCAACCAGAAAAAAGCCTGCGCAAAGTACTGCCAGCCAATCGCCACGTTGAGGCGTCTGTATTTTGCTTCTGCGACCCCCGCCAAGTAGTAGTTATGCTTCAAAACATCATCGAGTAAGCCTTCTGCCAAGAACGCTTGTTTGTATTTGTCGTAGTGATCAAATGCCATGATATTCTTCCAATAAATAAATCCATCGCTCGACTTGTTCGTTGTGCGTGGGGCAATAACCGAGATAGCTAAAAGCAAACCAATTACCAGTAGGACTATACTGCTGCCTAAAAGCAAATTGGACAGCACGTCGATCTTTTCGGGTACTACCGCCAAAATAGCTGCGTTTATGCTTCCCAGTGCTATGACGGCACCAGCCTTGGTATCTGCCAACTGGATGTAACTGGTAAGGTATTCATGAATCTTCCAGGCATGTTCAAAGCTTTTTCCTTCGCCGTCCTGCGTCTTTGTGTGCATCTTCTCCCGGCCATTCATTCCTGAACCTCCAATAGTAGTAGGCTTCCAACCACTCCACCGCCCAGGCTGCCAAGGTAACTAGCCCGTCTTCTGGAAGCCACCGCTGGTTTGGTGGATCTTCGGGGTAAAAAAGACAAAGAGCATCATCCAAATAAAGGTGTTTTGGACGATGCTGGCCATACCTGCTTTGTCTAGGAAACTTTAGGGACTTGACGTAGACCCTGGGTGCTGTTTTGGGATACTGGGGCGGAACCGAAATCTCGAGGATATGCTCTACAAAGCTGGCCAGCGGCTTTTGCTGTACCCTAACCGGGACGGTAAATACAACTTGCTGGCCCCTGATCTCATAAGTAGCCCGCGGGAACCACGCAAGGAGGGCCTCGAGCTCAAGCTCCCACAGTGCGGGAAATTCTGTTTTCCAGCCCAACTACTCCTCCAGATCCCCGTACCAACGGTGGGGTTTGGTCTGCGACAAAGCCTTTGCTCCGAGCAAAGCCGCAGCGGCAATTGCTCCACCAAGCAACCACCGCTCGAGTCCATAGCTGCGAACCTGCTGGGCGCTCATTGCTTTGAGCAGCGTGGGCTTGCCATTGGCGTCCACGCCTGGTCGCAGAAGGTAATATGCCTTGCCCAGTAATTGTCCCTGCCGAACCAAGTAGTTTCTAATTTCAGCAGGTGCCCTGTTGTACAAACCCTCACCCACAAGGATTTGGTTTTCCCCAGCTCGATCCTCGAGTTTGGATGCGAAATTCGCGGCCTTCGAGATGCTGGTCAAAAAGTAGTGATTTCGAATTCCAACCTTGGCCACCAAGGCGTTGCCCATCTCGAGACCAATTCCCCAGCTAAAGTCCTTTTCAATATGCCCCTTGCTCTTCATGAAGGGGTTAACGACGCTCTCCATAACTTCGCCCAGATCAAGGGCACACTGGAGGGTTCGCACAGCCACCTTTTCTGAGTTGGGTTCCTTGGCACCGATGACGAACATAAGGCCATCGCCTGTGGGTTTTTCGATATTGCCGTCGTGGAGCCGGATTACCCGTGTTAGGGTTCGCAACAGCGGCTCGAGTACCTTGAACACGGTCTTGTCCCGCTTTTGCTCGCTCCAGTCCGTAAAACCTCGCAGGTCGAAAAACCCGTATCCCACGTTGGTGAGCCTGAATGCCTTCCCTCGCGGAATGTCTTCAAGGTCGGGAAAGATGTTTTCCTCCTCAATTTCGAAAGTGGCATTTACGTAGTCCTGGGCCAGTTGTTCCTTGATTGACTTTAACTCGGATGTGGTCATATTTCCTCTGATGTTCTACAATAGTAGAAGTTTTTACTAAAAGCAAATGTGATTCTAATAACTTTCTACTATAATGTAAAAGGAGGGAATTCTATGACCCTGGGAGAACGCCTTAGAACCATGCGCAAAGAGAAGGGGCTGACTTTGAGGAGGGCTGCCGAAGGTGCTGAAATCTCTGTCGCCTACTTATCTCGTCTTGAAGCCGATGATGCCAACCCTACCCTTGAAGTACTGGAAAAGCTCGCAAAGCTGTATGGTGTGCCGCTCGAGGAGCTCACTGCGGGTACTCGAGAGACCTCCGGTTCGCCTCATTTGGCTCCCGCCCTTTCTGAGTTCATAGAAACCTATGCCAGTACCTTCCCAGAGCTAAACGACCCAGACTGGCAACGAACCCTTTCTAACATCCGCCTGCGGGGTCGTTACCCAGAAAAAAAGGAGGATTGGCTGTCTCTGTTTTTAGAACTGAGGCGAGCTCTGCAATAAATCACAAGCTTTACCTTGCGTGGCGGTTATCTTGGGGGGTGTGGGATGATGCCGACCCAACCCCTAAACAAATTCATAAGGCTTTTCTCGAGTTCGTTGAAAAGTTTCACGCTGCCCACAACTATACTAGCGACTTTGCCAAGTTGGCCAGATCGCTTGGTGTTCGTGTAGGGCCGGCCAACTATAACAAAGCTTTCATTGCGCCTGACGGCGAGCCTCGCATATTACTGGATGCCACCGTGTCTACAGCCCGCCTTCGCTTCACGGGGCTTCACGAGATTGCCCACCACCTCTTCTGGCGTGCCTTTGATGGAGAACTAAAGGCATACCTGGGTGATTATTTTTATAAGCAGCCCGATGTCGCACGCCAGTTTGAGGAAGATTATTGCTATGAGGCCGCAGCTCTTTTGCTGATGCCAACGCATGTTATGCAAGCCTGTGTGAATGCCCATCTCTTCTCGCCACTTGCAGTATTTGCCCTAGCCGAGAAAACCGGAGCGTCGCACCAAGCTGCCATGCGAAGGGTTATCTATGCTCATGACATCCCTGTTCATGCGCTTTTGGTATCGCCAGAACACCGTGTCATAGATAGTATCTCCTACGGTAAGAAGCGCAGTGAATACTACGTTGGCAAAGACTTTACGCTTGAACCGCAACATCCTCTGGTTTGTGGAAGCTATATACCCGGCCGCCTCGAGCGTTTCCGTGCCCCTGTGCCTTTCAAGGGTGGCAATCGTGAATGGGTCAGCAATGTGCTTGCTGCTCGAGAATCAAACACAAGTCGTATTTTGGCCTTCTTCTTGGATTCTTATCCGCCAAATAAGCAACTCATGCAGGCGCTTTTTTAGTGGTCTGCATACTCCCCGCACGCCTTGCTCTTAAAAGGTTTAAAGCCTCATTTATTTCTTGCTCTTTATTTTCAATCACCTTGAGCAGCTCTTCAACGCTCCGTGTATCTGTATCGAGCTTCGCATGGGGGTTCACGGCCTTGAGGTCGTAGTTTCTGGCCTCGAGCTCGGCCCGGCTCACCGTCCAGCTCCGCTCGGAGTCGGCGCGGGTGGGTAGCAGGCGGAAGAACTCCTCAAAGTGCTCGAGGGTCAGCGGGCTTTTCTTCCCCACCTTCACCCCCGACAGGTCGTAGTACCAGATGCGCTCGGTGGGCCGCCCCTTGGTGAAGAAGAAGATGTTGGTCTTCACGCCGGCCCCGGCGTTGACAAAGGTGCCCGGGGGCAGCGAGAGGATGCACCAGACGTCGGCCTCGTTCAAGAGCTTGCGTTTGGTCTGCACGAAGGCGGTCTCCTGCCGGAAGGACACGCCCTCGTCGAGCACGATGGCGCAACGGCCTCCGCTCTTGAGGGAGTCGATCACGTGCTGGAGGAAGAGCACCTGGGTCGCGCTGGTCTTATAGGCGAAGCGGGCCTGGGCCACCTTGCCTTCTTTACCGCCGAAGGGGGGGTTGGTGAGGATCACGTCGAACTGCGCCGGGGCTCCCTCCCACAATCCCCCGTAGATCTCCTGGCCGGTGAGGGTGTTGCCGTGCCACAGGTTGGGCTTGTCGATGCCGTGGAGCACCAGGTTGGCCAGGGCGATCGGGTAAATCAGGTTTTCTTTCTCGCGCCCGTAAAGTCTCCGGGTTTTGAGGGCCTCGAGCTGCTCCGGCGTGGCGTCGTCCCCCAGCTTCTGCAGCACGTACTCGTAGGCCGTGGCCAGGAAGCCGCCGGTGCCGGCACAGGGGTCATAGATGGTGTCCGCGGGGCCCGGGTCAATGGCCCGCACCATGGCCTTGATCACCTGGCGGGGGGTGAAGAACTGGCCCCCGTCGTTGCCCTTCTCGCCCATCTTCAAGAGGAGCCCTTCGTAGACCTGGGAGAGGGTGAAAAGGTGGGTGCTGTCCACCGTTTGCGAGTTGATAAGGTGAACCTTGTCCAGCACGTCCAGGAAGTTGCGCTCGGTGTCCACCCGCACCCGATCTACGCCGGACATGATCTCGCTGATCACCTTCTGCCGGGCGGTGGCGTTGGGCTGGTCACGCAAGCTCTTCAGATAGGGTAGCAATTCGCCGTTGACGAAGCCGAAGAAGGCGCCCAAGGCTCCTCCTTCCAGCTCGCGGCGCTTCCAGCCATCAGGGGCGGCCCAGTCCTGCCAACGGTAGGGGGCCTCGAGGCTGGGGGTAAAGGCCGCCCCCACCGCCTGACTCTGCTCGGCCTCCAGGGTTTCAAGGTCGTCCAGGACGCGCAAGAACAGGATCCAGGTCAGCTCGGGGACGTACTGCAAGGCCCCGGCGCAGTTGGAGCGGCGCAGGATGTCGCAGATGCTCCATACGTAGGCGCTGAGGCTGGATTGGGTGGTGAAGCGGGGTGTACCGTTTGAGCCGTTCTTGCTGGGCATCAGAGTTCTCCTGAGAACGCGCGGCGTAGGATGGCGGCGGGTAGGGCGCGGATGGCCTCGAGCTGGGCTTCTAGGCTGCGAATAAGGGCTTGGGTGGCCTCGAGTTTAGCGTTTAGCTCGGCAACGATACGGTGTTGGGTCTCGAGGGGGGGGAGGGGTACTTCTAGGGCTTCTATCTTTGAGACGCTAAGAGTGTATAGCCCTGTGGTTGTTTTTGCTTTCTCAAGAAGCCGCTTTCGTCCATCTGGAGACGCTAGATACCAAAACAGATACGTAGGGCTTGCCGTTTCATGGCAGCGAAGGCGGATTAAGTGATTCTGATGGACGCAATCTTCTATCTCGCCATGAAAAATGGCGCACCTTCCGATATGCTCGCGGCTTCCGTTTCCCTCAACAATGAGTAGATCACCTCTCACTAACCGGTAGCGTTTCAGTTCCTCCGGGGTGACCTCAAATCTTTCAACATTACTTAGATCTATCCAGCCGTTCTGCACGTTTCGAACTGTAAGAAATGGCTTGTGGAAGGCCGATGGTTTTCTTTGTGGTGTTTTTTGTATGCCTCCAGAGACCGCACCTATTTCACGAGCCAACCTCCCCGGCCACCCTCGAGCCTCTTCACTCTCAAACACTGCTCGTAGGTGCCCCGCAGTGAGCTTCCGGGCGGCCTCGAGCCCTTCTTCAGCCGCCTTGCGGGCCTTTTCCACCGCCTCCATCTGCTCGGTGAGGATGGCGGCGATGCGGCGTTGGGTCTCGAGGGGGGGGAGGGGGATAAAGTAGTTTTCGAGTTGAGTTTTTGATATCTCGAGGAAAGTTGCCCCCCTTCCCAATAACTGAAGCTCAGGTACAGCTTGCTTTAACACGAAATATAGGTAAACCGAATCGATGCTTTCCGAGGGAATGAAAGATTTACAGCCTTGATTAGTACAGAGAGGAACGGCAGCTATACCTAGATGCCCAATTGGCGCCCGGCTCGACATAACAACAGTCTTAACGGGCACTAATTCAGCACCGCTGCTCTCATAGCCAAGTTGCGTAATTTTACGTCCGGAAGAATATATTTCCCTTGTTGATAGCTTTCCCAAGTCTGCCGGTGTAATCCAAACGATATCACCATTCCAGTACTCCTTTATGCCAGTTTTAGGTGTCGATCCACCTACCACTTTTGTAACATCCCCTAACCTCACCCACCGCCACCCCTCGGGCAGCTTAGGGCGGGTTTCGGGTTTTGGGACTTCAGTTGTCGGACTGCTCATCGTCGCTCCTTAGCTCGGCCTCGAGCTGCTCCACGCTCGGTAAGGCGGCCTCGAGCTCCTCCGGCAGCGCCTCGGCCAGCTGGTAGCTGCTCACGCCCAGGGGCTTGGCCAGGTTACGCAGGGCGTATTCCACGGTCAGTTTGCGCTTGCTCTTGCACAGAATCAGGCCGATGCTGGGGTTATCACTGGGGTGGCGCAGCATATCGTCCACCGCCGAGAGGTAGAAGTTCATCTTGCCCGCATACTCGGGTTTGAACTCGGTCATCTTCAGATCGACCACCACATAGCAGCGCAGCTTGAGGTGATAAAACAGCAGGTCGAGGTAGTAGTCCTGGCCATCTACTTCTAGGGGGTACTGGCTGCCCACGAAAGCGAAACCTACCCCCAGTTCGAGCATGAACCGCTGTAGGTGCTCCAACAGGGCGCGCTCGAGGTGCCGCTCGTTGGCCGCTTGGTGCAGGGTCAGGAAGTCGAAGTTGTAGGGGTCTTTGAGCACCTGCTGGGCCAGGTCGGAGCTGGGCGGGGGCAGGGTCTGGGCAAAGTTGGTCAGGGCTGCCCCTTGGCGCCGGTGTAGGCCGGTTTCGATCTGGGCTTCCAGAATAGCCCGGCTCCAGCCGTTTTGCAGGGCCTGTTCGGCGTACCACAGCCGCTGGGCGGGGTCTTTGAGCTTCTGCAAAAGCACCAGGTTGTGCCCCCAGGGCAATTGCGACACAGGCTGTGCCGCAAACTGCCCCTCGTCCGGGTAGGCCTGGTAGAAGGCCCGCATGCGCTCGAGGTTGCGCTTGGAAAAGCCCTCCACGCCGGGGAACTCCCGCCTGAGGTCAGACGCCACCCGCTCGATGACCTTTTCCCCCCAGCGCCCCTGGCGCACGGCGGCCTCGAGGTCGCGCCCGATCTGCCAGTAGAGCCCCATCAGCTCCCGGCTCACCGCCAAAGCTGCGCGGGTCTGGGCCTGCCGGATGCGCTCCTTGAGGCTCTGCAAGAAGGCGGGGTAGTCCTGGGGCAAGAGCTCGCTCATGCCTCGAACATCCTTTCTTTGGTCTGGCGCAGCACCTCGCGTGGCTCCCCTAGCTCCTTCAAAGCCGACAGCCCCCCGGCCCGCACTACCTCGGGCACGTTGAAGATCTGCGGGTTCTCCAGGGCCTCGGTGCCGGAGCGGCTGAACTGGTTGGCGATGGCCAGCACGGTGGCGGCGGTGCGCCTGGGCATGGTTCCCATCCAGTCCCGGTGCTTGTAGCTGAACGCCCCGGCCCGCTGAAGGCGGGTCAGGGGGTTCATGCCGTAGCCCAGCGCGGCGAGCACGTCGTATAGGTCGTAATCGGTCATCTCCTCCACCACCTGCACCACCTTGGGGCTGTAGCCCGAGCGAACCAGGTGATCCACCAACTGCCGACGCTCGTCGGGGTGGACCCAGGCCCGCCGGAAGTGCTCGAGGTCGGGGGCGGCCTGGACCAGCCGTTCCGAGAGGCGCTCCTTATATTCTTCTACGGGGATGAGCTTTTCCTGCCCGTCCACCTGGGCCACCACCAGCCGCCCGGCGGGCCGGACCAGCACGCTGACCCCTTCCACTTGGGGTATGGGCTGCGGGGGCTGGGGGCCAGGGCCCTCATCCTCTCCGGGCTCCCCCTCCTTGAGGCCTTCGGGCCGGGTGTAGCGGGTCAGGAAGGCCTCACCGAACAGCCGGCTGGCGTCGGTGTAGTCGTAGACCCGGAACATCAGCTTGTCGCTGGCTAGGTCGATCCGGGTTCCCCGGCCCACCATCTGATAGAAGGAGATGGGGCTTTGCACGTAACGAAAGAAGACCACGTTCCTCAGGCAGGGCACGTCCACCCCGGTGGTCAGGAGGTCCACGGTGGTAGCGACGAAATGGCTGTTGCTAGAACCCCGGAAGTCGGCCAGCTGGTCGTTGCCCCCGCTGGCCGCGGTGCACTTGAAGGCGTAGTATTCCTTGAGGTGTACGGGCTGCGCACGTCCCGAAAGGGAACCTGCCTTGGGGGCCTGGCCGTTCTCCCGGCACCATTCGGCGTAGAGGTTGCCCATCTCCCGGGCCACGGCCTGAGCGTGGGCGTCGCGCACGCAGAAGATCACCGTCTTCTGCTCTGGCCCCCCGGTCTCTAAGAGCCGCTGGAAGAGGTCGGCGCACATGGCCTTGACCCGGTCGGGGAGCATGATGCGGTCCTCGAAGCTGGTCTTCTCGTAAAGCTCCTCCAGCTCCTCGCGGCTTAAGGGCCGGCCGGTGATGGCGTCCACGGGTTTGAGCGCCAGGATCTGATCGATGCTCAGCCCGGTCTCGTCGATGTCCACCTGGGCCCGCACCACCTCACAGGCCGCGAGATAGCCGTCCTCGATGCCTTGCGCGAGGTCGTACTCGTAGACCGGCTCCCCGAAGTGGCGGATGTTGTCGGCGGTGATGGCCTCGTCCTCGAGGGCCCCTGCGGTCTTCTCCGGGAGCTTGAGCTGCCGGGGGGTAGCGGTTAGGCCAATCTGTACCGCATCCGGATTCCTCAGGAGCACTTGGCTCCACTTGCCCCAGGCGCTGCGGTGGCACTCGTCGATGATGATGTGACTGAAGTAGTTCTCGGGGTAGTGCTCGAGCAAGAAGTTGGCCGTACCGTCCTCGTTGCCCACGTCCAGGGTCTGGTAGGTCGCGATGTGGATGCGGGCGTTCTTGGCGTGGTTGCTGCCGTCGGGGTTACGTTTGACCTCGGCGGCGTCGCTCCCGAAGACGTTAGTGAAGGCGGCGAGGGCCTGCTGCCGTAGCTCGTCCCGGTCGCAAACGAACAGTGCCCGGCGCAGTTGTCCTGCGTCGGCGACGCGCTTCAGAAGCTGCACGGCGATGAAGGTCTTCCCTGCTCCGGTCGCCAGG